>Ga0207733_100077_pt1 | contig 104309 bp, 108 predicted proteins | sample A23P3SouthBayCA_FD_187735 | JGI IMG/M metagenome (GOLD analysis project Ga0207733, IMG submission 187735) | Aerobic enrichment media microbial communities from Eden Landing Ponds, California, USA - A23 P3 (SPAdes) | ecosystem: Environmental > Aquatic > Marine > Unclassified | place: Emeryville...
ACCCGAGAGGAACGTCCAGTAGGTGACGGGCATCTTCTCTTTCAGCCCGCCCATGTCCCACATGTTCTCGTTGTGGTGCATCGCGATGATGACCGACCCAGCGCCGAGGAACAGCAGCGCCTTGAAGACCGCGTGGGTGGTCAGGTGGAAGACCGCGGCGACGTACCCACCGGAACCCAGCGCGAGCATCATGTAGCCGTACTGGCTGATGGTGGAGTAGGCGAGCACCTGCTTGAGTTCCTGCTTGACGACGCCCATCGTCGCCGCGAACAGGGCCGTGAACCCGCCGATGAGGGCGATGATCGCCAGCGCCGTCGGGCTGAGCAGGTAGAAGCCGTACATCCGGGCGACGAGGTAGACGCCGGCCGCGACCATCGTCGCCGCGTGGATGAGCGCCGAGACCGGCGTCGGGCCTTCCATCGCGTCGGGCAGCCACGTGTGCAGCGGGAACTGCGCGGACTTGCCGACGACGCCGCCGAGCACGAGCAGCCCGAGGATCGTCATCCAGGTCTGGGCGCCGTAGCCGGCGGTGAAGATATCGGCCTCGCCGTTCAGCGCCTGTTCTGCGAGCTGGGGGAAGCTCGCCATCGTCCCCGAGGCCGTCTCGACGGGCGCGAACAGGCCCGTCCCGAACGTGGCGAAGATGCCGACCACGCCGATGAGGAAGAAGTAGTCACCGAAGCGGGTGACCAGGAACGCCTTCTTCGCGGCCGACGGCGGGCCGTCCTCGCGGAACCAGAAGCCGATCAGGAGGTACGAACAGAGCCCGACCAGCTCGAAGAACATGAACGCCATCAGGATGTTGTTCGAGAAGACGAACGCGAGCATGCTCGCCGTGAACAGGCCGAGTCCGGCGTAGTACCGGGGCAGACCGGTCTCGCCCTCGTCGTTCATGTAGCCCAGCGAGAAGACGTGGACCAGCAGGGCGATGAGCGAGACGATGACGAGCATCAGCGCCGTCAGCGGGTCGACGAGCACGCCGAACCGGAGCGTGAGCGCGCCGTCGGCGACGCCGGCGACCCACGTGTAGAGGTTCTCGTTGTAGAAGGTCGCGGAGCCGGTGAACCCGGCGACGGTCAGCGCCGTCCATATCGAGAGGACGAGCGAGCCGGCCGTGGCGACGATGCCGGCCTCGGCGCCGCGTTTCGGCATGTACTGCCCGGCGAACAACGAGACGACGAACGCCAGGAACGGGAGCGCTGCGATCGCGGGAACGAAGTCGAATGCACCTGCCATCTTACCACCTCATCGTAGCCGCTTTCGTCACGTCCACTCCGTCGAAGTTGCGATACAGGACGAGGATGATGCCGATACCGACCGCCACTTCGGCGGCGGCCAGCGCCATCACGAACAGCGAGAACACCTGCCCCGTGAGGTTCCCGTAGTGGAACGAGAACGCGACGAGGTTGATGTTCGCCGCGTTGAGCATCAGCTCGACGGACATCAGGAATATCAGGGCGTTGCTCCGCGTCAGGACGCCGTAGACGCCGATGCAGAACACCGCCGCCGACAGCAGCAGGTAGTACTGGGTCGCGATAGCCATCAGTCCTCACCCCCATCGGGGCCGGTCGCCCCGTCGGTGTCGTCCCCGCGGCCCGCGAGCCGACGGCCGCCGTCGGTCAGCGCGGTCACGACGCTGTCGTCGCCTTCGCGACGCGCGAGCGTGACTGCGCCGTCCAGCGCCGCGTCGAGGACCAGCGCGATGATGATGAACGCGACCAGGAAGCTCTCGGCCTCGATCGCCGCCTGGTCGACCATGTTGAACATCGCGTAGCCGATGCTCGCGACGATGCTGCCGTCGGGGAAGCCGGCGGGTTGGCCCAGCTCCGCCATGAAGAACACGTAGGCCATGACGGCGAGCAGCGCCAGCGCGGCCAGGCCGTTGACGTAGTTCACGTCGGTCGCCAGCCGCGGACGGGAGGTCATGACGCCACCTCGTCGGGCTGGGTGTCTTTCTCCGTGAGCATGATGGCGAACGTGATGAGGATGAGGACCCCACCGACGTACACCAGTATCTGCATCGCGGCGATGAACTCGGCGCGGAGCATGACGTAGTACACTGCTACCGACAGCAGCGCCACGCCGAGCATCAGCGCCGAGTGCCAGACGTCGCGCACTAACACGACGCCGAGGCTGCTCCCCAGTGTGACTATGGCGAACAGCGCAAACGCGATTGACTCGAGCAATGCCATCGTTGTCTCGAACCTCCTACCGCACGCCCTTTGAAGATTTCTGTATCGTCCCGCGCGTGGCCGCTCACGCGCCCGAAACCGTTACGGATTCGACGCATCACCACCGATCGACCCGCGTCGACCCCCTGATCGACACCTGACGTGTTCGCGTCGCGCCGCTCTCGACCCCTTCCGCCCCCGCGAGTCGCGCGCCGCGACGCTCGCGCGCGCTCGACCGCCCGCCCGAGATCTCGGTTCCGGCCGGCCCGCGACGCCGGCCCGCCGTCGCCTCACTCGATCCGGCTCTCGTCGTACCGGGAGACGTACCGGACTGCCAGCAGGAGCACGCCAAGCCCGGCGCCGACAGTGACGACGCCGAACGTCGCCATTCCCAGCGGCGACGCAGGCAGGTCGATCACGAAGAACAGGGTCGGGTCCATCCCCTCCGGGTTGACGTACCCAAGCAGGGCGCCCATCGTGCCCGCGACGCCCAGCACGGCGAAGTACACCGCCAGGACGACGCGCGAGCCCGCGACCCGCTCGCTCAGCGGCTGTCGGTCGGTGTTCACAGTCACGACCGGTAGTTCGGACCGCGGGTGGTTAGCCTTTTCACATCGCGGCCGTACCCTCTAGTATGAGTGATTTCGACGACGACTCCGGCTTCTCGGAGAAGGAGCTCCTGCTGTTCGTCCTCACCGCCATCGCCCTGCTGATGGGCGCCTCGACGTTCGTCCTCGTCATGGGCGGATAACGCGGCCCATCGGGCCCCGCTACGCGGGCCACTGTTACGGCACACTGACCGACAGCGGCCGCTCCGGCCGTCGCGGTGGCGTGACTCGGAGTGGTGAGGAAACGGGGAGCGCGCCGAGAGTCGTGCGGAAAAACGAGCCGAGATCGCGCGGTAGTCAGTCGTCGGTCGCGTCGTCCGGGCCAGCGTCGCCGTCGTCGACGACTTCGCCACCGTCGGAGCGAGGCTCCGACGAGGCGTCGTTCGCGTCACTCACGACGCCCCCATCGGTCACGGCCTTCTCCTCCTCACCGCCGTCGGCCAGCGCGGTCGTGATGCGGCGTTCGTGCCACTGGAACTCGCGGCCGTGCTGGTCGGTCTCCTTGAGGTCCCACGGGTCGGGGTCCTCGAGTTCGGGGCCTTCCAGCCAAGACTGCAGCAGGTTCCAGACGAAGATTATCTGGCCCAGCAGCAGGATGATGGCGCCGACGGAGGCTGCCTGGTGCATCAGCGTCACCATGTCCAGCGGGGCGATGGCGTTGTTGAAGTCGTAGGTCGCGTACCGGCGGGGCATGCCGAGGTAGCCGAGGAACAGCATCGCGAAGAACGTGATGTTGGTCCCGATCATCGACAGCCAGAAGTGCGCCTTGCCGAGCGTGCGCTGGTACATCCGGCCGGTGAAGATGGGGAACCAGTAGTAGATGCCGGCGAATCCGGCGAACGCGATGGCGCCCATCACGACGTAGTGGAAGTGACCGACCACGTAGTAGGTGTCGTGGAGGATCTGGTCGACGGGGACCGACGCGAGGAAGACGCCGGTCACGCCGCCGATGATGAAGTTCGAGACGAAGCCGATACAGAACAGCATCGGCGTCGTCAGCCGGACGCGGCCGTTCCACATCGTCGTGATCCAGTTGAACGTCTTGACCGCGGAGGGTATCGCGATAGCCAGCGAGACGGCCATGAACGAGGCCCGCAGACGGGGGTCGATCCCCGTCGTGAACATGTGGTGGGCCCAGACGCCGAAGGAAAGGACGCCGATAGCCAGCGTCGAGTAGACGACGAACTTGAAGCCGAACAGCTTGCGGCCGGAGAACTTCGGGATGACGTAGCTGACGATCCCCATCGGCGGGAGGACGAGGATGTACACCTCGGGGTGGCCGAAGAACCAGAACAGGTGTTGCCAGAGGATGGGGCCGCCGCCTTCGACCGCGTAGAACGTCGTCGCGAGGTTGCGGTCGAGCAGGAGCATGACGATGGCCGACCCCAGCAGCGGGAACGCGAAGAGGATGAGCGCCGACTGGGTGAGGATAGTCCACGAGAAGATGTCGAGGTTCGCCCAGTTGACGTCGTCGTCGCGCTCGGTGAAGATGGTCGCGATGAAGTTGATCGCACCCATCGTCGCCGAGACCCCTGTGAGGTGCAGGCCGAGCAGCATGAGGTCGACGCCGGCGTTGGTCTGTTCGACCGACAGCGGCGTGTACATCGTCCAGGCGGTCTGGGCGCCGGTCATCCCGGGGAGGAAGAACCCGGCCCAGATGAGGAGGGCGCCCGGCGGGAGCAGCCAGAACGCGATGGCGTTGATCCGCGGGAACGCCATGTCGTCGGCGCCGATGAGCAGCGGGATGAAGTAGTTCGAGAACGCCGCGATGATGGGCGTCCCGAACAGGAACAGCATCGTGATCCCGTGGCTCGTCAGGATGGCGTTGTAGAAGCCGTTCTCGAAGATCGCGCCCGTCGGCGCGATCAGCTGCATCCGGATGCCGAACGCCATCAGGCCGCCGACGGCGAACGCGATGACGGCGTACGTGCCGTAGAGGATGCCGATGTCCTTGTGGTCGACGGTCGTCAGCCAGCGAGTGATGCCGGCCGGCTTCTCGCGGTGAACGACGGCTCCGGCGTCACCGTAGCCGCCGCCCCCACCGCTCACCAGCGGTGTATACGAGCGCCAGTCCTCGACCCGTGAGAGAAACGCTGCGACGCCGACGAGGAAAACCCCCATCAACACCGTCAGCGTAAGCTGCGCTGATACCATGGGGGAACCTCGGGACTGGTACCATATGAATGGTTAGGAAACCCTTCCGCCGAACCCCTTCCGCGTGTGCGAGTGTCGAACCGGAAATCGCGGCGTCGGCTTCGACCGGAGCGGACGTGGTCGGTCGGGCGAGCCGGATCGCTCGGGGCGAGTGTCCGACGCGAGAACAGTCGGTCGTTCGGTGGCGATCCGAGGGCGGTCGTACGGGCCGACGCGTCGACCGCGGTCTACGTTCGTCCGGTGTGGTGCGCGTCTACGGTCGTTTCACTCGTGTTCGTGTTCCATCTCGTTCTCCGCCGTCGAGATGGCCTTACCGGCGTAGTACGTGAGGATCGTCAGCAGGATCGCCGTGACGCCGACGATGGCGAACTGCAGGCCGGTGACGAGCGGGTCGACGCCCCACGTCGGGAACAGCACGAACGCGCCGATGAAGAAGACCAGAATACCGAGGGGGATGAAGTTGACCGTCAGGTCAAGCATCGTCTCGCGGTCGAAGACCTTCTCTGACATACCACGGGGTTCGGTCAGGCGGCTAAATATACTGTCGGTTCGCACCGGCGAGCGCGCGACTGGGCGGCGAATCCGTTCGGCCCGGCGGGCGGGGAGACACCGAGCCCGCCCGAGGGTCCGCTCAGACCCCCTGTTCGGTCCGCCCGACGGCCTGGCTGGCGACGCTCGCGGCGACGAGCATCACGCCGGCCACGGCGATGGCGAGGCCGCGGCCGACGACCCCGTTGGGGTCGGTGACGACTTCGAGGAGGCTCACGGACGATCCGGGGACCTGCGTCGCGACGAGGACGCCGCCCAGCGCCGCGAACCCGACGCCGAGTAGCGCGAGCGTTCGCCAGGGGCGGCGGGCGTAGCCCGACTCGCCGAGGATGCCCGCGACGCTGCCGCCGAGCAGGAGGACGCCGCCGACGGCCAGCGGGAACACGCCGAGGAAGACGCCGACCTCCGCCAGGGCGAATCCCGCCGCCACGAGGAGCGGCCACGGACTGGCCGTCCGATACTGATCCGACAGTCCCGGTTGCTCTTCCATACCCCGCGTTGGGACCGGTCCGTCATATGTACACCGGACTCCCGCGCGCGACGACCCGAAGATGATCGGCCGCCCCCGCAGGACGCCGGTCGCCGTCCGGTTGATAGGGTCGGTCGCTGTCGGGGGGTCGACGCGTCGGACGTGGGCGCAAAGTATTTGGTCCGCATGGGGCTTGTCCAACACAATGACCACGCGCGCTGTGGAGCAGTTCGACGAGTGGGAGTCGTCGCCGTTCCGCGACGGCTATCGCGGCCTGCACGACCTGGCCGATTCGGGATTCTCCGGCGTCGTGGAGGTCGGTCACGCCAAGCTCTGTATGCTCAACGGGACCGCCGTCGGCATCCTCGAGGGGGACATCGACGACTTCGAGGGGGGATCGGGGACCGCCTACGAGGCGCCCTCGCCCGCGCTCCCCCTGCTCGCGCTCATGCAGGAACAGAACGAGGAGGTCCGGGGGAAGTACTACTCGGAGGACACGCCGCTGTCCGACGTCGACGACACGCTCTCGGACGGGGGGTTCACGGGCTTCATCGAACTCTCGGAGAACGTCCTCAGCGGCGACTACTACGTCGTCTACCACCGCGGCCGCTCGATGGCCGTCGCCTGGGTCGGCAACAACGGCCAGTTGCTCACCGACGACGAGGCGTTCGAGCGCGCCGACGACGAGGTGGGTATCTTCGCGGTCCACCCCGCGGAGCTCGACCCCGTCGAGATCCCAGACGGGGACGACGGCTCGGACTCCGCCGGGGCCGCCGGCGCCGACGACGGGGCGGCCGCCGCAGGGGGCGCCGCAGGAGGCGCGACCGACGAACCCGAATCCGCCGACGCCGGCGACGCCGTCTCCGCGGAGCCGACGACGGAGGCAGAACCGGACGGATCGGAGCCGACCGGGGAACCGGATCCCGCCGAGACCGACCCCGCGGGCGCGGAGGGGACAGCGGCGGCCGAACCGGACGACCCCGAGCGCGTCTCGGCGGAGTCGAAGGCGGATACCCCGGAGACGGGCGACGAACGGGCCCGAGACACGGACGCGGTGAGAGACGACGAGCGCGACGGCGGCGCCGCGAACGCGGCCGGAACCGGCGGGAATGCGAACGTCGACGCTGCGGCGGCCGATACCGGCGAGGAGTCCCCCGAGCGGTCGACGCCGGATCGACGCGAGGCGACCGACCGACGGGACCGAGCCGGACGCGCCGACGACCGGGATCCAGCGGGGAGATCGGCGGACCCCGACCGCGAGCGCGAGAGCGAGCGAGCGACGGCGACCGACGCGGACCGTGCGGACGGGACCGGCGGGCGCGCGACCGACCGGGAGGCGGAGACCCGCACCTCGTCCGGTCGAGAGACGGACCGTCGAGAACGGGCCGGCCGCTCGGCGGAACGGCGGGACCGGGCCGACCGAACGGAGGGTCGTGACGGAGCCGACGGCGACCGTGTCTCGGAGCGCGAATCGACCACGGGGGGCGCCGACACCCGGACGGACCCCGAGTCCGACGGCCACGCGAGCCGCGAACCGGACGCCGCGACGGACCGCGAGTCCGGGGCGCGGTCCGGCCGCGCGGAGTCGCCCGACCGCAGCCAACGCGAGTCGACCTCGGCGGGCGCGGACGCGCGGTCGAACGCGTCGAGCCGGGACGCGGTTCGCGACCGGGCCGGCGGCGCGACCGACTCGACGGACCGGACCGACAACTCGGGCGGTCGCGCGGCCGAGTCGCACGCGGCCGGCCGGAGCGCCGACTCCGGCGGCTCGGCGGGGACCGCAGGCAGCCCAGACCAACTGGAGACTCACGCGATCCCGTCGCTCGACCCGTCGCGGACGACGACCCGCGAGTCCGACGACGAGGCCGCCGCGGCCGCTTCCGACGATCCGGCGCCCGGCGACTCGGGCAGTGTCGGCCCCGCCGCGACGTCGGCAGTGGAGGACCGCACGGGCGGGGCCGGTTCCCCCGCCCGCGAGCCCGACGACCGGGGGAGCGGTCGAGCCGAGAGCCGGAACCAGGGAGCCGCGACGGGCGGGCCGGAGACGCGTTCGGACCCGACCTCGACCGAGGCGCGCGCGACGGAGGCTGCGCCGGCGGAATCGCGAGCGACCGAGCCCGAGCCCGGCCGGACCGACGAGCGGGTGGCAGACCTCGAAGACGAACTCGCCGAGCGCGAGAATGAGATCGACCGCCTGGAGGCGGACCTGGCCGCGGCGGAGTCCGAGCGCGACGACCTGCGGTCGCAGCTGGAGGAGGTGCGGGCCGAGCGCGACGACCTGCGATCGCGCATCGAACGCGTCGAGTCCGACCGCGACCAGCTGGAACGCGAGCGCGACGGGCTGGAGTCGGAAGTCGCGGACCTGCAGTCCGAGGTCGAGCGGCTGGAGACCCAGCTCGCCGACATCGAGGAGGAGTTCGGCGCGGCCGTCGACGCCGAACAGCGGCTCAGCCCGGGCGAGGCGCTCGACCAGACCAACCTCTTCGTCCGCTACGAGTCCAAGGGGAAGCCGACGCTGGAGACCGCTCACGCCGGCGAGGCGGGCCGCCAGGAGGTCGGCGAGAACCTCGGCCTGGAGTACCACACGCAGTTCGACAGCGAGACCGCCTCCGTCGGCGGTCGGCCGTTCGACGAGTTCCTCCGGGACACGATGCAGTTCCGCTTCGTCACCTGGGTGATCAACGACCTGCTCTACGAGATCCGCGACACCGGCAAGGTGTCCGCGCTAGGGGACCTCTACGACGCGATTCCCCAGATCGACCGCGCCGAACTCAACGGCTCGGTCAGCACGGAGTACACCGAGGACGGCCAGGAGCGCCGGAGCCAGGAGTCGTTCGACGTGGTGATGCGCGACCGGATGGGCAACGCCCTGCTGACGGCGAACATGAACGACTCCCGGCAGGCCGCCAGCGAGAGCATGATGTCGGCGCTCGTGACGGCCTCCTCGCACGTCGGCGAGTCGACCGAATCGCTCGGCGCTTCGTTCCTCGTCACGTCGAGTTTCTTCGAGCCGGAGGCGCTGGAGACGGCCGCCGACGCGACCAGCGGCGGACTGCTCAGCCGTGACAAACGCGAAAGCTTCGTGAAACTGACCCGCAAACAGGGGTATCACCTCTGCCTCGTCGAGGCGCGAGAGGAGAAGTTCCACCTGGCCGTCCCCGAACTGTAGGACGGGCGACGGCTCCGAAAATCAGTTCTCGACTTCGGCCGCTTCCTCGATCTTCATCCCTTCGAGCTTCTCGATGATGTGGTCGATCTTGCCGTCCAGGTCCTCGACGAACTCCCCTGTCTGCTCCGTCGTGATGGCCCCCTGGCTCGACGGCTCGATGAGGTTCTCCTCCTCGAGGACGCGCAGCGAGTAGCGCACCTTGTGGTGCGGGTAGCCCGTCTCGTTGGACATCTTGACGATCCCGATCGGCTCGTTCTGGATCACCATCCGCAGTACCTGCAGATGCCGCTCCAGCATGTCTACTTCCTTCTCAAGTCTGTCTATCATGGCAATTGTTAACTTGTGTTTGAGGGTTTTAAAGGTTGCTGTCGGACCGGGAATCGAAGGAAGGCGAACGGGCTTCGGGCACCGCGGTATCGCGCGCGTCGATGCGACGCGTGCCAGTTTCGAACTTTACCGTGGTAGCAGTTAACGATTCCGGTCGCGGGGGCGCTCGCGCGTGCGACGCGGAGGAAACGTTCGGTCACCGCGTGTCGGTGGCGGGTCGGAGCCGTCGGGGTCGGAGGGCGGGGGCGCGCCGGACCGTAATCTGTTTACACCGGCCCACGGAATCTCGGGTGTATGACCGTCACCATCGTCGGTTCGCAGCTCGGCGACGAGGGAAAGGGTGGCATCGTCGACGTCTACGGCGAGGAGGCCGACGTCGTCGTTCGCTACCAGGGCGGCGACAACGCCGGCCACACCGTCGTCCACGAGGGCGAGGAGTACAAGCTCTCGCTCGTGCCGAGCGGCGCGATCCGCGGCAAGGTCAACGTGCTCGGTAACGGCTGCGTCGTCAACCCCCGCACGCTGTTCGACGAACTCGACGCCCTCCGCGAGCGCGGCCTCGACCCCGACGTGCGCGTCGCCGAACGCGCCCACGTCATCCTGCCGTATCACCGCCTCCTCGACGGTATCGAGGAGGAAGTCAAGAGCGAAGACGACGACGAGATCGGCACCACCGGCCGCGGCATCGGCCCCACCTACGAGGACAAGGCGGGCCGGCGCGGCGTCCGCGTCGGCGACCTGCTCGACTCCGAGGTGCTCCGGGACCGCCTGGAGTACGCCGTCCCCCAGAAGCGCGCCCTCGTCGAGGACGTGTACGGGCTCGACATCGACGAGATCGAGGACCCGGAGGCGCTCGACCCGGACGCGCTGTACGACGAGTTCGCCGGCTACGGCGAGCGACTCGCCGAGGAGGAGATGACCGTCAACGCCGGCGACTTCCTGTCCGACCGGCAGGCCGCCGGCGACAACGTCATGTTCGAGGGCGCGCAGGGGACCATCCTCGACATCGACCACGGGAACTACCCGTTCGTCACGTCCTCGACCCCGACGGCGGGCGGCGCCGCCGTCGGCTCCGGCGTCGCGCCGGGCGTCGTCGGCGACGGCGAGGTCGTCGGCATCGTCAAGGCCTACCTCTCGCGGGTCGGCAGCGGCCCGATGCCGACCGAACTCGGCGGCGTCCCCGGCGACACGCCGGGCTACGACGGCGACCCCGAGAGCCCCGAGACCGAGCGCGAGGAACTGGCGACGTACATCCGCGAGGCCGGCGGCGAGTACGGCACCGTCACCGGCCGCCCCCGGCGGGTCGGCTGGCTCGACGTGCCGATGCTGCGCCACGCCGCCCGCGTCAACGGCTTCACCGGCCTGGCCGTCAACCACGTCGACACCCTCGCCGGCCTGGACGAGGTGAAGGTCGGCCACGCCTACCGACTCGACGGCGAGGAACTCGAGACCATGCCCGCCACCACGGAGCGGTGGGCCGACTGCGAGGCCGAGTTCCGCGCGTTCGACGGCTGGGAGGACTGCGACTGGTCCGCCGTCGCCGCCGAGGGCTACGACGCACTGCCCGAGAACGCGAAGACCTACCTGGCGTACCTCGAAGCCGAGCTCGACGCCGACGTGTACGCCGTCGGCGTCGGCCCCGGCCGCGAGGAGACGGTCGTCCGCGAGAACCCCTTCTGAGCGCGGCGCCGTCCGGGCCCTTTCGGTTCGCGAAGCCCGACCCACAGCGCCGGTGACCGTCGACCCCTCCTGCAATATTTTCCGCCCCGCGAAAGGTACTTGACCGCCGCGGGTTCATGAGTGTGTGTAGCAAACACACGACCGGGTTCGGTGGGGTCGGCGAGCCCGGGGAGTGGTGAACTGCGGCGGGAGTCGCACGAGGTCACAGTGTTAGCACACGACTCACCGATACGGCGGAGCGTCGAGGTCGAGTACTGGGTGATAGACGAGACGGGGCGCCTGACGACACCGGGGTCGCTCGTCGACGCGTCGCCCGGCGCCGAGCGCGAGTTCGTCGAGCCGCTGCTGGAGATCAAGACGACACCGTGCGAGACGACGGCCGCGTTGCGCGAGCAACTCCACGACCGCGTGACCGCGGTCCTCGACCGGGCCGACGAGGTGGGCAAGCGACTCGTCCCGCTCGCGACGCCCGTCCACGCCGAGGAGATCGCCGAGATCCCCTCGGACCGAACGCGCGTCCAGAACCGCGTCGTCGGCTCGGACTTCGCGTACGTCCGCCACTGCGCCGGCACGCACGTCCACGTCGAGCAACAGCCCGACTGCGCCGTCGACCAGCACAACGCCTTCGTCGCGCTCGACCCGGCGCTGGCGCTGGTCAACTCCTCGCCGTACTTCCGAGGCCAGCGCCTGGCCGCGGGCGCGCGCTCGAAGCTCTACCGCTGGATGGCGTACGACGACCTGCCCCACCAGGGCCGGCTGTGGCCGTACGTCGACGACCGCGAGGAGTACACCCGACGGCTGGAGCGGCGCTACGAGGACTTCGAGACGGCGGCCATCGACGCGGGCGTCGACCGCCGCACGGTCGCCACGCACTTCGACCCCGAGAGCGCCGTCTGGACGCCCGTCCAGTTCCGCGAGGCGTTCTCGACCGTCGAGTGGCGCTCGCCCGACACCGCCCTCCCGAGCGACGTGATCCGCCTCGCCGACCGGTTGGCCGCGCTCGTCGGTCGCCTGGACGAGGTCGAGGTGCGGATCGAGGGCGACCGCGGCCGCGTCACGGAGGAGGCGGTCGTCCTCCCGGAGTTCGACGCCGTCATCGGCTACGTCAACGACGCGATCCGCGACGGCCTGGCCTCGGAGTCGATCCGGGCCTACCTCGACCGGATGGGGTTCGACGTGTCCGCCTACGACCCGGTGGCCCACGAGATCGACGGCCGCGCGACGGTCTCGACGGAGGCGGCCCGCGACGTCAGACTGGAACACGCGGACCGGCTCGCGGCGGACGTTCGCCGGGTCGGCCCGCTCACCGGCGACTGACCGCACCGCCGCGAGCAGCGACGGCACGACTTCGACGAGCACCTACGCGTGGTGGTGGACCCACTCGGTGAACTCGACGAACGACGAACCGTCGCACCCTCCGCACGAGTCCGGGGGCTCGAAGCGGTGGTCGCCCCCGGACTCGTGGAAGGGCGTCCCCGCGTGGACCACCTGACACCGTTCGCAGACGTATCGTTTCGGCTCCTCGGGTACGTGTGCCATACGATGTCTACCGTCGTGAGAGCGATAGGGCTGTTGCCGGCGCCTCCCGGTCGGTCGAGCGCGTCGGCATCGATTCGGAGCGGGTCCGCACCCGTCCGGCACCCTTTTTTGCTCCCGTTCCGGAGGGACGGGTATGAAGGAGGACCTGCTGGACATCGTCTGCTGCCCGCTGGACAAGCACGACCTCGAACTCGACGCGACCGATCGCGAGGGCGACGAAGTCGTCACGGGGACGCTCACCTGCACCGAGTGCGGCGAGACCTACCCCATCGAGGACGGCATCCCGAACCTGCTGCCGCCGGACATGCGCGAGGAAGCGCCGGCCTGAGCCGCGCCGGCCCCCTGAACCTTTTTCTATCGGCCGCGCCGACTGAGGGACGTGCCAGGGGATACGCTGCCCGTCCACGTCAACCGGGACTCGCTCCACGCGCTGGAGGTACCCGACGCCTTCGAGACGGACGGGTCGTTCGACATCGGCGTGGTCAACCACGGCGGGTCGGTCCACGTCCACCTCCACCTCGACGACGACCTCTCGGCGATCGCGTCCGTCGAGGCCAGCAACCACTTCGTCGACGGCGAGAGCCAGCGGACGGTCCACGTCAGCGTCGAGGGCGCGGGCGAGGCGACCGGAACGCTGAAGATCGCCTCCGCCTACGGCGCCGAGACCCGCTACGTGACCGTCCGGATCACCGAGCCCGACGAGGAGGAGACCACCGTCGAGGTCGACGAGTCGCTCTCACAGCCCCAGCCCCGCCAGCCCGACGCCGGCGGTGACGGCTCCGCGAACGCCGCGCTCGCCGCGAGCCCCCAGCTCGCCGTCCTCGGCCTCGGCGTGGTCGCGCTGGGCGTCGCCGTGGCCGTGGCGGTCGTCGTCGACGAGGTCGTCGTCGTCGCCGGCGCGCTCGCGGTACTGGTCGGCGTCCTCGTCGCCGTCTACATCGCGCTCGCCGGAGAGTAGCCGTCGGGAGCCGTCGCGTTCCAGGGCCCGTCCGACCGGCCCGCGCTCACTCGCTCGCTTCCTCGTCTTCCTCGGCCTCGTCGGCCGACGGTTCGTCCGCGTCCTCGGCTTCGGCGCCACCCTCGGCGCCGCCCGCCGCGCCGCTGTCGCCCGCGTCCGGGTCGGTCGGCACGCCCGAGAGATTCCCCTCCTCGTCGAACCGTTTGGCGCGGAGGAATCGCGCGCGGTAGCGGTTGGCGTCGTCTTTCAGGTCGGCCTCGCGGATCGCTTCGGTCCGCCCGTCGGCGACCGCGTCGACGATCGCTTCGACCTGTTCCTTCTCGCTCGGCGTGAGTTCGAACTCGTAGGTCCGGGACCGCTCGCCTTCCAGCTTCGTCCAGCGCCGCGCCGCCGAGATGACGACCGAGCAGGGCTCCCGGCAGGGGAACTCGCCGTCCCCGCCGTCGACGTCGAGGTCGGTGTCCTCGTCGTACTGCCACTCCCGACGTTTGAGACACTGGGAGTCGTCGCAGCAGGCCTCGGCGACCCAGTCGACGTGCTCGTGGCCCTCCCCGCGGTCCCAGGTCCTGACGACGCCGTAGATGCCGCTCTGGCGGTCGACGGTGTCGCGCCAGTGCGAGACGTCGAGGTCGCCCTCGCGCTCGCGGTACCAGTTGGCGACCGTCGCCGGGTAGACGTACTCGACGGCGGTGACCAGGCCGGCGGGGTCCAGATCGGGGAACCGCCAGCCAGTCTGTAGCGTCGGCGCGGTCTTGAGCGGGCGATAGCGGGCCCGGTCGTCGTGTTTGGTGATCTCCCGGGCGTCCAGCGGGTCGTCGTGGTCCGCCAGGTCGGCGGCGTCGGCGTCGGCGTCGTCGACGTGCCGGAGGTCGTAGCGGCGGGTCCCGGTGTCGTCGGCGGTCGCGGTGATCCGCAGCTGGCCCCACTCGCGTGTGACGCCCGCTTCGAGGGCGTCGTAGCGGTCGGGGACCCGCTCGTCGTCGGCGCGTTCGAGCCAGCGGAGGAAGGCCCACCGCTCGGCCGCCTGGGGCGCCTCGGCGTGCCAGAAGTACCAGTTGGTCACGTGGGCGGCGTAGTCGGCCGCGGCGTCGCTCAGGTCGTCGCCGTGGACGACCCGTTTCGACCCCTCGTCGGTGGCGAGGACGTACCCCTCGCCCTCGGTCTCGGCCGCGAACCCGTCGAACTCGATACCGTCCGCGGCGGCCTCGGCGACCGCCTCCACCTGCGCCGGGTCCACCTGCGCGTTCATACGCCAAGCGAGGGACCGACTCGGAATAAAGCCCTCCGTCTGGGGCTGCCGGCGGGCCGGGATCGCCGTCGTCGCCGGGGCCCGGAGGCCGACCGTCCACCGGAAAGCGTATACCGGTCTCGGATCGATCAGTCGAGCCATGCGACGCCGCCCTCCGCGCGACAGACGACGGCAGCCGCTGGTACCGGTCCGCCGGCCACGGTGACACCCATGGAGTGGGAACCAGACCGCGGACTGACGGCCCGGATGGGGATCGCCCTGGCGCTGGTCGCCGTCCTCCCCGTCGCGTTCGTCTTCGCGATGAACACCGTCGGCGTCGAACTGCTCGCCTGGGCGACCGACGACCCCTGGAACGGCCGCTTCTACGCGAACCCGCTGGTCGTCGTCGGGGCCGTCGCCGTCGGCTTCGCCGCGCAGTTCGTCCTCGGCGACTCCGTGGCGCTCCGGTCGGTCGACGCCCGCCGCGTCGACCGCGACGAGTATCCCGACCTGCTCGGTCGCGTCGACCGCCTCGCGCAGGTCGCGGGCGCACCGACCCCGCGGGTCGCGGTCAGCCGCTCCGCCGTCCCCAACGCCTTCGCCATCGGCGCCCGACCCTCGCAGGCGACGGTCGTCGTCACCGAGGGGCTACTCGACGCGCTCGACGACGACGAACTCGATGCCGTCCTGGCCCACGAGATCGCCCACGTCAGGAACCGGGACGTGGCCGTGATGTCGCTGTCCTACTTCCTGCCGTCGCTGACCTACCTCGTCGCGATCGCCGCGTTCTACGTGCTCAAGGGCGTCTTCTACGTCGGCGGCGGCCTCGACGACGTGGACGGCGACGGCGCGAAGGGCGTCGTCGTCGCCATCGCCGTGCTGGTCGTCAGCGCGCTCGTCACGCTCGCGATCTCCGCCCTGTTCTGGCTGGCGAGCTTCCTCCTCTTTCGCGTGCTCTCGCAGTACCGCGAGCACGCCGCCGACCGCGGCGCCGCCGCCATCACCGGCGACCCCGCCGCGCTCGCCTCGGCCCTGCGAGTCGTCGACGACGAGATGAGCGACGCTCCCGACCGGGACCTCCGGGCGATCGACGGCGGGCTCGAAGCCCTCTACATCGCCCCAGTCGACACCTACCAGTTCGGGGACAGCAGGGAGCTGCTCTCTTCCGATATCTTCCCAGCCACGCATCCCTCGACCGAGGAGCGGATCGAGCGCCTGCAGGAGATGGTAGGTGAGCGGGCGTGACGTCCCGCCGACGGTTCCTCCGCGGGGTCGGCGGTGCGGTCGGGCTGACAGTCGCCGGCGGCCTCGCGGGCTGTGGCTACCGACCGGGCGGCGGGGACGTCCGCTGGCGGGCGAGCGGGAACTTCTCGACGTTCCCCGCGCGAGCGGTCGCCGTCACCGACGGACTGGTGGTGACCGTCGCCGACTCGACGACGAGCTTCGATATCGACCGCGAGGAATGGATTCGCGGCGGACAGGTCACCGCCTACTCGACCGGCGACGGCACCGAACTGTGGAGCGACCAGCACGGCGCCGAACTGTCGTGTCACGCCGTCGGCGACGGCGGCGCCGCGGTGGGGTTCGACGGGACGATCGTCCGGTACGGCGCGGACGGTAGATGGTGGCAGTTCGGGGTGGGCGAGCCGCTCGTCGCGCTCGCGGTCGCCGGCGAGTGGGCGTACGCGCTCACGGAGTCGGGCGCGCTCGTGGCCGCCTCCGACGGCGTCGAGCGGTGGTGGACCGACCTGGACGCGGAACTCGCGGGCGGTGACGACGGATCCGGTCCGACGCTCGCCGCCGACACCGAGGCGATCGCCTGCTCGGTCGGCGGGGCCGTCCACTGTCTCGACCCGAGCGGCCGTCGCCGCTGGCGTCAGCCCGAGATCGACGCTCGCCGGCTCTCGGTCGTCGACGGAGAGGTGTTCGCGTCGTCGGGGAGGAGTCTGGCCGCCCTCGGCGGTGCTTCGGGCGAGAGACGCCGGATCGGCGACGAACCGATCACGGCGTTCGCCGTGACCGCGGACGCCGTCTACGGCGTCTCCGGCCTCGAACTGCTCGCCTACGACCGGTCCGGCGGCCGACGGTGGGCCACGACGGACGACTCGGCGTCCGGTCGGAACCGTCCGGCCAGCGACCCGACCGACTACCAGGGCCGGGTGGCCGCCGACTCCGGGGGCGTGTACGTCGACTCCTCGCGGGGGCTCACGGCACTCGATTCCGACGACGGACGCGTCCGCTGGCGGGTGGGAAACAGGTCGCTGTCGGCCGGCCCGTTCCTCGCCGACTCGGGCGTGCTCGTCGCCGCCGACGGCCAACTCGTCTGTCACTACCGGGACGACGGGAGCTGAGTCGGTCGCTCTCCGCCGGCCACGACTGCCGCCGCCGTCGCTCACCGACGGGGCATCCACAGCCCGTAGAGGATGCAACAGAGGCCGACGATCGTCGCGAGATCGGCGGCCAGCGCCAGCGCGGTGCGAACGGTCGATTTCAGCCCGGGGGCGAACGTCGCGACCGCGTCGAGGGCGGCGAACCCGCCGAACAGGACGCCCGGCGTCCAGAACGCGACGAGAAAGCCCGCGGCGACGAACAGCATCGGGAGGCTCTCGTTGCGGCGGTAGCCGCGGTAGGCGACGTAGCCGATGGCGAACCCGAGAACGGCGATGACGCCGGTCGTGATCCCGGGGATCAGCCCGCTTGCGTCCGCCGCGAAGTGGAGCGGTGCGGTCATCTCAGGTCCTCCACGAACTCGGTGAACCGGTCGGCCATCCGCCCGCGGCGAGTGAGCCGTATCTCGAAGCCCTCGTCGGTGAGGTCGACGACGGCGCGGTCGAGCGTCGCTCGGTACACCTTGTAGTGGTGACCGTCCTCGCCGGCACGAGTCTGTTCGGCGACCAGGTCCTGCTCGCGCAGCGTCTCCAGGCGCCGGTAGACGGTCGGCCCGGACACCGAACAGCGCTCGGCGAGCTGCTCCGCCGAGAGGGCCTCGGCGGCCGTGGCTTCGAGGATCGTCCGGACGCAGTCGTCGCCGAGCAACGACGCCACGGTGTCGATGTCGGTGTCCTCATCCACACGTATCCACCCTCCTCCCGGAGTGTCAAGCCAGCGGCTCGACTTCATCCAGTGAAGCCGTGGCCACCCCCTTAACTGGTTCGGCGCGGTAGGTGCGAGTGCAATGGTCGCAATCGACGAGACCACCATCGGCCTCGCGTTCGCCGTCCTCGGCGTCGTGTTCTCGATCGGGTGGCTCGCGCTCGGACTGTACGGCATCAACTCGCTCCGCGAGATCCGCTCTGCGCTCGCCGACGACGACGCCGACGGCTCCTGACCGGCTCCGATCCCTTCGGCTCTCCAGTCACCGGGCTGGCGGACGAGCGGCGGACCGGCGTCCGGTCGACCCCGCCACTCAGTCGTCTGCGGGCTCAGCGGCGCCGGTCTCGGCGCGGACCCGCTCGACGGCGTCGGCCACGTCGGCGCCGGCGTCGGCCGCCCGTTCGAGCACCACGTCGGCCATCAGCGGCTCGGTCCCCACGGCGCCGGAGTACCAGATCCGGCGGCCGTCGACCGCGGCGGGGGTGTCCCAGCCGTCGCGGTAGTCGTCGGTCAGCCCCATGTCCTCGGGGATGTCCTCCTGGGTGTGGTAACCGTCGGCGACGAAGAGGGGGACGACCACCACGTCCTCGCTGTCGAAGAAGTCCGTCACGTCGTCGACCTCCGGGTCCTCGTCCATGAACAGCGCCTTCACCTCGTCGAAGCGGTCCATCCCGCGGATGCGGTCGGCGTGGTACTCGATGGCCTTCGCGGAGTTCTCGTTGCGCTCGGTGCCGTGGCCGACGACGGCGAGGCCGAACCCGTCGCCCACGTCGGGGTCGCCGGTCACCGACTCCGCCCGGCGGACGATCACGTCGCTCATCGCCTCGTGGGTGCCGACCGGGCCGCAGTAGTGGACCGTCTTGTCGACGTCGGTCGCCGCCAGCGTCGCGTGGGTGGCGCTGGTGCCGTCCGAGTCCCAGGCTTCGGGATCCCAGTCGTCCAGGCGTAGCTCGCGGGGGATGACCTCCTCGGTGAAATACCCCTCCGAGATAAAGAGCGGGACGACGTACACTTCGTCGCTCTCGACGGTCCGGAGGACCTCGCGGAAGGAGGGTTCCTCCTTCCAGAACCCCTCGCGGACCTCGTCGAAGGCGCCGGTCGCGCGGATGGTGTCTGCGTGGTCGAACGTCGGCGCGCTCGACCCCGCGTTGAGGTGCGAGCCGTGTGCGACGATGACGAGCGCTTCCATGCCCGCGGGTACGGACGAGTCCCCCAAAGGGGTGTCGTTGGGCGTCGCCAACGCCGACGGCGCTGTCCGTCCCGACGCCGGCTCCGACCGCGCTCGCCCGGGGGATTTTTCGCGGTCCGGGTGGATCCGCCGGGTATGACACTCGCCGCGGACACCCGCGAGGCCGTCCGACGCCACCCGTTCCTCTACGACGCGCTCCGGGCCGACGTACTCAACTACAGCGCCGCCGCCCGCTTTCTCGACGTCGACGGTGAGACCGACTCGGTCGTCGCCGCGCTGCGCCGCTTCGCCGACGACCTCCCCGAGTACGAACGCCCCGGCGACTCGCCGCCGGTGAGCATGCAGAGCGGCCTCGGCGAGGGCGACCCGGCCGACGCCGTCCTCGCGGTGGGCGATCTGGCGCTCGTTCCCGACGAGGGGTCGTTCACAGCGATCACCGCTGGCGGCGGCGCCGACGCCGCGGCGCTCCGACAGGTGCTCGGGCGACTGGAGACCGCCGAGGTGGCCGTGGAGGCGGCCGCGGTCGGCGGCGGGTCGCTGGTCGTCGTCGTCGGTCGGCGTGACGGTCCGGACGCGGTGCGGGCGGTCGAGGACGCCCTGGCGGCGTAGGACCGGCCACCGCTCGCCGCCTATCCGCCAACTTGAAACGCCGGGCCGCGTAGATGCCGGTAATGACGCTTCAGGTGACGAACACGCTCACGGGCGAGCGCGAGGAGTTCGAGCCGGTCGACGACGACGAGGTCACCCTCTACCTCTGCGGGCTGACGACCTCGGACCCGGCCCACGTCGGCCACGCCCGGACGTGGACCCACACCGACGTGGTCCACCGGTGGCTCGAGTACCTGGGCTACGACGTGCGCCACGTCGAGAACTTCACCGACGTGAACGAGAAGATCGTCGCCCGCGTCGGCGAGGTCGGCGACGACGAAGCCGAGGTGGCTCGCCACTACACCGAGTCGTTCATCGAGGACATGCGCTCCCTGAATCTGAAGCGCGCCGACGTCTACCCCCGCGTCTCCGAGCACGTCGACGAGATAATCGCGATGGTCGAGACGCTGGTCGAGGGGGGCTACGCCTACGAGTCCAACGGGTCGGTGTACTTCGACGTGACCGCCGACGACGACTACGGGAAGCTCTCGAACCAGGCGGTCGAAGACTCGGAGGTCCGAGGCGACGAGGACGAACTGGCCGAGAAGCGCCACCCCGCCGACTTCGCGCTGTGGAAGGCCGGCGGCGTCGCGCCCGAGGACATCGCCGAGCACCGCCACGGCGAGGCCGCGCCGGCCGCCGAGGCCGCCGAACACGCCCAGACCTGGGACTCGCCGTGGGGCGAGGGCCGGCCGGGCTGGCACATCGAGTGCTCGGCGATGTCGACGGCCCATCTCGGCGAGACCTTCGACGTCCACGTCGCGGGCTCGGACCTGGTCTTCCCGCACAACGAGAACGAGATCGCCCAGAGCGAGTGCGCCACCGGTCAGGAGTTCTCGAAGTACTGGCTCCACACCGGCATGGTCCAGGTCGAAGACGAGAAGATGTCCTCGAGCCTGCAGAACTTCACGACCGCCAGCGGTGCGATCGAGGAGTTCGGCGTCGACGTGCTCCGCACGTTCTTCGTCTCGACCGTCTACTCGGCGGACCCCACGTTCTCCGAGGAGACGCTGGCCGAGGCCGAGGAGCGGTGGGAGCGGCTCGAACGAGGGTATCAGCGGGCGGTCGAGGCCGCCGATAGCGTCGACGCCTACGCGACGGCCGCCGACCCCGAGCTCCGGGAGGCGGTCGAGTCGACCCGCGCAGCGTTCGAGGCGGCGATGAACGACGACTTCAACACCCGCGAGGCGATGGCGGCGCTGCTCGACGTTGCCTCGGCGGTCAACGCCCACGTCGACGAGCGCGACCGCTACGACTTCCCGGGGCTCAAGCGGGCCATCGACGCCTTCGAGGAGCTCGGGGGCGACGTGTTCGGCCTCTCGTTCGGCGGACCCGCGGGCGGCGAGGTCCGCGTCGCCGAGGACCTGGCGGAGCTCGTCCTCGACCTCCGCGAGCGCGAGCGCGAGGCCGGCAACTACGAGCGCGCGGACGAACTGCGCGACCGCCTCGACGCGATCGGCGTCGAGGTCGAAGACGGCGACGACGGCCCGACCTACCGCTTCGAGTAACCCCATTCGCCTCGCGAAACTCTCGTTCCGGCTCGTGCCGGCGGGTTTATATTTCGCCGTGGCTACGTCGGTGACATGCTACGGTCACGCGAGGTCGGTATCGGAGTCGCACTCGTTCTTCTGCTCGCGACCGCCGGTTGCGTGGGCTTCCTGACCGGTGAGGAACCGCTCGGGTTCGCGGCGAACGCGACCGAGGTCGACGACGCGACGCTCGAAGCGACCGACTATCGGCTCGCCCACAGCGCCTCGCCCAACAGCACGCAGAACGTCACGGTGGCGGGCCAGACCCGCCGGGTCGTCGTCTCCAGCGAACTGCGGCGGTACAACCGCACCGTCACGCTGGCAGCGGGCGTCGAGGGCGACTTCGCGCGGATGACCGTCTTCAGCTCGCCCGCCGCGACGGTCGGCGGCACTTCGATCAACCCGATCGGGTCGCTCTCCGACGAACGCCTCGTCCGCCGGTTCGTGGGCGCTTCCTCGGGCCTCTCGAACGTCGAGTTCCAGTCCAATCGCTCGGTCGAGTTCCTCGGTGAGGCCCGGACGGTCTCGGAGTACACGGCCACCCAGCGGATGGGCGGAGTGCAGACGAACGCGACGGTCCATCTGGCGACCGTCGAGCACGACGGCGACTTCGTGACCGTCGTCGCCGTCCACCCCGAAGCGGTCGACGAACGGTCGCGGGTCGACGCCCTGCTGGCCGGCTTCCGCCATCCGCCGGCCTGACGGGGCCCGTCGAGGGTCGCGCTCGGTTCGTGCCGCGTCTCGGTTTCCGTCCCGTCTCAGTCGCCGTCTCGATCAGCCGCCGCCGCCGGCGACGCCGCTCCCGATCGCGGCGCCGCAGTCGGCGCAGCCGACCACGTAGAACCGCTTCGAGGACCGGAACAGTCCGGCCATCTTCGCGTCCATGTCGACGAACTCTACGTCCTCCTTCTCGGCGAGTTCCGCCTCGCATTCAGGGCAGTGGACCATACAGCAACTCCCACCGACGGGTTCGGTAAGTGTCTTGTCCCGCCGCCGGGGCGAGACGAGCGGACGCCGCCGGACCGCCGGCCGGCATACGCTTTTGTCGCTCGCGGTCATCGAGAGCGGACATGGAGACGACACTCCCGCTCGGCCTCGCGCTCACGGCGGTCGGGACCGCGGGATACGCGGTCGGTGTCGGGGCACCCTACCCGGGACGGTCGCTGTCGGTGACTGCGGTCATGGTGGGAGTCACGCTCGCGGCGATCGGCCGGTCGAAATCACCGGAGGACGAGCCGTGACGGCGGCGCTCGTCTACCGCGCCGAGGAGGTCACCGAGTACGACGACCTCGCGACGGCCCGCGCCGCCGAGGGGACGACCTGGGTCCACGCCGCCGGCGCCGACCGCGCCGAGATGGAGCGCGTCGCCGACGCGTTCGGTATCCACCCGCTGTCCGTCGAGGACGTGTTCAACGGCGTCCGACCCAAGACCGAGGAGTACGACGACTACACGCTCGTCGTCGTCAAGCGGGCGACGCTCCGCGGCGGCGAGACCACCTTCGACGAGGAGATCCGGGACGTGCCCGTCGGCGTGTTCGTCGGGAGCGACTGGCTGGTGACGCTCTCGCCCGGCCCGGCCGACCCGATCGACCGCGTCCGTCGCGCCGTCCGCTCGGGCGACGAGCGGCTCCTCCACCGCGGGGCCGACTTCACCGCCTACCGCGTCCTCGACGTGGTCGTCGACGAGTACTTCGCGCTGCTCGACGAGATCGAGGACGACATCGAGGCCGTCGAGGAGGCAGTCACCACCGCCACCGACATCGAGACGCTCGAAGCCATCAACAGCGTCCGCCGCGAACTGCTCTCCTTTCGCAAGCTCGCCTGGCCCACCAGGGAAGCCGTCGGCGTCCTCGCCCGCGGCGACCCCGCGCAGATCGACGAGGAGACGGAGAAGTACTTCCGCGACGTGTACGACCACCTCGTCCAGCTGGTCGACCTCACCGAGACCTACCGCGACCTGGCCTCCGGGGCTCGCGACATCTACCTCAACACCCTCTCCCAGTCCACCAACGAGGTGATGAAAGTCCTCACCGTCGTCGCGACCATCTTCATCCCCCTCACCTTCGTCGTCGGCGTCTACGGCATGAACTTCGGCGATAGCTCCTACAACATGCCCGAACTCGCCTGGCCCTACGCCTACCCCGCGGTCATGATCGGCATGTTGCTCGTCGCGCTCGTCATGCTCTCGTACTTCCGCGGCCAGGACTACATCTGAACCGACCCGCGTGTCCGCAGCGGCGCGCCCTCAGATCCCGAACGTCAGCGGGACGAGCAGCACGCCCATCAACGAGGCTCGGCGGGCGCCGAACGTCACGGGCACCAGTCCGACGACGGTCGAGGCGGCGAACACGCCGACGCCCAGCGCCCCAGTCAACACCGCGATCACGACCACGACGAGACACAGCACGCTCACGGACAGCCGCGTGTAGTCGGCTCGACCGACCAGCCGAAGGTAGCCGTCACCCAGCGTGACGACCAGGACGAACCCGCAGGCCGCGGCGACGAGGACGCTCCCGAGCAACAGCGGCAGGTCCAGCGGCACGCCGGCGCCGTCCATCGCGACCATGACGCCGGTCCGGGGCGTCCCGAGGGAGATCAACGCCAGCAGGGCGAAGACCGTATTGGCGGTGTTCACGCCGCTGGTCGTGACGATGAACCCGCGGGCGCCGTCGCCACTGCGCTCGGGACGCCCCTCGCCACCGCCCGGGACGGCGAGCAGTGCCACCGTCGCGGCGATGGCGCTCGACACCCCGGGGACGTACCCGACCACCGCGCCCGAGAGCGTCCCGGCGAGCGCGAACCCGGCCACCGAACCACGGGAGACGGTCACGCCCGCGTCGTCCTGGGGCGGCACGCCCTCGCCCGTCAACGCGTCCAGCAGGACCGGCGCGCCGAACAGCCCGGTGAAGATGGGCGCGAGCATCCCGCCCGAGTCGACGAGTCCGCCGGGGGGCAGATCCAGCGCGACCGCGCCCAGACCGCCGCTGGCCGCGACCGACAGCGCCGCGCCCACTCGCCCCCGGGCCGTCGATTCGGTGGCGACGAGGACGAGGACGACGCCGCCCAGGAGAACGGACAGATGCGCCCGGAGGATCGGATAGACGGCCGTCATCGCCCGTGTCATCGGGATCGCCAGTGGGACCGCAAGCACCACGGCCCCGGCGCTCCCGAGCGCGGACAGCCGGAGCGCCTCGCGACCCCGGCCGGCCAGGACCAGTCGGTGCCCGGGTAGCGCCGAGCTGGCCATCGCGGGGTCGGGGACGCCGAGCGCGAGCGTCGGCACCACGTCGAGGAAGGTGTGGACGACGCCGGCGGCCAGCATCGCCGCGCCGACGTACCGGACGGGCCCCGGAACCGCGGGCGCGATCCCGGCGAGCAGCAGCGCGAAGGTGTTGGCGTGGACGCCCGGGGTCAGCCCGCTGACGGTCCCGAGCGCGACGCCGCCGGCGACGAACCCGCAGAACAACAGCGTCGCCGACGGGTCGACGGCCAGGCCGAGGCCCAGTGGGTCCATCGCGCCGAAGTGGTCCCGCGATGGCGCATAAACCCTCGGCGACGCCAGCGCCGACCCCGTGACATACGCCCGACTCCGTGACATCTGGTGCCGACCGCTGGTCCGTCGCTGGTCGCCGAACTAACACTTATGCGTTTCGGCGAGTTTCCCGGCCGGCACCCCTGGCTCGGGGACCTTTTGCGTGGGTGTCGTCGGTCGAGACACCGATGACCCCCTCCACGCGAGACGGACCCGCGGACGAACCGATAACCGACGAATCGACGACCGGCGGCCCGGCGCGCGACGACCGCTCGACGGAGCGCCGGGCCGGCGACGCCATCTTCCGGAGCGACCTGGGACGTGCCGGCCGAACGGCGGCGACCGACGCCGGCGAGCGCGACCCCGACCCAGACGACGGTCCTCGCGTCCGCATCGACGGCGTCGGCAAGCGCTACGGCGACCAGTGGGCGCTCCGGGACGTGTCCCTCGCCCTCGATTCGGGCCTCGTCGGACTGCTCGGTCCCAACGGCGCCGGGAAGTCGACGCTCATGGGTATCCTGACGACGTTCACGGCGCCCACCGAGGGGACGGTCGCCGTCGACGGCGTCGACGTGAGCGAGGACCCGACGGCCGTCCGCTCGCGACTGGGGTATCTCCCCCAGTCGTTCGGCGTCTACCCCGACCTCACCGCCCGGGAGTTCCTCGAGTACCTCGGCGCGCTCCGCGGGCTCGACCGCGCGACGGCCCGCGAGCGCGCGGCAGACCTGCTCGCAGTCGTCAACCTCGCCGACGCCGCCGACCGACGGCTCGACACGTTCTCGGGCGGGATGACCCAGCGCGTCGGCATCGCGCAGGCGCTCCTGGCCGACCCCGACGTGCTCGTCGTCGACGAACCGACCGTCGGTCTCGACCCGACCGAGCGGGCGCGCTGTCGGACCGTGCTCGCCGACCTCGCGCGCGACCGCGTGGTCGTCCTCTCGACGCACATCGTCTCCGACGTGGAGGCGACCGCGAGCGACGTGGCCGTCCTCGTCGACGGCCGGCTCCGAACCCACACGGACCCCGGAACGCTGATCGAGACCGTCGAGGGTCGCGTCTGGGAGTGCGTCGTCGACGACCGCGACGCGATCGATCCGGCCCACCTCGTCACCAACACCGCCCGCCGCAGGGACGGCCGCCACGTCCGCGTGGTCGCCGACGACCCTCCGGCCGACGGGGCCCAAGCGGTCGACCCGACGCTCGAAGACGCCTACCTCGCGCTGCTCGACGGGAACGGTTCGGTCGGAGGTGGCCGACCGTGAGCGAGCGGACTGCCGGGGTCACGACCGACGGGTCCCGACTCGACGCTATCGTCGCCGTCGCCCTGTCGGACCTGCGCCAGCGGTCGCGCTCGCCGAAGTACCTCGCCGTCGCGCTCCTGGTCGCGTACCTCGCCCAGAGCGTCACCGCGGGGGACGTGCAACTGTTCGTCGCCGGCGGCTACACCGGCCGGCCGACGGCGGCGTGGTTCGGCGGGTTCGTCGCCGTCGTCGCGACGACGCTGCTCGTCCTCGGCGGTTTCTCGCTCGTCCGCGGCCCGCTCACCCGCGACCGCGCCGAGGGGATCGCGCCGCTCGTCGCCACCTCGCCGGTCGGGAACGCGACCTACCTCGCCGGCCGCTGGCTCGGCTACGTCGTCGTTCTCGCGGCCGTCACCGTCGCGCTGGCGCTGGCGACCGTCGCCGGCTTCGCCCTCCACGGCACCGGTCCGCTCGCCCTCTGGGACCTCGTCGCTCCGTTCGCGCTGATAACGCTCCCGACGATGGCGCTCGTCGCCGCCGTCGCCGTCTGCTTCGAGGCGGTCGCGCCGCTCGCCCGGACGCTCGGGACAGCCGTGTACGTCTTCGGCGCGCTGCTGGTCGTCTCGGTCGTCTCGGTCGCGCCGGTCCCCGTCTTCGACCTCCTGGGGACCGCGATCGTCCGCGAGAGCATGCTGGCCGACCTCCCCGTCGACCCCTCGGGCCTCGACCGACTCACCTTCCGCATCGCGCCGCCCGGCGAGGGCACCCGGTTCACCTACCACGGGATCGACTGGGGGCTCGTCGAACTCGGGTCCCGGCTCCCGGTCCTCCTCGGGGCGGCCCTGTCCCTCGGCGTCGCCACGCTCGCGTTCGACCGCTTCCGCGCCGACGCCGGGCTGTCCGGGCTCGCGAACCGACTCCCGAACCCGATCGCTGGCGACCGCGACGGCTCCCCGACCGATTCCGCAGACGACACCGCCGGTCGGACGGCCGGCGCCGACGCCGCGGCGGCGACGGTCGACCGTCCGGATCCGCTCGATATCGGGACGCCGCGACTCCTCGACCCGCGGGTCGTACTCGCGGAGCTCCGGCTGGCGCTCCGCGGCCACCGCCGGCTGTGGTACGTCGCCGTCGTCGCCGCGCTCGCCGCCCAGGTCGCCGTGCCGCTCGACGCCGTCCGCGGGCTGGTCGCCCCGCTGGCCCTGCTGCTCCCGCTGGCGGTGTGGTCCGGGCTCGGCGTCCGCGAGCGGCGCCACCGCACCGAGGCGCTCGTGTTCACCGCGCCCCGGCCGGCCGGCCAGACCGTCGCAGTCTGGCTCGGCGGCGTCGCGGCCGGCGTCCTCGCCGTCGCCGGCTACGCCGTCCGACTCGGGTTCGCCGACGACGCGACAGCACTCGCCGCCCTCCTCGCCGGGCTCGCGACCGCCCCCGCGCTCGCGCTCGCCGCCGGTGCCTGGCTCGGCAGCGCCCGCGCGTTCGACACCGTCTACCTGCTGGCGTGGTACCTCGGCCCGCTCCAGGCCGTCGCGCCGCTGGACTTCGTCGGCGCCACCTCCGCGACACCCGCGCGGACGGGCGCCTACGCCGCGCTCGCGGTCGGCTGTCTGGTCGCCGCGATACTCGGCCGGCGCCGTCCCTGAGCGGCCGCTACCGGCGCTCCGTCTGGCGCTCTGGAACGCGATCCGGCGGCTCGCCGGCGGAATAAATCGAAGGAAGGTGTCGGTGGTCGAGGTTAGCCGAACAGCTCGCCGAGGCCCTCGCCGCTGGCCTCGTCGTCCTCGTCGTCGTCGTCGTCGTCGCCGCCCTCGTCGGCCTCGGCTTCCTCGGCCTCGTCGTCGTCGTCGCCCTCGTCGGCGGACTCGTCGGCGCCGCCGGCGCCGCCCGCGGCCCCACCGGTCGCGGCGGGGACTGCGGCGGCCTGCTCGACGGCGTCGTCGATGTCGACGTCTTCGAGCGCCGCGACGAGCGCCTTGACGCGGGACTCCTCCACGTCGACGCCCGCGGCCTCGAGCACGTCGGTCAGGTTTGCTTCGTTGATCTCTGCGTCCGTCTCGTTCAGGATGAGTGCTGCGTAAACGTATTCCATTGTTGTCAGAACATGGCTCCCATGGCGTCGCCGACATCCTCGTCGTCGTCATCGTCCTCGTCGGCCTCCTCGGCCTCGGCTTCGGCGTCGTCGGACTCGTCGGCGGCGTCTTCGGTGTCGGTCTGGTCGTCGGTCGATTCGTCAGTTGCGGGCGCGTCGACGTCCTGCAGCTCCTCCGGCAGGGCCTCGGGGTCGTCGACCTGCGCCGCGAGCGCCCGCACCTGTCCGTCGGCCTTCGAGACGAGGTCGTCCATGACCCCGGGGCTCTCGATGGCGCCCTGCAGGGCGAGGCTCTTGGCGTCGCCGCGGGCTTTCTGCAGCAGCGTCGCGGCGGTCCGGTCCGTCGGGAACACGGCGTTGACCGAGAGGTTGCGACCGCGCGCGGCCGCCGCCTCGATGTCCGCCTGGTACTCCTCGACGTCCAGTTCGAGTTCCTCGGGCTCGAACAGCACGCCGTCCGCGAAGACGGCGCGCAGGTCCAGCCCGACTTCCTTCGGCTCGATGCCGAGTTCGTTCAGGACGTTGGCGAGGTCGTTCGAGACTTCCTCGCCCGTCTCGAGGACCGTCGAGTCCGAGAGCACCTGGATCGACCCTTCCTGAATGCGGGCGTCCGCGCCGACCTGCTGGAGGTCGCCGACGAACGGTCCGGGGTCGATGCCGGTGTCGCCCTCCGGGATGACGATGTCGTTGGGGGCGACCTCGCCGGCGTTGATCGGGGCCGGCGTCTTCGAGGCTTCCAGCTGCTGGTAGAGCCCGAAGGGGTTCTCGTTGGTGCCGATGAGGCCGACCTGGCCCGAGATGTACTCGGTCAGGTCCTCGAACCCAGCGTCGACTTCCTCCAGCGCGCGCTCCATGAGCGTGTTGCGCGAGACGCGCAACTCGGCGGTCCCGTACAGGTCCCGGCGCATGTCCTGGAGCTGTCGGGAGGGGATGCCGGTGATGTCGACGATACCGACGCTGTCGTACGATTCGATCATCTCGACGACGTCGGCGACCTCCTCCTGCTTCCACTGCGGGATGGTCTCGGTCTTGCGTTCGGCGCTCATGTCAGGCGACCTCCACTGCCGGACCCATCGTCGTCTTCACGTAGATGGTGTCGATGTTGAGCGGACCCTTCTCGAGGTCTGCGTGCAGGCGGCGGAGGATCACGTCGATGTTGTCGCCGATGTCCTCGGCGGACATGTCCTCGGCACCGACGCGGGTGTGGAAGGTGCGCCGGTCGCCGCTCCGGATGGTGACGGAGTTCTTCAGTCGCTCGACCATCTCCACCACGTCGTCGTCCGGCGCGATGGGGTCGGGCATCTTCCCTCGCGGACCGAGGACGGTCCCGAGATAGCGACCGATGTCCTGCATGAGCGACTCTTCGGCGAGGAAGAAGTCGGTCTCGTCGGCCAGGTCCTTGGCCTCGTTGTCGTTGTCGCCCAGGTCGGCGAGATCGTCGCTGTCGAGGACCTCCTCTGCAACGTCCTCGGCGCGCAGGGCGGTCTCGCCCTCCGCGAACACGACGATCTGGGTCTCCTGTCCGGTCCCGGACGGGAGGACCACGTCCTGGTCGACGCGGTTCGACGGATCGTCTAGATCGATGTCGCGCAAGTTGATCGCGAGGTCGACCGTCTCCCGGAAGTTCCGGGGCGGGCTGTCCTCGAGTGCGCGAGAAACTGCGTTCTCTATTTCCTGATCTGCCATTGTTCACCTCCGTAGTACGCCAGCGGCTCCTACGGGTCAGTGAAACAGGCGAAGCCTGTCTCGTTTCGGCGAACGCCGATGCGACACTTAAAGTCGTCGAACCCGCTCTAGAGCGTCACGCGTTGCCACTCGTCCGCGCCGGCGTCGAGGCCGTCGGCGCGGATCTCCGTCCGTCCGCCCTCGCGGCGCAGTTCGACGTGCCCGGCGAAGGCCTTCTCCAGCCCCGCCGCGATGTTCCGGCCGTCCCCGAACTGGCCCGTGTCGGCTTCCGGATCGATGGCGCAGACGAACAGCCCGTCGTTGCGTCGCGTGCGCGAAGTGATGTTCTGGACGAACCGATACACGTCACGCATGTCCTCGCAGGCGGCACACAGCGGCGACACCGAGAGCAGCCCCGTTCGCAGACGCTCCGTCCCGTCGTATCGCAGTTCGTCGCAGAGGGCGGAGAACTGCATGTTCACGGCGGTCAGGTCGCTGGGGTCGGCCACGGCCGCGTCGTCGTCGGTCCCGATCCCCGAGTCTCCGGAGCAGTCGACGACGCCGACGTCCCCGCCGCGTCCGAGTCCGGCGGCGCTCCGGTGGGCCCGCTCGAACGAGCGACTCCCGTCGTCCGAGGTGATGGCGACGACGCCCTCGTCGTCGTCGGCCGCGGCCACCAGGCTGTGAAAGAGGTCTTCCAGCCCGTCGCCGCGGGGACCGGAAACGAGGATGCTCGTCCCGCCGTCGACGGCGTCTATCGGTACGTCAGCGAAGTCGTACTGCTGGGTGGCTCTGAGACTCATTCGTCTTCCTCCCGGGCCGCGAGTACCTCTCGACGGAGCTCCAGTTGCTCGACCGCCTCGTCGGCGAACAGCCGCAGGTCCGCGAGCTGTTCGTCGGTGTACTCCCGCGGTTCGTAGTCGATCAGACAGAGCGACCCGATGGTGTGTCCAGCCGAGTCGTCCATCGTCGCGCCGGCGTAGCTGCGGATGCCCATCGACAGCAGCGTGTCGTTGTTCTGGAACCGGTGGTCGTCGGTGATGTCCTCGACGACCATCGTCTCCTCCTCCAGAACGGTGTGTGTGCAGATGGTGTCCTCGCGGTTGAGCGAGTCCCAGTCGGCGCCGTGACAGCCGAGGAAGTTCTCCTCGTTCTCCTCGACGAGGCCGACGAACGCGACGGGCACGTCGAAGTGGTTCGAGACGAGCGTCGAGATGCGGTCGGCCCACTCGCCCACGTCCATCGCGTCGAGGTCGTAGCGCTCCAGCGCGTCCAGTCGTTCCTGCTCGTTGTCCGGCAGGAGGTAGCCGACCTGCCCGCTGTACTGGATCAGGTCCTGCACCGTCGCGCCGAGGCGGTCGGCCGCGTCGGGCATCCCCTTGCGCATGTACTCGACGATGAGTCCCTCGAACCGGGCCGTGTCGATCTCCGTCGGCGGGGTCTCCGTGAAGACGATACACGGCGTGTCCGGCGCCATCTCGCGGACGTGGTCGACCAGTTCGAGCCCCGACCCGTCCGGGAACTCGTACTCGGTGACCAGACAGTCCACGTCGGTCTCCGATAGCTGTGCCTTCGCCCCGTCGACCGTCTCGCTTTCGACTGTCGGGATGCCGATTCCGTCGAGTGCCGTGGCGGGCCCGGCCGATTCGCCCGGGTCCGCACAGAGAACACGCATTCCTGACATTGGATATCTCCCCTCCGAGAGGGATACGTCGAATCTCTTCGCCGCGAGGTTGCCAGTGATACCTTACCTGTTAGGAAAAATATCGCCGATGATACTGGGCGGGGAAAACCGCGAGCGAACCGCGGGCGGGCCGGACCGATCGCGTCACTGTCCATCCGCGATCCACGTTAGTACCATCACGTAATCAAAAGGCGACGAGATATGCGGATCATACGTCCTGTCGAAAATTATAATGATCGATAGGACTAAATGATGTTGCTTGGTAACGTGATTCATGTCCCGTGACAGCACGGATATCACTGAGATCCGAGTGGGCAGGGGTGTATCGCGTCGGCAGGTGATGAAGCAGCTCGGTGCGGTCGCCGCGATCGGCGGACTGGGCGGGCTGGCCGGGTGTACCCAGGGGGACGATTCCACGGACACGCCGGGGAGCGGTGACGGCAGCGGCACCGGGACCAGCGGCGACGGTGGTGACGGTGGGGGGTCCGGCGGAGCGCCCGACTACCAGCTCGTGCAGCTGAACCCGCCGCCGACGTCGCTCGATTTCTCCTCGGAGCCGGGCGCGCGCCAGATCACGATGGTCACCCACGACGCCAGCACGTCCTTCTTCGACCCGACGATCGGCGGGCTCCACGACGCCGCCAGCCAGCTGGGCTGGGAGGCCACGTTCACGGGCCCGTCGAGCGGGTTCAGCGTCCAGGAGCAGGTCAACATCCTCAACTCCGTCGTCGACTCGGGCCCGGACGTCGTCGCGACGACCATCGCCGACCCGGCGGCCTACGACGACGTGATCGGCCGGGCGCTGGAGAACGACATCCCGGTCGTGACCTACAACACGCTGGCGCTCGACCGCGAACAGATGCGCGAGAAGTACGGCCGGGCGCTGGCCTACACCGGCCAGGACCAGGTCGCCGCGGGGTACGTCTGCGGGCTGTCCATGCTCGACAAGCTCCCCGACGACGCGAGCCGGGTGACGCCGGGGCTCTCGGACCCGGGACACAGCGCCCTGTCGGCCCGCGCCGAGGGGATGGAGATGGCCGTCCGGCAGAACTCCGACATCGAGGTGACCGACCGGCTCAACTACACCGGCGACTCCAACGAGGGGGTCTCCCGGATCGAGAACCACCTCACCGCGAACCCCGACCTGGACGGCATCATGGGCGCCGACGCGTTCACCTGGTTCATCGGCAACGCCATCGAGAACCAGGGCATGGCCGACTCCGTCGTCGGCGGCGGGTTCGACCTGACCGCCGAGACGCTCGAACACATCAACAACGGCAACCTCGACTACACCACCGGACAGGACCCCTACAGCCAGGGGTACATCCCGACGATGCAGATGTTCGCCTACATGGACCGTGGGATGCCTCCGAAGGACTACCCGACCGGCGCCGAGGTCATCGACCAGTCGAACATCGAGTTCGCCCAGAACCGCTCGGGCGGCTGGGGCCAGCTCCGCGAGTACCACGGCGCCTGACCGCCGGTCGCCGTCACCACGAGATTCTCCAGCAATGTCCCAACAGGATCCGATACTCTACACGGAACGGCTCACGAAACGGTTCGGGAACATCCACGCCGTCGAGGACGTGGACTTCGAGGTCCGGGATGGCGAAGTCATGGCGCTGGTCGGCGACAACGGCGCCGGCAAGTCGACGCTCATCAAGATGCTCTGTGGCGTCCACGAGCCGACAAGCGGGGAGATCTTCGTCGGGGGCGAGTCGGTGTCGTTCGACGACTACAACGACGCCCGCGCCCACGGGATCGAGACCGTCTATCAGGAACTGGCGCTGGCGCCCAACCAGACCGTGGCCGCCAACGTCTTCCTCGGCCACGAACCGACCAGGATGGGGGCGCTCGGCCGCCTGCTCCGCCTCGTCGACGAGGAGCGGATGGTCGAGGAGGCGAAGACGAACCTCGACCGGGTGAAGATCCCCGTCGACCCCGAGGCGAGGGTCAAGAACACCTCCGGCGGCCAGCAGCAGGCGGTCGCCATCGCCCGCGCGCTCCAGTCGAACCCCGACATCCTCATCATGGACGAGCCGACGAGCGCGCTGTCGATCGAGGGCGCTCGCAACGTCCTCCGGGTGATCGACGACCTGCGCGACCAGGGGCTGACGATCGTCCTCATCAGCCACAACATCCGTCACGTCCTCGGTATCGCCGACCGGGTCTCCGTCCTCGCGCAGGGTCGACTGATGGGCGTCCGCGAGGCCGACGAAGTCACCCGCAACGAGATCATCGCGCTGATGATGGGCGCCGAGGACGAGTCCGAGTTCGAGGAGTTCGACCTCTCGCGGAGCGCCGACTCGGGGGAGACCACCGCATGAGCGACGAGCGCGACCATCCGCCGGGCGGGTCCGCCCATCACGACGGCCCCGAAACCGACGGGCGCGCGGTCGCTGCCGACGGTGGAACCGCCGACAGCGGCGACGCCCGCGCGGTGAGTCGCTCGGGCGACTCGCTGCTGGAACGACTGATCTCGCGGCGAGAGGTCGGCGTGTTCTTCGGATTCCTGGTCCTGTTCGGGCTGATAGGGGTCACGCGCCCGGACATCTTCTTCAACTGGGGTTCGATGTCCGGTATCACCTCGCGGCTGTTCCGGTCGGTCGCCCCCTACATCATCATCGGCATCGGGATGACCTACCTCATCATCGGCGGGGAGTTCGACCTGTCGGTCGGGTCGATGTACGCGGTCGGCGGCATCACCTTCGCGATGCTGCTGAACGATTTCAACCTCACCGTCCTCGCCGCCCTCGGCGCGGTGCTGGTGGTCGGCGGCGTCGTGGGGCTGACCAACGGCGTCGTCGTCACGAAGGCCGGCGTCCCGTCGCTGATCACGACCATCGGGATGATGAGCGTCCTCCGCGGGATCGCCTACTACTTCACCCCCGCGGGGTCCAGACAGACGCCGGACCTGGCGCTGATCGACGTCTTCGGCGGGAGCGTCACGGTCGCCGGGCTGGAGATCCAGAACCAGATCTTCTGGGCGATCGGACTGACGATCGTCTTCGGCTTCCTGCTCCAGAAGACCCGCTTCGGCTACCACGTCTACGCCACCGGCGACGACCAGGAGGCCGCCGACATGGCCGGCATCGACACCGACCGGGTCAAGATCGTCAACTTCGTGCTGACGGCGGTGCTGGCGTCGTTCGCCGGCGTCGTCGCCATCTCCTACTTCGGGTCGATGTTCGGGTCGGCCGGCATCGGGTTCGAACTGCTCGTCATCGCCGCGGTCGTCATCGGCGGGACCAACCTCTTCGGCGGCGAGGGGACCCTGCTGGGCATGTTCCTCGGCTCGCTGGTCATCGGCGTCATCCCCGTCCTGCTCGTCCTCAACGGGATGCCCGTCGAGCTCCAGGAGTTCCTCACCGGCGTCGTCATCATCGTCGCCGTCCTCCTGGACATCCTCATCCGCCGCTGACGGCACTCGACCACTCGTTCGCCCCGGTCGTGACCGCCCTTTTTGCGCCCGGCCGTGCTACACGATGGCATGAAGCGCGACCCCGACAGCATCCTCAACGCCGAACTGAGCCACGCCGTCGCCAGCGCGGGCCACACCGACCGCCTCATGGTCGTCGACGCCGGGTTCCCGATCCCGGCGGACGCCTGGCGGATCGACCTCGCGTTGACCCGCGGTGTCCCCGACGTGGCGACGGTCCTCGAAGCGATCCACGACGAACTGATCCCCGAGCGGGTGCTGTACGCCGACGACGTGCCGGAGATGAACCCCGACTTCGACGCGTTCCTGCGGGATCTCTACGACGGGTCGGGAGCCGACCTCGAGACGATCCCCCACGAGGAGGTCCTCGACCAGGGTACCGAGGCGAAGGCGGTCGTCCGGACGGGCGAGTTCCTGCCCTGGGGGAACGTCGTGATCCAGTGCGGCACCGACCCCGAACCCTGGTTCGACGGCGAGAACGTCACGATGCCCGAGGCCTACCGCGAGCGCTACGAGGAGATGTACGGCGAGCCCCCCTGATCGGGGCTCCGAGAGCCCGGGCGCCCGACCGTGGCGACACGCCGCCTACCACGAGTCAGCGACCAGGTCGTCGACGGCGCCCCGCTCGGGGAGGCCGGGGACCACTTCGGAGGCGGTCACCGCGAGCGCGCCGCCCGCGCAGCCGAACCGAACGGCCGCCCGGTCGTCCAGCCCCTCCGCGAGCGCGACGGCCAGGGCGCCGTTGAACGCGTCGCCGGCGCCGGTCGTGTCGACCGCGTCGACCGACGGCGCCTCGACCCCGTCGACACCGTCGTCCGAGACCAGCAGGGCCCCCGCGCTCCCGCGGGTCAGGACGACGGTGCCGACCCCCAGACCGAGGAGTTCGCGAGCGACCGCCTCGTCGGTCATCTCGCCGTCGCTGTCCGTCACGTCGTCACCGCCGGCGACGCCGGCCAGCGTCCGGGCCTCGTGTTCGTTCGGCGTGAGGTAGTCGACGCGTTCCAGTACCGCGGGCGGGAGTTCCCGGGCGGGCGCGGGGTTGCAGACGACCGTCGTCCCGGCAGCCGCCGCCGTCTCGACCGCCGCCCGGACCGGACCGTCGCCGATCTCCAGCTGGACGAGCAGGCACTCGGCGGTCTCGATGGCCGCGGCCGAATCGCGCACCTCGGCGGCCGAGAGGCGGTCGTTGGCCCCGGGCGCGACGGTGATCTCGTTCTCGCCGTCCTCGTCGACGACCACGAAGCCGACGCCGGTATGGGCCGCGTCGTCCCTGTCGACGGCGTCGGCGTCGACGCCCTCGTCGTCCCAGAGCGCGACCGCGTCGTCGCCGTAGCGGTCCGCGCCGACCCGACCGACGAAGCGCGACTCGGCGCCGAGCCTGGCGGCGGCGATCGCCTGGTTCGACCCCTTGCCGCCGGGTCCCTCGGCGAACTCCCGGCCGACGACGGTCTCGCCGGGCGCCGGGAACGCCGGCACCTGCATCGTCAGGCCGACGTTGTAGCTACCGACGACGGCGACGACGGGGTCAGTACTCGCCATCGCCGACGGCCCCGGTGACGATCTCGACGCCGCTGGACGCCCCCAGCAGGTCCGCGCCCGCGTCGAGCAGTTCGTTCGCGCCCGCCAGCGTCTTGATCCCGCCGCTGGCTTTCACTCGCGTCTCCTCGGGCGCGCGCTCGCGAAGGAACTCGATCCGCTCGACGGTCGCCTTCCCGCCTTCGCCCCAGCCGCTGGAGTTTTTCACGTAGTCGAAGCCCGCGTCGACGGCCAGATCGACGATCCGCTCGGCCTCGTCGTCGTCGAGCGCGCCGAGTTCGAGCATCGCCTTGACCGTCGCGTCGCCGCTGGCCTCGACGACCAGGTCCATCTCGCGACCGACCTCCTCGAAGCGGCCCGACTTGACGAACCCGATGTTCGGCATCACGTCGACCTCCTCGGTGCCGGCGGCGACGGCGTCCCGGATGGCCGCCGCCTTGGAGACTGGTCGGTCCCCGCCCATCGGGAAGCCGACGGCGCTGCACACCGTCACGTCGGTGCCGGCGAGCCGTTCGCTCACCAGCGGCGCCCAGCAGGCCTGCACCATCGCCCCGTCGAAGCCGTACTCGATACACTCCTCGCACAGCTCCTCGACGCGTTCCTGGTCGGCCGTGGGACGCACCTCCGTGTGCTGGATGCGCCCCGCGACCTGCTCGGGAGTCCGTGTCATATGATACCTCTACACAGGGCAACGTCCGTCGCGCGTATAACGTTTGGCCGCCGACGGGTCTCGGCGAACGGGCGGGGCGTCTCGGAACGGCACACGCGCGGCTCCGCGAACTGGAAACCGGAACAGAAGATCCGCGGGGCTCGCCCGCAGTCCGTCGAAACCGCCTACGCGGACGCTTCGTCGGCGAAGCGGTCGTCGTACTCGCCGTCGTCGATCCGCTCTTTGAACTCGCGGGGGTCGTTGCCCTCGATGGTCACGCCCAGCGAGGTGCAGGTCCCGACGACTTCCTTGGCGGCGTTTTTGGTGTCGTAGGCGAGCAGGTCCGTCTGCTTCTGCTCGGCGATCTGTGTGACCTGGTCGACCGAGAGGTCGGCGACGAAGGTCTCCTGCGGTTCGCCGCTGCCCGTCTCGAAGCCGGCCTCGTCCTTGATGAGCTCGGCCGTCGGCGGGACGCCGACCTCGATCTCGAAGCTCCCGTCGTCGTCGTACTCGACGGTGACGGGGACCTCGGTGCCGTCGAACGCTTCAGTCTGGTCGTTGATATCCTGGACGACTGCCTGCACGTCCACGGGCGTCGGACCGAGCTCCGGTCCCAGCGGCGGGCCCGGATTGGCCTGCCCGCCCGGGACGAGCACTTCGATAGTTCCAGCCATACACGACGAAACCGGTGGGGCGGGTTTAAGAATTGCTTTTCGCGGACGACGCCCCCCGGGGAGGACACATGTTGGGTACGACAGCCATTACCACTGCCCCGCAACTCCGATCCGGCGTTCGACTTCGACCGACCGGCGTCCACCGTCCGCTCGCTCCGCCCGGATCGACCGTCGGCGGCGCGGACTGTGCTGTAACTACTTCTGTAACAACCACGCAGTAACTATTTACGTCAGTAGCACATAGGATCGGATGCGAACCACGGGCTGGCGGTGACCGCCGTCGGTCCGAACACACAATGACAAGCACGAACCAGCGAGTCACGGGGCGTCACGTCCAGCCCATCGAACGCACGGACGAGGAGACCGAATCGGAGCCCGAGTCCGAACGCGAGCGCGACGAGTGCCCGGAGTGCGGTGCGGCAGGGATCACAGACGAGAAGCGGGGCGAGACGGTCTGCCAGGAGTGCGGCGTCGTACTGGAGGAAGATGTCGTCGACCGCGGGCCCGAGTGGCGGTCGTTCGACGCCCGCGACAAGGCCCAGAAGAGCCGCGTCGGGTCGCCGACGACCGAGATGCTCCACGACAAGGGGCTGTCGTCGGTCATCGACTGGCAGAACAAGGACGCCAACGGCCAGGCGCTCTCGGCGAAAAAGCGCGAACAGATGTCCCGCCTGCGCACCTGGGACGAGCGGTTCCGCTCCCAGAGCGCACAGGACAGGAACCTCAAGCAGGCGCTGGGCGAGATCGACCGCATGGCGAGCGCGCTGGGCATCCCGAAGGACGCCCGCGAGACCGCGAGCGTCATCTACCGCCGCGCGCTCGACGAGGAACTCATCCCCGGCCGCTCGATCGAGGCGATGGCGACCGGATCGCTGTACGCCGGGGCCCGCCAGGCCGGCGTTCCGCGGACGCTCGACGAACTGGAGACCGTCAGCCGCGTCGACCGCAAGGAGTTCGCCCGCGCCTACCGGTACATCGCGCGCGAACTCGAGCTCGCGATGGAGCCGACCGACCCCGAGCAGTACGTCCCGCGGCTGGTCTCGGATCTCGATCTGCCCGAGGAGACGAAACAGCGGGCGGTCGAACTGCTCGATGCGGGCAAGCGCGAAGCGGTCCACTCCGGGAAGAACCCGGTCGGCCTCGCCGCGGCGGCCATCTACGCGGCGGGGCGGCTCACCAACGTCGAGGTGACCCAGCACGAGGTCGCCGACGCGGCCGACGTGTCCGCGGTGACCATCCGCGACCGCTACACCGAACTGCTCGACGCCGACGACCGGGTCGCCTGAGGTGACGACCGTGCCGACAGGCGACCGCGGCGACGCCGAGCGGCGTCGCCGCCGACACCGCGATCGCGCCGGTCGCTCTCGGCGTCGCGAACGACCACCGTTATACCATCGACCGCTCAATGTCTTCTGAGAGAACCCGCATGTCCAACGACGAGTCGGCCGTCGGACCCGACGGCGACGATCTGGTCGCCGAGACCGCGTCGCTGCTGGAGACGTTCGGACTGACGAGCTACGAGGCCAAGTGTTTCGTCGCGCTGGTGCGCATCGGCCACGGCACCGCCCGCGAGATCGCCGAAGTCGCCGACGTGCCCCGGCCGCGCGTCTACGACAGCGTCGAGTCGCTCGCCGAGCGCGGGCTCGCCGACGTGCAGGACGCACAGCCGCGCCGCTTTCGCGCCCCCGACCCCCGTGACGCCGTCGAGACCATCCGCCGCGAGTACGGCGAGCGCCTCGACCGCCTCGAAGGGCTGCTCCCCCGGCTCCAGTCACCGGAGCCCCGCGAGGAGCGGGCCGGCGTCTGGGTCGTCGAGGGCGACGACGCCGTCAGCGACCGCCTGGCCGCGCTGGCCGACGACGCCACCGGCGAACTGCTCGTCGTCGTCGCCGTCGAGAGCCTGCTGACTGACGACGTCCGCGACGCGCTCGCCGCCGCCGACGAACGCGGCGTCGAGATAACAGTCGGCTCGCCGAGCCCCGCCGTCCGCGAGGCCGTCGCCGACGCCGTCCCCAGCGCGTCGGTCGTCGAGACGTGGACCTGGTGGGAGACCCATCCCATCCGTGCCGGCGAGATCAGCTCGATCCTCATGGCCGACGGCCGCGAGCTGATCGTCAGCTCCGATCTGGAGACGGACCTGCCGGGCGTCGACCGCCACAGCGCGGTCTGGACCGACGACGAGCGCGCCCCGCTCGTCGGGCTGATGCGACCGCTGCTCGCCGAGGCGATCCGCTCCGGATCCACCGCTCAGGGCTCGGCGTAACGTCGAGAATCGACTGCAGTCTCTGACGCTTCCGCGGCGTCAGGCGACGGAGATGCCGTTGCGCGCGAGGAAGTCGCTGGCGCTCTTTATCTCGACCGGACTCCCGATGATCCGGACCCGACAGTCTTCCCGTCGGATCGTGAGCGTGAACCGTCGCTCGAGGTCCTCGCGCAGCCCCTCGATAGCGTCCGCTGGCAGGAGGATCTCCGTACTGTCACGGAGTCGGGCCGGATCGGACATGATCGATCCTCAACGGCGCTCGTCGTATTAGTGTGTCGAAACGCGATTCATTTCGCGGCGAGAACATTTATTCGGGACACGTCGGATCGGGGTCAGAGCCGACGGCGACCGGGACCGGCGGCGGACCGTCGCGGTCGCGACCGGGGCGGAAGAACACCTTTTTCGGTTCCGGTAGCCGACTCACTGGTGATGGGGCTCGAAGAGGAGATCCGCGAGATCGAAGAGGAGATCGCCGAGACGCCCTACAACAAGTCGACCGAGGCGCATATCGGCCGGTTGAAGGCCAAGCTCGCGGACAAGAAGGAGAAGCTGGAGAACCAGTCCTCGGCCGGTGGCGGCGGGGGCTACGCCGTCGAGAAGACCGGCGACGCCACCGTCGCGCTCGTCGGCTTCCCCAGCGTCGGCAAGTCCACGCTCCTCAACGCCCTCACCAACGCCGAGAGCGAAGTCGGGTCCTACGAGTTCACCACGCTCGACGTGAACCCCGGGATGCTCAAATACAACGACGCCAACATCCAGATCCTCGACGTGCCCGGGCTCATCGAGGGGGCCGCCGAGGGCCGCGGCGGCGGTCAGGCGGTCCTCTCGGTCGTCCGGACCGCCGACCTCGTCGTGTTCGTCCTCTCGGTGTTCGAGATCGACCAGTACCGGCGCCTCTACGAGGAACTGTACAACAACAAGGTCCGCCTCGACACCGAGCCCCCCAACGTCTCCATCCGGAAGAAACACAAAGACGGGATCAGCGTCACCTCCAGCGTCGACCTGGACCTCGACGAACAGACGATCAAGGACGTGCTTCGCGAGCGCGGGTACGTCAACGCCAACGTGAACATCGGCGAGCAGGTCGACATCGACCGCCTCCTCGACGGCGTGCTGGACAACCGCGAGTACCTCCCGTCGCTGGTCTCCGTCAACAAGGCCGACCTCATCGAACCCGACTACCTCGACACCGTCCACGAGCAGCTGCGCGACCACGACATCGACCCCGACGAGACGATCTTCATCAGCGCCGAAGAGGAGAAGGGGCTCGACGCCCTCAAGGAGGCGATCTGGGAGGAACTCGGACTCATCCGGATCTACATGGACAAGCCCGGCCGCGGGGTCGACTACGACGAGCCGCTCGTGCTGCGAGAGGGGGACACCATCGAGGACGCCTGTGCGAAGCTCGGCGGCGAGTTCGAGGAGCGGTTCCGCTTCGCCCGCGTCTCCGGCCCGAGCGCGAAACACGACGAACAGCAGGTCGGGATGGACCACGAACTCGCCGACGAGGACGTGCTCCGCATTCTCACGACGCGATGAGCGCCCGTCGGTCCGCCGTCGCGTCGCTCTCCAGGCATCGCCGCGCCCTCGCCATTCTGGTCGCGGGACTCGTCCCGTGGCTCGTCATCCCTTACGAGGACGCCGTCGGGCTGGTGTTCTCGGTGACGCTCGCGAACACGGAGACGCTCGCGACCACGTCCGTCTACCACTACGTCTTCGTGTACACGCGCGGACTGCCGACGGAGCTGCTGGCGTGGCCGACGGCGACCCTGCTGTACGGCGCGGGGGTCGCCAGCGCCGCGCTCTCGCGGATCGATCGCGAGGACCGCCGGGTCACCGCCGGGCTGTTCGCGCTCGCGGCGTTCGACGTGTGCTACGCCGTCCTCGGGTTCTCGTCGTTCCGGGCGGGCACGATCGCGTACCCGCTCGGTGCCGTCTTCCTCGCCCTGGCGGCCTGGACGAGCCGTCCCTGACGTTCCGCGTTCGGTATCCTTTTCGAACTGGCAACCCTCCGATCGCGCATGGACGGCACACTCGACCACGTGATGATGCGCGTCGAAGACCTCGACGAATCGCTCGACTGGTACACCACACACCTCGACTACGAGGAGAAGGGGCGCTGGGAGGCCGACACCTTCACCAACGTCTTCCTCGGTCCCGAGGACGTTCACGACGAGGGCGCGCTGCTCGAACTCACGTACAATCACGACGGCCGCTCGTACACCATGGGCGACGGCTGGGGCCACATCGCCGTCCGCGTCGAGGACGTCAACGACGCCTACTACGAGCTGATGGACGAGGGCGTCGAGGACTACCGCCGCCCGGAGGACAACCCGGGCTACGCCTTCGTGAAAGACCCCGACGGCCACGAGATCGAGATCGTCGAGCGCGACCACGGCGCCCGCTGGAGCATCGACCACACGATGGTCCGCGTCGAGGACGCCGACGAGCACCTGGGCTGGTGGACCCGGAAGTTCGAGTACGAACACACGGGCCGCTGGGAGGCCGACACCTTCGCCAACTACTTCCTCAAGCCCGAGGGCGCCGCCGCGGAGGCGATGGCCGTCGAGCTGACCTACAACTACGACGGCCGCACGTACGAACTGGGCGACGCCTGGGGGCACCTCGCCGTCCGCGTCGACGACCTCGACGAGGGCTGGGACACGTTGATGACCCGTGAGGCCGAGGACTACCGCGACCCCGAGAGCTGCGACAACAACTACGCGTTCACGAAGGACCCGGACGGGCACGAAGTCGAAGTCGTCACGTCGTAGGTCGTCGTACGGGCGCGAACGGGCGAGCGGCCGCTTTTTGCCCCACCTTTTTGCCGTGAGTGGTGCCGGAGCGAGCGAGGACACCCGAACGAAAAAAGACGGGCGCACGACAACTACGCGTTCACGAAGGACCGGGACGGTCACGAAGTCGTCACGTCGGAGTCGATTTCGTCGGTTCCGCGGCCCAGTAGGCCGCGATTACCCGCCACTGTGGCTATTTAGTACCACCCCCGTTCGCGGTCCGTGGGACAGGCGTCTGACACGTGTCGGGGGCACGTGAAACACTCACAAACCGGTTCTGCGGGCCGATCTGCGGCGGAAGGCGTCGTTCCTCCCTCGGCCATGACCACAAAGCATTTATTACACCCGCTGGTGGATCCTACCGTACCCCTACCCATGGCTGCAGTATTGAGTACACCACTGCTGGTTCGGCGCGGCCGTCTGATGGTCGCGTGTCCGCGTGGTCGGAAAGCTGCTGTGGCCGCTGACCGATACCTTAACAAACTATGACAGGAACTAACGACAAGCTTCGCAGCTTGTTCCTGACGATGCTGATGGTCACGTCCGTCTTCGCGGGCACCATCGCATTCTCGGGTGCAGCTGCGGCGGCGAATACGGACCCTGGCGTGGCGAGCGCCACGGAGTCCAACGACGACATTACGGTTGAGTTCAACCGTAGTGGAGTTGTATCGAGCGGCTCGACAGCAATTGATGCCGAAGACATCGAAGTCTTCGTCCGCTCCGCGGACCAGGGCGAGTTCGTCAACTACAGCACGAACGCGTCCGCTGACTTCGGCCTGACGGACATCACGTACGACGACTCCGGTCCGACCACCGAGGTCGTCGTCGGTGGTGGAAACGCCTGGAGCGACATCAGCCCGGCCGACGAGGTGAAGGTCCGCTTCCAGAACCTTTCCAGTTCGAACAACCCCAACGGCGAGTACAACACCGGGAACATCTCGGTTGACCTCTCCGCTGCTGTCATCGCGGCTGACGGCACTAACGGGGCGGAAGACGCGGCCCAGCGTGTCTACGCTGGAACGCCGATCTCGATCGACGCGTCGAACTACGGCGACAACACGCCGTTCCTCTTCCAGAACGCCGACACCAACCAGACGCTTCTGGAAGGCTCGACCGGCGAGAACTCCGCGCGCTACGTCTTCAACACCGACCGCCTCTCCTCGGGTACGACCTACCGTCTGGTCTTCAACCCGAACAGCCAGGCGCAGAACGTCCCCACGACGGGGTCCCGTGAGGTCGAGTACATCACGATCGACTCCCTCGACCTTTCGGCCACCCTGGACCAGGACGGTCGTCTCTACGAGCACAACGAGGACGTCGAAGTCGACGTCAGCGGTGACGCCATCCGCGGTAACTCGCGACTGGCCGTCACCGTCGACGGCCCCTCGACGCAGTACGAGGCCGCGAGCCTCGACAACGGCGGCGAGATTGCGGGCGCCAGCTACTCCTACGGTGCTGGCACCCTCGACGCCGGTGACTACACGGTGACGGTCACGGACGTTCAGACCGGCATCGACGTCACCGCCGGCGAGTTCTCCGTCGACGAGTTCCCCTCGGCCGACTCCGCCTCCTTCGGTGGCGGTGTCTTCGAGGAGGAGCGCGGTGACGTCGTCGAGATCCCGATCAACCTGCGCAACAGCGAGGAGGGCGCTCAGGCCACCGTCTCCATCGGTGACCTCAGCGACACCAGCTACGTCACGAACGTGACGGTCGCAGACGAGGACGGCGACGGCGAGGTCGTCCTCGAGTGGAACACCTACATGTCCGGTACGGGCGTGAGTGACAACATCTTCAGCGCGGAAGGTGAAGACAACATCACCGCCTTCGGTGGCGAGAACGGCTCCTTCGTGAACGCCGTTCGCGTCAACGACACCGGCTCGTTCCCCGACACGAGCAGCCTCGAATGGGCAGGTAACGGCATCCTGGACCCCGCGTCGTACGACCTCGCGGTCGTCGCGAACAACGAGGACCAGGCGCAGGTCGTCAACAACGGTAACTTCAACTTCACCGACGTCGACGCCGACGCAGTCGGCGCGGTGTCGATCAACTCTCGCTCGACCGAGAGCAGCAACGTGTGGGTCGTCCCCTCGGACAAGAAGGACGAGGTCGACCTCACGTTCATCGACGAGAACACCGACAACACCGAGGACGCGATCGACGGCAACCTGACGCAGTCGAACATGGTTGCCAGCGAAGAGCTGATCGTCCACCAGATCACCGCGTCCGGTCTCGAAGGCGTCTTCGTGAACCGGACGACCACGGGCGCGAACGCGACGAGCGCCTTCCTCAGTGAAGTCGACACTGGCCTCTTCAACGCCAGCTTCGCAGAGCAAAACCCCGGTCCGAACCAGCAGCGCGAACGGTTCGACCTGAACACGGACAACACGGTCGTTATCCCGGACTACGCGAACGACACCTACTACGTCGCAGTCGACCTCGCGAACGTCGACCAGGACAAGCTCCAGGATAACATCGAGTACAACGCTTCGTTCACCTTCGAGAGTTACAGCTCGGTCGGTCCGCAGATCGGCGGCGAGGGTGCCGGTACCGTCGGCTCCGATTGGACCTACGAGGTCGCCGAAGCGACTCTCGACACGAACGCGGACGACGAAGTCATCATCCGCAACCAGGCCGGCCAGACCATCCGCGGCGACACGAACGTCGCCCCGGGTACGATGCTCGGTCTGCGCGTCAACAGTCAGTCGGACACGAGTCCGTTCCTGACCACGCTGAACACCCACGTCACCGAGGACCGCACGTTCGCGGCGACGGGTGACTTCAGCCAGCGCGGTGCAGGTATCAACTTCACTGTCGCGGTCCGCCGCGGTGGCGACCGCATCAGTGACGGCACCTACAACGGCATGATCCTGGCGCAGGCCACTGCCGACGTCACGTTCAGTGACCAGACGGTCGCCGAGAACAACCAGGAAGTCGTCGTCGACTCCGCCACGCTCTCCGACGGTGGTTTCATCGCCATCCACGAGGGTAGTGCCAGCGGCGACGTCATCGGTACCAGCCGCTTCCTCGGGGCCGGTCAGCACTCCAACGTGCGCATCGACCTCGACAGCCCGGTCAACGGGACCACCACGCTGGTCGCGATGCCGCACCTCGACGACAACTCCAACAACCTGTACGACTTCCCCGAGGCCGACGCGCCGTACACTGCCGACGGTAGCGCAGTGACCGCGAGCGCGTCCGTCTCGACGGACACCGAGACGCCGACTCCGACGCCGACCGCGACGCCGACCGCGACGCCGACCGCGACGCCGACGCCGACGCCGACGGCAACCCCGTCGCCGACGCCGACGCCGACCGCGACGCCGACCGCGACGCCGACCGAGGCGCCGGAGGACGGTGGCGACGGCAGTGACGGCGACGCGACGCCGTCCCCGACCACGACCGACGGCGGTCCTGGCTTCGGTGTTGCCGTCTCGCTCATCGCCCTGCTCGCGGCTGCGCTCCTCACGGCGCGCCGTCGCGACTAAGGTAACAACATCGGGCTGACGCCCGACCCCTAACCGCTCGACATTTTTTCGGACGCTACCCGGTCAGCGACGGCTGTGCGCCGTTTCCGTACGTCGCTTCGCTCGTGCGCGCACCAGGCACGCAACGACAAAGCATATACTCCCGATCCCGTTACGTTGAGTCAGTACCGATGCTCGATACCGTTCTCTCCGGGCTGAACTGGGCCACGCGCTTTTCGGATCCGCTCGCGTGGCTCGTACTCGGGGCGTTTCTCGCGACGGCAGTTCTGGAGTGGGTCGACGACCGCGAGCGCGCTCGCTACGCTGGCGTCGCGGCTTGGGCACTGTTCGGTGTCTTCTGGTTTTCCCTCATCTACCACTTCGCGTTCGTCCAGAAGAGTGTCATCGAGGGAGTCGGGACGCTCGTCGCCGTGCCCGCGAGCTTCTACGTCGGATATCTGCTCTGGTCGGGCCGGGACTCGCTGTTCGTCCTCTCACGGGCCGTCCTCCTGATGGGGGTCGTGTTCTTTCCCTTCGAGTCGATCCCCCTGCTTCGGCAGTTGCTCGTCGAAACGGTCACCGACCAGACCGCGGTTCTGATCTCCCTGATCGGGTCGAATCCGGAGGTCGTGACGGGCCACGAGGCGATGGTGAACGGGGAACGGGTCATCGCCCACGGCGGGTACATCATCGGCGACAAGCAGTACCTCTACGAGAGCACGTTCGTCTTCGCGAACGGCGAGACCCCGATCTACTACACGATCCTGATCGCCTGTACGGGGATCGGGAGCATGGCGATCTTCGCCGGGCTGATCGCGGCCGTCGAGGCGCCCGTTCGTCGGAAACTCCGCGCGGTAGCGGTGTCGCTCCCGGTCATCTACGCGTTGAACCTCGGTCGGAACGTCATGATCGCCGTCGGGTTCGGCGAACAGCGCTTCCAGCTGTTTCCGGAGCTGATCATGGCGGTGTTCGGGCTGTCGGACCCGCGGAAGGTGTCGTACATCGTCATCGACCGGATCGTCGCCCAGAGCCTCTCGGTCGTCGCGCTCGTCGGGATCACGTATCTCGTCGTCCGCGAACTCCCGGAGGTGCTGACCGTCGTCGAGGACCTGCTGTTCGTCGTGACGGGGTCTGAGTACGACCTGCGGGCCGCGCTGGACGTGCCGCCTGGTACGGATTCGGAGACGGCCGCGGACGCGGAGACGGCCGCGAACGCCGGCTCAGACGACTAGTTCTTCGAGGAGTTCGGTCGGGGCGTCGCCGAGGGCGGCGAGCGCGTCGCGCTCCATGAGATGGAGGTCGCCGGGGATGACGAGGAGGTGCAACGGGTCGCCGAACGATCCCGCAGCGAGCGCCGAGAGCCGGTCCGCGCGGACGACCGGGTCGGGGCTCCCCGCGCGGGCGACGACGACGCCGAGCGTGTCGTCGGAGGCGTCCGCGAGGCGCGCGGCCGCGCGGTCCGCGCGCATGTAGTCGTCGTTCTCGGCGTCGATGTCGAGGAAGACGAGCGTGTGGAGGCCGCGGTCGCGGTTCTCCTCGACGGTGGCCGGGACGCTCTCCGGCAGGTCGTCGCCGGCGTGGGACCGCTCGAAGGGGAGCGTCGTCGCTTTGCCGAAGCGGTAGTTCTGGAGGCCGGTGAGCGAGCTCGCGGCGGCCTGGGCGGTCGTCCCGTGGACGACGCGGGTCTCGATACCGCGGTCGTGAGCGCGCAGTCGGAGGTCGGTGTGGGTCGTCGAGATCATCGTATCGCCTGCCGTGCAGAAGACTACCTCGGACTCGGCGGCGTCGTCGAGGATGTCGTCGGGCGACTGCTCGACGCCGGCGCGGTCGCGAACTTCGATCTCGGTGTCGTGGGCGGCTTCGAGGTCGTCGATGGTGGCGCCGGCGAGCTTGCTGGTGTAGAACTCGGCGACGACGCGGTCGGCGGTTCGGATCGCGTCCCGGCCCGCGACGGTGACCGACCGCTCGTCGTAGAGGCCGAGTCCGACGAAGGTGAGCATACGTCGAGTTGCTCGCCGAGGGGATTAAGCCCCGCGAAGCGCTCGCGACGCGGGCCCAGAGCAAAAGCGCGCGACCGGCGGTCGAAGCGTCAGGCTTACCGCGCGACAGCGACGTATCGGAGCCATGGAGGTCTCCTGTGTCCGGGTGCCCCGAGAGGAGGGGGAGGCGACGCGCCGGCGGCTGGCCGACGCCGACCTGGTCGACGAAGACTACGAGATCGCGGTCGCCGACGGGTCGCTCTACGTGCCGATCACGGACCCGTCGGCCGTCCCCGAGGAGTTCGAGGTCGTCGTCCGGGACGCCGACTCGCGGGAGACGCAGACGATGCCCGCGGACCTGCTCTCGTTCGACCCGTCGTACGAGCGGCTGGGCGACGTGGTCATCGTCGACGAGGACGACCCCGAGCGGGCGCAGGCGCTGGCCGACGCCATCGTCGAGTCGGCGCTCCCCGTGAAGACGGTCGTGAACCGCGCGTCGAAGGTCAAGGGGACAGAACGAGTCCGCGACTGGGAGGTGCTGGCCGGCGACAGTACGGAAGCGGTCCACCGCGAGTACGGCTGCGAGTTCGCGCTCGACCTGGCGACGGTGTACTTCTCGCCGCGGCTGGCGACCGAGCGCCACCGCGTGGTCGAGCAGGTCGAAGACGGCGAACGCGCCTTCGACATGTTCGCCGGCGTCGGACCGTTCGTGATCCCCTTCGCGAAACGCGGCGCGAACGCGGTGGGCGTCGACATCAACGAGGACGCTATCGAGTACCTGCGGGAGAACGCCCGCCGAAACGGCGTCGAAGAGCGCGTGACCGGCATCTGCGGCGACGTACGGGAGGCCGCGGCCGAGTACGAGGCCTGGGCGGACCGGCTGGTGATGAACCTCCCTCACAGCGCCGACGAGTTCCTCGACACCGCGGTCGCGCTCGCCGGCGACGACTGTGTGATCCACTACTACGACATCCAGCACGAGGACGACCCCTACGGCCCGGGCGAGCGGGCGATCCGCGCGGCGGCCGAGCCGGCGTACGACGCGACGGTCGAGCGGCGCCACACCGTGCGGTCGTACGCGCCCCACGAGCTGAACGTCTGTCTCGACGTGCGGTTGACGCGGGCGTGAGTGTCGGTGGCAGACTCGCCGGGATTCGCAATCCTTATTGCGGTTATCGGCGGTAGGATGAAACGGAGACCGCAAGCGCGCCGGTGTAGCTCAGACTGGCTAGAGCGAATCCTTCGTAAGGATTAGGTCGAGGGTTCAAATCCCTCCACCGGCTTTCTGCGACGGCTGACCCACCAGCACCGGCGGTGTCCACGTGTTCGCGACCGGTAGCATCAAGCGGGTAGGGTCGCTCGGTTGGAGTATGCGGTCAGAGGACGACATCCGGGAACGGATCGCCGAACTCGAGGACGCGTACGACAGAACGGACCCGCCGACCTCGGAGCTGGAGGACGAGGCCGAGGTCGCCATCCTCCGGGCCATCGAGGAACTGGAGTGGGTGCTCGAAGAACACGACGCCGAGTCCGGCTTCACGACCTGAACGCCGGAACCCCTATTCTCGCCGACCCCGACAGTTGGCCCGTGCAGTCGACGACTCGCGACGCGATACTCGCCGCGACGAGCGCCGGTGCGCTGCTCGCGGTTCTCGCGGTCACGGCGTCGCTGTCGGCCCTCGCTCGGCCCGCGGTCGTCGCCACGGGCGTCGGTGCGGCGCTGGCCGTCGAGGCGCTGTTCGTCGCGGACACGCCGGCCGCGGAGCTGTGGGAACGGCCCGCCGTGCAAGCCGGGAGCGCGACCGCGCTCGTCGTCGGCACCGGCCTCGCGGTCCGGGCCCTCGGGCCGTGAGTCGTCGCGGCGGTCTGCTGGGGGTTGGCGACGTACTTCGGCCTGCTGGGGCTGCTACTGGCGGGCGTCTGGGGGGCGGACCCAACGTAACGAACGGCGGACTGCGGGATTCGGTCAGTGGGTGAGCAGCAACACCTGGTCGTCGGTGCGGACGACGCAGAAGGGGCCGCCTGGGCTCCCGAAGGTGTTCTCGCGTTTCTCGGAGACGAACAGGTCCTCGAACGCGTCGCCACAGGCGGGGCAGGCGAAGTCGTTCCTGTTTTCGAGGTGCATGGTCGCCCGGTCCTGCGAGACGAGCTTCAGGCCGTGGCGGTACTCGTGTACGTCGAACGTGCCCTCGACGCGGAGCGGTTCCATACCGGCAGAAGGAGAGAACGGGTCTTGAAGCTCCCGCTCAGATGTTCGCTTCGGCGCCGACGTAGAGGACGACGACGAGGAACACCCAGACGACGTCGACGAAGTGCCAGTACATCGAGACGGTGCTCATGGAGGTGTGCTTCTCGGCGGAGTACTGGCCCTTGAGCGCCCGGATGAACACGATACCCAGCAGAACGGCGCCGAGGGAGACGTGGAGGCCGTGGAGGCCGGTCAGGCCGAAAAAGCCGGAGGCGAACGCGCCGCCGGTGAGCGTGAACCCTTCCTCGACGATGAACACGTAGTACTCGTAGACCTGGCCGCCGATGAAGACGACCCCGAGCAGGAGCGTGAACCCGAGCAGCTGGAGGAACCGGGTTCGATTGTTCTTCCGGAGGGCGACGTGCGCGAAGTGTAGCGTGAAACTGCTGACGATCAGGATGGCGGTGTTGATCAGGACGAGGCTGCTCAGCAGGTGCGGGAGTTCGCCCGGGGGCCAGGTGCCCGCGCGGATGAAGAAGTAGTAGACGAACCCGGCGCCGAAGGTGGCGATCTCCGACCCGAGGAACAGTATCATCGCGAGCCGGAGCGTACCGCTGCCGTGTTCGTCCGTGCCGCCCTCCCAGAAGTTGACGACGAACGCGTGGTACAGCCAGCCGTAGAGGCCGACGAGGAACAGGCCGACGCTGGCGACGGTGGCGGCCGGGCCGTACATCGGGTCGACGAGCGGTTCCTGACCACGGCCGAGCACGAACAGCGCGGCGGCGACGTAGATGCCCGCCGCGCCGACGGCGGTGACGAACGGCCACCAGCTGGCCTCGCCGAACCCGCGCGGCCAGTCCTCGACCGCCGGCAGGTGGTGACCGCCGTGGTCCCCGTGGTCCTCTGACGTATCGTCCGCGAGACTCATACCGAGGACTTGCGCCAGCAACACTAAAAAGCCTCCCAAACCGTCCGCACCCCGACGGCGTCGGCCGACCGCGCCGCGGCTTTCCGAACGCGTTCGCTGGTCGCCGTCGTCGAGGACGACCGGCCGTCGCGGATGCGGGCTGCCGGCCGTCGAACGCGTGACTCGCCGCTCGGCCGCGCTTCGATACTTTGACCGGGTGGGGGGTCCAAGCCCCGACAGATGGACCGACGACGGACTCCGACGGTCGCGGCCGCCCAGGCGGTGACGGCGGCCGTCGCCGCGCTCGCGGTCGCCGTGGCCGCGCGACCCGTGCTCGCCCACGGCGGGTCGCTGGGCGGGGCGGCCCGCGAGTCGCTGAGCGTACCGACGTGGCTGATGCTTTCGACCGGCGGCGCCGTCGTCGGCGCCTCGTTCCTGCTGGCGACGTTCGCGACCGACCGGTCGGCGCTGGACTGGCTGGTCGACGCCCGGAGACGGGTCGCGCTCCCGGCTCCGACCGCGCTCCGGTGGACCGCGGGCGCCCTCGGCGTCGCCGCGCTCGCGGGGATCGTCGTCACCGGGTTCGTCGGCCCGACGGACCCGCTCTCGAACCCGGCCGTCGTGATCGTCTGGGGGGGGTGGTGGGCCGGGTTCGCGATGAGCACGTACCTCGTCGGTAACTCGTGGCCGGCCGTCAACCCCTGGCGGGCGATCGCCGACGTCCTGCCGGACCTGGGGCGGGAGTACCGGTGGACGCTCGGCGCCTGGCCGAGCGTCGCGGGGCTGCTGGCGCTCGTCTGGATCGAGGTGGTGAGTCCGCTGGCCGACGAGCCGCGGGTGCTCGCGGTCACGGTCGTGGCCTACTCCGTCGTGACGCTGGCGGGCGCGGTCGTCTACGGGACCGAGACGTGGTTCCGCGAGGCCGATCCCGTCTCCAGGGTGTTCCGCTACTACGGCGCCGTCGCCCCCGTCGGCCGCGGCGCCGACGGGTCGCTCTCCCTGCGGTTCCCGGGCGCGGCGCTCACGAGCGACCGATTGGACGGCATCGACGAGGCGGCGTTCGTCGTCGCGATCCTCTGGGTGACCACCTTCGACGGGTTCGTCGCGACGCCGGGCTGGCAGTGGCTCGCCCGGTCGCTGGTGAATCTGGGGTACCCGATCGCGGCGCTGTACCCCGGTGCGATGGTCGTCGGGTTCGGAGCCTTCCTCGGCGTCTACCTGCTGGCCTCGCGAGTCGCTCGCCGGACGGCGCCGACCTACGTCGCGAGCGAGACGCTCGCCCGTCGGTTCGCCCCGCCGCTTCTGGCCATCGCCGCCGGCTACCACGTCGCGCACTTCCTGGGTTATTTCCTCTCGCTCGTCCCGGCGCTGGTCGCCGCGGTGACCGCGCCGCTGGCGACGGTGAACCCGGGGCTGATAGTCGTCCCGGGCTGGTTCGGCGGCGTCGCCATCGCCGGCGTGCTCGGCGGGCACCTCCTGGCCATCCTCGCCGCCCACGTCACCGCCTTCGAGATTTTCCCGGGGCGCTTGCAGGCCATCCGCAGCCAGTACCCCTTCATCGCCGTCATGATATTCTACACGATGGCGAGCCTCTGGATCGTCACCCGACCGGACGTGCCCCTCCCCTATCTCCAATGACCGAGACACCACCCACCGACCCCGCCGGCGCGAGCGCGGGATCCGGCGGACCGAGCGCAAACGCCGGCGACCCCGACACCGCCTACGACGTGCCGCCCGACGCGGCGCCCGTCGAGTGCGAGTACTGCGGGCGACCGTTCGCCTCGGAGGGTCTGCTCGCGCTCCACCGCGGGCGCGCTCACGAGTCGACGCTCACCGACGACCAGCGGTCGGCCTACGAGGCCGCCTACGAGGCCGAGTCCGGACAGTTACAGCGGTTCCGTCTGAAAGCGCTGGCACTGCTGGTGTTGCTGTACTTCGGCCTGCTGATGGTGTACGCGGTCGTCTGAGCGCGTTCGCCGGCGGCCGTCGCCGGCCCGCGGGAACGACGCGCTCGGGCGCCCGGAACGTAAGTTTCATGCGCGCGAGGTGGCTGGATACGCGTATGGAACTGCGGGTCATCGAGAAAGAGCCGACGATGATCTCTATCGAGATCGCCGGCGAGAGTCACACGTTCATGAACGTGCTGAAAGGCGCGCTGCTGGAGACCGAGGGGATCACCGCGGCGACCTACGACGTGAACCCCGAACAGTCCGGGGGCCAGACCGACCCCGTGCTGACGATCAAGACCGACGAGCAGACCGACGCGCTCGACGCGCTGGAGGCCGGCGCCGAGCGGGTCATCGAGAAGTCGAACGACTTCACCGACGCCTTCGAGGCCGCCGCGTAGTCCCGTCGGACGGGTTCTCTCGCTGTCGCCGCGACTCGCCAGCGGCGGCCACACGTTTTTGCCGCGGTCCGCCGATCACGGAGACATGACCGAGCGGGACGGGCGCCCGGGTGCCGAACCGGATCCGGACATCGACGACGTGCTGGATGACCTGGAGGCGCTGGAGGAACTGGTCGACCGACCCGAGGAGCGCGAGCAGGTCCGCGAGACGATGCGCACCGCTCGCCGGGCGAGCAGGCCGCGCGTCGTCGGCCGCATCCGCGACGCCTTCGACCTGCGGGACGCGGGCGAGGCGGTCGTCGGCGCCTTCCTCTTCGGCATCCCGATGATCGTCGAAGGCGGCACTCAGGAGATCGGACAGGCGATAGCCCACTCACCGGTCGCCGTCGCGCTAACGGCTGCGTTCGGATTCGTCGTCGTCCTCGGAGTCCTCCACGCCGCCCAATTCGGGGCGGTCGAGGCGGACCTGATCGCCGGCGTCGTCCCGCGGCGACTGGTCGGCATCCTCGCCATCTCCGGGGGGATGGCCGTCGGACTCATGACGCTGTGGCGCCGTGTCGACTGGAATCAGCCCGAGGTCGCCGCGGCGCAGTGTCTCGTGACCGCGGTGGTGATGGGCGTCGGCGCGTCGCTGGGCGACGTGTTGCCGGAGTGAGGCCGCGACCGCCTCGGGTGGGCGCCGGGGCGGGCGGTCAGTCGGCCCGTTCGGGCTCGGGCACGGCGTAGTCGTCGTAAGCGTCGACCTGTTCGGCCTCGCTCCCGATGCCCGTCGTGACGATCATGCGCATCCCTTCGCGGACGCTCATGTCCGTCTCGTGGATCTCCGACTCGGGGACCATCACGAGGCGGCCGGCGGTCGGGTTGGGGCTGTTGGGGAGGAACACGGAGTGGGCCCGGTCGCCGGTGGCCTCGTCGAAGCTGGCCGTCCCCTCGCCGGTGACGAAGCCGATGGAGTAGACGTCCTCGCGGGGGTACTCGACCAGGACAGTCCGCTCGAACTGCGACCCGGTGTCCACCAGGGAGGTTGCGACCTGCCGGACGCCGCCGTAGATCGTGCTGACGAGCGGGACGATGTTGATCGTCCGCCCGAGGTTGCCGAACAGGTGTCTCCCGATCGACCACTGGGCGAACAGGCCGAGGACGGTTATCACCGCGACGATCAGGACCACCGCGAGCGCCTGTGCCGCGAGTTCGACGTTGGCGGCCGTCTGGATCAGCCCGAGTTCGGCGACGAGCGGGTCGACGAACTGCAGCGAGAAGGAAACCAGGATCCGGAGGATGTAGAGGGTTATCGCGAGCGGCGCGACGAGGATGAGCCCGGCCACGAAGCTCTCCTTGAGTCGGCTGGTCAGTGGCATACACCGGTGTGGGTCGCGCCGATCAAAAAGGTGTGGGCGACGGAAGGTTCCGGTTACCGGCGAGTACGCGGTCGATACTGCCGGCGGTCGGCCGCATCGCCGGCTCCGAAGTTGGGATCGGCGTGTCCGAAGCGGGGATCGCCGATTCCGAAATGAGGATCGGCGGGTCCGAATGGATGGTCGGCCCGTCGGACCGAGGGGGCGCGTCGCGTCGGGAGAGCCCGGTCGACGCGGGACGGTCCGAACGACCGAAACGGGCGCCGGTCGAGCGCTTCCGGAGGTCGTTACCGGTCGTCCGGAGCGCGTTACCGCGTCGTTCGAGGCCCCTACTCGCCGTTCGCGGGATAAACGGTCTGGGTCGTTCAAGAGCGTCCCGCGGCTTGTCCGACGCAACCGTGACACGAGAGCGCTCGGATTCGACGGACGTCTCGACCTCGGAACCGATCGCCGGCCCCGGGTTTCGGGCGTGGATGGACGCGACGGCCGACCGCTTCGAGTCGGCCGACGAACGACGCGTCGAGGTGTTCGTTCGATCGATGCTGCCGCCGCTCGGCGTCAAGTCGACCCAGGAGGCGCTGATCGCGCGGCTCGACGAACTGGCCGCCGACTCCTCGCTCGACGCCGTCTCCGTGACGGTCACCGGGAACCGGCTCTGTCTGTGCGAGACCTGCGCGGGGACCGACGCCGAGCGGTCGCTGCTCGACCGCATCGCCGAGCTCGACGAGTGGGGCGACGACCACGACGCCACCGCGAGTCCGTTCTTCGAGACCAGAGACCTCGACTCGGCGATGGCCGACGAGACCGCTCGGGCGCTCGTCCCGCCGCGGGTGACCGCCGCGCTCTACTGCGACGACACGCTCGCGGGCGTGTTCCCCTGCCGTATCGACGGCCAGGAGTGCGCGGTCCGGGACTTCGCGGACGCCCTCGACCGCCTGTGCGAGGGGCGTCAGCTGGTCGTCGAGCCGTAACCGGGTTCGACGCGAGCGGCCGTCGAGCGTATCGGGCGCCTACCTCGCGCTCGTCCGGTCAAGTCGATACATAACAATGTCACGTTCTCGGTTAGGCGAACCCATGACAGAGTCGCCTGTCGAACGAACCGATCGGACCGAGACCGGCGGAGCGGTGCGAGCTGTCCGGGGGTGGCGCTGATGTGCGGTATCACCGCCGCGATCGGCGCCGACGACGCGGTGTCGACGCTGCTGACCGGCCTCCAGAACCTCGAGTATCGCGGGTACGACTCTGCGGGGGTCGCCGTGGCGAACGGCGCCGGCGTCGAGGTCGTCAAGCGCGAGGGGAAAGTCGACGAACTGGCCGACCTCCTCTCGCGGAGTTCGATGGCCGGCCGGATCGGGCTGGGACACACCCGCTGGAGCACGCACGGCCCCCCGACGAACGCGAACGCCCACCCCCACACGGACTGTTACGGCGACCTGGCCGTCGTCCACAACGGGATCATCGAGAACCACGGGGAGCTGCGCGATCGCCTCTCCGAGATGGGCCACACCTTCTCGAGCGACACGGACACGGAGGTCGTCCCGCACCTCGTCGAGGCCTACGTCGCCGAGGGGGCGGGCGTCGAGGCCGCCTTCCGGCGCGCGGTCGACGACCTGTCGGGCAGCTACGCCATCGCCCTGGTCCACGAGGACGAGGAGGCCGTCTACGCCGCCCGCCAGGGATCGCCGCTCGTCTTCGGCGTCAGCGACGAGTCGTACTACCTGGCGAGCGACGTGCCCGCGTTCCTGGAGTTCACAGACGACGTGGTCTACCTCGAAGACGGCGACGTGGTCCGGGTCACGCCCGAGGGCTACGACATCACCGACACCGACGGTGCGCCCGTCGACCGGAGCGTCGAGACGGTGGACTGGACCTCCGAGGACGTCGAGAAGGGGTCGTTCGACCACTACATGCGCAAGGAGATCGACGAACAGCCGACGGCGATCGCCCAGGCCGTGCGCGGGCGGGCCGACGGCGAGGCGGTCGCCTTCGAGTCGCTGTCGGCCGACGCCTTCGCCGGCGTGGAGCGGGTCCACTTCGTCGCCTGCGGGACGTCCTACCACGCGGCGCTGTACGGCGCGCAACTCCTGCGCGAGCGGGGCGTCCCGGCCCGCGCGTACCTCGCCAGCGAGTACGCGGTGACGGCGCCGCCGACGGAGGACGGGACGGTCCTCGTGGGGGTGACCCAGAGCGGCGAGACCGCGGACACGCTCGCGGCGCTCCGCCGGGGCGCCTCGGAGGGGCTGCGGACGCTGGCGGTGACGAACGTCGTCGGGTCGACGGCCGCCCGCGAGTGCGACGACACCGTCCTGATCCGGGCCGGGCCGGAGATCGGCGTCGCCGCGACGAAGACGTTCTCCTCGCAGGTGGCGACGCTGGGTCTGCTCGCCGAACGCGTCGCCAGCGAGGTCGGCGGAGCGGGATCGGCCACCGCGGGGCTGCCGGCCGCGCTCGACGACGTGCCCGACGCCGTCGAGACGATCCTGGCGGACTCCTCGGCGAGCGCGCTGGCGACGCGCTACGGCGACAGCGACGCGTACTTCTTCATCGGTCGCGGGACGGGCCACCCCGTCGCGCTGGAGGGGGCGCTGAAGCTCAAGGAGATCTCCTACGAGCACGCCGAGGGGTTCCCCGCCGGCGAACTCAAGCACGGGCCGCTCGCGCTCGTGACGCCCTCGACCCCGGTGTTCGCCATCTGTACGGGTCAGCACACCGAGAAGCTCGTCGGCAGTATCGAAGAGGTGAGCGCTCGGGGCGCGCCAGTGGTGGCGGTCGCCCCGCGCTCGGAGAGAGAAGTGGCCGAGGTCGCCGACGACGTGCTGTGGGTGCCAGAAACCCATCCCGAGCTCGTCGGCGTCCTGGCGAACGTCCAGCTCCAGTTGCTGTCCTATCACACCGCGACGCTGCTGGACCGACCCGTCGACAAACCGCGCAACCTGGCCAAGAGCGTCACGGTGGAGTGACCCGCCGCTACTCGTCGCGCCCGTGACCGAATCCGCGAGCCCTCGTCGCCCGACGGCTCATCGCTTGTCCGTCAGGTCACACACCGCGCTCTCGGAGGAGACGATGAACGCGTCGTCCCGCAACTGCTCTTCGGAGTCCGGCAGGAAGATGACCTGATCCGGGTCGTCGACGACGTTGATCTTCTCCCACGCGATCAGCTCGTAGCCGAGGTTCTCTTCTAAGTCGGGGTCGACGGGCTGGTCGCGCCAGTCCGTCGGGAGCGTCTGCTGTCCCCGCGACTTCGTCTGTCCGTCCGTCCACACGTCGGCGTTCTCGTTGTCTTCGGTCATGCTTACTCCGTGGCTCGTCCCGCGCGGCGGCCGCAGCCCGCCACGACTCGGGGTCACGTTTCCGGTAATGCCCACCTACTCGTATAACGCTACTGTCCGTATGAAATGACTTGTCCGATAGACGGTTCCGAGATGGTTGCGGGGTACTATCCGGATGTTTACTGCGAGAACTGGTACCACTGGCCACCTTGGCGGCCGGTCACTTCCGGAACCGGGAGAGGCAGGCGCGCTCGAACCTCGTTACACGCGGCGTAGGGGCCGCTTACCCGAGCGAAGATCGGCTCCGAACTCAGCCTGGTGTCGCCGAGGAGACATTCGTGAGGTGGTCGTTCGACCGCTTGTCCAGAACCATTGCGAGGACGAGAAAGCACAGGCCGAACCCGACGGCGGCGGCGGCGGGGACCGCCGTCCCGCGCAGGAGCGCGAGCAGGCCCCCGGCGGTCCCGGCCGCGAGGCCACCGACGCCCAGCAGATAGCACAGGGCGACCGGGTGGGGGCGATCGGCGACGTACTTGGCGCGCAGGCGCCACAGGAAGTTCCCGAGCAACATCCCCGACACGCGCGGGATGTACGTCGAGTAGTCGATGTGGCTCTCCTCGTCGCCGTAGACGGCGGGCGTCGGCACGTCGACGACGCGCATGTCGGCGACGTTGAGTCGGACGAGGAGATCGTTGCAGTACCCGTAGAACTCGTACATCTCGTCGATGCCCGCGGCCTCGATGGCCTCGGCCGAGATGGCGGTGTAGCCGTTCTGGGGGTCGCCGATCTCCCAGTAGCCGCTGGCGATGCGTGTGAGGTAGGTGAGCGTGACGTTGCCGACGTAGCGAAATCTGGGCATCGAGTCGTAGTGGTCGCCGAGCAGCAAGCGGTTGCCCTTGGCGTAGTCGGCCCGGCCGTCGACGACCGGATCGATGATACGCTCGATGACGTCGGGGTCCATCTGCCCGTCGCCGCCCATGACGGTGACGACCTCGACGCCGTCGGCCACCGCGCGCTGGTAACCGGTCTTGATGGCGCCGCCGACGCCCCGGTTCTCGCTGTGCTGGAGCGGGACGACACGCCGTTGAGTCCCGCCGTCGCCGACGAGCTCCGGCGTCGGCGCGTTCTGCCGCTGTGCGTGTTCCCGGATCTCGTCCCACGTCCCGTCCGTGGAGGCGTCGTCGACGGGGTAGATGCGGTCGACGAACTCCGGGATCGAGTCGATGACGTCGCCGACGAAGCCCGCTTCGTTGTACGCCGGCACGACGACGCCGATTGTCGTGTCCTGATACATGTGCGTGGTGAAAGCCGGTCGGTCCTAGGCGAAGCGCGGGTTTTGTTATGGTTCTCATACGCGGCCGGGGCGCTCGAAACCGGCGGTCAACTCGGGACGGTCGCCCGCTCGACCAGCGTCGCCAACCCCTCTTCGAGGTCGTAGGTCGGCTCGTACCCCAGTCGACTGCGCGCGCGTCCGAGCGCCGCACGGCTGTGTTTGATGTCCCCTTCGCGGGTGTCCCGGTGGACGATCTCGCTGTCCGAGTCGACCAGGCGGCTGACTCGCTCGGCGACCTCCCGCACGGAGACACCTGTGCCGCTGCCGACGTTGTAGGCCCGGCCGGTCGCGTCGGTCGTCGCCGCCAGAAGCGTCGCCTGGACCGCGTCCGAGACGTGGACGAAGTCGCGAGTCTGGGTCCCGTCGCCCTCGATCGGGAGCACGCTGTCCGAGCGCGCCCGGGCGAGGAACGTCCCGACGACGTCGTCGACGCCGGTCCGCCCGTCCGTCTCCCCCGGCCCGTAGACGTTGAAGTACCGCAACGTCACCGTCTCCATGCCGTACCGGTCGGCGAACCGCCGCGTGTACTGGTCGGCGGCGAGCTTGTCGATCCCGTAGGGGGAGACCGGAGTCTTCCGGTCGGACTCGTGGATCGGGAGCGTGTCGGGTTGGCCGTAGACCGCCGCGCTGGACGCCGTGACGACCCGAGCGTCCTCGCGGCGGGCCGCGTCGAGGACCTTCACCGTTCCCGACGCGGTCCGGCGGTGTCCCTCGATCGGCGACCGGATCGAGGCGCGCACGTCCGCCAGCGCCGCCTGGTGAAAGACGGTGTCGACGCCCCGCATCGCCGGCGCGAGGGCGGCCGGGTCGCGCACGTCGCCGCGGACCAACTCCGCCCCCTCGGGGACGTTCTCCGGGTCGCCCGTCGAGCAGTCGTCCAGCACGGTGACCTCGCACCGGTCGGTCAGCGCGGCCGCGAGGTGGCTCCCGACGAAGCCCGCACCGCCGGTCACGAGGACGCGCTGTCCGTCGAGGCCGCTCGCCGGATCAGTCGCCACGCCGGGCCACCCCCGCGTCGGGCGTCGGCTCGGTCGATACGCCGGGTCGATACCGTTCGCCGCGGTCCGATGCCGGGAGTCGCGGCCCGGTACGGTCGCTGACACGCATTGCCCTGATTCGGGACACCGTACTCATAGTTATGTGTCGACTAAACCGAGTGCAGCGGCCGATTCCTCGAGAATCAGTCGTCGAAACGAGCCTCACAGTGGGACCGGGTCGGCGGCCACTGCGGAGCCATGTCGGGTCGACTGGCGGACTCACTGCACCCGCTGGGGGCGTCGCCGGGCCGCGACCTCCGCCATCGTCTCGACGGGGACCGCGTCGCGGCGCTCGTCGATGGCCCGGAGGACCGCCTCGATCCGTTCGACCGCCGCGTCGTCGACCAGGTTGTTCGGATGCAGCCAGAGGTGGAGGACGCCCTCGCTCTCGGCCGCGGCGTCCAGCCCGCGCTCGACGAGTTCGACGACGGGGTCGCCGACGAAGGGCTTCGTCGCCCGCAACGGCAGGCCCTCGAAGCTGTAGAGGAACAGCGACGCCGGCAGGTTCACGAGACCGTCGTCGACCGTGGGCCGGACCAGCGGGGGGCGGCCGTCGCCGGCGGCGACTGTCCGGAGCTTCGCCGGGAGCGACCGGCGTTCGACGGGACGGCGCCCGCGGTAGACCTCGAAGCCGTAGTCGGCCAGGAGGTCCACGTGGCCGACGTTGTTACGGGGGAAGACGAACGATCGCCCGTCGATCCCCCGCTCGTCCATGAGCGCCCGACTGCGCTCCAGCTCGGCGGCGGCCATCGCCCGGGTCGTCCCCGGCGCGCCGAACTCGACGTGCGCGTACGTGTGACAGCCGATGTCGTGGTCGACCGGCGACGCCCGCAGCGATTCGACGAGTTCGGGCCCCCGCGTCAGGTCGGGCCGGGTGCCCCACTCGTTCCGCTCGCGCGCGAACCACCCGGGACCGATCGGGTGGTCGGCGTGACGAGCGTCGCAGTCCTCGTGCAGGAGGTGGGCCACGACCGCCCAGGTCGCCGGCACGTCGTACTCCTCGCAGAGCCGCCGGAGCGTCCGCCACCCCTCTCGACCGCTCTCGACCCGATCGCTCGGTGGCTCGTCGTGGTCGACGAACCCCCAGGCCAGCTCCGCGTCGACGGAGAGCACTACCGACCCCACGCGTCTCGATACCTCCTCATGGCGTAGCCGATGCCGCAGACACGGATTGTTATGGCGCGACTACCCGTCCTCGCCCTCCCGGTCGCCGCGACGCCGTCCCGCCGGTCCGAGACGGCGCCCACACACTTCGATAGCAGAGAAATACCAGTCCTAGTTTTATATATAGATAGTTATGTACTTTCCAGCGATGAGATCATCTTGAAAACCCCGAGACACCGAATACTCGGCATAGATCGTTTGAAAAGCGATATCTAGTGTCTAATCTATTCAAATGAATATTGTTTTACATTTCTGGAAATGGAGGAACTAAAACGGTGTAGATAACCTTAATATGGATAAGGTGCTGCAATTCGCGCCTTCTCTACTGATCGGCTCGAAGTAAAATATACCTGTCTTTTCCTATTTTCAGTATTTTTTCTGGTAATTAGTATGTATCGACGTATCTGTAGGTGTCGGGCAGAGAGAGCACGCAGGACCGGAGGAGACGCCGGTCTCGTGATCGATACCGCGGACGGGGTCCCACAGGGCCCTTATAACAATAGCCGGTTGCGGTCACGTCGGGGCCATGACGGGACTGATCGGACGATCGGCGGGCGACACGCAGTTCGAGGAGATGGTCGGGGCGATGGTCGACGAGGACTGGTACGAACTGGATCGCGTGAGCGAGGGGTCGGCGGCCGTGGGCGTGCTCGAACACGGGACGCGCGACCCGGATGCGAACGTCGTCTGGCGGGGCGACGGTCTGCTGGGGGTCGTCTACGGCGTGGTCTCGAACCGCGACCGGCTGGCGCTGTCCTGGGGCGACATCTTTCGCGGGGTCGTCGACGACTCGCGGGAGACGCTGGCGCGACTCGACGGCCCGTTCGCGCTCGCCTGCGTCGACACTCGCGCGGGCGCGGTCCACCTGGCGACCGACAAGGTCGGGAGCCGCCCGCTCTACTACGCGGCCGGCGACGACACCGTGGGAGCCGACGGCGGGATCGCCTTCGCGTCGGAACTCGGGCCGCTGGTCGCCGAGCGCGCGGCTCCGACGCTCGACGCACGGGCGGTGGGGGACCTGCTGCTGTTCGGCGGTGTCGTCGGCGAGCGGACGCTCCTCGAGGGCGTCGGGAGCCTCCCGCCGGCGACGCGGCTGACCGCGGACGGCGAGGTGTCGACCGAGCGCTACTGGGAACCGGCCGCCGAGGGGCTGGCGCCATCGGGGTACCCCGACCGGTGGCTCGCCGACTACCGGCGCGCGCTCGCGGACGTGGCCGCGACGGCGGCCGACCGGACGCTCTGGTTCCCGGGCGACGCCGACAGCCGGATCGCCGCGGCGGTGCTCGCCGACCAGTCGCCCCCGCTTCGGACGCTCACGGGCGGTCCGAGACGTGGCGACAGGGAGTCGGCGGCGCGGGTCGCCGCGTCTCGAGAGACGTCGAGCACGCGGGCCACCGAGGACCCTGACCACCACCTCGTCGACGCCGTCGCCGACGCCGTCGCGGCGACCGACGCGATGGCGGCGTGGTCGACCGTCGACGCGCTCCCCTACGTGACCGACAGGCTCCACGAGGACGCCGACGTGCTCGTCCACGGGGACGCCGCCCTCGACGCGGCGACGTGGGCGGGCGCCATCGGCGCGGACGACTCGGCCGCGAGCGCGCTCTACGAACACGAGCGCATCCTCCCGGCGGAGACGGTCCGCGACCTGCTCGCGGCCGACGCCGACCCGCTGGAGTCGGTCGACGCGGTCGTCGCGACCAGCGTCGACGGGCCGGCCGAGCGGACGGCGGTCGACGCGGCCGGGCAGGTGCGGGCCGCCACCGAGTTGCGGAGCCGCGCGGTCCAGCGCCGGCAGGTCGGCACCAGGACCCTCGCGAGCGGGTCGCTGCTCGACACCGCCGCGCGGATGCCCGCGGCCTACCGCGTCGGAACGCGTCCCATCTCGGCGCCGGTCGGCGCGGGCAGCCCGCCGATCCGGCGTGCGGTCACCGAACGGCTCGGCTCCGACCTGGCGACGATCCCGACGGGGCCGGCCGGGGGCGACTCGACCGCGTCACGGGGCGACGAATCGGGCGGCGAGCGCGGGGCGGCGGCCGGCGACGCGTACGTGCGCCGATACGCGACCGACGACCGCTTCCGGCGGTTCGTCGACGACCTCCTCGACGGCGTCGCCGAGCGCGATCCCCTCGATGCCGACGCCGTGTCGGCCCTGCGGGACCGCCTCGCGGCGGACGATCTGTCGACGTTCGCGCCGGTCGCCGCGCTGACGGGACTGGAGCTGTGGGCGCGCCGGCACCTGGACGACGACACCGCCGCTCGCGGGCGGTCTGCGGTCGAAGTCTGAGAGAGAACGAACCGACTGCGGCGCTTCTCGCTACTGCGTCTGATACAGCGCGAGCGCGTCGGCGATCGCCTCGCGGTCCCCCTCCGAGAGGCCGGGGTGGACCGGCAGCGAGACGACTTCGTCGGCGGCCCGCTCGGCGACGGGGAACCGGTCGTCGACGCCCTCGTAGGCCGGTTGCTCGTGGATCGGCGTCGGGTAGTAGACGCCGGTGTCGATCCTGTGGTCGTCGAGGTGGCCGACCAGCCGGTCGCGGTCGGACGCTCGGACGGTGTACTGGTGGAACGCGTGGTCGACGCCCTCGGGCACGGTCGGCGGGTCGACGGGCGCGTCGGTCAGCGCTTCCGTGAGCGCGGCCGCGTTGTCCCGGCGGGCGCGGACGAACCGCGAGAGCCGCTTGAGCTGGACCCGACCGATGGCGGCGGCGATGTTCGTCATCCGGAAGTTGTGGCCGAGCTCGACGTGGTCGTACTGGTCGTTACGGCCGTGGTTGACGAACCGCGCGGCGCGGTCGGCGACGGCCTCGTCGTCGGTGACGACCATCCCGCCCTCGCCGGTGGTCATGTTCTTCGTCGGGTAGAAGGAGAACGCGGCCGCGTCGGCCAGCGACCCGACTGGGCGGTCGCGGTAGCGGGCGCCGTGGGCCTGGGCCGCGTCCTCGACGACGACGGCGTCGTACTCCTCGGCCAGTGCGGCGAGTTCGTCCATCGGCGCGGGCAGCCCGTAGAGGTGGACCGGGAGGATGGCGTCGACGTCGCCGCCGCGGATCTCGATGGCCTCGCGAACCGCGGTCGGGTCGAGGTTGTAGGTGTCGGGATCGACGTCGGCGAAGACCGGGTCGGCGCCGCAGAAGCGGACGGCGTTGGCCGTCGCGACGAACGAGAACGGCGTCGTGACGACGGTGTCGCCCTCGCCGATCCCGCAGGCCCGCAGGGCTGTGTGCAGCGCCGTAGTCCCGTTCGACGTGGCGACGCCGTGGTCGACGTGACAGGTCGTGGCGAACTCCCGCTCGAACGCGCGGACCTCCTCGCCGTCGGCGATCATCCCGCTGTCGAGCACTTCCTGAACGCGTTCGCGCTCCTCGCTCCCCAGGGCGGGCTCGGCGATGGGGATCTGTCGATGGTCTTCGAGACTCACAGCTCGTTCCCCCCCGCGAGCTCGTCGGGCATCGGTTCGTGGCGCGCGGGGTTGCCCATCGCGAGCGTCCCCGGCGGCACGTCCTCGGTGACGACCGAGCCCGCGGCGACGAACGACCCCTCGCCGACGGTCACGTCGGGGAGGATCGTCGCGTTCGCCCCCACGGAGACGTTCGATTCGAGGGTGGCGCCGACGAGTTCGCTCGTCTCGCGCACCGGGTACGGATCGTTCGTGACCACGGCGTGGGGGCCGAGGAACACGTCGTCGCCGACGGTCGTCTTCGGCGGGAGGTAGACGCCGGTCTGGCAGCTGACGCGCGATCCGAGGGTCACGTCGCCGTCGAGGACGGCGTGACTCCCGACGAGGACGTCGTCGCCGACGGTGGTACCGCTCCGGACCAGCGCGTGGTGACCAGTCGAGAAGCCGTCGCCGATCTCGACGCCGGTGTAGACGATGGTGCCGCCGCGGACGGTCGCGTCGTCGCCGATACGGGTGTAGGACTCGCCCGTGCCCCCGGGCTCGCCGACGACCGCCGTCTCGGCGATGTCACAGTCGTCGCCGGTCCGGACGGTCGAGAGGTCGTGCTCGCTCATGTGACGGTCGACGGTCGGCACTGACCGGGCATTGTTATAGGGCGCCTGTCGTCTCCGGGCGCCGCGTCACTCCCGGGAGAACTGGTCCATCGCGAGTTCGAGATACGGGACCGCGACCGCCGTCGCCTCGGTCGCGCGCACCGTCCGGTCCGTGCGGTCGTACTCGACGAGACCGGCGTCGTCGAGTTTCGGGAGGTTCGAGTGGACGAGTCTGGTGGCGACCTGGTCGCGGAAGTCGGCCGTCGAGAGTCCCTCGGGCGTTCCCGCCCCGTCGACGACGTTCTCGACGAGGTCCTCGTAGGGGACCGGCCCGTCGGTCCGGCTCAGGTACGCCAGCGTGTACCTGTTGCCGGGACGGGCCAGCAACTCGAACAGGTCGTCGACCGACACCGACCGCTCGCGGGCGGCGTCGCGGCCCCCTCGCTCGACGGTCGACGTGCTCGTCGCGCCGTCCGCGGACGCGTCGCTCTCCCTCCTGGAATCGTCCGGATCGCCGGCTCGCTGCCGGTCGTCGTCACTCGACCGGCGCTCCGGTGGCTGCTCTGACCCCATGGGGACTACTTCTCACTCGATTGTTAAATATGCTCGCCTCGTCTTCACAAGCCGCGACCGGTCACGACGGCCTCGGAGCGGGTCCGGTTCCGATCAGACGTTCTCCGTCCGGTTCGCCCGCGGGCGTACCCAGGCGAGGCCCGGTCGGCCGTCGAGCGTCCAGACCCATCCGGCGAGCGCCAGCAGGAGCAGCTCGGCCACCAGGTACGCCGCGCCGAGCGGCGTGGCGAGGAACGCGAAGAACTGTTCGGCCAGCGCCAGCACGTACGGGACTGTGTGGGCGGGACCGTCCCCGGGGGCGGCCCGGAGCGGCCACAGGAGGAACCACAGCTTCGGGTCGCCTCCGAGGACGACCGGGTAGAACACGTCGCCGGGGAGGTGACTCAGGTAGCCGACGACGAACGCCAGGGCGGGCTCCTCACGGCCGACCGCGGCACCGACGGCCAGGGCGGCGAGGCTCAGCGGGACCGCGGTCAGCAGCGAGTGGGCGAGCGTCGTCCCGCCGGGGAGCACGCCGAGCCACCAGCCCAGCGGCTTGTCGACGAGGTCGGGGAACTGCGTGCCGACGGCGACGGCGGCGGCGGTCGCTTCGGTCGGCGGTCCGCGCCGGACGAGCCGACCGAAGACGGCGTAGGCGAGGTAGCCGACGGCGAGGTGCTCCCACGGCCACATGCTACGTCCGTCCGCCGGTCGGCCGAGTGCGGTCGTCGCGCGTGAGCGGGGCGGGCTCTGCCCGCTCCGCCGACGGGCGACGGTCGGCGAGACCATCGCAGAGGGGTGGTACGTGCATGCGCGGCTCCGCGCGAGCCAGGGGGATTGTTATGTCGAGGTTACGCGCGCGCCAGCCGGATCGGACCGGTCGTTCAGACCTCCGTAATCGCGGTACGCGAAGCGAAATTTCTGGAGCGTCGAAACCTCTTTACGTGGTACCCGACTCGGTGTGAGTACAGCGGAAAGTGGGACACAAGCGAGTCCCGACGACAATGTCCGCGTGAATTCCCGGTCACCGACCGGCAGCAGGATGCACCCGTCCGACACTACATCGCAACAATGAGCACAGATTGGGACGACGTCAGCTTCGTCATCAGTTCACGGTATCGCGTCGCAGTTCTCAAGCGACTCGCAGACGGCCCCTCGACGCCGTCGCAGATCGCTTCCGACGAGGACGTGGGCATCGCGCACGTCTCTCGGGCGCTTCAGCGCCTCCGAGAGCGGTCGCTCGTGGACCTCCTGGTCTCCGACGACCGCAAGAAAGGCCGCGTCTACGGCCTCACCGAACAGGGCCGCGACGTGTGGGACAAGATCGAAGCCGAGAACATGGTCTGACCGAATCCCCCAGCGCCCTCGAACGCTCGCGGGCGCCCGGTGCAGCTGTCGGTCGTCGACACCCTGTCCCGCCCCGATCGATCCCGCAACGACCGGGTACGCTCACCCAACCACCGGGTACGGCGCCCCTACTCCGCCGCCGTCCGTCTCGAACCGTCGATTTTCGCGTCCGCTCGCACCGCGAGCCGCAGCTGACTTTACAGACATAGGTTTGTAATGGATACCCGGAGAGTAGGGTCGCCGTTCCCGGACCGCCCGGGTCGGAATGGTCCCCATTCGCGGCCTCGACGCGCGAATCGTCGCGGGTTCGCGGCTCCGACGGGAGCGGGACGGGCGGCCGTTCGGTAGCGTCGACCGCGGGCGCGCCGCGTCGCGTGTCGAGTCCGTGCGGGCTGGACGCGGCAACTCTGCGTGTCGGCTCCGCGCTATCGCGCCGTTCCGTCCCGGTGGCTAGCGAGTACCTGCGGGTCACGTGCCGAGACACTACCCGACGCTCTCGTTGCGCGAAGCGGCTTTAGGGGCCGGATTACTATCGGTCGATAGGACGGTATCACAGCCGATGACGGAACACATCTCCGACAGCGACCTGGAACGGATCGCCCAGTTCGTGGACACGCCGGCCTACGAGCGCGAACCCGAGCAGCTGCTACCGGAAGACGTCGAAGAGGAGTAGCCGCCGGCGCCCTCGACCCGGGTTCCTGTCACTCTCGGTCCCCCGCCGCGTTCTGGCGGCCTCGCTCCGTTCGACGAGCCGCGCCGCCGGGGTCGACGCCGCTGGCCCACCGGACCGGTGGCACCGCCCAGACGCGCGTCTGTGCGTTCGTGAGAGGAGAGAGCAGTCAGGTCCGAGTGGACGGCGGCTGCCGAGCCGAACCGTCAGGAGTATCGGCGGAGGTCGTCGGGGACCTGACGGCGGTTCATGGTCCACACGACGATGTGTGCGCCGACGGTGAGGAGGAAGCCGGAGAAGATGATGACGCCGAGCGTGACCTCGGTCATGTCCGCGAAGATCCAGACGTTCAGGTTCGACAGGGCGACCAGGGCGATCCCGAGGAGCGCGAGCGGGAGATACAGGTACTGCCAGGGGACCTCCCGCTCGCCCGGGTTCAGGTACTGGTCGACGTCGTTGGCCGCCGGCGTCAGTGCGACCTCGCCGGTGTCCTGGTCGTACCGAACCAGCCCGGCGTCCTCGAGTTTGGGGACGTGCGTCTGATACAGCGAGACGTAGACGCGCTTGCGTTGCTGTTTCGTAAGATCTTCGACAGTCGTGTCGTTCTCCCAGGCCGCCACGTCCTCGGCGAGCTCCGTCAGTTCGACCGGCGCGTCCTCCGTGCGGAGCAGATAGAGCACGTAGCGTCGTCTGGCGCTACTGAGGATGTCGAAGACGACGTCCTGCGTGAGCGTCTCCTCGTCTGTCGACATCCACCATCAGCCCCCGCGTCGGTCTGTCGGGGGACTGGTACTACTGACAGCCACCCCATTGTCGTATCTCGACACAAACGGGCAAATCAGCGGGTCTCACTTTGTTACGAACCGGTTACCCCGACCCCGGTCGCCCGGGTGCCGCGGATCGCCGGAGACGGCCGCTCTGGTGCCCTGTCAGCGGAGAGCGCGACCGGGCCCCTCGCCGGACGACTCGTATCGACCGGCTACCAGTCAAAGGAAACGCATAACAAAGCCGACGCTCGGCGCTACCCCCGGGTGATTCATGAAGCACGGACGGTCGACACCGGCGGTCACGTCTCCGTTGCCCAACCGCGCCCGGAGCGCCTCGAACGGCGCACTCACGTGGGTCGAACGACGGGTGAGTTCGGCCAGCGCGCGCCGCCGTCGCGGTGGCGGCGCCGGAGACGGAGGACGGTCATGAGCGAGCAGGTCCGCACCGGCGTCGTCGGCGTCGGAAAGATGGGGCGCCACCACGCCCGCGTCTACAGCGAGCTTCCCGGGGTCGACCTGGTCGGCGTCGCCGACGTCGACACCGACCGCGCCGCCGAGGTCGCCGCGGAGTTCGACACGGCCGCCCGCGACCGCGATACCCTCCTCGCCCGGACGGACGCCGTCTCCGTGGTCGTCCCGACGCGGTTCCACGAGGCGGTCGCGCGGGCGGCCATCGACGCCGGGACGGACATCCTCGTCGAGAAACCGTTCGTCGCCGACCCCGATGTGGGGCGGGACCTCCTCGCGGCCGCCCGCGAGGCGGACTGTCTCGTCCAGGTCGGCCACATCGAGCGGTACAACCCCGCGGTCATCGCCCTGCGGGACGTGATGGTCGACGCCGACCCGATCGCCTTCGCCGCGCGACGGCAGGGCCCGCCGGTCGACCGCGACAGCGTCGACAGCGTCGTCTTCGACCTCATGATCCACGACCTCGACGTCATCTGCTCGCTGACCGACGAGCCCGTCACGAACGTGGCGGCGTTCGGCGCCGCCGCCGGGGGCCACGTCGTCGCCCAGCTGGAGTTCGGAGACGGCCGCGTCGCGTCGCTGACCGCCAGCCGCGTCACCCAGGAGCGGGTCCGCGACCTCGCGGTGACCGCCGAGAACTGCCACGTCGAGGTCGACTACATGGACCAGTCGGTCGAGATACACCGCCACTCGCTGCCGGAGTACGTCGCCACCGACGGCGACGTGCGCTACCGCCACGAGAGCGTCATCGAGCGGCCGACCGTCGAGACCGGCGAGCCGCTGAAAAACGAACTGTCCTCGTTCGCCGAGTCGGTCCGCGAGCGGGTCGAGCCGGAGACGACCGGCGAAGACGGCATCCGCGCGGTCGAACTCGCCGAGCGGATCGAGGCCGCGACCGAGCGCGACACCGACGTAACTCCCGCGGAGGTGCCCAGTCCATGAGCAGCCAGCGGTCGGAGCCGACGGGGCTCTACGGTACCGACGCCGACGAACCCACACAGCGACGCGCGTTCACCGGCGGCGCCGTCCCGGTCGCGGTCTACGGGCTCGGGAAGATGGGGCTGCCGCTGGCCGCCGTCTACGCCGACGCGTCCGGCGCAGTCACCGGCGTCGACATCGACGCCGACGTGGCCGACGCCGTCGACGCCGGCGACTGTCCGGTCGACGGCGAGCCCGGACTCCCCGAGGCGGTCGAGCGCCTGGTCGCCGACGGGTCGCTGTCGGCGACGACCGACGCGGTCGGTGCCGCCGCCGACGCGAGCGTCCACGTCGTCATCGTCCCGACGCTCGTCGAGAACGACCAGCCGGATCTCTCGGCGCTGGAGGCGGCGGTCCGCTCGGTCGGCGAGGGGCTCGACCCCGGCGACACCGTGATCGTCGAGTCGACGGTGCCGCCGCGGACCTGCCGGGACCGCGTCGCCCCGTGGCTCGAAGCCGAGAGCGGCCTCGAACTCGGCGAGTTCGGCCTCGCCTTCTGCCCCGAACGGACGATGAGCGGCCGGGCGCTCGAAGACATCCGCGGCGCGCATCCGAAGGTCGTCGGCGGCGCGGACGACGAGAGCGCCCGGGTCGCAGCGCTGATCTACGGGCAGATCACCGACGCGGCGATCCACACGGTGAGCGACTGCACGACCGCCGAGTGCGTGAAGGTGTTCGAGGGGCTGTACCGCGACGTGAACATCGCGCTGGCGAACGAACTCGCGACCCTCTCGGGGGAGTTCGGCGTCGACGTGCCCGAGGCGATCGAGGTGGCCAACACCCAGCCGTTCTGCGACATCCATGACCCCGGGCCGGGCGTCGGCGGCCACTGCATCCCCTACTACCCGTACTTCGTCGTCTCGGAGTTCGAGAGCGCGACGCCGCTGCTGGAGACGTCCCGGCACGTCAACGAGTCCATGCCCGAGTACACCGTCGACCGGGCGACCGAGGCGCTCGCCGACCGCGGTCGTGATCTGTCCGACGGCACCGCGGCGGTGTTCGGACTCGCCTACAGGCCCGGGGTCGACGAGACCCGCGCCTCGCCCGGTGTCGATATCGCCGAACTGCTCGCCGACCGCGCCGAGACGGTGTACGCGGTCGACCCCGTCACCACGGACTCGCCGCCGGCGGGCGTCGAGCGCGTCTCCCTGGCGGACATCGGCGCCCGCGAACTGGACCTGGCGGTGGTCGCCACGGACCACGACGAGTTCGAATCGATCCCCTGGGGGGCGTTCGACGACCTGGTCGTCCTCGACGGGCGCCGGCAGTTCGACGCCGACGCTGTCGGGCATCCCCTCGTTCGACTCGGTGACGGGTCGGCAGAGAACTAGCGGCGGTCGATCTGCCTGACGAGCACGTCGCCGTTCGACTGCACGGTGACCTCGTGGACGCCGAGCTCGAAGACGACGCGGCCGGCGAGTCCGTCGCCGCCGCGGTCGGTGAACAGTCGGTCGAGCGCGTCCGGGTCGACGGCGTCGTACAGCGTCGCCCCCATCTCGGTCGGCTCGACCCCCTTCGCCTCGGCGACCGCCTCGACCACGGCGATGCTCAGGTCGGTCTCCTCGTCCCGGTCGGCCGCTGGCGAATAAACCACGCGGGGTCCGTCCTCCCGGACCGCCGCGGGATCGTCCCCGTCCGTCGTTCGTTCCGACATCGTCACCCCACGAACCGTGTTTCCGCACCCGTTTCGAACATCATTCAACTACTACACAACGCATCCGACTCGCTCATAAAGAAACTTCGGGATCGCGACGCGTCGCCCGCGAGCCGTCGACCGACGGGGTCGGACCCAGCGACGGGGTGCGACCGCACCGACCGGATCCCTCGCGTCGCCGACCGCCAACATACCTCGTATATCGGACAGGATCTGGCGGGGGAGACGTCGCCCGAGGTAGGGGTGGCTTGCGGGGCGCGGGGTCGTCGCGGTCGACGCTGCCGAGATCGACCGCGCGGTGCGAGTTCCGACTCGGTGGACGGATCCGGTTCGGCCGGATCGCTCAGTGATGCGACGAGAAACCCGACCCTTACGACGCGAACGAGGCTCATACCGCGACCGATCCGACCGTAACGGTGTCCTTACTCGTGAGGCCGGGAGACAGAGGAGGGGTAACCATATCGTTATGCTCCCGTTGCTGATTGTTCAATCAAGAAAGATTAAGTGGCCGTGAGCCATCACGGACAGACGGCGCAACGTACTCTGTGGAGGGGTCTCCAGCGCCGGGGGTACGGACACATGAATGCCGACATATCCCACGAACCGACCGCGAATCGAACGCTAACTGACACGGACACGCTTCGACGGGCGACTCATGAGTGACCGCTCGCGAGCGCCCGTCGCCCGGAGCGTGACGGTGAATCGGAGCTGCGGCTATCGGGAAGTGGTGAGTTGATGTCGTCGACGTCTCAGCGCGCGGGCGACAGCGATATCCTCGCCGAGGAGGCCGACGAGTCCGAGCCGGAGGAGGTCGCGGAGGCCGAATCCGTCCCGGAGGAGGAGGCCGACTCGGAACCGGTCGCCGACCTGCCGCTCGACCACGTCTTCGAGATCCTCAAAAACGAGCGACGACGGACGGTGCTCCACTACCTGCAGGAGCACGGAGGAACCGTCTCGCTGGGTGATCTCGCGGAGCACGTCGCGGCCGTCGAGAACGGAACGACCGTCGCACAGGTGACGTCCAACGAGCGCAAGTGCGTCTACGTCGGACTCTACCAGTGTCACCTGCCGAAGATGGACGACATGGACATCGTCGAGTTCAACCAGAACCGCGGCCGGATCTCGCTGGGCCCGAACGCGGTCCAGCTCTACGAGTATCTGGAAGAGTCCGACGACGTCGACCGACCGTGGCCGCTCTACTACGGGTCGCTCACGGGCGTCGGCGTCGCCGGACTGCTCGCCAGCCAGCTCGGCGCCGCCGCCGTCGGGCTGACGCCGACCGTCGTCGCGACGGTCGTGCTGGTCGGGCTCGTCGGCGTCTCCGCCGCGCAGACGCTCGAGCACCGCGACGACGAGTAGCGTCTCCATCTTCTCTCCGTTCTTTCGCACCCTGACAGCGACGGCTGTCGGTCGGCGGTCGGCCGTCGAAGGGAACGAGTCCGAAGAAAGCGGCCGGACCGCGACTCAGCGGACCGCGCCGAGCTCGACGAACGCCGGCTCCGTCGCCGAGATCCAGGTCGCCATCCGCTTGTGCTCGTCGACCCCCGCCGGGTAGATGGTACACTCGTCCGGGGCGTCGTCGTAGCGCTCGACGACCGCTCGTAGCTCCCACGTCGGCGCCTCGCGTTCGCCCCTGCTCTGTCGAGTCGTGTCCGTCGACATACCTCACTAGAGGCGCCGTCGACTCATTGTAATTGGTCGTCTACGCTCGCGGAAATCGCGTATATACCAGTTAAAACGGCTGAACTGGGCACAACTGTCGCAACTGTCACGCTCGGTGACGACTCCGATCTCGCGGCGTTCGTCGCCCCGACGATCCCCGCCCGCGGCGGCCACTGTCCAGCGGTCACCGCCCGCAGCGGTACACGTCCCGACCGGCGACGACGGCGCGAGTCACGGTCGGCACCGGATCGGGGTCGACGACGATCAGATCGGCGCGCGCCCCCGGCGCGAGTCGCCCTCGGTCGTCGAGGCCGGCGACGCGCGCGGGCTCGCTCGTGACGCGAGCCACGCGGCGGGCGAGCGGTTCGCCGGTGTCGACGAACACCGACGCCAGCAGCGCCTGGGGTCGGTAGTCGGAACACAGCAGGTCGACGACGCCGGCGTCGATCGCTTCGCGCGCGTCGAGGTTGCCCCAGAGGCTCCCGCCGCGGACGAGGTTCGGCGCGCCCATCGCGGTCGCGGCGCCGCGCTCGCTGGCCCGGCGGGCGGCGGCGAGCGACACCGGGTACTCGCACAGGTCGACGCCGTGGTCGAGCGCGTGTTCGACGGCCGCAGGGTCGGCGTCGTCGTGGGAGGCGACCAGCACGTCCGCGCCACCCAGGTCCGTGGCCAGGTCGGCGACCCGCTCTCTGACGGTCGTCGCCGGGACGGCACGGCGCTCCGTGCCGGCCCGGGCGGCCTCGTCGGCGGCGGCGCCGCGTCCGTCGGCGTAGCGGCTGGCGAACGCTTCCTCGTCCTCGAACTGGCCGCGGCCGGGCGCGTGGGCCATCAGCGACGCGATGTCGACGATCGGTCGCTCGACCAGGTCGCCGACGACCGCGACGGACGCGGGGTCGGTGACCTCACACCGGGCGTGGACGCGGTGGTCGGCTGCAAGGTCGGCGCCCGTGTCGACGGCCTCCAGGAGTTCGGTCGCCCCCTCTATCGACCGGTTTTTCTCCGGCGCGTCCTCGAAGGCGATGGCGTCGAACTTGGTGGTGACGCCCGCCGCGAGCGCCAGCCGGTCGGCGGTCGCCAGCGCGGTCGTCGCGTCGACGCGCTCGCCCGACCGCGGGAAGCGATAGCGCTCCACCTCGTCGCCGTGGAGGTCGACCAGCCCCGGGAGGACGACCCGGCCGGTGGCGTCGAGGCGCCGCTCGGTCGCCGCGTCGTCGCGGTCGCCGTCGGTCGTCGCTCGGCCGTCGCCCCCGTCGGCGCGTTCGGTCCCCTCGACCGCGGCGATCCGGTCGCCCTCGACGACGACGCGGCCGCCGTCGAGCGCGGCCTCGGGCGTGACCACGGTCCCGCCGTCGACGACCAGGCGTTCGGTCCGTTCGCTCATCGTCCGTCCATCAGGGGGCTGATACGGATAGTAATGGGTCGACTAAACGACCGGCGCCGTCGCGGTGATGCGCCGCCCGTCGCCGACGACGGCCGTCGAACGCGGTTGCTGCCGGTGGTCGGCCACAAAGAATGGGACAGGGCGTCAGGGCGGCGCCCACCGCGGGCGTGACGGTGTCGGCCCGGCGGTGGGCGTCCGGGTGGTCGAACGGACGGTGGTAGGGTATCCCCCCGACCCCCCGCATGGACCTATCGGGGGGAAGTACTTGGTTATCGTCCGCATACGGCCCAGTTTCGGGCCCGATACCGCGTCCGTGGTCGCCCGGGTCGTTTCGAACGGCCTGCGGGCGCCGGTCGCTCCGCGCCGACGAACCCGGTCGCCGGACGCCGGCCGTCGGAAGACGGTCGCTACCCGTTCGACGCGGCCGAAGGCGCCGTCAGTCGCCTCGTAGCGGCTCTTTACGCGGCGCGTACCCGCGTGAACGATTGACCCCGTTTAACCGTCTCACCCCCCTCTCGTCGGGTGCCGTCGACCCATCGACCGGCCTACCTGACACGCCCGAACCCCTGTGCATCGCCGACGTGGCTCCCGTTCCCGTCGGCTTCCCAGCCCACCGGTCGGCCGCTCCTTCGGTGTGGCGTCCCCGCCCGGGACGCTACGCGGGAAGACGGCTGCGTCTACCAGCGGTCCGCGGACGCGCCGCAGGCCCGCCAGCCCGTGACCCGACGGGCCGGCGGCGCGTCCGGTTCGACCGCGAGTTCTCGCCGCGGCGTCTCCCCGACCACCGACAGGTATACGGCCGCGGCCCGAGAGCCCCGCCCATGGAGTCGGACGACGTGCCCGAGGGCAAGCGGAGCAAGGTCGAACGGCTCGTCGCGGCGTACGGGCTCGAGGAGATGGGCGACAGACTGGTCGACAGCTGGACGGGCTCGAACGAGTCGCGGACGAGTCTCAGGGACCTGGCCGACGAGTTCAACAGGGCCGTCCTGCGGTCGGCGATGCGCCGTGCCGACCGCAATCCGACCGAACACGCCGTCGCGGACGCCTACGAGACGCTGACCGACGACGACGTGAGCGAGGGGCGCAGGGCCGAGATGCGCAACGACCTCGCTCGCGCCGGCGTCGACGTGGACGACCTCGCCCGGGACTTCGTCTCCCACCAGGCCGTCCACACGTACCTCACCGAGGTCAGGGGCGCCGCGCCGCCGGAGTCGACGACGGACCCGGTCGACACCGACGTGGAGACGCTCCAGCGGCTCGTCGGGCGGACGACGACCGTCGCCGAGGGGACCCTCGACCGACACCGGGACGCCGGCCGGGTGACCCTCGGGGAGTTCGACGTGTTCCTCGACCTCCGGGTGCTCTGTCACGACTGCGGGGACGACCGCGACGCCGTCTCGCTGCTCCGCCGGGGCGGCTGCGCGTGCGAGCCCGACGACGCTCGCTGAGATATGAACGCCTTTACGCGCGCCGCTCGCGAGTGCGGCCATGGACGGTGACGGTGGGTCTGACGGGCCCGGCGGCGCCGATCTCGGCTCCGGTTCGCACGGGCCGAACGGCGACCGCTCCGGACCGGTGACCGACGCTCGAGCGGGAACCGCGTCGGTGTCGGTCCGGAACGTCGGTGGCATCGAGGCGACGACGGTCGAGCTCGACCCGGGCGTGACGGTGCTGGCCGGTCGCAACGCGACGAACAGGACGTCGTTCCTGCGGGCGATCCGGGCGGTGCTCGGCGGCGAGGCGACGCCGCTGCGACGCGGTGCCGACGCGGGCCGCGTCGACCTCACCGTCGACGGGACCACCTATACCAGACGGTTCGAACGGACCGACGACGGTGTGGTCACGGCGGGTGACCCGTACCTCGACGACCCGGGACCGGCCGAGACCTACGCCGTGTTGCTCGAGGACAACGACGTTCGACGGGCGGTCAGAGCGGGCGACGACCTGGCCGACGTGGTCATGCGGCCGGTCGACACCGACGCCATCGAGGCGGAGATCGAGCGGTTGACGGCCGAGAAGCGACAGGTCGACAGCGACCTGGCAGCCCTGGAGGGCGTCGGGGGCGAGCGGGCGGATCTGGCCGCCGAGCGGCGCCGGCTGGAGGACGAGATCGAGGCGCTCGAATCGGCGCTCGCCGACCTGGAGGCGGAGATCGAGGCGGCCGACGCCTCGCTGGACGACGGTATCGAGCGCGACGAGCGCCTGGAGGCGCGACTCGACGAGCTGCGCGAGGCGCGGACGGATCTCGAATCGGTGATCGAGGACCTGGACGCCGAGCGGGACACGCTCGCGGCGGTCGAGCGCGAACGCGACGAGATCGAGGCTGACCTGACGGCGGTGTCGCCCGTCGACGGGGCCGAACTCGACGCGCTGGCCGACGACATCGCGACGTTACGCGAACGCAAGCGCCGACTCGACGGCGACGTGAGCGCCCTGCAGGGTATCGTCCGGTTCAACGAGGGCCAGCTCGAGGAGGGCCGCCTCGACGAACTCGCCGAGATCCGGCGGAGGGGCGGCGACCTCGACGGAGACGGTGCCGCGAAAAACGGGTCGACCGGCCGGGGCCACGTGACCGACCGACTGTCGGGCGGCGAGCGGGTCACGTGCTGGACGTGCGGCTCGACCGTCGATCGCGCGGCGATCGAGGGGACGCTCGACCGGTTGCGCGCCCTCCGGGAGCGGACGCTCGCGCGGCGTCGAGATCTGACCGCCCGGATCGACAGGCTCGATGCCCGTCGCGAGCGGCTCGAGCGGCGGCGCGAGCGGCGGGCGGACCTGCGGGCCGAGCGCGACCGCGTCGAGTCCGAACTGTCGCGTCGGGAGGAGCGGATCGGCGAACTCGAACGGCGGCGTCGAGAACTGAACGAACGCGTCCGGGAGCTGGAAGCGACCGTCGAGGACCTGCGGACCGAGGACTACGCGGACCTGCTGGATCTCCACCGGCGGGCCAACGAGCGCCAGGTCGACCTCGAACAGCGGCGGTCGGACCTGGCCGCCGTCGAGTCGGAGCTGGCCGCCCTCGACGAGCGCCTCGACGAGCGCGACCGGCTCGAAGCCCGCCGCGAGGCGCTCCGGTCCGACCTCGTCGAGTGCCGGACCCGACTCGACCGGACCGCGGCCGAGGCCGTCGCGACGTTCAACGAACACGCCGACGCGCTGGTCGACGCCCTCGACTACGGGAACGTCGCCCGCGTCCGCCTGACGCGGACCACCGGTACCGACCGCTCGGGCGCCGACGTCGGCACCTTCGACATCCGCGTCGTCCGCGAGGGCGAGGACGGCGCCTTCGAGGACTCGCCGGCGAACCTCAGCGAGAGCGAACGGGAAGTCGTCGGGCTCGTCCTCGCGCTCGCCGGGTATCTCGTCCACGACGTGCACGAGCGGTGTCCGTTCCTCCTGCTCGACTCGCTGGAGGCCATCGACGCCGAACGGATCGCCGAGCTGGTCGACTACTTCGCCGACTACGCGACCTACCTCGTCGTCGCACTGCTCGAAACGGACGCGGCGGCCGTCGAGACCGCCTACGACCGCGTCACGGAAATCTAGGCGGCGGCCGCTCCTCGGAGTCGGGTCCGGGGTCGCCGTCGTCCGTGGCATCTTCCGCGTCCGGCACGGGCACCACCCAGTCCGTCACGCGTGCCTCCGCGCGTCGGTCGGGTCGGCGCCCTCCGCCAGCCGGACGCGATCGTTCGTGCTCTCGGCGACGCCCCTGCGGTCGATCGTGACCGTCGTCCGCGATCCGGGCTCGCCGGTCGGATCTCCCGGTTCCGACCGCTCGGGGTCCAGGAGGACGCGCGCTCGGTCGCCGTCGGTCCGCACGATCGTCCCGACGCCCGTCCCGTCGTCGGCCACGACTCGCTTCCCTCTGTCGGTGCCCTGAAAGTTCCGTCTCATGTGTCGTTTCGCCACCCGCGAACGAAGGGGCAGGCGCCTCCCACTAGCCGAGTCCCGAGCATAAACCCGGGTCCCCGTCCCGCCCCCGACGCTTCACCGTTGCGACCGTCCCACTCGAGCCGGCGCCGGTAACACCCGCCTACCGCGACGGCTATCGTCGTTCGAACCGACGAATCCTTAAATATAAGATATAATATATATGTGGCTTACTATAGTATATATTACTGTTCTAATCTCAGAGCCGATTCCCCCGATTGACTGCGATACGGAACCTCAGTTCCCGGAAATCAGGGACCCTGTTCGCGCTTCGGGGGAATCGATTCGAGCTAGACATCTCGTCCGGTCCAGACGAGAATATGGCCTCTCTGATGGCGTATGTCTTGTACCGTTCGTTCGAGTGTAGTATTTTATATGTGAATGATTGCAATCTGGTACGAGCGGGCAACTGCCCGGTGTCTCGCGACGGCGACGAGTTCAGGGGGCGCCGGCGAGGACGAACGTGCTCTCGGCGTCGCCGTTCTCGATCTGTCGGCGCTCGTCGGGGTCGATGCGGAGGGCGTCCCCGGGCGCCATCGACACGTCTTCGCCGGCGACGGTGACGGTGGCCCCGCCTTCGAGGCAGACGTACACCTCCTCTTGTCCGTCCTCGGCGTGGTCGTGGAGTTTGCCGGTCCAGCCCGGCTCGCACTCCAGCACGGAGACCCCGAGGTTGTCACAGTCCAGCTCGTCGCGGAGGAAGTGGAGCCCGCCACCGACCGCGTCCACGTCCTCGTAGTTGACTTTCGTCGGCATCGGAGCCACGTACGCCCGCCAGCCGCAAGTGTGCTGTGCCGGTCGAGACGGAGGCGGTCGGGACTGAGTGCGTAGTTATCACGACCGTCCGCGCCGAACGAAGTGAGGCGCGGTTCGGCCGCTTTCACCCATGTTTTTGCCGCGAGTGGTGCCCGAAGCGAGCGGAGCGAGCGGGGACACCCGAGCGGGAAAAACATGGCCTGTACTGCACACGCCCCGCTCGAACGTGCCGCACGCGTCAGACCCTGCCAGACGCGGATTAACCGAGCACGTCGGTCGTCATCGTCCCGTTTCGGCTCAGCGAGTCGAGTTCGGCGGTCTCGGTGCCCCGTGGGGTCTCGACGGTCGCGGTGACGGCGACCGAGACGTTCGTGGACTCGCCGCGACGGACGTGGGTGACCCACCACTCGTCCATCCGGCCGTTGTCGAGGGCCATGTCGAACCCGACCGTCCGGGTCTCGCCCGGCGCGACGCGGTACGTCTCGGGAACCGTCCGGCCGGCGAGGACGACGTCGTTCAGCGCAACGCGGTAGTCGATGGCGGTCACGGTCACCGGGACCGCCCGCTCGTTCGCCAGCGTCGCGTTCACGAGGACCGGCGCGGTCTCGGGTGTCGCTCGACCCCACTCGGCGGCCTCCGAGCGGACGGTCAGGGCGGGCTCGCCGCCGACGGCGACCGTCTCCGAATCGCCGCCCATCCCGGCCAGCAGGTCGGTCCGGAACTCGCTCGACCGGTTCGGGACCGCCACGTCGACCGTCGTGAAGCCGAGGTCCGCGCGGACGCCTGGCGTGGTGGTGACCGTCGAGCGCTCGCCGGCATCGAGGTGGCGCGCCCACCAGGCCGGCACCTTCGAGTTGTTCATCTCGGAGACGAACGCGAACGTCGACCGGCCGCTCCCGAGCCCGTCGGTCCGGTGCCCGCCGCGCGCGACGGTGACGTCGTTGATCGCCGTCCGCTGGGTGGCGTCGAGCGCGAGCAGCTCGTTGAGTCGCTCGTCGTCGTTGGGGTTGTCGATGGCGACCCGGGTGCGGACCGCGGTGGTCGCGTCGGTGACGGCGCCCCACTCGCGGTCGGCGGCGAGGATCCGGGGCCGCTCGAAGTCGGCGTCCCGTTCGGGCGGACTCCTGGCGCGCACCGACGCCGCGCCGCCGCCGAGCACGTCGGTCTCCAGTTCGAGCGAGCGCTCGTAGACCCGGATGGGCACCCGCTCGTAGGCGCCGTCGCGCTCGACGAGACCGTGCAGCTCGACCGAGAAGGTGCTCCGCTCGCCGGCCCGAACGTGGGTCGCCCACCAGTCGGCCATCTTCGCCGAGTCGAGTCCCATGCGCACGTCCAGCGTCTCCGTCTCGCCCGGAGCCACGTCGATGCCCGAGCGTTGGCGACCCGCCGCGAGGGTGACGCCGTTCGTCTCGACGACGTAGTCGACGCCGTCGAGGGCGACGGGGTAGTCGTGGACGTTCTCGACCGCCGAGGAGACGGCAAGCGGCGTCACGGAGGCGTTCGCGTCGCCCCACGCCGCGGTCTGGTTCCCGACGACGAGGAACGGGTCGCCCCGGAACCGAACCGTCCGGGCGTCGTCGGTCGCGAACCCGCCGAGGAGGTCCGTCTCGACCGTCGAGCGCTGGGCCGGCACCTGTCGCGAGAATCCCGGCCCGGAGACGGTCGCGGCGACGCGCAGTTTCGAGGACTCGCCGGCCTCGACGTGGGCGACCCACCAGTCTGCGATCCGCTCGTTGGCCATCGCCGTCGAGAGCCGGAGCCGGCTCGTCCCCGTCGGGAAGCCGACCCCCGACCGCTCCCCGCGAGCGAGCACCACGTCGTTGAGCCGTGCCTCGTAAGCCACGTCGACGACGCCCGGGACGGCCACGGGGTTCGGATTGGTGACGGTCGCGGTCGTCTCGATGGCGGTGGTGTCGGCGGTCACGGTTCCCCACTCGCTCTCGACGCTCCCCACGGAGGGCGCCGCGAGGACGCCCGTGGCGACCAGCGCGGCCAGCACGACCGCGAGCAGGAGGACGACGGCCGCCGATCCGGCGACGAACCGCCGGACGCGACGCCTCGAAATCATTGCCAGACCAACCTGGTGGACCCACAAAAGCGTTCACCTCCGGGTCTCGGGATCGATAGCTGGGCGGTCCGAACGGAGCGCCCGGAGTCGAGTATCCGACCGGGCCAGACTCCCGAACACGTTCTGTTTCGAATACACTTTTGTGGCCGGCGGTCGGACGGGATTCCATGTCGACGGAGGGGCTCCGGGTCGAGATGCGCGTCACCGACCCGGGTCACTGCACCCCCGCTCGCGCCGCCCGGACGGCGGGCGCGAGCGTCGACGCCGTCTCGCGGACCGTCGACGACGGGCGGCTCGTCCAGGAGTTCACCCTCCGGGGCGACGCCGCGGAGATACGCGAGTGCGCGGCGCCGGACGACGGCCTCGAAGCGGTCTTCGAGTGGGAGGAGGGCGTCCGCTACCGCGAGCGCGGCGTCGACGAGTCGGCCTGCGTCTGCGGCGTCCTCTCCGACTTCGGGTATCCGCTCGACGAGATCTCCGCCACCGACGACGGACTCGGGCTCTCGTTTTACGCCCCCGACGCCGACCAACTCGAAGCGGTCGTCGAAGTGCTTCGGTCGCGGTTCGGCGGCGTCGCCGTCGTCGGCCTCGAACGCGACTGCGACCTGACCGACCACGACCCGGTGGCCGTCGACCGGGCCGAGCTGACCGACCGCCAGCGGGAGGTGCTGGAGACGGCCTTCGAGATGGGCTACTTCGAGACGCCCAAACGCGCCAACGCCGGCGAGGTCGCGGCGGAACTCGGCGTGGCGCTGTCGACGGCCTGTGAGCACCTCGCGACCGCTCAGCGGACGGTCCTCTCGATGGTCCTCGATTCCGAGTGACGGCATCAGCCAGACGAACGTGTTCGACGGGGGTTCCCGGACACTGAGAGCGCCGAACGGGGTTCTTTGGGGGAGCGGACGACCGGCCGCATATGGGAGTCGAATCGACAGGTGGCATCCAGGTCCGGCTCGCGGTCGAGGCGGCCGAGGCCTGTCCGGTGGCGGCGTCGACCGGCGGCGACACGATCGCCCGGTCGGCCAGGTGGAGCACGGCCGGGGAGGGCGACCGCGTCGTCGAGGAGTTCGATCTCGTCGGCGACGCGGCGGCGGTCGACCTCCCCGACGAGGCGTCGGTCGTCTTCGAGACCGATCGGTCTGAGCGGGTGCGGTTCACTCGCGAGACCGGCGACTGCATCTGCGAGGCCGTCGAGCGGCTGGGGGCGCCGGTCACCGACGTGAGCGCCTCGCGGGGCACGCTCCGGCTGAGCTTCCACGCGACGGACGTGGAGACGGTCCGGGCGGCCGTCGACGACCTCGACGCCGCGTTCGGGTCGGTCCGTATCGACCGATTGGCGCGCACCGGCGACGGCGAGGGCGACGACCTCGTGCTCGTCGACCGGGGGCGGCTCACCGACCGCCAGCAGGAGGTACTGGAGACGGCCTTCGAGATGGGCTACTTCGAGCGCCCGCGCTCGGCCAACGCGACCGAGGTGGCCGCGGCGCTGGACATCTCCCCGTCGACGTTCGCCGAGCACCTCGCCTCGGCGCAGTCGAAGGTGCTCGACTCGCTGCTGGAGGGATCGGCGTGAGGCCGCCGACCGGGGCCGCTCCCGGCGGCCGACCCGCACGCAGTGGGTGGCCGTCCACCCGGTCGCACGCGGACCGACCCCCGCGGTCGAGGGTGAGTACAAAAACGACCGGAGTATTTTGGCTGTATCGCTTTCCAGTGTGGGATCGGATATTCGGCTCGATGAACCGCTCGCGAATCGCTCGACGGCGGTCCGGTGGTCCCGGCGCCGGGATCGGCGGCGGGGACACCGGCCGCGGGTCGGACCGATACGGAGGGCCGAGCCGGCGATGAACCGCGACGGCTACCTGATCGTCCTGCTGGTCGTGCTGACGCTGTTGCCGATGTGGTACGTCGGGCTGCACGGCGAGCCGCCGAGCGAGGAGATCGCCATCGACCAGAGCGTCTCGGAGCTGCGACCGCTGGACGGGTTCCTCGACACGCCGAACAAGCTCTCGCCCAGCCAGGTGGGCGTCATCGTCTGGGTCGCGCTGCTGGCGCTGGTCGCCGTCCTCGCGGCCGCACATCGGTTCATGAACCGCGCCGTCAGACCGAACGAGCCGTCGGCGACCGGGGGGACCGCGGGCGAGGAGACGGCGGTGGCCGACGGGGGGAAGGCGAGCGACGCGAGCCGGCCCTCGTCGGCGCTCCGCTCCGACGGCGGCCCGGTCGGCTTCCCGTGGCTCTCGACCGAGGAGCGCTGGGTCGTCGAGTACCACGACGCGACCGACGCCGTCGAGGGACTGGTCGCGATGGGCGGGCTGACCGTCCTCGCGATCGTCTTCGCCGCGCTGTTCACCGGCGAGTACCTGACCCTGGCCCGGACGCAGTACTTCGGCGTCTACGCCGCCGGGATGTTCCTCTCGCTGGCCGGCTCGACGGTCGCCTACTACGCGTGGTTCATGCCCCACATCGAAGTCGCCGAACGGAGGGACCACTGATGGATCGGCGTTCGACCGACAGCGCACACGCCAGGAGCCACCGATGAGCGACGACTGTGACACCTGCGACGGCTGCTGCGGCGACGAGGAACCGACCCGTCCGAGCATCTACACCGACGCCCGCGCCGAGATGGAGCGCCGGGACTACGCGAAGGTGCTGGCGACCGCCGGCGGCCTGACCGCCGTCGGGAGCCTCGCCGCGCCGCTGATGGGCCTGACCCGCGTCTTCGAACGCGGGTATTCCGGGCCGATCTACTCCGACGGCGTCGCCCTGGTCGACGGCGAGGGCGAGCGCGTCACCGAGGACACGCTCGCCGAGGGCGAACAGCTGACCGTCTTCCCGGAGCCGCGACCGGGCATCGCGGACGCGCCGACGCTGCTGGTCCGCTACCCCGAGGACGCCTACGGCGGCGAGACCCGCATGGAGTCGACCGTCGGCGGCTACGCCGCCTACTCGAAGGTCTGCACGCACGCGGGCTGTATGGTCTCGGACACCGAGGGCGAGACGCTGGTCTGTCCGTGCCACTTCGGGAAGTTCGACCCCACCAGCGGCGCCTCGGTCGTCGGCGGGCCGCCGCCGCGGGCGCTCCCACAGCTCCCGCTCACGCTCTCCTCGGACGGCTACCTCGTCGCCACCGGTGACTTCGAAGGGCCGGTCGGCCCGGGGGGCGAGTGATGGCCGCCAGCGACGACGGGGGCCGGCTCGCCCGCGCCTACGGCTGGGTCGACGCCCGCCTCGACCTCGACGCCGACAGGGACATCCTCGGCAAGGCGTTCCCCGCAGAAGACTCGTTCCTGCTCGGCGAGGTCGCCCTGTTCTGTTTCCTCGTGCTCGTGCTGACGGGAACCTTCCTCGGATTCTTCTTCGAGCCCTCGACGAGCGACGTGACCTACGAGGGCAGCGTCGAGCGCTTCCAGGGCGAGGAGGTGCCCGAAGCGTTCGCGAGCGTCCTCAACATCACCTACGACGTGCCGTTCGGGATGCTCCTGCGCCGGATGCACCACTGGGCCGCCCACCTGTTCATCGCCTCGATGGCGTTGCACATGCTCAGGGTCTTCTTCACCGGCGCCTACCGCAACCCCCGCGAGCCCAACTGGCTCGTCGGGACCGGGCTGGCCGGCCTCTCGATGGGCGCCGCCTACACCGGCTACGCCCTGCCGTTCGACGAGTTCGCCAGTACCGCGACGGGGATCGGCTACAACCTCGCCAGATCGATCCCGCTGGCCGGCGGCGCGCTCTCGAAGCTCGTCTTCGGCGGGTCGTTCCCGTCGTCGGCCACCATCCCGCGCTTTTACTTCCTGCACGTCCTCGTGATACCGCTGGCCATCGCGGGGCTGATCGGCGTCCACATGCTGATCCTGATGCGCCAGAAACACACCGAGGCCGAGCGCGACGAGGACGTGCCCGGGCCGGCGCCGCCGGCCGAGGGGGCGGCCGCGAACGGTGGGACGGTCGCGGGCACCGACGGCGCCGGCGACGGGCCGGCCGCCACGGACGGCGGCGTCACCGGAACGGTCCGTGCGAGAGTGGCCGGAGCCGTCGACCGCGACGACGACAGCGTCATCGTCGGGCTCCCGGCGTTCCCGAACCAGGCGGCGGTGAGCGCCGTCGTCTTCTTCCTGACGCTGGCGACGCTGTCGCTGCTGGCCGGGTTCCTCCCGGTCCACAACGTCGCCGAGTACGGTCCCAACGACCCCGCGGGCACGCCCGCACTCATCATGCCCGACTGGTTCCTGATGTGGGTCTACGGCTTCCTGAAACTGCTTCCGTCGTGGCTCTCGTTCCACCTCCCCCTCGTCGGCGAGATCAACGCCGAGTTCGTCGGCGGCATCCTCATGCCGACGCTGGTGTTCGGGGCGGTCGCCGCCTGGCCCTTCGTCGACTACTCCCGCGACCCCGAGCACTTCGCGTTGAACCCGCTCGACCGGCCGAAACAGACCGCCGTCGGCGTCTTCGGTGTGACGTTCATCATGGTCGCCTCCGTCGCGGGCATGAACAACATCGCCGCGGAGGTGCTCGACACCGGGACCGGCCCCGTCAACGCCGTCCTCTGGTGGGCGCTGCTGGGGTGGCCGACGCTCTGTGCGGCGATCACCTACGGTCTGCTGCGCGGCGACGACGCCGACTCGGCGGACCCGGAAGCGGCGGACGGCCGAGACGACGCGGAGGGTGAGCGATGACGGCGGTCACCGTCTCCGAGCGCTCCTATCGCTGGATCGACCGACTGAGCAAACTGCTTGGCGTCGCGCTGATAGCGATCGGACTCGACACCGGCGGCGACACCGCCGCGGGGATCGCCTTCGCCGCCGCCGGCGTCGCCTGCGGACTCGCGACTATCTTCGTTGCCAAACAATGACCGACGACCACTCGACCGACCACGACCGAACCGACGACCCGCCGACCGACAGCACCGACGGCGAAGCGACCGACCCCAACACGGACGTGAGCACCGACGGGGTCCCCGCAAGCGGAGCGAGCGGGGGCTCGTCAGAGCGTCGCTCTGACGGAGGTGAGCGAACCGACGGTTCGCGAGTCTCGTCGGAACTCCGTTCCGACGGTGGGGCGGACGTGGATGTCTCCCGCCGGGACTTCCTGAAGGGCGTCGGCGCGGCCGGCGTCGCCGGCGCGGGCGCCTCCCAGACGGGCCTCGCGCAGGACTTCCTCCAGATGACCCGGCTACAGGTCGTCAACGACCCGATCGGCGACTACCCGTACCGCGAGTGGGAGGACCTCTACCGCGAGGAGTGGGACTGGGACTCCAAACACCGCTCGACGCACTCGGTCAACTGCACCGGGTCGTGCTCGTGGAACGTCTACGTCAAGAACGGCCAGGTCTGGCGCGAGGAGCAGGCCGGCGACTACCCGAACTTCGACGAGAGCCTCCCCGACCCGAACCCCCGCGGCTGTCAGAAGGGGGCCTGCTACACCGACTACGTCAACGCCGACCAGCGCATCAAGTACCCGATGCGCCGCACCGGCGAGCGCGGCGAGGGCAAGTGGCAGCGGATCAGCTGGGACGAGGCGCTGACGGAGATCGCCGAACACGTCGTCGACGAGGTGCAGGCGGGCCGCTACGACGCCATCTCGGGGTTCACGCCGATCCCGGCGATGAGTCCGATCTCGTTCGCCTCGGGCTCACGGCTGATCAATCTGCTCGGCGGCGTCTCCCACAGCTTCTACGACTGGTACTCGGACCTCCCGCCGGGCCAGCCGATCACCTGGGGCACCCAGACGGACAACGCCGAGAGCGCCGACTGGTACAACGCCGACTACATCATCGCCTGGGGGTCGAACATCAACGTCACCCGCATCCCCGACGCGAAGTTCTTCCTCGACGCCGCCTACAACGGCACCAAGCGAGTCGGCGTCTTCACCGACTACTCACAGACCGCGATCCACACCGACGAGTGGCTCTCGCCGGAGGGCGGCACCGACACCGCGCTCGCGCTCGGGATGGCACAGACCATCGTCGACGAGGAGCTGTACGACGAAGCGCACCTCAAAGAGCAGACCGACATGCCGCTGCTCGTCCGCGAGGACACCGGGAAGTTCCTCCGCGCGAGCGAGGTCCCGGGCGTCGGCGACGACGTCGACCGCCCCGAGAAGACGTTCGTGATGGTCGACGGCGACGGGACCCTGCGGATGGCCCCCGGGTCGCTCGGCGACCGCGACGGACAGAACGACCCCGAGTCGTCGATCGAACTCGACTTCGATCCCCGGCTCTCGGTCGAGCGCTCGGCAGATCTGGCGGAGTCGGCGGACGCCGACACCGTCGACGTGCGTTCGGTGTGGCTGCACCTCAAGGACGAGCTGTCGGAGTACACGCCGGAGTTCGTCACCGAGGAGACGACCGTCGGCGAGGAGACCTACCAGCGCATCGCCCGCGAGTTCGCCGAGGCCGACAAGGCGAAGATCATCCACGGCAAGGGCGTCAACGACTGGTACCACAACGACCTGGGCAACCGCGCGATCCAGCTGCTGGTCACCCTCACCGGCAACCTCGGCGAGCAGGGCACCGGCCTCGACCACTACGTCGGCCAGGAGAAGATCTGGACGTTCCACGGCTGGAAGACGCTCTCGTTCCCGACCGGCAGTGTGCGAGGGGTCCCGACGACGCTGTGGACCTACTTCCACGCGGGCATCCTCGACAACACCGACGAGGACACCGCCGAGAAGATCCGCGAGTCCATCGACAGAAACTGGATGCCCGTCTACCCCTCCGAGCGCGAGGACGGCTCCCGACCGGACCCCTCGACGATGTTCGTCTGGCGGGGTAACTACTTCAACCAGGCCAAGGGCAACGTCGCCGTCGAGGAGGAGCTGTGGCCGAAACTCGACCTCGTCGTCGACATTAACTTCCGGATGGACTCGACGGCGCTGTACTCCGATATCGTCCTCCCCGCGGCGAGCCACTACGAGAAGTACGACCTGTCGATGACGGACATGCACAGCTACGTGCATCCGTTCACGCCCGCGGTCGAGCCGCTGGGCGAGGCGAAGACCGACTGGCAGATCTTCCGCGACCTCGCGGAGAAGATCCAGGCGGTCGCGACCGAACGCGGCGTCGAGCCCATCCAGGACCGCAAGTTCGACCGCGAGATCGACCTCCAGTCGGTCTACGACGACTACGTGCGCGACTGGGAGACTGGCGAGGCGGGCGCGCTCGCCGAGGACCGCGCGGCCTGTGAGTACGTCCTCGAACACTCCGAGGAGAGCAATCCGGAAGGGACCGACGAGCAGATCACCCTCGACGATACGATCGACCAGCCCCAGCGCCTCCTCGAAGCCGGGAGTCACTGGTCGTCGGACATCGAGGACGGCGAGGCCTACGCGCCCTGGAAGAACTACGTGCAGGACAAACAGGCCTGGCCCACCTTCACGGGTCGCCAGCAGTACTACGTCGACCACGACTGGTTCCTCGAACTCGGCGAGGAACTGCCGACGCACAAGGAAGGCCCCACCAACACCGGCGGGAGCTACCCGCTGTCGTACAACACGCCCCACAGTCGCTGGTCGATCCACTCGACGTGGCGCGACAACGAGACGATGCTCAACCTCCAGCGCGGGGAGCCGACTGTATTCCTCAACCCCGAGGACGCCGAAGAGCGGGGCATCGAGGACGGCGACACGGTCGAGGTGTTCAACGACCTGGGCAGCGTCGAGGTGCAGGCGAAGATCTACCCCTCCAGCGAGCCCGGGACGGTGCGGCACTTCTTCTCCTGGGAGAAGTTCCAGTACCCAGGCCGGGACAACTTCAACACGCTCGTCCCGATGTACATGAAGCCGACCCAGCTGGTCCAGTACCCCGAGGACACCGGCGAACACCTGTACTTCTTCCCCAACTACTGGGGACCGACCGGGGTCAACTCCGACGTGCGCGTCGACGTGCGGCCGGCCGACCAGCGGACCGACGACGGCGAGAGCGAGGCCGACGGCGAGGAGGCCAGCCCGCGACTGGCCGACGGTGGTCCCACCGGCTCCGAGGGGGGTGAGCAGTCGTGAGCACCGACGACACCGCCCAGGAAGACACGCACGTCGATATCGCCGACGGGATCGACCACCAGGTCGCGATGGTGATGGACCTCAACAAGTGCATCGGCTGTCAGACCTGCACGGTCGCGTGCAAGACCCTCTGGACGGAGGGCGGCGGCCGCGACTACATGTACTGGAACAACGTCGAGACCAAGCCCGGCGAGGGCTACCCGAAGGGCTGGGAGGACTCCGGCGGCGGCTGGAAGTCCGACGACCACAGCGAGCGCCAGCCCGGCGAGATCCCGGCGAAGGAGCGCTACGGCGGCGACTGGGAGTTCAACCACTCGGAGATCATGTACGACGGCAGCGACGAGCCGCTGCGCCCGCAGAACGTCGACCCCGAGTGGGGCCCCAACTGGGACGAGGACCGGGGCGCCGGCGAGTACCCCAACAGCTACTACTTCTACCTCCCCAGGATCTGCAACCACTGCACCCACCCCTCCTGCGTCGAGGCCTGCCCCCGCAAAGCGCTGTACAAGCGCGAGGAGGACGGCATCGTCCTCGTCGACCGGGAGCGCTGTCGCGGCTACCGCTACTGCGTCGAGGGCTGTCCCTACAAGAAGGTGTACTACAACGCCGCCAAGAAGAAATCGGAGAAGTGCATCTTCTGCTACCCGCGCATCGAGGGCGAGGGGCCGGACGACGCGGTCCACGCGACCGCCTGCGCGGAGGAGTGCCCCCCGCAACTGCGGCTGGTGGGGTACCTCGACGACGAGGACGGCCCCATCTACAAGCTCGTCGAGGAGTACGAGGTGGCGCTGCCGCTCCATCCGGAGTTCGAGACGGTGCCGAACGTCTACTACATCCCGCCGTACGCGCCGCCCGGGCACTCCGAGGACGGCGAGAGCATCGAGGGGGTCGACCGCATCCCCCGCGACTACCTCGAAGAGCTGTTCGGCGACCGGGTGAATCAGGCCCTCGACACGATCGAGCGCCACCGCGACCGGGTCGAACGCGGCGAGGACAGCGAACTGATGGAGCTGCTCCAGGACAAGAACCCCGCACAGCAGTACCGGCTGGAGGTGTTCGACGATGGGTGAGCGAAGCGAACCATCGTCGAGCTCGTCGGACCGCGGGTCCGACGGTGTTCGACTGATGCGCGAGCGTCGCGAGCCGCGACGCGACTCGGACGCCTCTTGGCGCGGCGTCGCCGCGTTAGTCGTCCTCGCGGTCGTCGGCGCGGCGGTGCTCCCGACGCTGACGAGCGCGCGGCCGGCCAACGAGGTGCCGGTCGGCGACGTAGGCACGAACGCGACGGACCCGACCGCCGAGTCGTGGACGGCCGTGCCGAGCGTGGAACTCGCGCTGGCGAGCGCGCCGAGCGGGCTCCCGGGCGCGAGCAACGTCTCGGTCCAGCACGCGCAGGTCCGCGCGGCGACCAACGGTTCCCACGTGTTCGTCCGGGTCTCCTGGTCGGACGCGACGGCCGACCGCAACGCCACCGACCTGCGCGAGTTCGCCGACGCCGTCGCCGTCCAGTTCCCCGAGAACGAGAGCGCCCGCCCGCCCATCGCGATGGGTGGCACGAGCAACCGCGTCAACGTCTGGTACTGGGCCGGCGGAACGACCGAGGAACTGCTCGCCGGCGGCGCGGGGACGACGACCGCATTCAACCAGTCGGCCGTCGACGCGCAGGCGGTCCACGAGGGCGGCGAGTGGCACGTCGCGTTCGCGCGCGAGGCCGCGATGGCCGGCAACCGAACCGATCTGTCCGGCGAGCAGGACGTGGACGTGGCCGTCGCGGTGTGGAACGGCTCCTACGGCGAGCGGGCCGGCCGCAAGGCCGTCAGCGAGTGGCAGTACCTCGCTATGGGCCCCGGCCCGCAGGGGCCGCCCTACGAGACCGTCCTCTGGACGGTCGCCGGGCTCGCGGTCCTGTTCGTGGCCGTCGTGACCATCGAGGGCGTCCGCCGAACGCGAGGTGAACCGTCGTGAGCGACGCCGACCCCGTCGACGAGGCGCCGAAGCGCGACCCTCGGACCGTCGGCGACGAGCCGCCGATCGACGCCGACCGCGACGCCGCGGCCCGGGGCGAGCTGTACGCGCTGGTCGCCCGGGCGACGACCGAACCGGACGCCGAACTCCACGCGGCGCTCGAATCGGGCGCCCTCGACCGGGAGTGTCGGCGACTGCTCGACCGGACGACCCTCGACGTCCATCCGCCGGACCTGACTACCGACGACGACCGCGAGACGGTGTGTGCGCGGTTCAACGACATCTTCGTCCTCGGCCACACGACCGTCGAGGACCGCACCGACGGGACCATCGACGCCGAGGGACCGAGCGTGTCGCTGTACGAGTCCGGGTATCGCCCCGAAGCGTCGTGGAACGACGTGAACCTCGACCTCGCGCGGGCCTACGACTACTTCGGCGTCGAGGTCGACGAGGGGCGCCGCGAGAACCACGACCACTACCGGCTGGAACTGGAGTTCGCGGGCTACCTCTGCCGGCGCGAGGCGGCGGTCGACCCCGACGCCGCCCGCGCGCGGCTGGACTTCCTCGACCGCCACCTCGCGGTCCTCTCCGAGGGGGTCGCCGACGCCCTCGACGGCGAACCCGGGACGGGCTACTACGGCGAACTCTCCGACTTCTGTCGGCGACTGGTCGCCGCCGACACCGCGGACCTGGCCGACCGGCTGGAAGGGGAGGGGGACCCGTGAGCCGGCCGACCGCGGACGCCGGCGACCGGGCCGCGGGAGCGGCGTCCCGCGACCGCCCGGCGAGCGGTCTGCCGGTGTCGCTCGCGACGGTCCTCGGGGCGATCGCGCTCGTCCCGACCGCCGGCGTGCTGACCCTGCGGCTCCTGCGGAACGCGCCCATCGGCCTCCCACCGGTCGGTCGCGCCGCGGCCCCCACCGTGACGACGCTTTCGGCGGTCGTCCCGGCGCTCGCCGCGGTGGGACTGGCAGTAGACACGGACGACCGCGCCGAGCGGGTGGCGCTCGCGGCGGTGGGCGTCTTCGCGCTCGTCGGAGCGGCCGACGCCGCGGTGTGGCTCCCGGCGGCCGCCGCGGTCGTCGTCGGCACGGTCGCCGCGCTCGCCCTCGGACTCGCCGAGCGAGCGGACGCCCGCGTCGGCGCGATCGACTCACTCGGTGTCGCGTTCGCGCCGATCGCCCGCCCCGCGGCTGTCGCCGCGCTGGGCGCGCTCGCGCTCGCGTGGTCGCTCGCGGCCTCGGCGGGACTCGGGACGACGACGCTCCGACCGGCCGGCGCCGTCGTCGCCTTCGCGACGCTGGCGGCGCTGCCGCTCGCACGGGGCGTCGACGGTGCGGTCGACCTCGGGCTCTGGGCGGTCGCCGCCTTCACCGTGGTCGTCGCCGCCGCGAGCGCGCCGTTCGTCGCCGGCGCCGTCGCGCTCGTGGCGTTCGGCGCCGGGACCGTCCCGCTCACCCTGATCGCGCTGGGGATCGGCGGCGCCCTCGCTGCGGTCGTCGCCGACGCGCGCCGGCGGGCGTTCGCTCCCGCGGTCGCCGCGGCGCTGCTGTTGTTCGCCGGCGTCCCGGCGACGCTCCCCCGCGCGGTCGCGTTCGCGCTCGGGCTGATCGTCCTCGTCCGAGAGTGGGACGGCGCTGGCTCGGAGTCCGGGACCACCGCGGGAGGTGTCGCCGATGCGTGACCCCGAGGAGGCCACGGACGGGCCGACCGACCCGCGGGTCCATCCCGAGCAGAGCCCCGGGTTCGACGTCGACCACGCCGGGCTGGCGGACATCGAAGTGAGCCGCGAGGACGTCGAGATCGGCGAGGCCACGCCCAGGGAGCTCTCGGCGGCCGACACGTCGCTGATCGCCAGCGAGAGCGCGAAGGAGAAACTCGAACGCCTCGCGACCGGCGACGCCGTCGAGCGCCAGCGCGCGGCGCTCTCGCTGGCCGAGGAGGAGCGCGACCCGGCCGTCGTCGAGGCGCTGATCACCGCCGGGACGGAAGACGACGACGCCGACGTGCGCCAGTTCGCCGTCGAGGCGCTGGCGAAGCTCGGCGGCGAACGCGCCGGTCCGGCGGCCGTCGAGATCGCCGAGGACGACGACCCGTGGGTCCGGGCCGAGGCTCTCGTCGCGCTGGACCGTATCGACCGGGCGGCCTACGCCGACCGCATCGAGCGGGCCCTTTCGGCCGACCACCACGCGGTCCGGCGCAACGCCCTCGTCTCCGTGTTCAAGCGCCGCGGCGAGGACGCGCTCGAACCGCTGCTCGACGCCGTCGACGACGAGAGCGAGCGCGTCCGCGAGTGGGCGGTCCACCTCCTCGCGGGGGTCGACGACGACCGCGCCCGCGAGGTGTTGCGGGAGGTCGCCGACGACGAGTCGGAGCCGCGGATCGTCCGCGGCACGGCCGCCCGCGCGCTGGAGGCCGACCCCGGTCGCTTCCGGCGGCAGTTCACCGGCGCGCTCGACCGCGGCGACACCACGCTGCCCGGCGAGGACCACCTGAATCGCCAGCCGGACCTGTGACCGACCGCCCCGTCCATCGCTGTCCACCCCACCATGTCCGAACACACCGACCACGACGGACCGATCGACGACGCCGACGGTACCGACTCCGAACCGAACGACTCCGACCTGACCGAGGCGGTCGAGGCCGCGCTCCGACAGGTCCGGGACCCCGACGCGGGGAAGGACGTCTTCGAGGCCGGCCTCGTCTCCGATATCGCCGTCTCCGGGGGCGCGGTCACGGTCGTCGCCGACCTGACCGACTTCCGCCCGCAGGAGGGTGAACAGGTCACGAGCGCCATGCTGCGGGCGGTTTCGGACGTTCCCGGCGTCGAACACGTCCACGTCGAGCGCGAGACCGGGGCGAGCGCCGACGAAGACCGTTCGCCGGGCCTCGCGGACGTGGACCGCGTGATCGCGGTCGCCAGCGCGAAGGGCGGCGTCGGCAAGACGACCGTCGCGACGCATATCGCCTGCGCGATGGCCGACGCGGACCGCGACGTGGGTCTGTTCGACGCCGACATCCACGGCCCGAACGTCCCGGAGGTGCTGGAGGTGTCGGGGCCGGTCTACTCCGACGACGACGGCAACCCGCTCCCCGTGGAAGCGGGCGACCTGGACGTGATGAGCGTCGGGCTGATGGAGTCGGGCGCGCCGCTGGCCTGGCGTGGCGCGATGGCCCACGACGCCCTCTCGGAGCTGTTCGAGGACACCGCCTGGGGCGACCTCGACGCCCTGGTCGTCGACCTCCCGCCGGGGACCGGCGACGTGGTGCTGACCACGCTCCAGGAGGTCCACCTCGACGGCGTCGTCTTCGTCACCACGCCCTTCCACGCGGCCGTGACCGACACCGCCCGCTCGCTGGACCTGTTCGAGGAGAACGACGTGCCGGTGCTGGGCGTCGCCGTCAACATGGCCGGGTTCACCTGTCCGAGCTGCGGCGACGAACACGACCTGTTCGAGGAGGGCGAGCCGCTGGAGGGGCTGGACGCGCAGATCCTCGCCGAGCTGGACTTCGACCCGAGCGTCCAGGCGACGCCGCGGCCCGGCGACCTCCCGGAACAGATGCAGCGACTGGGCGAGGACGCCCGCGAGCGCGTCGAGGACGTGTGGTCGGTCGACGTGCCCGAGGCGGCGGTCGACCTGCGCGGCGCGGCGGCCGACGCGCGCCACGACCGCGTCCGCGAGGCGTTCGACGCGACCGAGCGGGGCGACCGGCTGGTCCTCGTCTCCGACCGCGACCCGACGCCGGTGCGTTCGTTTCTCGCCTCGCTGTCGGCCGAGGCCGACGGGCCCGGCGATCTGGACCCCTTCGAGGTCGAACGGCTGAATCCCGGGACGTGGGTCCTCCGGACCGTCCGACCGTAGTGCGGTCGCGCCGGCGTCGGTCATCCACTACTTCCGTCGGCTCCGGGCCGCTACGTTGGCCTATTGCGAGTTCATAGCAGCCCTCTTGTGGGCGAGCGGCCACCGTTCGAGTGAGTAACACGATGTCGGGACGCACGCGGTCAGCGGACGACTCCTCTTCCGAGCCCCGAACGCCCTCGATCGACCCCGGCCAGCCCGGTCGGTCGGACCCACCGACGCTGGAACTCGCGCTCGTCAAGTACGCCGACCGGCCCGACCGGTGTACGATCCATCCGCCCGACGCGACGGGGGTCGAGCGCATGTCGACGTGGATCTCCGTCGACCGCAGCCTCGTCGTCGACGCGGCGTCGATGCGGTAGGGTCGCATCGAGGCCTTCCGTTGGACCTCGCCCGTCCCGGACTCCTTTAGGTCCCCGCCGCCGAACCGCCGGCAATGGGACACGAGGGCTTCACCGAGGTGACGCAGCTGGCCGCCGCGCGCGAGGCGGTACTCGGGACGGTCGCCGCGCCGGAGCGCGCCGAGTCCGTTCCGGTGGCCGAGGCGGACGGGCGGGCGCTGGCCGAACCGGTGGCGGCGACCCGCGACGTACCGGGGTTCGACCGCGCGGCGATGGACGGCTACGCCGTTCGCGCGACCGACACGCACGGTGCCAGCGGCCGCTCGCCGGCCGTCCTCGACGAGACGGGCGGAGACGTGGACGCCGGTCTGGCCCGCTACGTCCACACCGGGAGCCCGATTCCCGACGGCGCCGACGCCGTCGTCAAGGTCGAGGAGACCGACACGCGGGGGGACCGGGTCGAGGTGTTCGCCGCCGTCCCGCCCGGCGAGAACGTCGCGCCCGCCGGCGAGGACGTGCGGTCGGGCGACCGACTGTTCGACGCCGGGCGGCGGCTGCGCCCCTCCGATCTCGGGCTGTTGAAGGCCAGCGGCCACCGCTCGGTACCCGCCCACGAGCGTCCCACCGTGAGCGTGATACCGACGGGCGAGGAACTGGTCGCGTTCGACCCCGGCTACGGCGAGACGACCGAGACGAACGGCCTGACCGTCTCGCGGCTGGTCGAACGCTGGGGCGGGGCGGCCACCGACCGGGACATCGTCGGCGACGACGAGGCCGCACTGCGCGAGGCGCTCTCTCGCGACACCGACCACGACATCGTGGTGACCACGGGCGGCTCCTCGGTCGGCGAGCGGGACCTGATCGCCGACGTGGTGGCCGATCTCGGTGACGTACTGGGCCACGGCGTCGCGCTCAAACCGGGCCACCCCGTCGGCTACGGCGTCGTCGACGACACGCCCGTGCTGACGCTGCCCGGCTATCCGGTCTCCTGTCTCGTGACCGCCGTCCAGCTGTTGCGCCCGGCGGTCGCCCGCGCGGGCGGGTTCGAGCCCGAACCGTTCCCCGAGTTCGAAGCGACGCTCGACCGGAAGATCGCGAGCGAGGTCGGCGTGCGCTCGTTCGTCCGCGTGCGCGAGACCGGTGAGGGGTCGGTCGAACCTGTGCGCGGCGGCGCGGGCGTGCTCTCCTCGGTCGCCGCGGCCGACGGCTGGGTCGTCGTCCCCGAGAGCCTCGAAGGCGTGGCCGCCGGCGAGTCGGTCACTGTGGAGCGCTGGGAGGCGTTCCACTGATTCCGGCCACCACGCCGGTCCGCTCACTCCGGCCGCTCGTGGGACCAGAACGCGTCGTCGACGGTGACCTCCTTCTTGAACAGCGGCACCTCGTCCTTGAGGCGGTCGATGCCGTCCTCGACGGTCTCGAAGGCCTCGCGACGGTGGCCCGCGAGGACGACCACGAAGACGATGTCCTCGCCGGCCTCGACGACGCCGGTGCGGTGGTGCATCCGGACTTCCTGAACTTCCTCACGGGCCTCCAGTTCCGCGCGGATGGTCGCCATCCGCTCCTCCGCGACGCCGTCGTACTTCTCGAACTCGAGGTGTTCGGTCGGCTCGTCGTCGGGACCCTCCTGCGTGCGCACGCGACCGGTGAACGTCGCGACGGCGCCGGCGTAGCGGGCGTCGGGCGAACGCTTCACGTCGGCGACCAGCGAGGCCAGCGACTCGTACGGTTCGAGTCCGTCGAGGGCGTCGACGAGCGAGTCGAGGTCGACGGCGTCGGCGTCGGCGGCGCTCGCCACGGTCTCACCGGCGTGCTCGCGGTCGGCGAGCGCGACCGTCGGGAGCGGCCGGTCGCTGTAGCCTTCGACGAGGCAGTAATCGAACTGGGCGGCGAGCTCGTCGAGCGTCCCCGTCAGCGAGCGGTCGGCGCCGGTGGCGAACCAGCCCGCGTCGTCGGTGATCCCGTAGGTCGCCGCTGCACCGGCGGCGCGGTGCCGTGCGGTGTCTCTCCCCTCGGTGTCGACGGTCGGCTCCGTTTTGAGGTGTTTGACCGTCGCCACGCGCCCCCGGTCGGCGAGGCGTTCGGCGAGGCGTTCGACCAGCGTCGTCTTGCCCGAGTCCGACGGCCCGACGATCCCCAGGACCTGCATACCCGAACTCGGCGGCCCGACGGCTTGTAAATTCCGCGTCCCACGTTCGGCCGGTCGCCGGCGTCCCGCTGACTCACGATGGACAGCCACAAGTCCGAGGCCGTCCCAGAAACGGGCATGAGCGACTCGGTCCGGCCGCGCGTGCGCGGCGTCGTCCTCGCCGGCGGTCGGAGCACACGCTTCGGCGACGCGGACAAGGCCGTCGCGACGCTGGACGGGCGGCCGCTCGTCGCGCGCGTCGTCGACGCCGTCGCCGCGGCGACCGACGAGCCGCCGGTCCTCTCGGTCGCGACGGCGGATCAGGCCGAGCGGCTGCGGAACGCGCTCGACGACCGCGCCGTCGAACCGGTCCGGGACGACCCCTCGCTGTCGGGGCCGCTCGCGGGACTGGCCGCCGCCGCCGCGGCGACCGACGCGCCCCGGCTGTTCGTCTGCGCCTGCGACATGCCGCTGGTCTCGCCCGAAGGCATCGACGCGTTACGGGCCCGGCTCGCAGGGGCCGACGCGAACGGTGACGCGGTCGGCGCCGTCGTGCCTGTCGTCGACGACCACGACCAGCCGCTCCACGCCCTCTATCGGCGGTCGGCGCTCGACGACGCGCTCGGTCACCTCTCCCCGGGCGACGCGCTGCTGACGCTCCTCGACGGGCTGGCCGTCGAGCGGGTCGCGGCCGACGCGGTCGACGCGCCGCTGGCCGAGGCGACGACGAACGTCAACACCCGCGCGGACCTCGCGGCGCTCCGGGAGCGAGAGTCGACACGGTAGCGGGCTGCGGGAAACGTCCGAGGACCCAGTTGCGTCTGCAGGCCGCCGGGCTATCCCGTTCGGTGTCCAAACGCGGGCGCAATGGTCGACATCATGGGACACCTGGCGATGGCACTGCTCTGGGCGCTCCCGGCGTGGTTCGTCTGGCACGACCGCGTGAGCGCCGTGTTCGTCGCCTTCGCCGTCTTCGTGGCACCGATACCCGACGGGGACAAGTACCTCGCGATGGCGTTCCCGGACTCCTTTCACCACCACGGCCTCACGCACACGGTCGTGTTCGCCGTCGCGGCGGCGCTCGTCATCGGCGCGCTCGCCGCCTGGCTGCTCACCGACAGGGTCGACGAGTGGGTCGACCACGAGAACTTCGACGCCTCAAGCACGTTCGTGTTCGCCACCGGCGCCGTCCTCGTCGGCCTGCTGAGCCACGTCTTCGCCGACATGCTCTCGGCGCCGGACATCTCGACGCCGATCGAGCCGCTGTGGCCCGTCGTCGACGGCTCGTGGGGGCTCGACCTGATCTGGTACAACAACCCGTTGTGGAACGTCGGCTTCCTGGCGGTCATGCTGCTCGCACACGGCGTGCTGGCCTACAGCGCGTTCAAGGTCGACCACCCCTACCGGATCCAGCGCGCCTGACCGGCTCGGCGGTGCGGGAGGCGGTCGATCAGTCCGTCTCGCGGCTGTACGGTTCCAGCAGCGCCGACGGCGCCCCCAGCCGCGAGTCGTCGAAGCGGACGACCGTCACGACCAGCACGACGATGGTGGCGATGTAGGGATAGGTCGCCATGATCGTGGGGTGCATCAGCAGATCGAGCAGGGGATTGACGACGCCGGCCAGGGGCGCGCCGGGGTCGAGCGCGAGGTCGATGCCCTGCGAGCGGAGGCGGAGGGCGTCGAGCAGGCCGAACAGGTAGGCGCCGACCAGCGCCCGCTCGGGGCGCCACTGGGCGAAGATGACCAGCGCGACCGCGATCCACCCGCGGCCGGCGACCATCCCGGTCGCCCACAGCTGGGAGAACGCCAGCGAGAGGTGTGCGCCCGCCGCGCCGGCGAAGGCACCGCCCAGCAGGACGCAGAGGTAACGCATCTTGAACACGTCGACGCCCATGGTGTCGGCGGTCTCCGGGTCCTCGCCGACCGAGATGACTTCGAGGCCGAGGTTCGTCCGGAAGAGGAACCACCACACCGCCGGGACCAGCGCGAGCGCGATGAAGTCGGGGGCGGTCGAGCGGAAGAGCGCCTCGCCGACAACCGGGATCTCGACGAGATACTGTCCGACCACGGGCAGGGTCATCTGGGGGAACCCGTCGATCGACTCGTTGACCCAGTCGGTGCCGAAGTAGGTGGTCAGTCCCGTCCCCAAAAGCGTCAGCATGACGCCGCTGATGACCTGACTCGACTTCAGCGTGATACAGAGGAATGCGTGGATCAGCGCGAGCGCCGCGCCCAGCGCCATCCCGGCGAAGAAGCCGAGCCAGTAGCTGCCGGTGACGACCGTCGTCGCGAACCCGCCGAGCGCCCCGACGAGCATCATCCCCTCGACGCCGAGGTTGAGCACCCCGCCGCGCTCGCTGATGATCTCCCCGAGCGCGGCGAAGATGAAGACGGTCGACGCGCGGACGGCCGCGTCGAGCAGTCCCGCGGCGAACCCGACCATCAGGCCGCACCTCCCGGCTCACCGTCGGCCGGCGCCGATTCCGCGGCGAGTTCCACGTCGACGCTGTAGCGTTTGAAGAACTCCGCGGTGATCAGACAGAGGATGACCAGCGCCTGGATCACGTCGACCAGCGCCGCCGGGACGCCGTAGGACACCTCCAGGCGCGACCCGCCGACGAACAGCACGGCGAAGAAAACCGCCGCCAGCAGGACGCGGACGGCGCCGTTCCGGCCGAGGAGGGCGATCGGGATCGCCGTGAACCCGTAGTCCGGCGAGAACGCCGGCCGGAGCCGCCCCTGGACGCCCGAGATCTCGCTGAAACCGCCGATCCCGGCGAACGCGCCGCCGACGAGGAAGACGAACAGGTACACCCGAAATGTGCTCATCCCGGCCTGGGCGGCCGCGAGCGGGTTCGACCCGACGAAGGTCACTTCGAAGCCCATCCGCGTCCGCGCGACCAGGATCGCGGTCGCCGCGACCGCCAGCAGGGCGACGAGGAAGCCCGCGTGGACTTCCAGAACCGGGATCGTCGGGTACTTCGCGGCGTCGAGCAGTTCCGCGCTCCCCGGGATGTTCCCGAGGCCGCCCTGCATCGGGCCGCGGACGAGGTAGCTGGCGATCTGGACGGCGACGAACGTCAACAGCAGCGTCGTGATGATCTCGTTGACGTCCCACTTCGCCCGCAGGTACGCGGGGATCCCCGCCCAGAGGCCGCCGGCGACGCCCGCACCGAGGATCGCCAGCGGGATCAGCGCGACCATCGGCAGGGAGACGTTGACACCGATCCACGTGCCGACGACCGCGCCCATGTACAGTTGCCCCTCCGCGCCGACGTTCCACAGCCCCGCGCGCAGCGGGAGATACACCGCCAGGCCGGTCAGGACGAGCGGGACGGTCCGCGTCGCGGTCTGGCGCAGCCCGAAGGGGTTGGTCAGCGTCTCGACGAACATCGTCCCGTAGGCCGCGATCGGGTTCACCGACAGCGCGACCAGCGCCACGGCCGACAGCGCGAGCGCGCCGACCACGGTGAACACGGGCGTCCCGTAGACCAGCCACGCCGGCACGTCCTCGCGGGCCTCGAGTTCGACCGAGAGGTTCACCGCCGTTCACCTCGGGCGGTCGCTCCCGCGTCGCGGTACGGCCCGGTCGCGCCGTCCGGGTCGAGCCCGCCGCCGTCCGTCATCGCGCGGTCCGCCGCGTCGCCGTCCGCGTCGGCCGCCGGCGCCCCGCCGTCCTCGACGCCGCCGGTCATCCGCATGCCGACGCGCTCGCGGTCGGCCGCCTCGGGCGTCGTCTCGTGGACGATCTCCCCCTCGTAGATCACCAGCAGGCGGTCCGAGAGGTCGAACAACTCGTCCAGGTCCTCGGAGATGAGGACGGTCCCGGTCCCCTCGGCGCGCTGATCGAGGATCGCCTCCCGGAGGAACTCGATGGCGCCCACGTCGACGCCGCGAGTGGGCTGGTGGGCGACGAGGAGATCCGGGTCCCGGACGAGCTCCCGGCCGAGGATGAGCTTCTGGAGGTTCCCCCCCGAGAGGTCGCCGGCGGGGATCTCGCGCACGTCGTGGACGCCGCGCACGTCGAACTCCTCGACGATCTCCTCGGCGTAGCGCGCCAGTTCGTCGTAGTCGAGGAAGGGCCCGTCGTCGAAGCGGTCGTCGCGCAGTTCCTTCAGCGCCGCGTTGTGCATCACCGATAGCTCCGGCGCGCAGCCGTACTCGTGGCGGTCCTCCGGGACGAACGAGACGCCGGCGTCGACGAACGACCGCGCCGGCTCGCCCGACAGGTCCCGCCCGTCGACCGCGATGGCCCCCGCGGTCGGGTCGCGGACGCCCGCGAGCGCCTCGGCCAACTCGCGCTGGCCGTTGCCGCTCACGCCGGCGACACCGACGATCTCGCCGGCACGCACGGAGAGGTCGATCCCCGACAGCGCCTCGATCCCGCGGTCGTCCTCCGCGCGCAGGCCGCTCGTCTCCAGCACCGGGTCGCCGGGCTCGACGCGCTCCTTGTCGAGCGAGAACAGCACCTCGCGGCCGACCATCAGCCGCGCGAGCTCCGCCTGGTCGACCGACCCCGTCTCGACGGTGCCGACGGTCTCGCCCTCGCGGAGGACGGTCACCCGGTCGGTGATCGCCGTCGCCTCGGCGAGTTTGTGCGTGATGAAGATGACCGAGATACCGCTGTCGGCCAGCGTCCGCAGCGTCTCGAACAGCCGCTCGGCCTCCGTCGGCGTCAGCACGGCCGTCGGCTCGTCCAGAATGAGGAGGTCCACGTCGCGGTACAGCGCCTTGAGGATCTCGACGCGCTGGCGCTCGCCCACGTCGAGTTCGGCGACCGGCGCGCGCACGTCCACGTCGAAGCCGTAGTCGTCGGCCAGCGCCTCGATCTCCGCGGCGGAGGCGTCCAGCCCGATGGTGAACCGCTCGGCGAGCGCGCGGGCGACCCGGTTGCGGCGGACGGCGTCGGGGAGCCAGCTGTCCGACTCCTCGGAGCCGTCGTCGCCGCCGGTCCCGCGACGCTCCCGGAACGGCCCGGCGGGTTCGCGCTCGCCGAGGACGACGTTCTCGGCGACGGACAGGCGGGGGATGAGCTTGAAGTGCTGGTGGACCATGCCGATGCCCCGATCGATGGCGTCCTGGGGCGAGTCCAGGTCCAGCGGTTCGCCGCCGAGGTGGACGCTCCCGCCGTCGGCGTCGTAGAGGCCGTAGAGGACCTTCATCAGGGTGCTCTTGCCGGCGCCGTTCTCGCCGAGGAGGCCGTGGATCTCGCCGCGGCGGACGGAGAAGTCGACGTCGTCGTTGGCGACGACGCCCGGGAACTCTTTTCGGACGCCCGACATCCGGAGGAACGGGTCCTCGTCCATTACGATATCGGACGGCTTCGAACGTCCTTGAATATACCGTTCCGCGACGGCCGCCGTGGGAGTTGTTCGCGGGGTAGCGCCTCCCAGACGGCCGACCCTAAAGGGTCGTGTTTAGTTAGTGGAATTGTGCCAGCGAGCAAAGGTTTGAAGCCATGATTCGGCGGTTTCCGGTTCAACGTGACTGAAACAGTTCGAAAACGACGACGTTCGGCGTTTCAGTTCTCGAAAGATCCGCTCGACAGCGTTGCGATTTCCGTGGCGACGCATCTGAAATCGGAGTCCAGCTCGTTGCAGTGCAGTTTGGAGGTGTTGAGCGCCGTCGACGAGAAAGACGGCGTTTTCGACATCGTGTTTGTGCCGCAGTTCGCGGAGGAAGATCTCGGTGAGAGCGGTCGTCGTCGTTGAAAAGAGCTGGACGTGAAGCAGGTCGTTTGTTTCGGGGTCTGCAGCGGCGTACAGCCAGAATTGCTGGTCGTTGATCCGAATCACTGTTTCGTCGAGCGCGATCTGATTCGGTGATCGGCCAGATTCGGGCTGTAGATCGGCTTTCTGTACCCAATCGTGGACCGCTTT
>Ga0207733_100079_pt1 | contig 102741 bp, 92 predicted proteins | sample A23P3SouthBayCA_FD_187735 | JGI IMG/M metagenome (GOLD analysis project Ga0207733, IMG submission 187735) | Aerobic enrichment media microbial communities from Eden Landing Ponds, California, USA - A23 P3 (SPAdes) | ecosystem: Environmental > Aquatic > Marine > Unclassified | place: Emeryville...
GACGGAGGACAGCGCCATCGCGCCCGCCGCGAGCACCGGCTGGAGGAGGCCGAGCGACGCCAGCGGAATCATCGCGGTGTTGTAGCCGAGCGCCCAGAAGAGGTTCTGGCGTATCTTCGCGAGCGTCCCCTCGCCGATGCGCACGGCCTTCACGGCGTCCATCGGGTCGTCGCGCATCAGCGTCACGTCCGCGGCTTCGATGGCGACGTCGGTGCCGGAGCCGATGGCGGTGCCGACCGACGCGGCGGCGAGCGCGGGCGCGTCGTTCACGCCGTCCCCGACCATCATCGCGGACCGGCCGCCCGCCTGAATCTCCTCGACGGCGTCGGCCTTGTCGTCGGGGAGGACGCTGGCGCGGACGTGGTCGGGGTCGATGCCGACCTCGCGGGCGACGGCGCGCGCGGTGCGCTCGTTGTCACCCGTCATCATCCACACCTCGAGGCCGCGGGCGGAGAGGTCGCTCACGGCGTCCTTCGCGGAGGGTTTCACGGTGTCCGCGTCCGCGACGAGGCCGACGACGTCGCCGCCGACGGCGACGAGCATCGCGGTCTTCCCCTCGGATTCGAGGCGCTCCAGTTCGGACTCCGCGGGCGCGGGGTCGACGCCCGCGTCTTCGAGGAGCGCGCGGTTCCCGACGAGCACGCGTTCGCCGTCGACGGTCGCTTTCACGCCCTTCCCGGGGACGTTCTCGAAGTCGTCGGGTTCCGCGAGGTCGACGCCGCGCGCTCGTGCGCCGTCGACGATAGCCGTCGCGAGCGGGTGTTCGCTCCCGCGTTCGGCGCTCGCCGCCATCCGAAGGACGAAGGATTCGTCGCGCGCTTCGTTCTCCCGTTCGACGAGCGCGCCGCCGTCGGGCAGTTGGGAGAGCGCGACCACGTCCGTCATCTCCATCTCGCCTTCGGTGAGCGTGCCGGTCTTGTCGAACACCACGGTGTCTATCTCGGTGACGCGTTCGAGGACGTCGCCGCCCTCGAAGAGGACGCCGTTCTTCGCGCCGATGGTGGTGCCGACCATCGTCGCCGCGGGGGTGGCGAGGCCGAGCGCGCACGGACACGCGATGAGCACCGCGGACGCGAACACGACGACCGCGAACTCGAAGACCCCCACTGAGACGGGGCCGCCGCCGACGAGCCCCCAGAGCGGCAGCCAGTTCACGAACCCGGCGAGGGCGTCGGGGAACGCGTACCAGACGCCGCCCCAGAACAGCGCGTTCAGGATGACCGCGGGCACGAAGTACGCGCTCACGCGGTCGGCGACGTTCTGGATGTCCGGCTGACGGCTCTGGGCTTCTTTCACCCGTTTGACGATCTGCTGGATGGCGGTCTCCTCGCCGACCCGGGTGGCTTCCACGACGAGCACGCCGTTCTCGTTCACGGTCGAACCCACGACTTCGTCGCCGGGTTCCTTCGAGACGGGGACGGACTCGCCGGTGACCATCGACTCGTCGACCGCTGAATCGCCTTCCACGACCACGCCGTCGGTCGGGATGCGTTCGCCGGGCCGGACTTTCATCCGGTCGCCGACGTCCACGTCCGTGAGCGGGACCTCCTCCTCGGTGCCGTCGTCGCGCACGAGCGTCGCGGTGTCGGCTTCGAGTTCGAGGAGTTCGCGGAGCGCGCTCGACGCCTGACTCTTCGAGCGGGCTTCGAGGTAGTTCCCGAACGTGATGAACACGAGGATGAGCGCCGCCGTGTCGAAGTAGAGGCCCGCGTTCGGGAGCACGCCGAGCAGGGAGACGACGGAGTAGACGTACGCCGTCGAGGACCCGAGCGCGATGAGGACGTCCATGTTCGCAGTGCGGTTCTTCACGACGGCGTTGTACGCGTTCTCGTAGAACTCGCGGCCGAGGGCGTACTGGACGGGCGTCGCGAGCGCGAACATCACCCAGCCGAGACCGATACCGAACACCGTCTCCGGGAGGAGGGTGGGGAAGAACAGGTGTTCGACGAGCATCGCGAGCAGGGGCGCGGCGAGCACCGCGCCGAATATCGTCAGACGGCGCTGGCGGCGCAGTTCACCGGTACGAGCGGCCTCGCGCGCGTCCACCTCACTCTCGTCGCTTTCGTCTTCGCGGATGGGTTCGTAGCCCGCGTCCTCGATGGCGTCGTAGAGCGCGTCCAGCGAGACGTCGTTCGGGTTGTACCGAACGTTCGAATCGTCGGTGGCGTAGTTCACGTCGGCCGCCACGACGCCGGGGAGCGATTCGAGGGCTTCCCGGTTCGTCTGTGCGCAGTTCGCACAACTCATCCCCGCGATGCCGATGGACACGGTGTCACTCACGGGCGTGTACCCAGCGTCCTCGATAGCGTCGTAGATAGCCGCGAGCGACACGGCGTCGGGGTCGTACTCGACGGTCGCCTCGTCCGTCGCGAAGTTCGCGTTCACGGACGACACGCCGTCGAGCGACCCCACCGCGGACTCCACCGTTCCCGAGCAGTTCGCACAGCTCATTCCGGTGATGTCCACGTGAGCGATACGGGTCATATCAACTGGTACGGCCGCATCGTTTTTGTGACTTCTCACTGGTTTCCCACTCCCTACCCCCGGAACCGCCTTCGATACAAAACCAAAAGCGCCGGAAAACGAGCGGGAGCGAAGCTTAGAGACGGAATAAATCAGTCAGGGGCGAGAATAATGCCGTTTGATAGGCTAAACGCATTGAATGAGGTGGGTTTATTTTCGTAGGTTTTCGTGGCCGGTCGTCGAAGATGCGGAGGGGAAATCGGGAAAAGCGTCGCGTGAGTACGACTACGCGATGACGACGATCACCGTACGCGGGATGAGCTGTGGCGGCTGTGAACAGACCGTCGTGGACGCGCTCGAAGACCTCGACGGCGTCACGTCCGCGAGCGCGGACCGGGAGACGGAGAGCGCGACGGTCGAGGGGGACGCGTCCGTCGACGACCTCGTCGCGGCGGTCGAGGACGCGGGCTACGAGGCGTCCGCGTAGAACCGCCGCGGACGGGCGCGATATTTTTGTTCGGAGTCGGTATCGAACAGGTCGCTATAGCAGAAGCTACGTGTATAGATTCTCCCCCAGCGCTTAATTATATCGGCTGAGTGGGGGCTTTAGGTTCTGTCTTCCGGCAAGATTGTCGCGATACCGCGTCTCTATGTAAGTCGTTGACGTGGGTATGAGTGTCGGGGCCACCGGATAGTATAGTCTGTCACCGCACCACTTCCACTACTTCCGCCCCGACACCCTTTGCTTGAAGAGCGTTCGCGACCGACTACGCCCATGGACGACTCCCGCTTCGAGAACGTCGACGACATCGATAGTCTCATCCTCGAAATCCTCGGCGCGGACCCGCGCGCTCCGTACTCGGAGATCGCGGCGAAACTGAACGAGGCGGGCTACGAGATGTCGAGCGAAGGGATTCGGTATCGGGTGACGAAACTCCTCGACTCCACTACGGTGTTCTTCCTGCTCGACCCGGAGGACGTGAGCTGGGAGATCGCCCGTCTCGCCGTCGAAGCGGTCGACGAACCGGGCGCGAAAGACGAGACGTTCGAGATGCTCGCGGACATGCGTTTCTGGCACGTGGTCCGCGGAATCGGGACGTACGACGTCTACGCGGTGGGGATGGCGCCGACGCTTCGCGACATCGACGAACTCGTCACGTCGGTCGAAGAGCACGACGCGGTAGCGCGCGTCGATTACATCGTGGTCACGGACCGCGAGAGCAACCTCGACGACTACTATATGACACCAGAGAAGTCAGAAGAATAACCGATTCCTCAACATTCATAGGGTGGCCTATGATACCGTCAGGGAATGAGCGAGCACGGGTGTAAGGTCTGCCGCGTCCTCACCGAGTACGGCCTCACCGGATACGAGGACCGTCTCGTGGACCAGTGGACGGCCGACCGGGACCGTCGGAAGGGCTACCGCGCGCTCGCTGAGTGGTTGAACGTCACACTGCTTCGGAACGCGATGGACCGCGCGGGCCTCCAGACGCTCGGCGACGAAGCCGAGTCGAAGTACGACCGCCTCTGCGCCGACGACGCCACGGCCGACGAGGTGCGAAACGTCCTCCGCGGCGAGGGCGTTCCCATCGACGACCTCGAAGGCGACTTCGTCTCCTACGGCGTCGTCCGCACCCACCTCACTGACTGTCTCGGCCTCGAACGAGAAGCCGAATCGACCGATTGGGAAGGCGACGCGCTCGATATCGCCACCGACCACGCCGAGTCGAAAGCGGCCGAAGCCGTCTCCTCGCTCAGGTCGAAGGGACGACTCGATGCGGGTGGGGGCGTGGACGTTCACGCGACCGTGGAAGTCGAGTGCGAGGACTGTCGGACGCGCGTCCCGGTCGAACGCGCGCTCCGACGCGGATACGTTTGTCACTGCAACCAATGACGCTCGAATTAGACGTACGCAACGTTGGCGGTATCGATGAGCTCACGATTTCGTTCTCCGATGGGGTTACGCTCGTCACGGGACCGAACGCGTCGAACAAAACATCCCTCCTGAACGCGTTCGCGTTCGCACTTGGCCGTGACGACGTGCCACTTCGCAGTGGCGCGACGACCGCGGAAGTCACGCTGTCGACCGACGAGCGGTCCGTCACTCGGACGGCGGAGCGCGCGGGAACGGGGTTGTCCGTATCGGGCGAACCGTGGCTCGCGGACGCGGACGCCGACGCCGACGCGGACGCGCTCGCGTCGTTCGCGGCGCTCCTGGAGTTCAACGAGTTGCGCGCCGCGGTGCGAAACGGCGGGTCGTTCGCCGACGCGTTGAAAGCGCCGATGGACGTCGAGGCGCTCGAAGCAGAGCGCTCCGCGAAGGTCGCGGAGAAGCAGTCCCTCCAGCAGGACCTCGACGAACTCGCGGACGCGCCCGACGCGCTCGCGGCGGTGGAAGCGGACATCACGGAGAAGCGAACGGAGATAGAGGAGTTAGAAGCGGACCTCGAGGCGTTGCGCGAAGAGCGGTCGGCGTCGGTCGAATCCGACGACGAACTGGCCGAATTGCGCGCTGAACACGCGGACCTCGTCTCGGAGCGAGACGAACAGCGGCGTCGCGTCGAGAGCACCGAATCGGCCATCGAACGACTGGAAGACCGCCGGGACGAACTCGTCGAACGGGTCGCGGACGCGGAGGCCGACGTGGACGAGTACGACGTGGACGCGCTCAAGGCCGAAAAGGAGCGGTTGGAGCGCCGGGTGGCGGAACGCGAAGAGCGCGTGGACATCCTCCAGTCCGTGTTGACGGCGAATCGCGAGATGTTGAACGGCGGGTTCGCGGGCGCGCTCGGTCAGACGTCGAGCATCGATGGCGACGAGTTCGTCTGCTGGACGTGCGGGCGGCCGGCCGAGGCGGACGCGTTCGAGGAGACGCTCTCCGACCTCGAATCGCTCGTGGAGGCCGACCGGAGTACCGTCGAGGAACACCGTCCCGCGGTCGAGGAGGTGGCGGCGAAACTGGACGCGGCGACGGACGCGGAGGCGCGCGTTCGCGAACTCAGCGGCGAACTCCGGGACGTGGAGGGAACGCTCGCGGAGCGACAGGAGTCGCTGTCCACGCAGCGCGAGCGACTTCGCGAGCTGGATTCGCGCATCGAGGAGGTGTCGGAAGAAATCGCGGAACGGGAGCGCGAGTACGTCGACGAGGCGGACGACCTGACGACGGAACTGGAGGAGACGCGCGCGTCCGTGCAGTCGGCGCGCGACGAACTCGCGCGGCTGCACGAACGCCGCGACGAACTGGAGTCCCGCGTCGCCGAACTGGAGGAGACGGAGGCGCGCGTCGCGGACCTCGGCGAGGAGATAGCGGCGCTCACGGACCGCATCGAGAACACGGAGCGCGAACTCCGCGAGTCGTTCAACGGCGCGATGAGCGACCTCGTGGACGCGCTCGGGTTCGAGCGCATCCAGCGCGTCTGGCTCGACGGCGAGTTCGACCTCGTGGTCGCGCGTGAAGTCGAGGGGACCGTCCAGCACGAGTCGGTGAGCCACCTCGCGGAGTCCGAGCGCGAACTCATCGGACTGGTTCTGGGGCTCGCGGGCTGTGTGACGTACGACGTGCCGTCCCGCGTTCCGGCGCTCGCCCTCGATTCGGTGGGGGCGTTCGACACGGAGCGCGCGCGCCGACTCATCGAGTACTTCGCGGAAGCGACCGACTACGTGCTGGTCGCCACGCATCCCGAACGAGCGGCCGACCTCGGGTTCCCGATTCAGGAACTCGACACGTGGGCGTCGGTCGACCTCTAACCCTCTTTGGTACTCGTTAACATAGATACGCAGTCTCGCTTGCAGAAACGCCGACTCCTCCCTGCCGAATTAACACCCTAAGTGTGTTAATTTGAGGGGCGAATCCTCGGGCCGGTGCCGAAATCACAGAACGAGTTCTGCAATCCACACCCGCCCTGTCCGTTTGGCCGGGTTCACAACCCTTTTGCCGCCGATTCACGCAGTCCACGTCACGGAACACGCTATCAATGTACGCAGAAGTCAACGGTGCGGAGTTGTACTACGAGGTCCTCGGGGAGGAGAACGACGACGCCATCGTCATCCTCCACGGCGGCCCCGGAATCAGCGACCACCAGAAAGGAAAACAGGCGTACGAACCGCTTGCGGACGACTACAAAGTCGTCGTCTACGACCACCGCGGCTGTGGTCAGTCGAGCCTCACCGAACCCTACTCGAACGCGCAGTACGCGGCCGACGTCGAAGGGCTCAGAGAGGAACTCGACCTCGGCGAAATCGTCATCATCGGCGGGTCGTACGGCGGGTTCATCACGCAGGAGTACGCGACCACATTCGGCGACGACCTCGCCGGGTTCGTCCTCCGCGACACCGCGCCGACCGGGGAGTACGAGGAGAACGCGTGGGAGAACGCCCGCGAGTCGTGGGACGAGATGAAGTCCTACGAGTTCGACATCCCCGACATCTCGTGGGAGGAGTTCAGTCGCGTGATGGACGGGAACGTGCGCTCCGACGAGGAGTTCGAGCGCGTGTGGCTCGGGATGCTCCCGCTGTACGCGCCGGACATGAGCGAATTCGACGCCGAAGCGGCCGCCGAGTCCGTCGAATCGCTCGATTTCCACTACGAGACACACAACCAGATGTTCACCGAGGAGTACCCCAACATGGACTACACGGACGGCCTGCCCGACGTCGACACGCCCGCGCTCGTCACCGTCGGCCGACACGACTGGATAACGCCCCCGGAGGCGAGCGTCGAAATCGCCGACCTCCTCCCCGACTCCCGACTCGTCGTCTACGAGTCCTCCGGACACTCGCCGAACCTCGACCAGCAGGACCAGTACCTCGCGAGAGTGCGGGAGTTCTTCGACGAAATCGGGTTTGGCCCCGGCACGGCGAGTGTGGGGGGTGAGAACTGATGGTGGACACGTCGAACCCGGACGTGATGAACGTCGCCGACGCGGTGAGCGTCACGTGGCGACCGATGGACGACGGCGACCGCCTGACCTACGTCGAGCGCGAAACCGGGTCCGACACGGTCTGGGAGTACCGCGACGACATCGACGCCTCCGAGCGAATCGTCGCCTTCGACGACCGCATCTCGGGCCGCTGGGGGCGCGTCGACTGGAACGCCGACGGCACGAAACTCACGTACACCCGCGAGGGCGACGTGCGCGTTTACGACACGGAGACCGGTGAGGAGTCCGCGCCCGCGCCGAGCGACGCGTTCGACTCCGAACCCCGGTTCGCACCCGATTCGGACCGCATCGCGTTCATCTCGGGGCGCGGCGACTACAACGACGTCTGGACCGTCGACGCCGACGGCAGCGACCTCGAACGCGTCACCGACGGCGCGAACCCGCACGACGACAAGCGCTGGGCGCCGACGTGGAGTCCCGACGGCGAGAGCATCGGCTACATCTCCGCGGACGACTGGGACGGCCGCGACTGGGCGGACGAAGCCCACATCACGCACCTCGCGAGCGGGAAGGACGAGCAACTCACGAAGGGCCTGTCGGTGACGAGCGTGCCGACGTGGAGTCCGGACGGCGAGCGGGTCGCGTTCTTCGCGAAACGGGTCGCCGAACCGTGGTACCGCCACTCCGAGGACCTCCACGTCGTGGACCTCGATACGGGGACTCGCGAACTCTACCCCGTGGAGGCGAGCCACCAGTACAACGTCCAGAATCCGCTCTGGTCGCCGGACGGCTCCAAGATTTACTATCCCGTCCGGGAGCGCGGCACCCAGCAGTTGGAGGCCGTCCTCCTGCACGACGACAGCGACGCGAAGGGCGTGACCTCGCGCGTCACCGTCCACGACGGCGTGTTCGGCGCGGGGCCCGTCCACCTCTCCCCGGACGGCGAGCGTTTCGGGTTCGTCTACGCCGCGCAGGACCAGCCGAACCACCCGCGCACGCTCCCCGTCGCTGGCGGGAACGAACAGACGCTCCGCGACCCCGACACGCCCGAGGGCGTCGTCGTCCCGGAGAACGTCACCTACGAGTCCTTCGACGGGATGTACGTGAACGCGTACGTCTACAAGCCCGAGGACGTGACGCCCGAGGACCCCGCGCCCGCGCTGGTGCAGGTCCACGGCGGCGCGCACTTCCAGTTCGGGAACGGCTGGCACCCCATCGAGCAGTATCTCGCGGCCCGCGGGTTCGTCGTCGTCGGCATCGACTTCCGCGGGAGCGGCGGATACGGGAGGCCGTTCCAGGAGCTCTCGATGAAAGACTGGGAGGGCGGCGAAGTGAAGGACGCCCGCGAGGCCGCATCGTTCGTCCGCGACCTCCCGTACACGACCGACCAGGTCGGCATCTACGGCGGGTCGTGGGGCGGATTCATGACGATGCAGTCCATCACGCAGTACCCCGACGTGTGGGACGCCGCGGTGGAGTGGTACGGCGTCGTGAACCAGTTCACGGACTACGAGGAGGTCGACCGCGTGGGCCGCCTGCTCACCGAGCGCGACCTCGGCGGCACCCCCGAAGAACAGGAGGAGCGCTACCACGGTGCGTCGAGTCACTGGCGGCTGGACGACGTGACGACGCCGCTTGCGGTCCTGCACGGCGCGGACGACCTCCGCGTCCCCATCAATCAGGCCGAGGAACTCATCGACTTCTTCGAGGACTCGGACGTGCCCTTCGACGCGACCATCTACGAGGGCGAAGGCCACGGCTTCCGCGACGCGGAGAACCGCCGTGACGCGGTGCGGCGGACGGCGGACTGGTTCGACGCCCACCTGCGGTAACTCGGTTACGCGCAGGCTTCCCCTCATAACGAAGGTTTATGTTCCATCCCCCGAAAGTGAGGTCCGCTAGCATGGCAAAGAGTAACGGTAGTGATAGGGCTGAGCGGCGGACACTCCTGAAATATCTCGGGGTGGGCGGCGCTGTCGGCCTCGCTGGATGCAGCGGTGGCGGTGACACGACGACGCAGAACACGAACGATGGTGGCGACGGGGGGACCACGCAGACGACCGGTGAAGGCACCGCGTCGGGAGACGTCCCTCGTGGCGGAAAGCCGGTCATCGGACTGACGAACGCGCCGCGCGGGTTCAACCCGCTCGTCATCTCCGACTCGGCGGCGTTCGCCATCATGGACCAGTTGTTCGTCTACCCGACCGCACGGGACCCGAACAACCCGAACGAGACGACCGCGTACGGTTTCAGCGACTGGGAGTTCGACCCGGACACGCTGAAAGGCACGGCGAAGATTACGGAGGGCCTGTCGTGGACCGACGGCCCCGACTTCACGGCGGAGGACGTGGCGTTCACGTTCAACTACCTCATGGAGAACGAGGGACACCGCTACGAGGGGAACACGGGGAACCTGGAGAGCCTGGAGCAGACCGGGGACTACTCCATCAAGTTCAAACTCGCGAACGAGACGGCGGCCGTCTTCTCCCCGGACACCGGCGTGTTCGCGGTTCCGATCCTCCCGAAACACATCTGGAAGGACGTCGACGACTACACGAAGTACTCGCCCGACAAGATTCCGGGCGCGGGCGGCTTCGAGTGGACCGCGCAGGACGCGGACAACTGGTACGAACTCACCGCGCGCCCGGACGCGTTCCCGGACGAACTCAGCGAGGGGCCGTACGTGGACAAACTCCGGTTCCTCGTGTACGGTGACATGACCTCGCTCATCAACGGCCTGAAGAACGGCGAGGTCGACCTGACCTACGACTCCATCACGCCGAACCGGGCGTTCCAGTTGCAGGACAGCGACAGCGTGACGGTGTGGAACTCCGCGACGCGCGGCTACAACTACATCGCGTACAACATGCGTCGCGTCCCGTTCGACGACAAGGCGTTCCGTCAGGGACTCGGGTTCGTCTACCCGTTCAAGTACCTCGTGAACACGCTCCGGCGCGGCCTCTCGACGGCCGGCGACTACGCCGCGGCGAACACGTACGACCCGTGGCGGCCGGACTCGTTCGACGAACCAATCCCGCACGGACCGTACAAGACCGAGAGCGGCGAACTCGACGTGGAGAAGGTTCGGTCGTTCCTCGAGAACGCGGACGGCGACCACACGTACTCCTTTGGGTCCGTGAAGTCCAGTCAGGTCACCGGTGACAAGGAGATCCGCATCGACGGCGAACTCCTCACCGACGCCCACACGGACAACGACGGGAACGCCGGTCAGGGCCCGCTCCAGATGATGATGACGCCGCCGTCGGCGAGCCCCGTCATCGCCCGGGCGTGCGCTCGGTTCGTCGAGAACCTGAACGAAGTCGGTATCCCGACGGAACAACACCCCGTCGCGGAGAACAGCCAGACCCCGCTCGTCTGGGGGCAGGAGGACTTCGACATGTGGGAGTCCGGCTGGGTGTACATGCCGAAGCCGCACTTCTACCTGAGCTTCTGGCTCGCGAGCAACCGCGCCGACATGGAGTCGAACAAGGAAGCACTCCACCTCAACCCGATGGGGTACGGCAACGCCGACGACCTCATCAAGAAGGTCGGCAGCACGTACGCCGACGAGAAACAGAAGCAGTACGCGAAGGAAGCGCTCGCACAGATTTACGAGGACATGCCGGCGCTCATCACGGAGTACCCGAACCGCCTGCACGCCTCGTCGAACGACTACGACGGATGGATTCAGATGCCCGGTGGCATCTCGCAGAACCCCTGGACGTACGTCAACGTTCACAAGAAACAGTAACCCTACGGTGACGCGACAGACTATATGGCACGGATAACTGGACGGTACCTCCTCCGGCGGATCGGAATCAGTGCTGTCACTATCTACGCGATTGCGACACTCCTGTTCGCCCTCTTGCACGCGATGCCGGGCAGTCCGGTCGACCAACTCGTCGGGCCGAGCATGACCACGGAGCAGATACAGAACCTCGAAGCCCGATTCGGGCTGAACGCCCCGCTCTGGGAGCAGTACGTGAACTTCATGACGAACTATCTCGTGGGCGACTTCGGCTACTCGGTCACCACGCTCGAACCGGTGAGTTCGCGCATCCTCGACCGGTTAGTGCCGACGCTCATCCTGTTCGTCCCCGCGTTCGTCCTCCAGTACAGCCTCGGGACGATTCTCGGGACGTACTTCGGGTGGAACCGCGGCGGCAAACTCGACCTCGGCGGGTTCATGGCGGGCCTCACCCTGTACAGCATCCCCTTCTTCTGGCTCGGCTGGATCCTCATCTGGGTGTTCTCGAACCAACTCGGCGTCCTGCCGGGCGGCCACATGCTCCCGCCGTTCGTCACGGAGTACGGCTGGGTGGACGGCGTCGTCAACCTCGTCCTCCACCTGACGCTGCCGATGCTCGCGCTCGCGCTCATCGGCTGGGCGGGCCCGATGCTCGTCATGCGGACGACGATGCAGGACGTCGTGGACGCGGACTACGTGGACTTCGCTCGCGCGCAGGGCTACCCCGAGTCCGCGGTGATGACGCGCTTCGGCGCGCGAAACGCGCTGATTCCGGTGGTGACGCAGGCCATCATCGGTATCGCGTTCATGATCGACGGGAGCGTCATCGTCGAGACGGTGTTCTCGTGGCCGGGCATCGGGAAACTCCTCGTCGACGCGGTGTTGGCGAAGGACCTCCCGACGGCGCTCGCCGCGTTCTTCGTTCTCGGCGTGCTCATCGTCGCACTACGCCTGCTCACGGACATCGTCTACACGATGATTGACCCACGCATCGAATTCGGAGGGACCGACTGATGGCGACGAGCGACCACTCCCGGCTCGACCGGGTGCGTGACCGCCTCGTCCCCTGGAAAATTGGGCTCTCGCGCACGTGGGGGCAGTTCACGGAGTCCCCGGTGGGCGTCATCGGGCTCGTGATACTCGCCGCCATCTCGCTGATGGCGGTGTTCGCGCCGCACATCGCGCCGCACTCGCTCGACTGGACGGCGCTCCCGGAGAACCCGACGTTCGAACAGGCGGGCAGCCACCCGCACCCGCCCGCGTTCGGCGACCCGTTCTTCGCGCCGCTCGGCACCGACAGCCTCGGACACGGTATCTTCACCCAGCTCGTCTACGGGAGCCGCACGGCGCTCTACATCGGGCTGGCGGCGGGTATCCTGTCCTCGCTCGTCGGCGTGCCGCTCGGCATCATCAGCGGCTACTACTCGAACACGTGGGTCGACGAGGGCATCCAGCGCGTCGTGGACATCCTCTACGCGCTGCCGTTCCTGCCGCTCGTCATCGTCCTCGTGTTCGTGCGCGGGATGTCGACGACGAACCTCATCCTCGCCATCGTGGTGAAGTCGTGGCTGAACAACGCCATCGTCATCCGCGGACAGGTGTTGTCGCTCTCCGAGCGACCGTTCGTGGAGGCGGCGCGCGCGAGCGGTGCGAGCGACCTCCGCATCATGTTCCGCCACATCGTCCCGAACGTCCTGCCGCTCGGGTTCGTCTACCTCGCGCAGGACGCCGCGTTCGCCATCCTCATTCAGGCGAGCGTCGCGTTCCTCGGGTTCAGCGACTTCACGAACATGTCGTGGGGCGTGATGCTGCAGTGGATTCAGGTCGAAGGCTACGTCTACACGGCGTGGTGGTGGCTGGTGCCGCCCGGCCTGATGATCGCGCTGCTCGCGGCGTCGTTCTACTTCGTCGGGTACAGCCTCGAAGACGTGATGAACCCCGGAGGACAGTCATGAGCGTGACAGTCGAAGCGGAACGAGAGACGGAGGCACTGCTGGAAGTCGAAGACTTATCGGTGACGTACCGGATGGACGACGGCCCGGACGTCCAGGCCGTGCGCGACGTGAGTTTCACGGTCGGGCGCGGCGAGACGTTCGGCGTCGTCGGCGAATCTGGCTGCGGGAAGACCACCGCCGTCCGGTCGCTCGTCGGCTTGCTCGACGACAACGGCGAAATCACGGGCGGGAGCGTGCGGTTGAACGGCCGCGACCTCACCGACCTCTCGACCGCGGAACTCCGCGGCGTCCGGTGGTCCGAGGTCGCGGTCATCCCGCAGAACGTGATGAACTCGCTCAACCCGGTGACGACCGTCGGCAAACAGATCACCGACGTCATCAAACTGCACACCGACCGCGGCGACGAGGCGGCGCGCGAACACGCCGCCGACCTCTTCGACCGCCTCGGACTCGACCCCGGTCGATTAGACGACTACCCCCACGAGTTCTCGGGCGGGATGCTGCAGCGCGCCGTCATCGCGATGGCGCTCTCCTGCGACCCGGACGTGATAATCGCGGACGAACCGACCACCGCGCTCGACGTCGTCGTGCAGGACGAGATTCTGAACGAACTCGACTCTCTTCAAACCGAGTTCGACCTCAGCATCCTCGTCATCAGCCACGACATCGGCGTGATGGCGGAAGTCTGCGACCACGTCGCCGTGATGTACGCAGGTGAGTTGATGGAGCGCGGGACCGTCGAAGACGTCTTCACGAATCCCGCGAACCCCTACACGCTCGGGTTGAAGAACTCGTTCCCGAGCGTCGAAGACCCCGATCGCGACCTCGTCGCGATTCCGGGGTCCGCGCCCGACCTCACGGACCCGCCGTCTGGCTGTGTGTTCCGGGACCGGTGTCCGTTCGCCACAGACGACTGTGCGACCGCACATCCGGAGGCACAGGACGCGCCCGGCGACCCCGGGCACGTCTCCCGGTGTCACTACGTCGACGACGTGGACCGTATCCGTGAGGAGGCGGCGAAACCCGAAACGTGGGGTGGCGCGACCGAACGCGTCGAACGCGCGCCCACGAGCGACCCGCTCGTCGAGGTCGACGACCTCACGAAGTACTTCGACAACGACCGCGGCCTCGTGGACACCATCCTCGGCCGCGAAGCGACGCCGGTTCGCGCCGTCGACGGCGTGGACTTCACCATCAATCGCGGCGAGGTGTTCGGCGTCGTCGGGGAGTCCGGGAGCGGGAAGAGCACGCTCGGCAGACTCCTCCTGAAACTCCTTGACCCGACGTCGGGGACCATCGAGTTCGACGGGGAGGACCTCGGCGAACTCAGCCGGCGGAACGAGACGGCGTTCCGCCGCGACGCACAGGTCATCTTCCAGGACCCGTTCGAGAGTCTGAACCCGCGGATGACGATCCAGCAGACGCTCCTCGAACCCATCAGCCTCCTCGGCGACGAGTCGACGTACGCGGAACGCGTCGACCGCGCCCGCGAGACGCTGGAGGAAGTCGGGCTGTCGCCCGCGGACGAGTACCTCCAGCGGTTCCCCGACCAGTTGTCGGGCGGTGAACGCCAGCGCGTCGCTATCGCGCGTGCGCTCGTCGTGGACCCCCAGTTCATCCTCGCGGACGAACCCGTCTCGATGCTCGACGTGAGCATCCGCGCGAACGTCCTCACGCTGATGGAACGCCTCGGCGCGGAACACGACCTCACGTACGGGGTCATCAGCCACGACATCAGTCTCGTGCGGAACATCTGTGACCGCACGGGCGTGATGTACCTCGGTGAATTCGTGGAGCTCGGTGACACCGCGGAACTCGTCGACGACCCGAAACACCCCTACACGCGGGCGCTCGTCGACTCCGTGCCCGTCCCCGACCCGACCGTCGAACGGGACGGGACGAGCATCTCCGGCGAGACGCCATCCGCGCGCGACCCGCCGAGCGGCTGTCGGTTCCACACGCGATGTCCCGAAGTCATCCCGCCGGCGGACGTGGACATCGAACAGGAGCGGTTCCGGGAGCTGATGGACCTCCGGCGCGACCTCGCGTCCGAGAAGGTCCGCGTCGACGCGGCGCGCCGCCACGCGGACGACGGCGACGTCGCGGGCGCGCTCCGCGACCGCTACTTCGACGGCGAGTTCGCGGCCGACTCGGTCGCGAATATCGTCGACGACGCGTTAGCGTCCATCGCCGACGGTGACGAGGACGCCGCGGCCGCGACGCTCGAAGACGCGTTCACGAGCCCGTGCGAAACCGAGGAACCGGAGTACCGAGAAGTAGATGGCGTCTACGTCGCCTGCCACCTCTACGACAGCGTGGCGTAGACGACGGCCGCTCCCACCGCTATCATCGCGATTCCGGTCCCGACGACGCCGATTTTGTCCATCGCCGTGACGAGGTAGGTGGTCGTGACGCCGAACAGCGTTATCGAGATACCGAACGCGAACAGCAGCGCGCCGACCGATAGCGCGAGCAAGAACCCGCCCTGGCCGGAGTCCGTGATACGGTCACGTGTCTCAGTAGCTGACATGGTTGACTCATTCGCCTCCTGCAGTATAAGCGTTCGTTCCGAGGGCTTCGTAGCAGGCAGCGGCGGCGAGCGCCGTCGCGTCCGAACCTCGGTCCGCGACGAACTGGAGGCCGACCGGGAGGCCGTCTACGTCGCCGCAGGGGACGCTGACGGCGGGGTGGCCGGAGACGTTGAACGGCCCGGTGTTCGCGAGCGCCGTGAACAGGTCTTCGACGTCGTCGCCCCACGCGGGCGCGACCATCGGCACGGTCGTACACGCGAGCACGTCCACGTCCGCGAGCGCGTCGTCCACGCCAGCGGTGACGCGACGGCGTGCGCGGCGGGCGCGCGCGAGGTCCGCCGGCCGGTCGCGTCGGAGGTGTTCCGCGTAGAGGCGGGCGGCGAGAATCGGCGGCCCGAACGCGTCGTCCTCGTCGGCGAGCGCGCGGTTCAGCGCGTCCGGGAGGTCGGGGTCGGCGTCGGAGAGCAGCCACTGATTGACGCCGCGGTTCTCGACGTACGCCGCGACTTCGCTCATGCCGATGGTGAGCCACGCGGGCATCGCGTACTCGAAGTCGGGAATCGAGATGTCCACGAGCGTCGCGCCCGCGTCTTCGAGGTCCGCGAGCGCGTCCCGCACCCGGTCGTCGAGCCGGGGCGCGTTCCCGAACAGTTCTTCGGGGAGGCCGATGGTCAGGTCGCTGGGCGGGTCGCGGGTCGCGTCAGCGTACGCCTCCGTTGTCGTGCCGCGCGTGCGCTCGTCGCGGGGGTCCTCGCCCGCGATGGCGTCGAGGACGCGCGCCGCCGTCTCGGTGGACTCGGCGAGCACGCCGACGTTGTCGAGGGTCTTCGCGTACTGGACGAACCCGGTGTGCGAGACGAGTCCCCTGGTGGGTTTGACGCCGACGACGCCGCACCACGCCGCGGGGAACCGAACGCTCCCGCCCGTGTCGGACCCGATGGCCGCCGGAACTTCGCCGGCCGCGACGGCGGCCCCGCTCCCTGCCGACGAACTCCCGGGCTGGTGGTCGGTATTCCGGGGGTTGTCGGTGACTTTGAGCCGCATCGTCTCCCGACTCCCGCCGAACGCGAGTTCGTCCATGTTCGTCTTCCCGACGACTCGCGCGCCCGCGTCGAACAATCTAGTGACGACCGTCGCGTCTTCTCTGGGAGTGAACTCGGCGAGCAACGGACTCCCGCACGTCATCGGTAGCCCGGCGACGGCCACGTTGTCCTTCACGCCGACTTCGAGGCCGTCGAGCGGGCCGCTCCCGTTCCCGATGTCACAGCGCGCGAGCCACGCGCCGTACTCGTCCGTCTCGGGCGTCCACCAGTCGCGGTCGGGCGCGGGTGCGGGGTCGAGGTCGGCGAGCGGCGCGAGTAAGTCGTCTTGGGCGTTGAACTGCGCCGCGAACTCTTCGCGGGCGGCGTCCGGAACGTCGGCGTCGAGCGCGTCCGCGAGTTCTTCGACGTCGTTCGGCGTCATCCCTGCCTCCGTTCGTTTCCAGGCGATACGACTGCGTCTCCGGGTAGTGCGTGCATACACGGTGTCCTGCGCGGACCACGCTCAAAGCGTCTTCGGGGCGAGTTGGCGTGTGGCGTTGTACCGCGAAGCAAACCCTTTTGAGGATGCGCGGGGGTTTTCAGAACGGATGAGCCAATCCGTAGCTAATAGTGACGCGCTTAGCGACCTCGAACGGTCGCTCGCGGACAGCATCAGCGTCGACGAACCGTGGGCGCTCTTAGAGGAATTCGCCGAACTGAACCGCCTCTCCGGAACCGAAGACGAAGAAGAGGCGGCCGAGTACATCCTCGACCGACTCGACGCGAACGGCGTCGACGCGAACCGGTACGACCCCGAACTCTACATCAGTCAGCCGCACGACGCGTCGATTCGCACGCCGAACCGCGACTTCGAACCGGGTCCGGTGAAGACCATCTCCTTCGCCGAATCCACCACCGTCAGCGGTCCCGTCGAGTACGTCGGCGAGGTCTCCGGCGGCCTGCTCGAAGAGGGTGCGGCCGGCGAGGAGGAGTTCGCCGACATCGGCGACCTCGACGGCAAAATCGCGCTCACCGCCGCGGGCAGCCTCTCCATCCGCGCGACGAGCATCTTGGAGGACAAGGGCGCGGCGGGCGTCATCGCCATCCACAAGCACGACCGCGAACCCCACAACGGCATCGCGACGCCCGTCTGGGGTGGCGCACCGCGTCTCGACGAGAAGGACGCGATTCCGGGCGTCCCCATCGTGAACGTCAACAAGCCCGACGGCGAGCAACTCCGCGAGTGGGCGGAGTCCGACGAGGGCCTCGAACTCGAGATGGAGACGGACCTGACGACGGACTGGTTCGAGTGTCCGGTCGTCGAAGCCCGCATCGAGGGCGGGAACGCCGACAGCGACGACTTCGTGCTCCTGCACGGCCACTACGACTCGTGGTTCGTGGGTATCACGGACAACGCGACCGGTGACGCGGGCCTGCTCGAACTCGCGCGCGTGTTCGAGGAACACAGCGACGAACTCGACCGCAACATTCGAATCGCGTGGTGGCCGGCGCACTCGACGGGCCGCTACGCGGGGTCGACGTGGTACGCGGACGAGTTCGCACAGGAACTCGACCAGCACTGCGTCGCGCAGGTCAACATGGACAGCCCCGGTGCGAAGGACGCGACGGAGTACACGGACATGTCCTGCTGGGCGCCGGAAGCACACGGTCTCGTCGGCGAGTCCATCGACGACGTGACGGGCGCGCCCTACGAGGAGCACTTCCCGCACCGCGCGGGCGACTACTCGTTCGACAACCTCGGCATCACCGGCTTCTTCATGCTCTCCTCGAACATCCCGACCGAGGAGCGCGAACGCCGCGGCTACCACGAAGTCGGCGGCTGCGGCGGGAACTCGAACGCGTGGCACGTCTCCACTGACACGCTCGACAAAGCGGGGAAGGACGAACTCGTCCGCGACATCCAGTTGTACGCGGTCAGCGTCGCCCGCGTCCTGAACGCGGACGTCCTGCCCTTCGACCACGCGCGAAACGCGCGCGCCATCCGCGAAGCCGTCGAGGGCTACGACGAGGCCGCCGGCGACAACTTCGACTTCACGCCCGTCATCACGGCGCTCTCCGAACTCGAAGACGACATCGCGGCGTTCCAGACCGCCGCCCGCGCGGGCGAGATTTCGGCCGAGGAGGCGAACGACACCATCACGTCGCTCTCGCGCATCCTCACGCGCCTGAACCTCGTCTCGCGGGGCCAGTTCGAACAGGACCCCGCGGTCGGCCGGCAGCCGGTGCCGCGTCTCGCGCCCGCCGAGAAGTTCGACGCGCTCGAGGGTGACGACGTGAAGTTCCTGCAGACGCAGCTGAAGCGCGAGCAGAACGCCGTCCTCGCGGAACTCCGGCGCGCGAGCGACCTCGTCTAATGGTCTCCGTCGCCTACCTCGTTCCCGGCACCGCGGTCGCCGGGGAGGAGCGTGAGCGACGCGAACGCGTCGCGAACGGCCTCGTCTCCGCCAACGTGTCGGTGGTCACCGCCGACTCGGGGCCGCCGGGTATCGAGTCGGTCGTGGAGGAGGCGTGGGCGGTCCCCGAGACGCTCCGGAAGGCGCACGAAATCGAAGACGAGTACGACGCAATCGTCCTCGGGTGCTTCGGCGACCCGGGGTTGCGCGCGCTCCGCGAACTCGTCTCGGTGCCGGTGGTCGGACCGGCGGAGGCGACGCTGCACACGGCCGCGCAGGTCGCGGACCGGTTCGGGTGGCTGACCATCCTCGACCGGACGGTGCCGATGTGTCGCGAACTCCTCGACCTACACGGTCTCGCGGACCGCTGTGCGGGCGTCCGGTCGGTGGACGCCGCCGTCGAGGACATCGAAGGAGACGCTGACGGCCTCGTCGACCGCATGGTCGCCGTCGGTCGCGCGGCCGTCGAGGAGGACGGCGCGGAAGCGCTGTTCCCCGGATGTATGAGTCTCGCGTTCGCCCAGCGGCACGGCGACGTCACCGACGAACTCGGCGTGCCGTTCCTCGACCCGCTCTCGCTCTCGCTCGAACAGGCCGGGTCGTGGGCGCGCCACGGCGTCACGCAGAGCGAGCGGTCGTATCCCGCACCGGACTTCGACCGCCTCACCGACCTCCTCTGAGGCCAACTTTTATTAGGAGACAAATATAATAATTTTCTGAGTAGCGTCTGCTATACCTTTTTTAAGAAATCGTCGTCGAGGGGTTTCTCCGCGCTCCGCGTGCAGTTCCCCAGTATTAGGCGTGCGTCGCGGCGAGCGCGACGAGCACGGCGAGCATGCAGACGCCGTTGAGGACGACGCTCTGTCTGTGGTACTGGGCGAACGCGTCGTCGCCTGCGGCCTCCATCTTCGGGACGAGGCGATAGCTCGCGTACACGACCGTCAGGACGGCGATACCGGTCGCGGTGTACGCGACGAGGTGTGCGAGGCCGCGCTCTACGAGAACGTCACGGACGGCGAGCGCGCCGAGCGCGACGAACCCGAGACCGATTCCGACCCGGTAGTACTTCGGGAATATCTCGTTCACGACGGGGCCGGCGTCGTCGGTTCCGAGCACGTCGAACGTCGTCGGCGCGGCGACGAACGAGAAGAACGCCATCGCGCCGAACCACGCGCCGAGCGCGAGGTCCGCGACGAACACAACGGCCGCAATGAGCAGACTCATGTCTCGGAATGCGTCCCCGACGTCATTCAATTTATGCATGGTCCGCGGGTAGCGTGGCGTGATGGAGAGACGGAAGCGCCGCGGCGTCGGCTACCTCGTGTTACTCGTCTGCGTCATCGCGGCGTACACCGTCGCGTACCATCTCGGCATGCTCGTCTTCGAAGGCGAGCACGTGACACTCGTCCAGTCGTTTCACATCGTCATCGAGACGTTCACCACGACGGGGTACGGCGAGGACGCGTCCGGGTGGACGACGACCGGGATGTTGCTGTTGATGGACGTGATGCAGCTCACCGGCGTCCTCCTGTTGTTCTTGACGCTCCCGCTGTTCGTCGTGCCGTGGATCGAGAGCCGGCTCGAAGTGAACCCGCCGGAGCAGGTCGGCTACACCGACCACATCGTCATCTGCGAGTACACGGCTCGCGGGGAGGCGCTCATCGACGAACTCGACGCGCAGGGCGTCGACTACGTGGTCGTCGAATCGGAGCGAGAGGACGCGCAAGCGCTCCACGAAGCCGGAATCAAGACGATTCACGGCGACCCGGAGCGCGGCGAGACGCTCGACCGCGCGAACGTCGTCGACGCGAACGCCGTCGTGTTGGACGCGGCGGACGAGGTGAACGCGACGCTCGCGCTCTCCGTTCGCGAAGTCGACGAGGACGTGACCGTCGTCGGGTTCGTGGAGGACCCCGAACTCGCGCAGTACGTCCGGTACGCGGGCGCGGACCGCGTCCTCTCGCCCCATCAGATTCTCGGGCGGAGTCTCGCGGGGAAGGTGTCGAACGCGGTCACCACCCAACTCGGCGAGACCATCGAACTCGGCGAGGACTTCGAGGTGGCGGAGATGCCGATTCAGCGCGGCAGCGAACTGGACGGCACGACGCTCGCGGAGAGCAGACTGCGAGAGCGCACGGGCGTCAACGTCATCGGTGCGTGGACGGGCGGCGAGTTCATCGCCGGATTCGACCCGGACCGCGCACTCGACCGGAGCACCATCCTCCTCGTCGCGGGCGACGACGACTCGCTCGTCCGATTGAAGGAACTCACGCTTGCGGAGTCCCGAAAGCACGAACGCGGCCGCGTCGTCGTCGCCGGTTACGGGGACGTCGGAACGCGCGTCCGCGAAGTCTTAGACGAAAAGGGTATCCGAAACACGGTCGTCGACCGCGAGGAGAAACCGGGCGTCGACGTGGTGGGGGACGTCTCGCAGGAGAGCACGCTCGACGCGGCGAAGTTGTCGGACGCGACCGCGCTCTTGCTCGCAATCGGGGACGACTCGGCGACGGTGTTCGCGACGCTCGTCGCGCGCGAAGCCTACCCCGACGTCGAAATCGTCTGTCGCGCGAACGAAGCCGACGCCGCACCCCGACTGTACGCCGCGGGCGCGGACTACGTCCTCACGTTAGCCACCGTCAGCGGGCGGATGCTCGCCTCGACGTTGCTCGGGGAGAACGTGATGAGTCTCGACAATCAGGTCGACATCGTGCGGACGGAAGCACCCGCGTTCGTCGGGCAGACGCTCGCCGAAGCCGACATCCGCTCCCGAACCGGCTGCACCGTCATCGCGGTGCGCCGGGACGGCGTCGTCGAACCCGACCTCCCGCCCGACTTCCGCATCCAACACGGCGACTCGCTCGTCGTCGCCGGGACGGACGACGACATCGCGGAGTTCACCGACCTCGCCGGCGTCGAACCCGGGAACATGTGACGGGAACGGCCTGCGCTCGCCGACGCGTTTTAGTCCCCTCCCTGCGTCGTCACCGAGAGTGCTCGTACTGTCGTCTCGACCGACCGTTCGTGCAACCCGGTGGTAGTACGTGCGCGTCACGGACGCGTTCGGACCGGAATCGCCACCGCGGAGCGAAGCCGTGAGCGCCGCCGCCACGGCCTGTACTCCGCGTGCGTTCGGCTATGACGAACGCGTATGCGCCACGATATCCCGCACATACTTATGCACCGTCGGCATAAGGCACGGTAAAGGAGGAGAGGGCGCGCCTCGACGTCGAGTCATCCTCTAACTATGGCATACAAACTAGACGGGGTGTTTCCGCCGGAACTCCTCTCGGAGGTCGAGCCCGGGACGAACCTACTCGTCAGTGGGCCCGCGATGTCCGGGAAGCGCCAGCTTCTGCTCCGTCTCCTCGCTCGCGGCGCGCAGGACGACGAGGGCGCCATCGTCGTCACGTCCCGGAACCCCGCCGACGACCTCGCCGAGGAGTACAACGACATTCTCGACGGCCGGGAGAGCTTCTTCCGCATCATCGACAGCGTGAGTTCGCGAAGCGGCGGGGCGGGCGAGCGGAGTTTCGTCCGCGAGGTGTCCTCGCCGGGCGACCTCACCGGGATGGGAATCGAGTTCTCGGAACTCGCGCGGGAGGCGGAGAAAAACGGCGTCGACTCCCTCCGCATCGGCTTCGACTCGCTCAGCCCGCTCCTGATGTACGTCGACCTCCAGCGGCTCTTTCGCTTCCTCCACGTGTTCACGAGTCAGATTCAATCCCGTGACTGGCTCGGGTTGTTCGCCATCGACCCCGACAGTCACGACGAGCAGGTCGTCAACACCGTCAGCCAACTCTTCGACGGCATGATTCAGATTCGCGTCACCGACGACGGCGTCCGGGAGGCGCGCGTCCGCGGCATCACGGCGTCGCCGACCGAGTGGGTCGCGCTCGACTAACCGTGTCGCTCGTTTACTTCGTCGAGTAGCCGTTGGCTTCCCGAGTACGCGAGGTGTGTCTCGCAGTCGCAGTCCGACGCGCCGAGTCCAGTGACGGGTTCGAAGTTCTGGGAGAGTCGTCGTGCTATCTCGCACTCGCGGTCTTCGTTTTCGGTGACGGCGACCGAGACGATCGACGCGTCCGGGTGGCCGAGCAGGTAGTCGACGTGCCAGTGACGGACGTCACGGTCGCCGGCGGCGAGTTCGCGGTGGCGGTCGACCCGGGAAAGACCGCCCGGGCCGAACGCGCTCCCCGTGTACGCGTAGTAGCCCGTCGAGAGGTCGCGTTCGCCCGCCGCGCCGAACCGGATTCTCGCGTCCGCGTCGAGTTCCACGACGAGGGTGTACGTTCCGGGGTCCACACGCGGCGTTCGGACTCGCCGCTCTTTCGGTTTCCGGAACCGACAGCGCCTTCCCGACACTCTCCGTTCCGCCGATATGGAAGCCTACCTCAAGTGGGCGATAGTGGCCTTACTCGGGTACACGTTCGTCGCGCCATTGATGAAGGCCGCGACGGTCGACATCCCCTCGACGGTCGCCGCGCTCGTCGTGAACGGCGTGCTCGTCGTCGCGTCGCTCGGCGTCATCGCGTACTTCGGCATCCCCGTTCAGGAGTACCTCACGCACCCGCGCGCCGTCTACATGTACGCCGCGGGTATCTGTCTCACCGTCGGCATCCTCGCGTACTACCACGCGCTCTCCACCGGCCCGGTGAGCGTCGTCGTGCCTGTCTTCGGGATGTTCATCGTCACCAGTTCCGTCGTCTCCGCGCTCTGGTTCGCGGACGAGGTGACGCTCCGCCAGATGGCGGGTATCGGGTTCGCCGTGGTCGCGGTCTACCTCACCGCTGGACCGGGCCAGTAGTCACGTCATTCCGGCGGCGGTCCGGCGGGCGAGCGCGTAGGCTGCGATTGCGGCGACGACGACGGCCGCGACGGTCGGATAGGTGAGGTTCGTCGTACTGCCGACGGCGAGTTTCGCGACGACGTTCTGCGGACTCTCCGGGAGGAGCGACGCGAGGCCGAACACGGCTATCGCGCCGAACGAGTAGACGAGTTGGGTGTCCCTGCGTTCGCCGAGGCGGAGCGCGAGCGCCGCGCCGCCGCCGACGAGGACGGCCGCCATTCCCGTTACGAGTACGAGCATCGAGACGGGGTGGTCGACGCGGACGCCGTTGTAGGCGAGGAACGCGAGCCACAGCGCGGCCTGCGCGGGAGCGAGCGCGACCATCGCGAGCGCCTTCCCGTCGACGATTTCGGGAATCGAGAGCGGCGTCACCCGGAGGAGTTCGAAGGTGCCGCGTTCGAGTTCCTCGCTGAGCGTGTCGGCGACGACGCTCCCGCTGATGAACGCCGGGAGGAACATCAATAGGGGAAGCAGGATGGTGTACGTGAACCCGTAGTACGGCGTCCCCGACGACTCCGGCGGCAGGTCGAGCGGTTTCTTCGTGAGTCTCGAGGAGAGGTGGTCGCGTTGCTGGCGTTCGTACGCCGAGAGCGCGTCCTTCAGCTGTACCACGACGAGCGTGGTGCGGAAACTCCCCTCCGGGGCGTACGCGGACACCCTGACGCGGCCGTTCGGATACTCCGTGGCGACGAGCAGCGCGTCCACCTCCGCGTTCGTGAAGGCGCGCGTGGCGGCCGATTCGGTGCCGTAGACGACCGCTCGCCGTTTGTCGTCGGCGTCGACGACGGGTGCGAGGTCGTCCGAGGCGTTCCCGGCGACGCCGACGGAGACGACGTAGTTCCCCTGTGAGGCGTTCGGGCTGTAGAGGCTGACGAGGCCGACGACGAGGAACGAGGAGAACGCCGCGATGAACAACTGGATGAGGAGCGCGAGCACGATGGTCTTCTCGGAGCGCAGGCTTCCGAGTTCGCGTCGCGCGACGACGAGGCGTTCACGCAAGGGAGGTCACCACCGTGAGGTTGTAGCCGACGTGAAGCAGGACGGCGAGCACGAACCCGACGAGGTAGGTCCGTCGGGAGCGCGACGCGCCGAGCGCGCTCACCGACGCCGTGACGGTGTGCAAGAGGAGCGGCGCGAACAGGAACCCGACGACGACGAGCGGGTTCGCACCGACCGACGGGCCGAACGCCGCGCGCCCGAGTTCGAGGCCGGGCAGACCCACGAGTTGCGTGATGAGCGTGAGTTTCTCCCCGACGAAGAACCCGAGGCCGGAGAGCGCGCCGACCGCGAGCGCCGCGTTTCGCGTCGACTCGAACTTCCCGCGGAGGAAGCCGGCGCGGACGTGCAGGCTCTTCGCCACCTCCTCGACGACGGCGATGGCGGTGAGGAGGACGGGGAGCGCGAGCGATTCCGGGACGACGAACAGCGCGGCGATGCAGAACAGTTCCGCGATGAACGCGAACGGCACGAACAACGCGGTCCAGAGCGCGACCCGCCGCCGATTCTTGAGGGGTGCGGCGAGCGCGTCCATCACCTTCGACGGAATCGGCCGCTGGGTGAACATGTCTTCTTCGCGGTAGACGCCGCTTCCGAGGGCGAAGCAGACGACCGCCGCGAGCGCCACGGGGAGGGTGGCGAACAGGAACTCGCCGACGCCGATTCGCGACCCCTCCAGGTCCTGGACGACGATGGAGAGCGGGCTGATTGCGGCGATGGGGTGGACGTTCGTGAACACGGCGGGGACGAACGCGTACGCCATCAGGGGGACGCTGACGAACACCGTGACGAACGTGAGTTCCTTGTAGGAGCGCGCGAGCATCGCGCCGAGGAACGTCGCCGCGAGGAACAGACCGGCGAGCGGAAGCACCGCGAGCACGCTCGGGAGGCCGCCGCCGACGGCGAACGCGATGACGGCGGTGACGGCCGCCGCGACGACGAGGTAGGGGAGCGTCTTCCCGAGAACGATGTCCCCCCTGCTCGCGGGCGAGACGAGCATCGGTTCGCCGCGGCGGTTGATGCGCTCGTCGATGACGCTCGATCCGTACGCCTGAATCAGGACGTTCAGCGGGAGGAGGAACGCGAACGCGAGCACGAGCGAGCGCAGCGGGAACGGCGGATTCAGCGAACTCGGCGTCCCCGACTGCGTGCCGCCGAACGCACCGCCCGGGAGCGCCGGCACACCACCACCGCCGTCGGACGTGCTTCCGTCGGTTCCGCCGCCGTCGCTGCCTGCTGGCGTCGTCTCGCCCGAATCACCGTCCGTGTCGGTTCCACCGTCACCGCCGTCGGCGACGGTCGTTCCCGCGCCACCACCCGTTCCGCCGTCGCCGGTGTCGGTGCCGCCGGTCGTGCCCGTGTCCTGTTCGAGGTACTGGAGCGTGACGGAGACGGGGAACGCGGCGGCGTCGTCGGGTTCGTGGCGCATCAGGTAGTCGTTGTAGGAGACGACGGCCGACCGGAGTTCCGCGAGCGCGGCCTGTGCTTTGCTGGACGTACCCACGTAGACGCGCGTTCCCTCGATGCGGAGTTCCGCGTCGCCGCTCGTGACCATCCTCGCGTCGGGTTCGACGGCGCGCAACTGCGGATTGCGTTCGACGGCGGGATAGTAGGGGTCGTCCGCGGCGACGCCGACGCGGTAGATTCCCTGTCCGGGCGAGGGGTTCGCGGCGACGAGCACGGGCGCGACCGCCGCGAGCAGGACGAGTACGCCCACCAGGATGGCGGCCGTCCGCCGGTCTATCGACCCCGTGTTCTTCCCGACCTCCCAGCGCGCGATGCGGAGGACGCGGCGCGCGTTCACGCCTCTCCCCGTCCGGTGACGTCGAGGAAGACGTCTTCGAGCGTCGATTCGCGCGTACGAACGTCCACGATTTCGCCGCCCGCGTCCGCCGCTGCGTCCCGCACTCGTTCGACGCCGTCCATCCCGTCCACCGTGACCTCGTAGCGGTCGCCGCGCGGCGTCGCGTCGAGCACGGGAACCGACGTGAACACCCGGTACTCGATTCGCCCGTAGTCCTCCCGGATGGCCTCGAGCGTCCCCTGTGCGGCGATTTCGCCGTCCGAAACGATGGCCACGCGGTCGCAGACGGATTCGACGTGATAGAGGTCGTGCGCGCTGAACAGCACTGTCTTGCCCTGCTCCGCGAGTTCGCGCGTGAACTCGACGACGGTGTTCGTCGTCAACGGGTCGAGTCCCGACGCGGGTTCGTCGTAGATGAGGACGTCGGGGTCGTTGACGAGCGAGCGCGCGATGGCGACTTTCCGCTTCATCCCCTTCGAGAAGTCGCCGACGGGGCGGTCGCGCGCGTCGAGGTCGAGTCGGTCGAGCGTGCGTTCGATGCGGTCGTTCGCGTCGTCCCGCGAGACGTCGTAGAGGTCGGCGAAAAAGCGAAGGTAGGAGCGCGGCGTCATCTCCTCGTAGAGCGGTGATTCCTCGGGGAGGAAGCCGAGCGTTCGCCGCATCTCGGGGTCCTGCGAGTCGTAGCCGTTGACCGTCGCACTCCCCGCGGTGGGTTCGACGAGTCCGGCGAGCATCTTGAGGGTGGACGTCTTTCCCGCGCCGTTCGGGCCGACGAGGCCGAACACCTCGCCTCGGTCGACGGCGAAGTCGACGCCGCGGACGGCGTGGACGTCACCGTACCGTTTCTCCAATCCCTCGACGGTTATCATAGCGGATAGCCGGACGGGGGACGTATTTTCGTTTCGGCGTAGCCGTCAGAACGCGGCGGGGCCGAGGGCGTACGCCCACTCCATGCCGCCGATGGCGAGAAAGGCGAGCGACCCGCCGAGCAACCCGACGTTCTTCTGGAACTGCGTCAGTTCGTCGTTCTTCTGGTCTTCCGGGACGGCCCAGAAGTCGTGGACCATCGGGGTGGTGACGACGAAGAACACGGCGAGCATTCCCGCGCAGAGGACGGGGTACGCGCCGACGGCGATGCCGAGGCCGCCGAGGAGGAGCATGACGCCGGACGCGACGACGCCCAGTTCGGGCGTGGGAACGCCTTTCGCGTCCGCGTACCCGGACAGCATCTCCGTATTTCGGAAGTGGTCGAGGCTCATCCACGCGAGGAGGAAGCCGAATAGGAGGCGTGCGACGAGCAGGAAGACGCCCGCGGTTCCGTCGATTCCGGTCACTGTGTCCTCACTCCATTGTTTCGTCCGTTCATCACGTCGGCGTATCGGTGTGACTGGCTTAGTGTATGCGGCCGGAGCGTTCCGGATCGGTGCGGTCGTCCGCGGGTCACGCGAGTCGGGTGGCGGCGGTTTTCGCGGCTTCGAAGCGTTCGCGCGCCCACTCGACGGCGGTCGGTGTCTTGTTCTCGACGACGCCGGCGATGGAGGTTTCCCCGCAGACTAACAGTGCGACGTCGCCAGCGTCGTGCGACGCGACGACGAGGCCGTAGGGGAGGACGTCGTCGGTGAGATGGAGTTCGAGGCGGCCGGCGCAGAGCATGTCGTTCATCGGGCCGTGGTAGTCGGCGACGAGGACGTCGAGGACGTCCGGCGTGACGACGACGTCGGCCGAGAGCGAGCCGTCGACGATGCGGTCGCGGTAGACGGAGAGAACGTCGGGGAGAACGGACGTCGCGAGCGTCTGGACGTGCGTCGCGTCGGCGAGCACGTCCTCGATGGCGTCGATGGGTCGTTGTGGCGTGTGGAGGGTGGCGTCCACGACGTTCGCGTCCGCGAGGAAGTCGCTGTGGATGAACGCGTCGTCGGGAATCGTTTCGAGGACGTTCGATGCGGCGTCCAGTCCGACGAGTCGCTCCCGGAAGTCCTCGTAGGTCGCGAGAGCGAGTCGTCCGCGGAGCGTGAGTGCGACGGAGCCGTGGCCGCGGTCGACGAGGCCGGCCTCGTCGAGTTCGCGGATGGCGCGGTCGATGGTGGATCGGGAAGCGTCGTGTTCGGCCGCGAGCGCGCGTTTTTCGGTGACGCCGTCCGCGAGAGCGGCGAGATACGGGCCGCGTTGGACCACTAGTTTGAGGAGGTCGGCCGCGGAGTCGTTCGTATCATGATACATCGAGATGTGTCAGACTACACGCGATTCGTATATAAATGCACGGACAGTTTATAAGGGTTGTTCACGGGATGAGTGAACACTCAACGGGTGGCTTAATGGTCGCGGCTTTCCCACGACAGGATGCTGGTGTGTGAACACCGGCTGTGCCTCTGGAACGCTCCGGCCGTCCGACGGGGCGGCCGACTGAGCGTTCGTGACAGACCCGCATCCGGCCGTCGTTATTATCGTCACGTCCCGCGTCACCGTCCCTATGAGTGATACGTTCGAGTACGGAGGCGGGGCCGTCGCGCCCGGCGAAACCTACCACGGCCGCTACGCGATAAGCGAGACCTTTCTCGGTGAACCCGTTCGCATCCCGCTCACCGTCGTGAACGGCGAGGACCCGGGCCCGACGGTGTTTCTCTCCGCCGCCGTACACGGCGACGAACTGAACGGCGTGAAAGTCCTCCACGACGTCGTCGACCGGTTCGACCCCGCGGAGATAGCCGGGACGCTCGTCTGCCTGCACGTCGTGAACGTCCCCGGCTACCTCGCCCAACAGCGCTACCTCCCCATCTACGACCAGGACCTCAACCGCGCGTTTCCCGGTCGCGAGCGCAGCACGCCCGCCCAGCGCATCGCGAACGAACTCTTCCGCGGCGTGTTCTCGCACTGCGACTACGGCATCGACTTCCACACGAGCACGCGGGGTCGGACGACGATGTTCCACACGCGCGCACAGTTGGAGAACCGAGACGTCGCGCGAATGGCGGACGCGTTCGGCGCGAACCTCGTGATGGCCGGCATCGGCGAGGAGGACAACTCCATTCGGAGCGCGTGCACGGCGCGCGAAATCCCCACGATAACGGTGGAGATGGGTGAAGCCCACCGCTTCCAGCCTCGGTACGTGGAGCGCGCGCTCGCGGGCACCGAGAGCGTGCTCACCGAACTCGGCGTCGTGGACGGTATCCGCGTCGAACCCGCGTGGCGGCGCGTCGTCGACGCGAAGACGGAGAAGACGTGGCTGCGCGCGGACCAGGGCGGCCTCGTGGACTTACAGGCCGAAAAGCGCGACGTCCTCGAAGAAGGCGACGTGGTGTGCACGGTTCACGACCACTTCGGCACGGAGGAGACGGACGTGCTCGCACCGTACCGGGGTCTGATAGCCGGCCTCCTGCGAAACCCGGTCGCCCAGCCCGGCCACCCGGTGTGTCACTTCGTCCGCCTCGACGAGGAGACGGCGGCGGCGATTCGCGCCGCGGACGAACCGTTCACACCGGTCGCGTGAGGTCGGGCGAGTCGTTCCCGGGGTCGTTCACCGCCGTCGACACGCGCCGCGCCTCGAACGTGGGGTCCGTCGCGGTCACCACGTCCAGCGGGTCGTCGCCGGTGAGCCACGTGTCGTATTCGGATTCGGGGACGACGACGGACATCCGGTGGTGGTAGTCCGCAACGATTCCCGTCGGTTCGCGCGTGACGACGGCGAACGTCTCCACTCGTTCGGGTTCGGTCGCCGGGCCGTCCGCCGCGAACGCGTCGAGACCAGTCTGCGTCGTCTCTGGGACGTACTCGCTCCACACGCCCGCCATCGCGAACGGTTCACCGTCCGGGCGCTCGAAGTAGTACGGGACGTTCTCGCCGTCCTCGGTCCGCCACTCGTAGAAGCCGTTGGCGGGGACCAGACACCGCTGCGACGCGTACGCGTCCTCGAAACTCGGCTTCTCACGAATCGTCTCAGCGCGAGCGTTGCTGTTCGGACTGTACTCGTCGCCCGCCCACGCCGGGACGAACCCCCACTCCGGCGTCACCGCCTCCCGTCCGCCCGCTGACGCTCGAACCACGGGGAGGCGCTGGCTCGGCGCGGCGTTGTACGTCTCGAAACCGTCCGGCGGCGCGACGCCGAACGTCGCCTCGAACTCAGTCGCGTCGAGGAACACCGCGTAGCGCCCGCACATCACTCCTCCGCGAGCGCGTGCGCAGTCTCGACGGCGGCCGGTATCGCGTCCGCGTCCGGTCCGAGGCCGACGAACACGCCGTCGCGTCCCTGCCACGACATGACGTTGATGCCGTAGTCGAAGACGCGGACCGTCGACCGGAGTTCGCCGAGCGGGTCGAACAAGTCTTCCTTGCGCTGGCGGCCGAGCGCCTCGAACACCGCGTCCTCGAAGATGTCCTGCTGGGTCTCCGCTTCGTACATCTCCCAGACGTCGTCTCGCATGTACAGCACGTCGAACTCCCGGTCTCTGATGTCCGCGAGCACGACCCCGCGGAGCGCGTCCCCCAACTCGGCCCGGAGTTCCTCCACGTGCGTCTCCGCGTCGGTCATACCCGCCGTACACCGAGCATCCACTTATCTTTCAGGGTCGCGTCGGCGGAACCAGTCATCTACCTCCTCGGTGCGTTGTTTCGCGCGCGGTGAATCGGACACCACGCCCATATGAGTCGGAGTCGAACCGGTGGGTACGATGACATCCGCTCCGAGTTCCACCGGCAGGGCCCGTTCGCTGTCGACTGGCGCACCGACGCTCGACGAGATGCTGGACGGCGGGTTTCCGGCGGGTCGGGCGATTCTCGTCACGGGGACGCCGGGAACCGGGAAGAGCACGCTCTCGATGCAGTTCCTGCAAGCGGGTCTCGAACGGGGCGAGGAGTGTCTCTTCGTCAGCACCGAACAGACGCTCGACGAACTCCACGACGCCTTCGCACCCTTCGATTTCGACCTCGACCACGAGAACCTCACCATCACGTCGATACACGCGCGCACCGGCCGGACGTTCGAGAGCACCGACGCCGAACTCGTCATCGAGCGCTTCGGCGAGGGTGACGTCATCGGCGAGGGTTTTTCCGCGCCGTTCACGAGCGACCGCATCCAGCAAGTCCTCGACCGTCACTTCCCGGCGGACCGCGTCGTCGTCGACAGCGTCACCGGCCTCGAACCGATGGCCGAGGACCGCGACACGTACCGACGCGGCGTCCTCGACCTCATCCAGTACTTCACCGACGAACACGACGCGACCACCGTCTTCACGTCCGAGTACGTCGGCCAATCCGCCCGCTCGCAGGCCGTCGAGACGGTCGCGAGCGAGAACACCGTCCAGTACAACGTCTACGGCGTCCTCCGCCTCTGGCGCGAGCGAAAACGCGGAGACGTGCGGCGGTTCGTCGACGTCATGAAGATGCGGGGCGTCGACCACGACACCCGACCGCACGAACTCACGTTCTCCGAGGCGGGCGTCGACGTCGCACCGCGCCGGCGCGCCCTCCCCGAGAGCGAGGCGGGACGGGAGCGGTTCTCGACCGGTCTCGACCGACTGGACGAGATTCTCGGTGGCGGCCTCCCGAAAGGCGACACCGCGCTCCTCGAACACGACGGGCAGGCGAACATCGTGACGCTCCTGTTCACGACCGCCGCAAACGCGCTCGAACGCGGGATGAGTATCGTCCTCGTCCCGCAGGTGAACACGTCGCCCGACCGAATCGACGACCTCGTTCAACGCGCCTCCCTCTCGGTCGACGGAACGCGCGAACTGCTGGACGAAGACCGCCTCTTCGTCGTGGACGCGCTCGGCGCGTGGGAGTCCCACGACAACGTGTTCAATCCGCGCCGAGAGGACGCCGGCCTCCAGTATCTGTTCGAACAAATCCGGGAGCGAAGCGCCGGCAGCGGCCTGTTCATGCTGTTGAACACGGAAGCGAAAGTTCACGGCCTCGGCGCCGAACAGATCCGGCGGTTCCGCTACTGGCTTCCCTCCCAGTTCATCACCGAAGACGACGTCCTCCTCGACGTCCACAACCCCCGCGTGATGGAGGACGGGATGGCCGAATTCTACACGGACGCCACCTCGCTCGGTATCGAGACGTGGCTCGACGACACCGGCCTCCAGTACCTCCGCCTCAAGAAGGGAGAGGTCGCGGAAGTCGGGCAGGTCGCACTCGTCGAGTATCTCGACTCGTACCCCTACATCGAGCTGCGCTAACACCACCGGCCGACCCGACGCCTACTTCTCAGTCGGGCGTGGACGGGACAATCTACTTGCCGCTCCGCCACAGTCTCGAACTATGGCCGACGACGCGATGGGCCGGTTCCCGGTCCCCGACCACGACGAACTGCCCGACGACGTGCGCGAACGAATCGAAGCCGAAACCGAGGACGCGGGGTTCACGCCGAACGTCTTCGACGCGTTCGCGTACAAGCCCTCGCACTTCCGTCCGTTCTTCGACTACCACGACGCCCTCGTGGAGGACACGACGCTCGAACGCGGCGAAATCGAGATGATAATCGTCACCGTCAGCGGCGTGAACGACTGCCTCTACTGCGTCGTCGCGCACGGCGCGCTCTGTCGCATCTACAACAAAGCCCCGAAACTCGCGGACCAACTCGCCACCAACCACCGCACCGCGGACCTCTCGGACGCCCACCGCGCGATGCTCGACTTCGCCGAGAAACTCACCGAATCACCGGGGAAAGTCGAGGACGAGGACATCGAACGCCTCCGCGACGCCGGGTTCAGTCAGGAGGAAGTCTGGGACATCGCGAGCATCGTCTCCCTGTTCAACCTCAGCAATCGAATGGCCACCGTCGCCGACATGCGGCCGAACGACGAGTTCTACGAACTCGGTCGATAGCAGACGCTTTACTTCCCTCTCTCCTACCTCCACGCGTGCAAGTCGTGGGGTATCGGACGGCCGCGAGCGAGGACGGCCCGGCGCTGGTGGTGGCCGAGGAGGGAACAGTCTCGCGGGTGTCGGTTGCGCCGGGGACGACCCTCGATTACGGGCTGGGCGAGCGGACGTGTGCGGGTGCGGTGGACGGCGACACGCACTACGCTTGCGACGCTGACGCTGCGCCGTACTGCGTCCAGCACTCCTCGACGTGGGTGTGTGCGCGGTGTACGGGCGACTGCTTGAAGGAGGAGATGGACTGCTACGAGGACCACGCGGTGTACCTCGCGGCGTTCGCGCCGGACGTGTTCAAGGTCGGGGTTACCCGGCTCTGGCGGCTCGAAACCCGGCTTCGAGAACAGGGTGCGGACCGCGCGGCGCACGTCAAGACGGTGTCGAACGGGCGTCTCGCGCGCGAAATCGAGGCCGACATCGCGACGGAGATTCCGGACCGGGTGCGGGTGCCGACGAAACTCGACGGCATTCACGACACCGTCGATGAGGCGGCGTGGCGGGACGTCCTCAGTGACTTCGACCCGATAGAGGAGTTCGGCTTCGACTACGGCTTCCGCCTCGACGCGCGACCGGTCACGGCGACGCTCGCGCGCGGAACCGTGGTGGGAACGCAGGGACGCGTCCTGCTGATAGAGCGAGAGAACACGGTGTACGGCGTCGATATGCGCGACCTCGTGGGGTACGAACTCGATTCCGAGGCCGCGCCCGCGGCCCGTCAGTCGAGTCTCGGCGCGTACTTATAGTTCTGAGAACGCGGCGCGAAACGCGTTGTCGTCGAGCGTCTCGACGTTCCGGTCGATGCGCTCTTCGAGCGTGTCGATTCGGTCGAGGAGGGTCTGGTAGGCGTCGTCGTCCTCCAGTTCGTCCGCGGCGTGCGTGCGTTCGAGGTGGACGCGTTTTTCGACGAGCGAGTAGAGGTCGCCGACGCTGTCGTCGTAGTCGTCGAGGGCTTCCAGTCGCTGCACGGTCTCCCGGAGTTCGTCGGCGTCGATGGGTTTCGTGAGGTAGGTGTCGAACCCCATGTCCACGATGTCCGTGTCCGGAGAGACGGCGGTGAGCATTGCGACGCGGCAGTCGTACCCGTGGTCGCGGATGCGTTCGAGGACTTCGCTGCCGAGGAGGTCGGGCATCCGGCGGTCCAGGAGAACGACGTCGACGTCCTCGTCGACGGTTTCGAGCGCATCGCGGCCGCTGTTCGCGACCCGGACGTCGGCGTCGTCAGACAACCAAGCTTCACAGAGGCTCGTCATGTCTGGTTCGTCGTCGACGACGAGGACCGTCGGGCGGCCCGAACTTTTCATATATCCATGGTTCGAGTCGCGAAAGATAAGCGTGTTGCCGTTCGCCCCGCGAATCGGGAAAGCGTTATCCCGCAGGACTCGGAACGTCACCGCGTGCGTTCAACGACCGGCCGATTCCTCCTCTGGACACTCGGTTGCCTGCTGTTCGCTGCGGCGGCGGTGACGGCGGCGCTCACGGCGGGTGCGGCGGTCCGCCAGTCGATCAGCACCCCGGAGGTTGCGCTCGTCAGCCTCAAACTCGCCGTCCTGCTCGCGCCCTCGCTCGCCCTCCTCTGGATCGCGTGGAGGATGGACGCGGACCGGTCCGCGGACGTGGTCTGGTGGGGTGTTCTGGTCGGTGCGGCGGTCACCGCGGCGTCACTCGTCACCGGCATAGAGTACCTCGAACCGACCGCAGCGACCACGTACCCGCTCCTCGTGCAGGTGTTGACCGGGGCGAGCGTCGGGTGCCTGCTCGGCGTCATCATCGGCGGCCACGAGACGGACGCTCGCGCGAACGCGGCGAAAGCCGCGGAGAACGCCCAGGTCGCACGCGAGCGCCGCGAGGACTTCGTCTTCCTCAATCAACTCCTCCGACACCACGTGCTGAACGCCGTCACCATCATTCGCGGGCGCGCCGGCCTGCTCGAAGACGAACTCGAAGACGACGAGAGCGCGCACGTCACCGCTATCCGCCAGCGCAGCGACCGAATCGCGGCGCTCGTCGGTACGGTGCAGACGGTGTCGAACGCGCTCGCCGCCGAGTCCGAGACGGAACCGGTCGACGTCGTGACGATACTCGAAGACGTCGTCGCGGAGTACCGGGACGCCTACCCCGACGCGACCATTCGCGTCGACGCGTCCGACGACCTGGTCGTCGCGTCGAACGGCGCGCTCCACGTCGTGTTCGACCAGCTCGTGGAGAACGCGATAGAGCACAACACGGGGACGCCCGAGGTGACGATAGACGTGGGGGCGCGCGAGCGCGACACCGTCGTCACCGTCGCGGACGACGGCGAGGGGTTCACTGAGCGAGAGCGCGAAACGGCGTTCGAGGCGGGTGACGCGGGAGACAGTGGGTTCGGACTCTACGCGGTGAACGTCCTCGTCACCGACTGCGGGGGCGACGTCGACATTCGAGACAGAGACGAGGGGTCTGCGGTCGTCGTCACGCTTCCGACGCCGTGACGTTCCGGAACTCGAATCGTGCACCGCCCGCATCCCCTTCGGTCACGTCGACCGTCCAGCCGTGCGCGTCCGCGATGCTGGCGACGATGTTCAACCCGAACCCGGTGCCCTCACTGTTCGTGGAGTAGCCGTGGTCGAACACGTCGTCGCGGCTGTCCTCGGGGATGCCGGGACCGTCGTCCGCGACGAAGAACCCGTCGTCGAGCGTGCCGACGGTGACCGTATCGCCGCCGTGCATGCGCGCGTTCTCGAACAGGTTTCCGAGCAGTTCCACGAGCCGCTCGCGGTCCGCGGACACCGTTACGTCGCCCGCGACGGAGAGTGTTCCGTCGCCGTCGCTGGCCGTCCGCCACGCGTCTCTCGCCGCCGTGGCGAGGTCCACCGGTTCCGTGTCCCCGATGACGTTGCCCTGACGGGCGAGCGTGAGCACGTCCTGAATGAGGTCGTCCATCCGTGAGAGGTTCGCGTCGACCCGGTCGAGGTGGGAGGCGTCGTCCGTCTCGCGGGCGAGTTCGAGGAAGCCGCTCGCGTGATTCAGCGGGTTTCTGAGGTCGTGCGCGACGATGCTCGCGAACTCGTCCAGGCGTTCGCGCTGTTCGATGAGTTCGCGTTCGCGGTCGACGCGTTCGAGGACCGTTCGCGTGTTCGCGGCGAGAACGCGGCCGGCTGAGATGTCCACCGCGCCGAACGCGTTCGGCTCCGTCGACCCCAATGCGAGCACGCCGAAGTCGCCGAGCGGGAGCACCATCAGGCTCCGAATGCCGTCGATTCGCGGGGTCGCGTCACTCTCCGCGAGGTCGTCGTGAATTACGACGTCGCGGTCCTGGTACGCCGTGTACGCGATACTCTCGCCCGGGTGGAGTTCGGGGACCTCCCCGAACGTCGCCGCCGCCTCGTCCGTCGCCGTGACCGGGCGGAGGTAGTCGCCGTCCGCCTCGTAGGTGTACGCGCTCGAAAGCGGGATGTCGAGGGTGTTTCGGGCGGCGGCGACCGCGCGGTCGACGACCGCGTCCTGCGTCTTCGCCGCGGCCATCTCGCGGGTGGCATCGTGGAGCGCGGAGAACGCGCGTTCGCGGCGTTGTAGTTCGCGTTCTCGTTCGATTCGTTCCAGCGCGACCGACGCGTGCGACAGCAGGATTTCGGCGAGTTCCGCGTCGTCCGCGTCGAACCCGCCGGATTCGGTGGACGCCGCCTGAAACGCCCCCCACGTGCCGACCGGGACGGAGAGCGCGGACGAATACGGGCCCTGCGGGTCCGCAATCTCCGATTCGGCGATGTCGTGGGTGATGATGGTCTCGCCCGTCCGATAGGATTCGCCGAGGAGTCCGCCCTCCTCGATGGGAGACTGCGCGACGTTTTCGTCCGGGAGGTGTTCGGACGCGGCTTCGACGTGGAAGTAGCCGTCGCGGACGCTGTCGATGACGCAGATGTCGAATTCGAGTATCTCCTCTGCGGCCGCGACCGTGCGCTCGCAGACCGCCTCCGTCGTCTCCGCGGTTTCGAGTTCCACCGCGACGTCGTGAATCGCCTCGATTTTCTCCCTGCTGTCGGCGAGTTCGCGGCGCGTCTCGTACGGTTCGTCGAGCGGGAGAATCGCGCGCGCCGCTGGAACGCCGTCCACGCGCGCTGGGGACGTCGCGGCGAGCACGCGCACCCGCCCGCCGTCCGCCGCCCGGAGCGACATCTCCATCGGCGGCGCGACGGAACGCCCCTCGATGACGCTGTCGAGGCGTTCGTGCGCGGCGTCCGCGCTGTCCTCGTGAACGAACTCGGAGACGTTTACGCCTTCGATGGCGTCCGTCGTCTCGTAGCCGAGGATGTCAGCGGCGGCGTCGTTCACCCGGAGAACAGTGTACTCGGGGCCGATGACGGCGATGGGGACCGGCGCGTTCTCCACCAGTTTGTCGAAGTGGTCGCTCTCGTCGGCGGCGACGCGAACGTCGGAGTTGGTATCGAGTTCCGCCGCGACGGTCGCCGTCCAGTCCCAGTCGTCATCGTCGTGAATCGGCGTCGCGCCGTGTTCCGCGACGACGGCGGGCGTGGGCTCTCCCGACGTGAGGACGAACACGCGGGCGGACGCCCCGACCAACTCGACGACTTCGCGCCAGTCGGCCCGTCCATCGCAGACGACGACGGCCTCGGTGGCGGCGTCCGCGGCGTCCGCTGGGTTCGCCGCGCGATGGACCGTCCGGTCGAAGGCGGCGGCGAGTGCGTCTGTTCGCTCGTCGTTCCCGCCGAGAACGACTACTTGGGTGGCCGACATTGACTATCTCCTGATAGACACGTTTTCCGTCTTAAGCGTTCGCACGACCGCTAATTTTCGAGCCATTCGTCGGCCCACGCTTCGATTTCGTCGAAAACGGGGCAGAGCGACGCTCCCTTCTCCGTGAGCGAGTAGTAGGTCGCGACGGGCGCGTCCTCCTCCAGGCGTCGGTCGACGAACCCGTGGTCTTGCAGGTCGTCGAGGACGCGCGAGAGCGTGCGCGAACTCGCGCCGGTCGCGCGCTTCAGTTCGTTGAACCGCTTCTCGCCGTCGAGGAGTTCGTGCAGGACGACGAGTCGCCACTGACTCCCTATCTGCGAGATGGACTCCACGACGCCGCACGGCCCCGGTTCCTGCGTCCTTCCTTGTGATGACATCGCTGTTACCTGGTATCGTGTTCGTCCGGAAGCGTACTAATAGGTTCGCTCCCGAACCAGGTAACACGATGAAACTGGAGACGGCGGGCGTCCACCACGTCACCGCGGTGGCGGGCGACCCGCGGCGAAACGTCGACTTCTACACTGAAACCCTCGGACTACGATTAGTCAAGCGCACGGTGAACTTCGACGACCCGGGGACGTACCACCTCTACTACGGCGACCGAACGGGGACGCCGGGGACGATTCTGACGTTCTTCCCGTTCGAGAACGGGACGCAGGGGACGCCCGGGCGTGGACAGCAGACCGCGACGGCGTTCGTCGTTCCCGACAACAGCTTCGACTACTGGACTGAGCGTTTCGACGCACACGACGTGGCGTACGACGAACCCGAAGTCCGGTTCGGGGCGCGCGTGCTCGCCTTCCGCGACCCGGACGGCCAACCGCTCGAACTCGTCACGGGCGAGAGCGACGTCGCGCCGTGGGACGGAAGCGACGTTCCCGCGGAGTACGGCATCCGCGGCTTCCACGGCGTCACGCTGTCCAGCCGTCGGCCGGACGAGACCGCGCGCGTGCTCGATTTGCTCGGGTACGAGGAAGTCGCCGCCGAGGGCGACCGAACACGGTTCGCGGCGGCGGGCGACCGGGCGGAGTACGTCGACTTGCTCGATACCGACGGGCCGAGCGGGACGCCGGGGGCGGGCACCGTCCACCACGTCGCCGTGCGAGCCGCGGACGGCGACGAGCAGGAAGCGTGGCGGGAGTTCTTATCCGACGCCGGCCTGAACGTCACGGCCGTGAAAGACCGCCAGTACTTCACGTCGATATCCTTCCGGGAACCCGGCGGCATCCTGTTCGAAATAGCGACCGACGGCCCCGGATTCGACCGGGACGAGTCCGTCGACTCGCTCGGGTCCGCGCTGAAACTGCCGCCGTGGCTCGAAGACCGACGCAGCGAACTCGAAGCACGCCTCCCATCGCTATGACCGACGACCCGCACGGCGACCAACCGGTCGTCACGGCCGGCACCGACCTCGAAGACGCGGACGCCGCTATCGTCCTCGCGCACGGGCGCGGCGCGACGGCGCGGAGCGTGCTCGCGTTCGCGAACCAACTCCCCACCGACGGCATCGCGTACCTCGCGCCGCAGGCCGCGCGCAACACGTGGTATCCGCGGGCGTTCACCGAACCCGAGGAGGCGAACGAACCGTGGCTTTCGTCCGCGCTCGCGAAACTCGACGACGTGGTGGAGACCGTCGAAGACGCCGGCATTCCACGCGAGCGCACGGTGATAGGTGGGTTCAGTCAGGGCGCGTGTCTCGGGGCGGAGTACGTCGCGCGCAACCCCACGCGGTACGGCGGCCTCGCCGTCCTCTCGGGGGGACTCATCGGCGACACCGTGAGCGAGGACGACTACCCCGGTGATTTGGACGGCACGCCCGCGTTCCTCGGGTGCAGCGACGTGGATCCCCACATCGCCGCCGAGCGCGTGCGCGAGACCGACCGCATCCTCACCGCGATGGGCGCGGACGTGGAGACGGTGCTCTACGAGGGGATGGGCCACACCGTGATTCCGGACGAACTCGACCACGTGCGCGAACTGCTCGACGCGCTCTGACCCTCCCCCGTTTCGTGGGTGTTCGTCCAGAACTGGACCGCGCGCGAGCGCCCCGAGAGTAAATTCCAAACTTCTAAACTCGGAATTTACGTTTCGTCCCGCGCCGCGCCCTCTCAGCATACGAGTGACCTAATACACCTTTAATTCATACCGCACCGACGATGTATGGCGATTTCCGCGTTCGTGTCAGCACACCGAGGGCGCAAGAATCTGTCCGACGGACACGCTTATGTACTCCGTCTGCCGTGGCATCGGGTACCATGTCCGACAACGACACTGGTGCGTCCTCTGGTACCAACCAGGGGGGTCGAGTTCTTCCAGGGCACGTTAAGTAACCGCTCTGAAATCTCAACAGCACGAGTTTTCGACACGACACTCCGAGACGGCGAACAGTCACCGCGGACATCGTTCTCCTACGACGACAAGCGCGAGATAGCAGAAGTGCTGGACAGAATGGGGACCCACGTCATCGAAGCCGGGTTCCCCGCGAACTCCGACGCGGAGTTCGAAGCGGTGAGCGACATCGCCGCGAGCACGACCACGACCACGTGCGGACTGGCCCGCGTGGTGGATTCGGACGTCGACGCCGCCATCGACTCCGGCGTCTCGATGGTCCACGTGTTCGCGTCGACCAGCGACGTCCAGATAGAGGACTCCATGCACGCGACCCGCGAGGAAGTCCTCGAACGCTCGGTCGAAGCGGTCGAACGCGTGAAGGACGCCGGCGTCGAGGTGATGTTCTCACCGATGGACGCCACCCGAACGGACCGCGACTACCTCGCGGAGATCGTCTCCGCGGTGGACGAAGCCGACGTCGACTGGATCAACATTCCAGACACGTGCGGCGTGGGGACGCCCGCGCGCTTCGCGGACCTCGTGTCCGTGGTTCGCGAGCACACCGACGCCCGCATCGACGTGCACACGCACGACGACTTCGGAATGGCGACCGCGAACGCGCTCGCCGGCTTCGAGGCCGGTGCGTCGCAAGCGCAGGTCGCCGTGAACGGCATCGGTGAACGCGCCGGGAACGCCGCCTACGAGGAGGTCGTGATGGCCTTAGAGGGCGCGTACGGCGTCGACACCGGTATCGACACGACCCACATCGCGGAGCTGTCGAAGATCGTCTCCGAAGCGAGCGGCATCGACATCCCGCCGAACAAACCCGTCGTCGGCGCGAACGCGTTCAGCCACGAATCGGGGATTCACGCCGCGGGGGTTATCGAGAACCCCGCGACGTTCGAGACCGGCGTGATGGACCCGAGCGACGTCGGCGGCGCGCGCGAACTGGTCCTCGGGAAGCACTCGGGCACGCACTCCGTCCGCGAACGGATGCGCGAAGCCGGGTACGCGCCCACGGACGACCAGGTAATCGAGGTGACCAAACGCCTGAAGGAGTACGCTGCCGAGGAGGGCCGCGTCACCATGAGTGACCTGCGGGAGTTCGCGCAGGACGCCGGTGTCGAACGCGAACGCGAGGAGGTGAACGCGTGAGCGAACGTTGCACCGGGCGCAACCGTTATGCCCGGTCGGGTCGTGAGAACACGACACATGATGCGGCAGGCCGCACTCAGTCGCACGCCCCTCGCGAGCGACGCGGCCGCCGTACGCGCTGTGACGGTACGGGCCCCGTAGGCCCGCACTCCACATCCTTCTCCGACCCCGTACAGCGTTCGACCACCCTAAAGCGACAGATGTTCCGACACACGCACCGACGACAGCACAGAACGAACCATGAGTAGCGAACAGTCCATTCCGCGCGAGGACGAGGAGCCAGCGCCCGTGACGACCGGGGCGTCCTCGGTCGTGCGCGCGCTCGAGAACGCCGGCGTCGAGTTCGTGTTCGGCGTGCAGGGCGGCGCTATCATGCCCGTCTACGACGCGCTCTACGACTCCGAGCTCTCGCACGTGACGATGGCGCACGAGCAGGGCGCGGCGCACGCCGCGGACGCCTACGGCTACGTCACCGGACGGCCCGGCGTCTGCATGGCGACCTCCGGGCCGGGGGCGACGAACCTCGTCACCGGGCTCGCGGACGCCGACATGGACTCGGACCCCGTGGTCGCGCTCACTGGACAGGTCCCGACGGAGTTCGTCGGGAGCGACGCGTTCCAGGAGACAGACACCACGGGCGTCACGCGCCCCATCACGAAGGAGTCCTACTTCGCGTCCGACCCCGACACCGTGGGCGACACGGTGGGCGAGGCGTACGCGATGGCCGAACGCGGCCGACAGGGACCGACCCTCGTGGACTTGCCGAAGGACGTCTCGAACGCAGAGACGGACCACCAGCCGGGTCCCGCGAAACTGCCGGACACGTACCGACCGCCGCACGACGCGGACTCGGACGCGGTGTCCGAGGCCGCGGCGGCGTTCGCGGACGCGGAGCGACCCGTCATCCTCGCGGGCGGCGGCGTCGTGAAGGCGAACGCGAGCGAGGAACTGTTCGAGTTCGCGACCGAGTACGGCATCCCGGTGGTGACGACGATGCCCGGCATCGGGTCGTTCCCCGAAGACCACGACCTCGCCATGTCCTTCGCGGGCATGCACGGCACCGGGTACGCGAACCTCGCGCTCACCCTCACCGACTGCATGTTCGCGGTCGGCACGCGATTCGACGACCGCCTCACCGGCGGCGTGGAGACGTTCGCGCCGGACGCCGAAATCATCCACGCGGACATCGACGCCGCGGAAATTTCGAAGAACGTGCAGGCGGACTACGGCCTCGTCGGCGACGCCGCCGCGGTCATCCGCCAGTTCACCGACGCCGTCCCGCGCGCGCCCGACGCCGACGAGTGGCGCGAGCAGTGCGCAGACTGGAAAGACGAGTACACGCTCGACTACAAGATAGACGAAGACGGCCCGGTCAAACCACAGTTCGTCGTCGAAGCGGTGGACGCCGCGACGCCCGACGACACCATCGTGGCGACTGGCGTCGGCCAACACCAGATGTGGGCCTGCCAATACTGGACGTACACGGAACCCCGGACGTGGGTTTCTTCCCACGGACTGGGCGCGATGGGGTACGGCGTCCCCGCCGCCATCGGCGCGCGGTACGCCGCGGACGACGACCAGCAAGTCGTCTGTTTCGACGGCGACGGGTCGTTCCTGATGACGTGTCAGGAGCTCACCGTCGCGGCGCGCGAGAACCTCGACATCACGGTGTTCGTCCTGAACAACGAGTTCATCGGGATGGTCCGCCAGTGGCAGGACGGCTTCTTCGACGGCCGCCGCATGGCCTCGGAGTACGACTGGGTGCCCGAGTTCGACAAACTCGCCGAAGCGTTCGGGGCGACCGGGTTCCGTATCGACGACTACGACGAAGTCGAGGACACCGTCGACGCCGCGCTCAACACGGACGGCCCGTCGGTCGTGGACGTCCACATCGACCCGTCCGCGGACGTCTACCCGATGGTTCCGAGCGGCGGCGACAACGGACTGTTCGCACTCGGAGGTGACCACCTGTGACGAAGTCAAGACGGTCCTGCTCGCTTCGCTCGCGGGCTGCGACTTGTCACCTCACACTCACCACGAGGTGGTTCGCGTGAGTTCAGACGAATCCGACGACTTGAACGCACTCCCCGGTTCCGCGCCCGAGAACCGACCGCGGCCCGAGGGACGACGGAACAGCCAGGGCATCCGCATCGACCCCGAAGTCGAGGCGGAGCCGCCGCGCCGTCGCGCGACCGTGACGGCGCTCGTGCAGAACGAACCCGGCGTCCTCTCCGAGGTCTCGGGACTCTTCAGCCGGCGTCAGTACAACATCGAGTCCCTCACTGTCGGCACGACCCAGAACCCCGAGTGGTCGCGGGTCACCGTCGTCGTGGAGGAACCCGAGTCCAACATCGAACAGATTTCCAAACAATTGGACAAACTCGTGCCCGTCATCCACACGCGGGAACTCGAAGACCACGCGGTCTCCCGGGAACTCGTGCTCGTGAAACTCGACGCGGAAGAGCCCGAGAAGGTCCACGCGATTACCGAGATGTACGACGGGACGACGCTGGACGCCGGTCCGCGCACCATCACGGTCGAACTCACGGGCGCGGAACGCGAGATTGACGACGCGTTGGACGCGCTCCGCCAGTTCAACATCCGGGAGATAGCGCGAACCGGGAAGACCGCGCTCGCGCGCGGCGAAACCAAGACCGCGATAGCACCAGACAGACTCAAATGACCGATTTCGAGAACCCAGTCTACTACGACGCAGACGCGGACGAATCGTACCTCGCAGACAAGACCGTAGCCGTCCTCGGATACGGGAGCCAGGGGCACGCGCACGCCCAGAACCTCCACGAATCCGGCGTGGACGTCGTGGTCGGCCTCCGCCCCGACTCCTCGTCCCGCGATGCCGCGGAAGCCGACGGCCTGCGGGTGACGACGCCCGTCGACGCCGCCAGCCAGGCCGACGTGGTGAGCATCCTGGTACCGGACACCGTCCAGCCGGCGGTGTACGCGGCCATCGAGGACGAACTCGAACCCGGCGACACCCTCCAGTTCGCCCACGGGTTCAACATCCACTACTCGCAGATCGAACCGAGCGACGACGTGAACGTCACGATGGTCGCGCCGAAGAGCCCCGGCCACCTCGTCCGCCGGAACTACGAGAACAACGAGGGGACCCCCGGGTTGCTCGCTGTGTATCAGGACGTCACCGGCGACGCACACGACATCGGACTCGCCTACGCGAAGGGCATCGGCTGCACTCGCGCGGGCGTCATCGAGACGACGTTCCAGGAGGAGACCGAGACCGACCTGTTCGGCGAGCAAGCCGTCCTCTGCGGCGGCGTCACGGAACTCGTGAAAGCCGGGTACGAGACGCTCGTCGACGACGGCTACTCGCCCGAGATGGCGTACTTCGAGTGCCTGAACGAGCTGAAACTCATCGTCGACCTGATGTACGAGGGCGGCCTCGCCGAGATGTGGCACTCGGTCTCCGACACGGCGGAGTACGGCGGTCTCTCCCGCGGCAGCGTCGTCGTCGACGACCAGGTGCGGGAGAACATGCAAGAGGTCCTCGAAGAGGTGCAGGACGGCACGTTCGCCCGCGAGTGGATTCTGGAGAACCAGGCCGGTCGGCCGAGCTACGACCAGCTCGTCGCGGCGGAGGAAGCCCACGACATCGAGGACGTGGGCGCGGACCTGCGCGAGTTGTTCGCGTGGAACGAAGAACAGCGAGAGAAAGAGACGGCACCGGCGGACGACTGACAATGACAGAGAGCACATCGATGAAGGAGATATCGCACACGAACCACGACGCGGCGACGAGTCTGCGACGCCTGTACGCGCGCGGGGAAGAACCCGTGCCGGACGGCGGCCGACCCGCCACCGAGATGCGGGCCGTAGACCACGCGCCGGGCGAACGAGCGCCGAACCGCGTGTTCGAGCGCGGCGGCGAGTTCAGTGATGAGTGAGGGGACGCTCTACGACAAGGTGTGGGACCGCCACCGCGTCGCCACACTCCCCACCGGCCAGGACCAGTTGTTCGTCGGCTTGCACCTCGTTCACGAGGTGACGAGTCCGCAGGCGTTCGGGATGATAGCGGAGCGCGACATGGACGTCGCGTACCCCGAGCGGACGCACGCGACGGTGGATCACATCGTCCCAACCGACAACCGGGACCGGCCGTTCGCGGACGACGCCGCGGAGGAGATGCTCTCCGAGTTGGAGGAGAACGTCCGCGACGCCGGTATCGAGTTCAGTCACACGGACACCGGCGATCAGGGCATCGTGCACGTCGTCGGCCCGGAGCAGGGACTCACCCAGCCCGGGATGACGGTCGTCTGTGGCGACAGCCACACCGCGACGCACGGCGCGTTCGGCGCGCTCGCGTTCGGCATCGGCACCACCCAGATCCGGGACGTCCTCGCGTCGGGGACGGTGGCGATGGAGAAGTCGAAGGTCCGCCAGATTCGCGTCGAGGGCGAACTCGGTGACGGCGTCTCCGCGAAGGACGTCATCCTCGAAATCATCCGAAAGCTCGGCGTCGAGGGCGGCGTCGGCTACGTCTACGAGTACGCCGGGAGCGCCGTCGAGTCGCTGTCGATGGAGGGCCGGATGAGCCTCTGTAACATGTCCATCGAGGGCGGCGCGCGCGCCGGGTACGTCAATCCCGACGAGACCACGTACGACTGGTTGCGCGAGACGGACGCGTTCGCCGACGACCCCGAGAAGTTCGCGGAACTGAAGCCGTACTGGGAGGGGATTCGGTCGGACGAGGATGCGGAGTACGACGACGTCGTGACCATCGACGCCGATTCGCTGGAGCCGATGGTGACGTGGGGGACGACGCCCGCGCACGGCGTCGGCGTCACCCAGCCGATTCCGGAGCCGGAGGACTGTCACAGCCCCGAGACCGCGCGAGCGGCGCAGGAGCACGTCGGCGTCTCTCCGGGCGACACGATGGAGGGCTACCCCGTCGACGTCGCGTTCCTCGGGTCGTGTACGAACGCGCGCCTGCGGGACTTGCGCGCCGCGGCCGAAGTGATTCGCGGCCGGACGGTTCCCGACGACGTGCGTGCGCTCTGCGTCCCCGGAAGTCAGCGCGTACAGGCCGCCGCCGAACGCGAAGGCTTGGACGAGGTGTTCAAAGACGCCGGCTTCGAGTGGCGCGAACCCGGGTGTTCGATGTGTCTCGCGATGAACGACGACACCCTCGAAGGCGACGAAGTCTGCGCCTCGTCGTCGAACCGGAACTTCGTCGGCCGCCAGGGTTCGAAGGAGGGCCGGACGATTCTGATGAACCCGCGGATGGTCGCCGCCGCCGCGGTGACCGGTGAAGTCACCGACGTGCGGACGCTGCCGGAGGTGAAGACGGCGTGAGTGACGACGGACCCGCCGAAACGGTCCGGGAGGTCGCGGGAACCGGAATCCCGGTGCGCGGCGACGACGTCGACACCGACCAGATAATCCCGGCGCGCTTCCTCAAGGTCGTCACGTTCGACGGCCTCGGCCAGTTCGCCTTCTTCGACCAGCGATTCGCGAACCCCTCGGCGGACGAGACGGACGTCGGCGAAGGCCCAATCGAGGCCGACACGCCGCTCGACCACCCGTTCAACGACGACCGATTCGAGGGCGCGAACGTCCTCGTCGTGAACTCGAACTTCGGCTGTGGCTCCAGTCGCGAACACGCGCCACAGGCGCTGATGCGGTGGGGTATCGACGCAATCGTCGGCGAGTCGTTCGCCGACATCTTCGCGGGGAACTGCCTCGGCCTCGGCATCCCAACCGTCACCGCGAGCCACGAGGATATCGTGGCGCTGCAGGACTGGATTGACGAGAACCCCGACGGCGAGATAGACGTGAACGTCGCGGACGAGACCATCACGTACGACGACACCACTGTCGAGGGGAACGTCGACGACGCCCAGCACACGGCCTTGGTCGACGGCGTCTGGGACACGACCGCCCTGCTCACCGCGAACGCGGACGCCGTCGAAGAGACCGCGAAGAGCCTGCCCTACACGGAGTACGATGACTGAGGACGTCGTCGTCATCCCCGGTGACGGCATCGGCCCCGAGGTCGTGCCCGTCGCGGTCGACGTGCTGGACGAACTCGGCGACTTCGAGTTCACGTACGCCGACGCCGGCGACGCCGTGAAAGCCGAGACGGGGGACGCGCTCCCGGACGAAACCCGCGACCTCGCGGCGTCGGCGGACGCGACGCTGTTCGGTGCGGTGGGCGAGACGGCGGCGGACGTCATCCTCCCCCTGCGCGGGGCGGTGGAGTCGTTCGTGAACGTCCGCCCCGCCCGTGCGTATCCGGGCGTCGACGCGCTCTGCCCCGACCTCGACGTGGTGTTCCTCCGCGAGAACACGGAGGGCGTCTACGCCGGCATCGAGGAGCGCGACGGCGACCGCGCGACCCTCACCCGGGTCGTCACCCGCGACGCCTCCGAGCGCCTCGCGGAGTTCGCGTGCGACTACGCGCCGGACGGCTTCCACATAGCGCACAAGGCGAACGTGATGCGCGTTACTGATGGACTGTTCCTCGAAGCCGTGGAGGGCGTCGCGGACGAACACGGCGTCGAGACGGACGACGTCCTGATGGACGCGCTCGCGACCCACCTCTGTCTCTCGCCGGGCGAGTTCGACGTCATCGCGACGCCCAATCTGGCGGGCGACGTGCTGAGCGACCTCGCCGCTGGCCTCGTCGGCGGCCTCGGCCTCCTCCCGTCGGCGAACATCGGGGGCGAGCGCGGCCTGTTCGAACCCGTACACGGGAGCGCGCCGGACATCGCCGGCGAGGGCATCGCGAACCCCGCGGCGACCGTGCTGTCCGCGGCGATGCTCCTCGACTTCCTCGGCTACGAGGGCGAGGCGAACCGCGTCCGCACCGCCGTCGAGTCCGTGCTCCGCGAAGGCCCACGCACGCCCGACCTCGGCGGCGACGCCGGGACGGAGGACGTGGGCGACGCGATACTCGATCGACTGTAGAACTCGTTTCTCGGAGAATGCGTAGCCGGGGATGGCTCCCCGGTGGGGTCCGGTGATGCGGACCGAGTGCACGTCGGCAGTGGGTCGTTAGGCGATACGACGGGGCCGCTGACGGGACCACCTCGCGGCGTGATTCCGTCAACACCCGAGTATTCGGAAACGACGTTATAAGCGTATCCGTTAAATTCCTTAAACAGATAGTAGACGTATCGTCCCCCGAGTCCGGCTGAGGGTTCAGATACGGGACTCTCTACAGGGAGTAATTGGACGTTCGGTTCTTCGAAAACCCTGTGGGGATTTCTGTCTCGGGTAGCTGTCCGCAGAAATCGGTGTACGGGAATCGCGTCGTCAGCAGCGCGACCGGCTTATCGGAACGGCGAGAACAGCGAGTTCGTGCTGTCACCGACCGTGCCGTCCTTTGTGACGCCGCCGGAGGTGAGTGCGGAGAGTTTCGCGGTCACCTCGTAGGCGGGCGTCTTGACGCGTATCTTCGTGTTCGCGTCGACGTCGACGAACTTGAGTTCGAGTTCGTAACTGCCGTCCTTCCCGATGGTCGTCGCCTCCTTCTGGTCGGACGTAGTGTCGTACGCCCACGCCGTCTTCCCGGCGAACTTCTTCGGCGCCTCACCGCGAATCGTCTTCACGTCGGGCTGTTTCGTGGGTTCGGACCCGCTCATCGGGTAGTCGCGGTTACGCCACTCCGTGTACCCCTCGTCGATGGCGTACACTTCCTCGTAGCCGTTCTTCTGGAGGGTCGACGCGCGCAGCGAGGAGAGGTGGTGGGGGCAGGCGCAGTACGCGACGATGCGGTCCGACTTCGGCCACGAACTCTCGGGGTCGTCTCCCTCCACTTTCTCGTTGCCCGCGGGACTGTTCACCGCGCCCAACACGTGCGAGGTGTCGTACTCGCTCTTGCTCCGCGCGTCCACGAACCGCGCGTCCCCGTTGACGTACCAGTAGTAGGCGACGTCGATGGGGACGAGTTTCACGTCCACCTCGTGGCGCGTAATCACGTCGAACGACGACGGGTCGACCTCGCGGTCGGAAAGCGTCGCGTCGAACTCGGGCGGATAGCCGTCCGCGGGGTTCGGATCGGAGGGGAGGTCGTCGCCCTGCCGGGGACCGGTGGACGCGTCGCCGCCACTCGTGTTCGTGGTTTCGGTGGCGGTCGTCGTCGGTTTCGACGTCGTCTGCGTGGTCGTCGCAGTGGTCGAGTTGTTCTCGGTGTCGTTCGAGGAGCCAGAGCAGCCAGCAATCGCCGCGGCGGCGCCCGCGCCGACCGTGACGAGCAGACGCCGTCGCGTCGTTCGGTCTGTCATACAGTCGCTTCCTCGCACCGGCCGGGGTTTACTATAGGTTTGGTAAGCCCCGGCGGTCGCGGGAAACGGACCGCAACGGTCAGTGTTCGGCGGTCGGCTGGTAGCGGCGCTGCCACGAGAGTAAGTCTGCGAGCGTGCGCCGACCGGCGTCCGTGACGGCGTACTGGTTCGTCCGGCCGTCCGCTTTCGATTTCGAGACGAGGCCGGCGTCGACGAGTTCGTCGAGGTTCGAGTAGAGGACGCCCGGCAGCAGGTCGATTTCCTGGCTCTCTCTGAGTTCCGTCTTCACGTCTTGGCCGCTCGCGGGGCCGATACCCGCGACGACGAACAGGAGGTCGCGCTGGCGCGCGGAGAGGTCGGGAAAGGACATACGGATGCGGATGCGGGTGTGCCGTATCAATCGCCGACACCGTTGCGAGCGTTAGCGGTCCCGTAAACGCACTACGAGCGGATTACACCCTCCATATTTATCCCGGCCGTCCGCGACGCGCCGGTATGTTCGGAACGAGCGGCATCCGGGGACCAGTCGGTGACGCGGTGACGGCGGGCACGGCGCTGCGCGTCGGGCGTGCGCTCGCGTCCGCGGGCTACGAGCGGGTGGTCGTCGGTCGGGACGCACGGGAGACGGGCGTGGCGTTCGCGGACGCGCTCTCCGCGGGCCTCCGCGAGTGCGGTGGCGACGCGTACAGACTCGGTATCGCGAGCACGCCAACCGTCGCACGAACCGTGGGCTGGGTGGACGCGGACGCGGGCGTGAGCGTCACCGCGTCGCACAACCCACCGACAGACAACGGCATCAAACTCTGGCTCCCCTCGGGGAAGGCGTTCGGCCCCGCGGACCGCGAGGAGATCGCGGAACTGGTCGAAAACGACGACTACGCGTTCGCGGCGTGGGACGGCTTCGGCGTCGAACACACGCCCGACTTCGACCCCGTGGAACGCCACGTCGACGCCATCGAACGCCGCGTCTCGCTCGCCCGCCCGCTCTCCGTGGTCGTGGACGCCGGAAACGGCCCGGGCGGCCTCACCGCGGACGCCCTCGACGGCCTCGGCTGTCAGGTGCGCACGCTGAACGCGCAACTCGACGGCGGATTCCCGGGTCGCCCCAGCGAACCCACCGCGGAGAACCTCGGCGACCTCGCCGCCACCGTCGCCGCGACGGACGCGGACCTCGGCATCGCACACGACGGCGACGCGGACCGAATGGTCGCCGTCACCGAGGACGGGACCGTCGTTCCCGGTGACACGCTGCTCGCGCTGTTCGCTCGCGCCGCCGTCCCGCGTGGCGGCGCCGTCGCCGCACCCCTGAACACCAGCCTTGCGGTGGACGACGCGCTCGCCGACCAGAACGCGACCGTTTCCCGGACGAAAGTCGGCGACGTCCACGTCGCAGAACGCATCAGTTCCCGAACCCTCGCGTTCGGTGGCGAACCCTCCGGCGCGTGGATTTGGAGCGCGGAGACCCTGTGCCCGGACGGCCCGCTGGCCGCCGCGAAACTCGTCGAACTCGTCGCGGCGAACGACTCGCTCTCCGCCCTCGTGGACGACATCCCGACGTATCCGCTCCGCCGCGAGAGCGTCGAAGTCGACGACAAGGACGCGGTGATGGCCGGCGTCCGCGAACGCATCCTCGACGCGTACGACGACGTGAACGAACTGGACGGCGTGCGCGTCGAGACGGACGGCGGGTGGTTTCTCGTTCGCGCGAGCGGCACCCAACCGCTCGTCCGCGCGACCGCGGAAGCGCGAGACGACGCGACCGCGGACGACCTGCTCGCGACCGCGCTCGACCTGATTTCAGAGGGCCGCGAACACGCCGTTTCCCCGGAGCGGCCTTAGCACGCCTATAATAAACGCCCGTTCGCGGCTAGGAGAAGTCGATGCAAGCCGTCATCCTCGCCGCGGGCGAAGGAACGCGAATCCGCCCGCTGTCAGCGTCGACGCCGAAGCCACTCCTCCCGGTCGCGGACCGGCCGCTCGCCGCGCACGCCGCGGACACGGCGGTGGACGCGGGCGCGACCGAACTCGTCTTCGTTGTCGGGTACGAGGCCGACGCAGTACGGAACTACTTCGGCGACAGCTATCGAAACATCCCGGTCGAGTACGCCGTCCAGGAAGACCAGAACGGAACCGCGAGCGCGGTGCGCGCGGCCCGCGACGAACTCGACGGCGATTTCGCCGTCCTGAACGGGGACAACCTCTACGACTCGGAGAGCATCTCCACCCTGTTCGACGCCGCGCCCGCGGTCGGGGCGTACACCGTCCCGAACCCCTCCGACTACGGGGTGCTGTCGACGGACGGCGGGCGCGTCACGGACATCGTGGAGAAGCCCGCTGACCCGCCGACGGACCTCGCGAACGCCGGCGCGTACGTCTTCCCCGCCGAGGCCCGCGAGTGGCTGGACGTCCCCGAGAGCGAACGCGGCGAGTACGAGATAACGGACGTGCTCGCGGAAGCGATCGCGTGCGCGGACGTGACGCCCGTCACGATAGACCGCTGGCTCGACGTCGGCCGGCCGTGGGAGTTGCTGGAGGCGAACGAGTGGAAACTCGCGGACCTCGAACCTCGGGTCGACGGCGACGTGAGCGCGGCCGCCTCGCTCTCCGGCACCGTCGTGGTCGAGGAGGGCGCGCGAATCGAATCCGGCGTCGTGATAGAGGGCCCCGTCTACGTCGGGGAGGGCGCGACGGTCGGGCCGAACGCGTACGTCCGCGGCGCGACCTACCTCGGGCCGGGCGCGCACGTCGGGCACGCGGTCGAAGTGAAGAACAGCGTACTCATGGCCGGCGCGACGGTCCCCCACCTCTCCTACGTCGGAGATAGCGTGCTCGGAGTCGACGTGAACTTCGGCGCGAGCACCACGGTGGCGAACCTCCGACACGACGACGCGGACGTCGAACTCACCGTGAAAGGCGACCGCGTCTCCACGGGCCGCCGGAAGTTCGGCGTCGTCGTCGGCGAGGGCGCGAAGACGGGTATCGATTCGAGTCTCGCGCCGGGCGTCACGCTCTCCCCGGGCGCACGGACCGCGCCGGGCGAGGTGGTGACGCGGGACCGATAGGCCGTGGCACGCTCCATCACCTCGGGCGTCTTCGCCGTCGCCGGCACGAAAGTCGTCATCCTCGTCCTCGGCCTCGCCACCTCCCCGCTGCTCACCCGGCTGCTCGGCGACGGGTACGGCGACTACGCCTTCCTCCTGTCCGCATTCTCGCTGTTCATGCTGTTCGTGAGTTCGGGCATCACGGACGGCGTCCGCAAACACGTCGCGGAAGACCGCTCGTATCCCGAGTGGAAGTCGCTCGTCGCCGGGTTCTACCTCCGCGCGGCGGTCGCGCTCGCCCTCGTCGGCGCGGCCGTGCTCGCCATCGTCGCGTTCACCGGGGTCGCCGCGTCCCTCCTCGGCCCCCAGTTCACGACGTACTGTTATCTGCTCGCGGCGCTCGTCGTCGCCGCACAACTCCGCGCGTACACCCGCCGGACCCTGATGGGGTTCAGCCTCGAACCCTACTCGGAGTCGCTGAAAGTCCTGCACAAGGCGCTGTTCGTCGGCGCAGGCGTCGGCCTCGCGTGGCTCGGCTACGGCGTCGCGGGCGTGCTCGCCGGCCACGTACTCGCGAGTCTCGTCACCGCACTTCTCGGTTTCCTCGTGCTCTCGCGGCGCGTCCGCACGTCCGCCGTCTTCCGTCGCCTCCCGAGCGGCGTCTCCCGCCGCGAGTTCCTCGCGTTCAACGGGATGAGCATCGTCCTCGCGCTCCTCCTCACGTCGCTCTATCAGGTGGACGTCCTCATGTTGCGCCCCATCGCCGGCGCGGAACCGACCAAGTACTACAAGGTCGCGCTCGTGTTCGCCGAACTCGTCTGGTTCGTCCCCACGTCGCTCCAGACCGTCCTCCTGCACTCCACGTCGAACCTCTGGACGTCGGGCGACGGCGAACGAGTCGGCCGCCTCGCCGCCCGCGTCACCCGATACACCGTCCTCCTCACCGCGCTGCTCGCGGTCGGCATCGCGGCGCTCGCACGGGACACCATCCCGATACTCTACCCCGGCGAGTACGTCGCGAGCGTCACCCCGCTCCTCGTCTTACTTCCGGGCGCGGTCGGGTTCGCGATGGCCCGCCCGATACTCGCCGTCGGACAGGGGAAGGGCGACCTGACGCCGCTCGTCACCGCGACGGGCGTCGCCGCCGTCCTCAATTTCCTCCTGAACCTCGTGCTCATCCCGCGGTACGGGACGACCGGCGCGGCAATCTCCACGAGCGTCGGCTACGGTTCGATGGCTCTCTTCCACGTCGTCGCCGCCCGACGCGTCGGCTTCGACCCGCTCTCCGACTTCCGGCCGCTCGCCGTCGGCACGACGATACTCCTCGGCGGCGTGACGACGCTCTGGGTCGCGGACTCGCTCGCGGACCCGTGGACCGCGCTCGCGGTCGTCCCCGTCGTCGGCTTCCTCGCGTTCGCCACCACCGCGTTCTTCACCGGCGCGCTCTCCACGGGCGAGGTTAGCGGCGTCGCGTCGAATATGCCGGGCATCTCCCGTCTCGTCGGCATCCCCGCACGCGGCGACGTCACCGCGTCCGCCGCCGGTCTCGCGCAGAAAACCCTCCTCGCGGTCGGCGTCGTCCTGTTCGTCGCGAGCGTCGGCGTCGCCCTCTCCGGCGGCCCCGTCACCACCGTCCCGACCCCCGCGAACGACACGCAGACGACGACGCCCGCACCGACGACCGGACCCGCGACGACCACGCCGACGACCGGACCCGCGACGCCCACACCGACGACCGGATCCGCGACGACCGCTCGTCCGACGACCACCGACTCACCGCCGCCGACGACACAGCAGACGACGCGGGAACCGACGCGCACGACGCGCACGACCCACGATCCGTCCACGACGACACGCTCGACGACGTATCCCACCAGTACGCCGACCACGACGCAGACGACCCAACAGACCACCTATCCCACCACCCAGCAGACCACGCAGAACACGACACAGCAGACGACCGCTCAAACCACTACGCAATTCGGAACGACGACGCAGAGCACGACTCAAGAGACGACGCAGAGTACGACGCAGCAACCGACGACCACACAGAGTACGACACAGAACACGACTCAAGAGACGACGCAGCAACCGACCACCACACAGAGTACGACACAGAACACGACGACGACGCAGAGTACGACACAGAACACGACGACGACGCAGGCCACGACGCAGCAATCGACCACCACGCTACAGTCGACTACGACGCTACAGTCGACTACCACGCAGGAGACGACGACCCAACAGTCTACCACGCAGAGTACGACGCAGGAGACGACGACAGCGCAGACGACGAGCGGAACGACGACGGCGTAAGCCGACGAGCGGGGTCGTTTCGGTCGGGGTGGCGGGCGTGAATCGTTTGTAGGCGATCAGTCGGCGGCGTTCGTGCGGATTTCGAAGCGCGCGCCGCCCGTTCTGCTCTCGGTGACCGAAATCGTCCAGCCGTGCGTGTCGATTATTTGGGCGACGATGGAGAGGCCGAATCCCGTCCCGTCGGTGTTCGTGGTGTAGCCGCGCTCGAACACGTCTTCGCGGCGGTTCGCGGGAATCCCGCAACCGTCGTCCTCGACGAAGAACCCATCGGGCAGCGGGCCTACGTGCACCGTCAGCGACGGGGCGTCCGACTCGGCCGCGTCGCGCGCCGTCGGCGTGCCGGACGCGTGCGAGTGGGGGGTGGTGGAGCCGTGGTCGACGCAATTCCTGAAGAGGTTCTCGAAGACGGTTCGGAGGCGGGCGCGGTTCGCGGGGGCAGTCGCGTTCTCGGCGAGGGAGACGTCGAGCGTGCAGTTGTGGGTGTCCACGGTCGCCCAGGCATCGCGGGCGGTGGCCGCGATGGCGACGGAGGGCGGGTCTTCGACGGCGCGGCGGGCGCGGGCGAGCGCGAGGAGGTCGGCGATTATCGTCTCCATTCGGGTGCCTGCGCGGAGGATGGCGTCGCTGTGTTCGTTCTCGCGGGGGTCCGAGAGGAGTTCGGCGCGTCCGAGTATCACGGCGAGCGGGTTCCGGAGGTCGTGGCTGACGACGGACGCGAACTCGTCGAGGCGTTCGTTCTGACGTTCGAGTTCTTTCTCGCGGCGGGAGAGCGCGTCCCGCGCGATGTGGGAATCGATGGCGCGTCCGATGGTTTCGCCGAGTTCGTCGAACACGTCGCGGAGGTAGGAGAACGCGTTCTGTCGAGCGGCGTACACGGAGAGGACGCCGTGCACGCGGTCCGCGCCGACGAGCGGAACGACGGCCATCGACGCGCGGTCGGTGCCGAGTGGGTTCTGCCGCGCATCGTCCGCCGGGGTGTCGTCGGGGACGAGCTGAACGGAGTGGGTGCGGCGGGCGGCGTCGAATGCGCTCGCGTCGCCGGATTCCGTGATGCCGGGTACGTCGTCCAGTCCTGCGGACGCGGAGACGGTTCGGGCGTCGCCGCTGTCCGAGCGGACGACCCACGCGGCGTCGTAGGCGTTCGATTCGGCGAGGCGGGCGCAGACGGCGCGTTCGAGCGCGGTTCGGTCGGGGCGTTCGACGGCTTCACCGGTCGCGATGCGGAGCGTGTTGTTCGCCTGACTCAACCGCTCGATGGCCGCGCCGCGTTCGCGGTTCCGGGCGTCGTACACGCCGACGAGCAGTCCGACGAGCACGCCGAACGTCGGTATCGTGATGAGGGCGACGGGGGTGGGGCGGAGGTCGTTGCCGGCGAACACGACGAGGAGCGTGTAGAGGTAGGCGGTGAGCAGGAGGAACACGGCGGTGCTGCCTGCCGTCCACGCAAAGAGGCGGCCTCGGTAGCGGTCCGCGACGAGGTGGCCGCGCGCGAGGAGTACGCCCGTCCCCGAAAGCGTGAGCGCGAGCAGAATCGGATAGGCTTCGACGACCCAGTAGAGCGGACTCGGGGACGTCACCGCGTCGTAGGCGAGAAATACGGCGAGTGCGCTCCCGAGGCCGGTCAGCAGGCCGCCACTCAGCCGGGTCGACGGAACGATCAACACGTGTCACGTGGCGACACGACAGTAAGTAGATTCGCGTCGCTTTCCCCCCGAACGCCGCCGTTAGTGCCGACGAAACGACGGTTTTCCCGTCACGGACAGAGGACGTCGCGGGCGGTCCAGTCGCCGCAGTTCGTGCGTTCGAGCCAGTTTCTCGCGTCGTTGAGTCGGAGTTTCAGGCGGACGGGGAGCGCGCTGAGTCCGTCGTCGCCGTCGAGGACGACCGTGTCGAGGTCGTGCTGGTCGTAGAGGGCGTCCCGATTCGGGAGCGGGGTGCCGTAGGTTTCGAGGACGGGGACGACCTCGTGGAGGAACTTCGAAATCTGGTTGCGGCGGTAGGTGGCGTGCGGGCGGTCCGGGGGGTGGTGGCGGAGGACGTCCGGGTCGAACTGATTGAGGGCGTCGAGGTAGGTTTCGTCGTTCCGGTGTTCGGGTGGCGTGGCGAGGTGCCAGTCCACGAGGCCGGTGTCGGCGGCGACGAACGACTCGACGTACTGGTCCGCGAGGTGGGCGCGAAACGGCGTCGTCGGCTGGTTCTGGATGCCGAACAGCGCGATTCCGTTGTGGATGGAGTCGTAGCGCCCGGAGAGCGCGTCGAGTTCGCGGTCCACGGCGTCACGGACGAACCCGAGGGGGTCGTCGGGGACGCGCGAGCAGTCCGGGACGGTGCTGACGAACTCTGGGTGGTAGCCGAACTTCCCGGCGACGACGGACCCGACGTCGGGGTCGGGTTCGAGGCGGTCGCGGGGGAGTCTGCGGCCGAACAGCGAGAGCGCGTCCCGCGGGAGGAAGTAGCCGCGGAGGAAGGTGTCGAACAGCAAGCCGTGGTACACCGAGTCGACGTCGAGGTAGTCGTTGTAGCCGCCGTGGTGGACGTGCAGGGACTCCTTGATACCGAGGCCGAACTGGGTGTCGGCGGGGTCGGTGAGGACGTACCGGCCGTCCGCGGGGAGGGTGTCGTGGGTGGCGTCGTACTGGGCGGCGATGCGGCGCGCGACGTCGACTTCGGGGTCGTCGGGGCGGCCGACGGTGTAGCAGGCTTCGACGTCGGGGACGCCGGCGAGGATGGTGCGGGAGTCGTACCCGGCGCTCAACAGCACGCCCGATTTGCCGGGGAGGTCGCGGCGGCGGTCGAACGCCGCGCGCAACCGTCGGGCGAGTTCGGGCGCGTAGTCGAACTCGCGGGGTTCGTAGACGAACCGGCTGAGGTCGCCCGTGTCGTCGGGTTCGAGGTAGCCGTCGAAGGGCGCGCGGTGGACGCCGTCGAGGACGGTGCGGTCGCCGAGAACCACGCCAAGGAGGACGAACTCGGTGAGCGCGTCGTCCAGCAGCGCGCGGGCGTCGTCGGGGACGGCGCGCGCGATTTCGGCGGAGTCCGTGCCGAAGACGCGGCCGTGTGCGGTGTCGCCGTAGAAGCACTCCCACGTTCGCGCCCGGTCGGTGTACACGCGGGGGGTCGAACCCGCGACGACCGCGAGGTACGAGCCGTTCAGGTCGGAGAGCGCGTCCGTTCCACGTTCCTCGTGGGCGCGTGCGAGCCACGACGCGGCGTTCGACTCGGCCGCCTCGTCGGGCGTGAACGCTTCGCCCCACACGACGCAGCCCTCGTCGGGGTCGACGGCGGTCCTGCCGGGGTAGCCCAATGCGGAGTCACGAACGCCGACGGTGACGCCCGGTGCGTCGACGACGCGGTCGAACTCGCTCGGGTCGCGCAGCGCTTCGAACGCGTCTCGGTCGCCGAAGACGCCGAACAGTTCCGTCTGCATCTACTGGACGGTGACGCTCTTCGCGAGGTTCCGGGGTTTGTCGATGGCGCGGTCCAGGAGTTCCGCCGCGTGGTAGGAGAGTAACTGGAGTTGCACCGCGGCGAGGAGACTCGCACACGTCGGCGAGGTGTTCGGGATGGGAACGAGGTCGTCCGCCACGTCCGCGGCGGGGTGGTCCGGGGGTGCGACGGCGACCACGGGCGCGCCCCGGGACTGCACTTCCTCGACGTTCGTCAGCGTCTGCTCGTCGCCCTCCCCGGTGAACACGGCGAAGACGGGGGTGTCGGGCGTGACGAGCGCGAGCGGGCCGTGTTTCAGTTCGCCCGCGGCGAAGCCCTCCGCGTGTTCGTACGTGATCTCCTTGAACTTCAGCGCGCCCTCCAGCGCGACGGGGTGGGCGGAGCCGCGGCCGATGAAGAAGTAGGCGTCGCTCCCGCGGTAGCGGTGCGCGATGGTGCGTGCGGTATCGGAGCGCGTCACCTCGCGCACGGTGTCGGGGAGTGACTCGAGGCCGTCGAGCAGGCCGGGTTCGCCGGGGGCGTCGAGACCCGCGTCCGCCGCGATGCGGCGCGCGAGCAGGCTGAGCGTGGTGACCTGCGAGGTGAACGTCTTCGTGGCGGCGACGCCGATCTCGGGGCCGGCGCGGATGAACAGCGCGTCGTCGCACTCGCGGGCGGCCGTCGACCCGACGACGTTCGTCACCGCGAGCGTCCGCGCACCGGCGTTCGCGGCGCGCCGGACGGCTTCCAGCGTGTCCGCGGTTTCGCCGCTCTGCGTGACGGCGACGGCGAGGTGGTCTTCGTCGGCGTGCTCGGGGAGCGTGAACTCGCTCGCGAGTTCGGCGTGCGCGGGCAGTCCAGCCTCCCGGAGCAGGCGTGCGCCGGAGAGCGCGGCGTGATACGAGGTGCCGCAGGCGACGAGACTCACCTGTGTGACGTCCGCGAACGCCCCGTCGTCGAGCGCTTCGAAGCACACGTCGCCTGATTCGGGGTCGACGCGGCCGCTGAGCGTGTCCGCGAGCGCGTCTGGCTGGGAGTGAATCTCCTTCAGCATGTAGTGGTCGTAGCCGGCTTTCCCGGCGTCCTCGGCCGACCAGTCGACCCGCTCGACGGGGCGAGTGACGGGCGAGCCGACGCGGTCGGTGAGCGTCACGTCGTCCGACGTGATGACGGCGACGTCGCCGTCGCGGAGGTAGCGCACGCGGTCCGTGCTGTCGAGGAAGGCGGGGACGTCGCTCCCGAGGAAGTAGCCGTCGTCGCCCACGCCGAGGACGAGCGGCGACCCCTGTCGGGCGGCGAACACGCAGTCGAAGTCGTCGACGAGCGCGGCGACGGCGTAACTCCCGCGGAGTTCGCGCAGCGTCTCGCGGAACGCGTCGGCGGCTTCGTCTATCGTCTCCGCGTCTCGTTCCGCGAGACGGGCGGCGAACAGGTGGGGAACGACTTCGGTGTCGGTGTCGCTGGTGAACGAACACCCGCTCTCTCGAAGGTCGTCTCTGAGTTCGGTGTGGTTCTCGATGACGCCGTTGTGGACGACGGCGACGCGGCCCGTACAATCGGTGTGCGGGTGGGCGTTGGCGTCGGTCGGCGCGCCGTGCGTACTCCAGCGCGTGTGACCGATACCGACGGAGCCGGGGAGGTTGTCGTGGCGCAGGACGCCTTCGAGGTCGTCCACGTCGCCTGACTGCTTGCGAACCGTGACGCCTGTCTCCGCGCGGACAGCGATGCCGGCGGAGTCGTACCCGCGGTATTCGAGGTTCTCGAGGCCGCCGAGCAGGGCGTTCGCGGCGTCGTCACTGCCGACGCGACCGATGATGCCGCACATCAGCCCGACACCCCCGACACGGCGACTGGCGAGCGGGCGGTGCGTGAGACGTGGAAGGCGAGTCCTTTCATGGGTGAACTGCGGCCGGATGGCCGCCGATACCCGGACGTCGCACGGTCCACCCATTGCTATAGGTCGGGTAATGACAGGCTTATACGTCGTTTTAAGCGTGAAACAGTCCGCAACTCACTCCTCGAACGGCGACCGCGTTCCCGGTGGTTCCTCGCCGGGGAGGGCGATGATGTTCTCCCGGCCGATGTGAATCTTCGTCACTTCGCCGTCGTCCTCCATCCGGGAGAGCAACCGGCTGACTTTCGACTTCGACCACCCGGTCTCGCAGACGAGCTCCTGCTGGCGGAGGTAGCCGTCGCCCTTCGAGAGGAGGTGGCGCACGCGGTCCTCGTCGGTGAGGAACACGTCCGTCGTGTCCTGCTCCGAGTGTCCGGTGTTCTCCGCGCTCGGAGGCGTGGCGGTGTCGGTGGACGATGGCGGCGGCTGCGTGTTCGGTGGGTCGGGGCTGTTCCGTACGAGGACGGGGACCGTGATTTCGCGGTCGTCGAATTCGCGGACGTCTAAGTTCACGCGAACGCCGGCGGTATACGACGCGATGACGCCGCCGACGACGATGCCCGCGATACCGAGCGGAAGCCACGGGGAGAGCGCGTCCGTTGGGTTCGACCCGAGGGCGATTTCGGTGCCGTCCGAGAGGAGGTCGCCGTCCGTGTCGGCGGTCGCGGGTGCGGTGCCGTACCGGTGAATCTCCGCGCCGTCGTTCAGTCCGTCCCCGTCACTGTCGGCGACGGTCGGGTCCGACGCGTAGTCCTTCACTTCCGCCCCGTCCGGGAGGCCGTCGCCGTCCGTGTCTGTTTTCATCGGGTTCGTCCCGTAGTCGTTGACCTCCGGGCCGTCGTCGAGGCCGTCGCCATCGGTGTCGGCCACGTTCGGGTTGGTGCCGCGGTTGACCTCTTGGGCGTCGAGCAAGCCGTCGCCGTCGGTGTCTTTCTTCAGCGGGTTCGTGTCGTGGGTCTTGAGTTCCTCACCGTCCCAGAGACCGTCGCCGTCGGTGTCCTTGCTCAGCATGTCGGTGCCGTGTTCGGCTTCCTCCGCGTTCGTGAGTTGGTCGCCGTCGACGTTGCCGTCGCGGGCGACGATGCGGACGGTCGCGTTCGTCCGAGCGACTTCGTCGCCGTTCACACCGCTCGTGAGTTGTACGACGACCGGTTGGCTGGCGCTCGTGTCGTTTTTGGGGGTTGCCGGCCACTTCGAGACGGAGACGGTGACGTTGTGCGTCTGGTTCGCGTCCAAGTGAACGTACGTACACGCCTGCGGTTTCGTGTCCGCCGACGGGAGAACAGCACAAACGCCGTACGAGGACGACGTGTTGGCGTGAACGGTCGCGGTGATGTTCGTCGTGTCACCCCGCCAGAGGTAGGTGGTGCCGTCCGGTGCGTGGTAGACGCCCGGGCCGGAGAACGTCGGCGTCGTCACTGCCGATGTGTTCGTGACGGCGGGTCCGTCGGCGGCCGCGGGCGCGGCGACAGCGATCGGCGCGAGCATGGCGCACACGACGAGGAGGGCGGCGAGTCTGGCGTTCATTGGCGCTGACGAATCGGGCGAAAGCCCGGCGAATGCCTTGCTGTCGAAAGTCGTCGTGCCCGCTTAGGTCTTTTGCTTCCACAAACTCAAAAAGGAAATTAAATCGAGTAGACAGGTTTGTGCGCTCCGTCAGGGCGACGGAGCACTCCGCTCCGCAACCGCTTGCGTGAACGCGACCAGCGCCACCGCCGCGACAACCACTGCTCCCGCGACCGCGTCCGGAACTATCGAAAACATAGACACGTCGGTCCACGCCGCACCGAGCACTCCCATCCCGGCGAGCGCCGTCGCGAGATAGTACATCGGCCACGACCGCCCGCCCGCGGGCTCCTCGTCCGACACGGTCGGGAGGTAGGGATCGAGCTGGTCCGCGGCGTCCAACCGCGTGACGACCCCGCGGCTCTGCTGATAGTCGATGACGCCCTGCTTCGCGAGCTTCGGGAGGTGGTTCTGGTAGAGCGGGATGTACACGCGCTGGCGCTCCCGGGAGGAGAGCAGCGCGACCGTCGTGTCGTGTTCCCACGCGGCCACCTGCTCTGCGAGGTCGCGCATCCGCACCGTGTCCTCCTCGGCATCTCGCAGGTAGCGCAACGCTAACCGCCGCCGCTGGTTCTGGAGTAAGTGAAAGACGTCGTCCGCCTCGAGGGCGTCCGTCTGGCTCTCCGCAGCCGCCGCGTCGGGCGGAGTAGTCTCGGTCTCTTGACCAGTGGGCTTGTCGGTCGTCGTGTGTTGGGTGGACATCGTAGGCTCGACTTACGGGAGTCCGATATTAAACCCAGAAACCCGTTTCGTGCTGTTGCGACCGTTTCAGGCCCTCTTGCAGCCGTATAAGGTTTTGTTGCGGTCCGTTTTGCGACCGTCTAACGGGGCCGCGTCACGCCGGAATTTCGCGTCGGAGACTGTTTCGTACTGTTGCACTTTATAAGCGGGCGGGGTCAGGCGCGTCGGCACGCGGTGACGTTCCCGTTCGCGTACACGACGTCCGCTGTGTCGGGACAGACGGTGTCCTCGGAGAGGTAGTGGATGCCCGCACCGCCGCTCGCGAACGCGACGTACGCCCCGCCCTGAGAGTCGTACGTCCGATAGACGAACGTCCCCGACCCGTTGATGGTTCCGTTCTCGAGCGTAATCGGGTCGGTCTGGCGCGTTTCGAGGCGGTCGAACACCGTCTGGTAGGGGTGGTCCGCGTGCATCGTCCGTCCCGTGGGTTCGATTGCGGAGAGCGCGTGGACGGCGGCAAGTTCGTCGCCGGTGTACGCGTACCGCGCGCGCTCCTGCTCTATCACGGGATTGTCGGGGGTCGCGTCGCTCGACACCACCATCAGCGCCGGCACCGAGACGACGAAGCAGACGAGGACGACGGCCGCGACCGCTGGCGGGACGCGCCGAGCGACGTGACGCAACCCGACGACGCCGAGGACGCAGAGCGGGAGGTAGAGGAACGCGATCCAGCGCCCGGGGACGAAGTTCCGGATGCCGAACAGCGGGAGCGCGAGCACGAAGAACAGCATCGTCGCGACGACGCCGACGTACGTGTACGTCGTCTGCGTCGCCCACTTGCGGTTGAGGACGACGAGGCAGCCGACGACGGCCGCGAACAGCACGAGGAGGAAGCCGACGGTGTCGAGGTAGAGCGCGAGGTTCGCGAGCGCGGGCGACCCCGCGGTCTCCCCGCCTTTGGCGGCCGCCTCGCCGGACGGACCGGCGAGGTTCAGGAAGCCCGCGGACTCGGTTATCGTGGACTGGAGGTAGCCGACGACGGTGCCGAGGAAGGTGTCACCCTTGTACGGCGTCATCGACCACGCGAGCGTGCTCAGTCCGAAGTCGAAGACGGCGAGACCGAGGAGGTTCACGGGTTCCGTGCCGCCGAACGAGAGCGGGTCGCGGTCGGCGTCGTTCCTGAACAGTTCGAATCGGAGGAGGAACTGCGCGAGCAGGCCGACGCAGAGCACGACGAGCACGATGAACGACGATATCTGGTGGGTGAGCACGACGCCGAAGACGAACAGTACGAGGAGGAAGATGTCCCGAGGGCCGTGGTCGGTGTGGAGGAGGCGGGTGAGCATGTACGCGATGGCGAGGAACAGGAGGACGCCGAGGCTCGTCGGGATGATGTGAATCCCCCAGCGGACGCTGTGGTCGGCGACCGCGAACAGGGTCGCGGCGGCGAGCGCCCATTTCGCGGGGACGAACAGGCGTGTGGTGGCGTAGACGAACGCGACGGCGAGCGGCATCGCCACGCCGACGGTGAGGTAGATGCCGTCGCGAACGCTCACGCCGAACAGATCCGCGGCGACCGCGGCGAGCAGGTGGAAGAAGGGTGATGCGTAGTACTTGCTCTCCGCGATGGGTGCGAGCGACCCGGCGTCGTGGACCATCTGCGCGTACCGGAGGTGCGACCAGCCGTCGATACCGATGACGCCGGGCGCGGTGAGGAGCGCGGAGAACCGGAGGACGGTGGCGAACACGACGACCTGCGCGAGCACGAGGCCGGGGCGGAGGTCGTGGTCCGCGGCGAACACCGACTGCGCGAGCAGCAAGGTGCCGACGACGCCGGCGGCGACGTAGAACGGGAGGGCGCGGCCGCCAGCGACGCCGGCGAGCGCGACCATCACCGCGACGCCGACCAAGGTGACGCCGGGGAGGAGTCTCGTGACCGTGGCGGGGAGACGGATGGCGTCGCCGTCGCTTCGCCAGCGCACGGAGACGAGGTAGAGCAGACACGCCGCGCCGAGGACTAGCGGGAGGGTGACGATGTAGATCTGGGAGGAGAGCAGGCGAAGCGGGAGGAGGACGAGCGCCAGCAGGAGACCGAGCGCCGCCGCGACGACGTCGAATCGCACGGCGTCGAGGCGACCGGTGAGCGTCACGCCGCCCCCCGGCGCGCGAGTTCGCGCCGGTAGACGCCCTCCAATTTTTCGGCCATGCGTTCGACGCCGAGCACGTCGATTCGGTCGCGGCCGTCCGCGGGCGTGTCGGCGTCGAGCGCCCGGGAGAGTGCGTCCGCGAGTTCGTCGTCGTCGTCCGCCACGTCGGAGTGCCGGACGCCGGCGAGGACGTCACGTGCGAAGCCCACGTCGGTCGAGACGACGGGGACGTTGCAGGCCGCGGCTTCCTTGACGACCATCGGCCCGCTCTCGCGTTTCGAGGTGACGAGCACGGCGTCGGCGGCGTTCATGTAGACGGGGACCTCGTCGTGGGGGACGCCCGCCACCCACTCCAGTCGAGCGTCGGGGTCTGTGGCCGCCACGACGCGTTCGGCGCGCGGGTAGTCCTTCACGTCCCGGTCGGGATGATAGGGGAAGAGGACGACGTGCTCCTCTTCGTCCCAGCCGAGTTCCGCGCGTGCCGCCGCCTGGTCCATCGGTTGGAAACGCTCCGTGTCGACGCCGAACGGCACGAGGTCGGTGGGGGCGGCGACGTTCCGCGCGACTGACTGCGAGGGCGCGACCACGGCGTCCGCGCCCGCGATGCCGAACCGCGTGATGGCGTCGAGGCGCTTCGAGTACCCCATCACCTCCGACCCCCAGACGGTGAGGACGAACGGCCGCGCGGGCTGAAAGCGCGCGAGCGGTCCCAAGAGTCCGTAGTTCGCGTGAACCACGTCGTACTGTTTCCGCCGCGTCTCCCGGAGCACGGTCCGGTAGAAGGAGGCGTACGAGGTGATGGACCGCCCGCCCGCGTTCTCGGGGACAGTGTGGACGGTGCAGTCGACGCCGCGGTCTTCGAGCGCTCGCACCTGTTCCGCGAAGAACGGCGCGTTCGTCGTCGCGAGCTGGAGGACTCTCACGAGTCCCCCCCGAGTATCGCGTCGACGACGACGGGCGTGGTGTCGACGCGCTCCAAGAGCAGTTCCTGTCGGTGGGCGTCCCAGTCGCGGCGGATGGTGCCGTCGAGCACCGCGGCGGCGCGCGTGACGGCTTCGCGCTGGCGGTCGGGGCCGTGACACCGGAACACGAGTCCGTAACACTCCGAGAGTTCGTCCGTCAGTCCCGTCCGGAGCGTGTTCACGTAGACGGCTGGGGTGCCGAGGACGGCGCTCTCGGCGGCCATCGTCGCGCCCTCCCCGACGAACACGTCCGCGAACGCGAGCAGGTCGTGCATCCGGTAGGGGGCGATGCTGGCGTGGCGGTCCGCGAGGTCGTCCGGTAACCCCGCCTCGGACGTGATGAGCACGGTCGCGCCGGTGTCTTCGAGGCGTTCGACGACCTCGCGCGCGTCGCCGAACCCGCCCTGATTCGCGTCGTGGGCGGCCTGCCACGCCACCAGTCGGAGAACGGCGAACTGCTCGTCCTCGCTGACGCCGACCTCGTCCAGCACCGCGGGGTCGGGCGTGAACCGGTCGGGGTGGAGGTAGGCGAGCTCGTGATAGCCGGGGTAGCGGTCGTGTTTCTCGCCGGCGTTCCCTTCGAAGCACACGGGCGTGCACACGCGGTCGGCGAACGGGAACGCGAGCGCGTTCGAGAGCGTGGCGTGTTCGGTGTCCGTGAACGCGACGCTGCGCGCGCCGAGCACGGACGCGACGTGGGAGGTGGAGACGCCGCCGACACCCGCGAACACGTCCGGCTGAAGCGGTCGGGTCGCGCGGAGGAGTCGCCACTCGTAGCGCAGTTGGTTCGTGTACACGTTCCCGCCCGACGCGTCGAGGAGGACGGTGTACGGGATACCCTCGGCGTCGAGCAGGTCGCGGACGACGGACTTGTCGCGGACGAACACGTGTACGTCGTGGCCGCGTGCGTCGAGTTCGCGGTATGCGTGCTTGAAGAAGTGGACGTGCGCGGGGTGCTGTATCGAGAGCACCACCGTCTGCGGGCGCACCGTCGCACTCGTCGTCGCGTCCTGTACGTCGCTCATAGTTCGACGTATCTCACTCCGGCGTCGGTCATTTCGTCGCCGTCGAACAGGCCGGGGACGTCCACGACCACGGGGTCGTCGGCGAGCGTGTTCACGAGGTCGGTCGGCGAGATGTCACTGAATTCGTCGTGGCCGGTCGCGAGAACCACCGCGTCGAACCCGGCGAGGTCGAGTTCGTCGGCGACGGTGAGGTCGAACGCTTCGCGCGCCATCTCGCGGGGGACGTGGGGGTCGTAGCCGGTGACGTCCACGTCGTACTCGCGGAGGCCGCGGACGACGCCGTGGACCTCGGAGGTGCGGACGTCGCCGACGTTCGCCTTGTACGCGAGGCCGAGCACCAACACCTCGCTGTCGCGGAGGACCTTTCCCGCGTCGTTCAGCCCCCGGAGGGTGACTTCTGCCGTGTGCTTCGGCATGTACTCGTTCACCTCGCGGGCCTGGAGGACGAGTTTCGGCGAGAACCCCGCGCCTTCGGAGCGGTGGACGAGGTAGAGCGGGTCGACGGGGATGCAGTGGCCGCCCACCAGTCCGGGTCGGTACTCGTCGTGGAAGTTCCACTTCGAGCCGGCGGCGTCGAGCACGTCCTCGGTTCGGAGGTCGAGGTGGTCGCAGACGACGGCGAGTTCGTTCACGAGCGCGATGTTCACGTCCCGCTGGACGTTCTCGATGACCTTCGCGGCCTCCGCGGTCGCGATGGACGGCGCGGGGTACGTGCCGGCGTCGACGACGCGGCCGTAGAGCGCGGCGAGTTCGTCGCGCACGGCGTCGGTGTCGCCGCTCACGACGCGCGTCACGTCACGCACGCCGCGTCCGGTCTCACCGGGGGCGGCGCGTTCGGGCGCGTACCCGACGTGGAAGCCGTCGCCCCAGTCGAGGCCGGACGCAGCTTCGAGCGCGGGGACGAGGACTTCCTCGGTCGCGCCGGGGTAGACCGTGGATTCGAGGACGACGGTCGTCCCCGGCGAGAGGTTCTCGCCCACCGTCCGGCCGGCCGCCTCGACGTAGGAGAGGTCTGGGACCTTCCCTTCGACGGGCGTCGGCACGGCGATGATGACGTAGTCCGCGCCCCGAATCCGCGCGGGGTCCGCGGTGAACTCGGCGTCAGTACGCGAAACGCCGTCGTCGCTCACGTGCCCGGTCGGGTCGCGGCCGGCGGCGAGCGCGTCCACTTTCGCCTCCGCCACGTCGAACCCCGTGACCGAGACGCCTTCCTCGGCGAACGCGAGCGCCAGTGGAAGCCCGACGTAGCCGAGGCCGACGACGCATATCGCCGTCTGTTCGGCGTCCTGGACGGTGGTGGCGGCGTCACTCATCGAACCCCACCCCCGTGTACAGCACGCCGTCGCGGTCACGTAAATCGGTGAGCGCCTGCCGGCCGTCGACAACGACGAGCGGCCGCCCGTCGGGGGCGAGCGATGGCACGTCGAGCGCGTCGAACGCCTCCTGATAGGTGACGAGCACCACGGCGTCGTAGGAGTCGTCGAGGTCGGAGAGCGGGACGACCGTCGCGCCCGCGTCCTCGAACGGCGTCGCGTCCGTCACGAGCGGGTCGGTCGCGGTGACGGTCGCGCCGGCGTCGGCGAGCGATTCGACGACGCCGAGGGCGGGCGTCGCGCGTATCTCCTGAACGCCCGGCCGGTACGTGAGGCCGAGCACGAGCACGTCGGCCGCGTCGGGTGAGAGGCCGGCCGAGAGCAAGCCCGAGTGCGCGAGCGATGCGGTGTACCCGGGCATCGAGTCGTTGACCGTTCTCGCGGTCCGGACGAGCGGCGAGTCGCCGACGCGGTCCATGAGGAAGTGCGGATAGTAGGGGATGCAGTGGCCGCCGACACCCGCGCCGGGCGTGTGGATGTCGCAGTACGGCTGTGTGTTCGCGGCGTCGATGGCGTCGAGAACGTCGATTCCGAGGTCGCTCGCGTGCGTGGCGAGTTCGTTCGCGAGCGCGATGTTCACGTCGCGGTAGACGCCCTCGAACACTTTCACGGCCTCAGCGGTCGTCGCGTCGGAGACCGGAACGACGTCCTGGGCGACGAGTTCGCCGTAGACGAGTTCCGCGATGCGGGTGCTCTCCGCGTCGACGCCGCCGACGATTTTCGGGTGGCCGTCGCGGATGTCCGACAGCGCGCGCCCGGAGAGCGTGCGTTCCGGGCAGACGGCGACGCCGAACTCGCCCGTGGAGAGACCGCTCTCGTTTTCGAGTATCGGGACCAGCGTGTCGAGACAGGTGCCCGGCGGGAGCGTGGATTCGAAGAACACGACGTCACCGGGGGCGAGACCGCGGCCGATGTCGCGGGCGACGGACTCCACGATGGACGTGTCGGGTCGGTCGTCGTCGACCAGCGTGGGGACGATGACGACGTGGACCTGTGAGCGTTCCGCGACTGCGGTGGGGTCGACGGACGCGCGCAGCGACTCGTCGGCTGCGAGGTCCGCGACGAGTTCGTCCAGCCCCGGTTCGCCGCGGACGGGGGACCGGCCGTCGTTCACGGCGTCCGCGACGGTTTCGTCCACGTCCGCGCCGAGGACGTTGCCGGTCACGTCCGCGTAGACGGCGGCCAACGGGAGTCCCATCTTGCCGAGGCCGTAGACGCCGACGGGGACGTCGCCTCCCCGGAACGCCGCGGCGAGCGCGTCGTCGTCAGCGTCCGACCCGTAGAACGCGGTGCGTGTCACACTCATAGTTCGTTAGGGGCGTCGAGGCGGTCGGGGAGCGGTTCGAACCGGGCTGGAGCGCCGACGGCGAGCGACTTCGGGGGGACGTCTTCGGTGACGACAGCGCCGGCGGCGACGAACGCGCCTTCGCCGACTGTGACGCCGGGAAGGACGGTGGCGTTCGCGCCGATGGAGACGCCGTCTTCTATCGTCGGGCCGACGAGTTCCGTCTCCCCACGCACGGGGTAGGGGTCGTTGGTGAGGGTTGCGTGGGGGCCGAGGAACACGTCGTCGCCGATAGTGGTGTTCGTCGGGACGTACGCGCCCGTCTGGAGGCGCACGCGGTCGCCGATGGTGCACGAGCCGTCGACGACGGCGTTCGTGCCGACGAGCACGTCGTCGCCGAGCGTGGAGTTCTCGCGGACCAGCGCGTTGTGGCCGGTGGCGAAGTTCGCGCCGACGGTCACGTCGTCGTAGACGACCGTTCCGGAGCGCACGGTGGCGTCCTCGCCGAGGGATGCACCCGACGCGACGCGTGCGCCGTCCAGTTCTACCGTCACGTCCGCCCCCGTGCGAGTCGCAGGACGGTCAACAGCGTGACGACACCGACGAACGCGAGAATCGCTTTCCGTTTCATGGATGACTGCGGGCAACGTGGTGCCCGCTCGATACGGTGTACCAGCCGACGACTGTTCACTATAGGTCGGGTAAGGAACGGCTTATCGGGCGTCTAAGCGCCGTTTCTCGTCGTCTCGGAGGCCCGCGATGCGCTCTATCTCCCGACACACCTCGACCGCGCGGAGGGCGTCGTCGGGCCCGACCACGGGGTCAGAATCAGTTCGGCAGGCGTCCACGAACGACGCGAGTTCGCGCGACAGCGGGTCGGATTCCGCGACGCCGAGGTCGCGGTCCGTCCCGTTCGAGACGGTGACCGATTGAGTAGCGTAGTCCGCGCTGACGGTGCTGTCGGGGGTCGTCACGGCGAGCGTGCGCCCGTCGTCGTGGCTCACCCTGCTCGCGGAGAGCGTCGCGACGAGTCCGTCGAAGTCGAGGGTCGCGGTGGCGTACTCGCCGTCGGCGGCCGCGGCCGCGCCGATTACGTGCGGCGTCTCGTCGAACAGCGTGCAGAGGACGTCCACGTCGTGAATCATCAGGTCGAGGACGACGGAATCGGGAATCCGGCGGTTCGGCGGCGGGCAGAGGCGGTCCGCGCGCGCGGCGAGCACCTCCCCGTCCGATAGCTGTTCGTGCACGGCGTCCACGACGGGGTTGAACCGTTCGACGTGCCCGACCTGCAGGATGACGCCCGCGTCGTCGGCGCGTTCTGCGAGCGCGCGTCCGCGTTCGGGATTCTCGACGAACGGTTTCTCCACGAGCGCGTGAACACCGGCGTCGATGCAGGCGGTGGTGAGGTCGGCGTGCGCGCTCGTCGGCACGACCACGGACACGGCGTCCGCGCGGGCGAGCAACGCGTCCAGATCGAGCGCGTCTGCGTCGAACTCGTCCGCGACGACGGCGGCGCGCTCGGTGTCGCGGTCCGAGACGCCGACGAGTCGCGCGCCGTCGAGGTCCGAAAGGATGCGGGCGTGGTGTTCGCCCATGCTCCCGACGCCGACGACGCCGACGGCGAGGTCACTCATCGACGCGCACCCCGCGAACGGCGTCCGCGACGCGGTAGACGTCGCGCTCGGACAGTTGTGGATGGACAGGGAGCGAGAGCACGCGGCGCGCGGCCCGCTCCGCGGCCGGTGCGGTCGCGTCCACGCCGTCGTACGCCGGTTGTTCGTGTATGGGCGTGGGATAGTAGACGCCGTACCCGACGCCCGCGGCGTCGAGTCGTTCGGTGAGCGCGTCCCGGTCGTCGCAGTCGACGGTGTACTGGTGGAACGCGTGCGTCCGGTCCGTCGGAACGCGCGGGGTGGTCACGTCCGCGTCTTCGAGCAGGTCGGTGAGCGCGGCGGCGTTCCCGCGTCGCGCGTCGATGAACGCCGGGAGGCGGTCGAGTTGCGCGCGGCCGATGGCGGCCGCGAGGTTCGTCATGCGGAAGTTGTGGCCGACTGAGACGTGTTCGTACCCCGCTTGGTCGCGCCCGTGGTTGACGAACCGGCGGAGGTTTCGCTCCACCTCCGCGTCGTCGGTGGTCACCATCCCGCCTTCGCCCGTAGTCATGTTCTTCGTCGGGTAGAAGGAGAAGCACGCCGCGTCCCCGACGGAGCCGACCGGTTCTCCGCGGTAGGTCGCGCCGTGGGCTTGCGCCGCGTCCTCTATCAGGGACGCGTCGTGTTCGTCCGCGAGGTCGCGGAGCTCGGCCATCGCCGCGGGGAGGCCGTAGAGGTGGACGGCGAGTATCGCCGCCACGTCGTCGCGCTCGTCGAGGACTCGTTCGACCGCCTGCGGGTCGAGGTTGTACGTCTCGGGGTCGATATCGGCGAAGACGGGTGTCGCGCCCGCGAGCCGAATCGCGTTCGCCGTCGCGACGAACGAGAACGGGGTCGTGAGTACGGCGTCACCGTCCCCGATTTCGAGCGCTTCGAGCGCGGCGTGCAACGCGGTGGTTCCGTTCGAGGTCGCGACCCCGTTCTCGGTACCCACGAAGTCGGCGAACTCGCGTTCGAATCGCCGGACTTGCTCGCCGTCGGCGAGTTGGCCGGAGTCGAGCACGTCGCTGACGCCGCGGCGCTCTGCGTCGCCAACGACGGGAGCGGCGATGGGGACGTCGGTCATCTCTCACACCTCGTGGAGTGTCGGGCGTGCGAATCGTTCGAAGAGTAGTGTCCGGACATACGCCTTGCTGGTAGACGACTCGGGGGAACGCGGCATTGCTATACGGCGGGTAAGCCCGAACGAACGCCGAACGAACCGGCTTAGAGGCCGTCTATGTAGCGTAACAGAACGGTTCGCGCGTGCAACGGTCTGTTCGGTTTACGTTCGTCCGGACGTAGTCTCAGGTGATGGTACGCACCACCGCCGCGTGGACGGCGGACCTCGTCTGTCTCCTCGCGCTGGTCGCGGTCGCCGACGTCCTCATCGTCGTCGCCGGCGTCACCGCGCCGTTCGTCCGCATCGCCCTCCTCGCGCCACTCGTTCTGCTCGGCCCCGGCTACGCGCTTGTCGCCGTGCTGTATCCGGAGCGACGCGTCCCCGGTCCGACCGACCCCGCCCCCGGGAACGCCGCCGCCGTCGCGAAACCGTCGCCGCGACACCTCCCGCCGACCGTCGCCGGCAGAGTCGGGCTCGCCGTCGCCGCGAGCCTCGTAATCGTTCCCGCGCTCGCGCTGTTCACCGTTCAGACGGGTGGGCTGAGCGCGGAACGCGTCCTCCTCGGCATCAGCGCGGTGACGGCCGGCGGCGCGCTGCTCGCGCTCTCCCGGCGCGCCGCCGTGGAACCGGAATCCCGGTTCAGCGTCGCCGCGTTCCACCCGGGCGTTCCGTTCGGGCCGCGTCGCTCTCGTATCGGGCGGTCCGAATCAGGACGGGGGCGCGTCGCGAACCTCGCGCTCGCCGTCGGCGTCGTCGCGCTCGTCGTCGCGACGGCGTTCGCCGCTACCGCGATGACTGGAAGTTCGTTCACGGAGTTCTACGTCGGCACCCACGCCGATTCGGGATTCACCGCGAGCGACTACCCACGTGACTTCCCCGCGGACGCCGGGAAACCGGTCGTCGCGCGCGTCGGGAACCACGAGGGCCACGACCAGTCCTACACCGTGGTGCTCGCGGTCCAGCACGTCCGGTCGGACGGGAGTTCGCTCTCGGTCGTGGACCAGCGCGTCCTCGACAGCCAGGAAGTCACGGTCGGCACGGGCGACACCGCGAGCGTCCGGTTCACGCCCGACCCCGGACCGGGCGGCAACGACCGCCGCCTCGTCTTCCTCCTCTACCGCGGTGACGCGCCCTCCGCCCCCTCGATGTCGTCCGCGTACCGGGTCGTTCACTACGCGATAACCGGGGGACGATAGCCGTGATGCCGTGGGGCCACCTCGCCTTCGGCTACGTGCTCGTCTCGCTCTTCACCCGAATCGTCGCCGGCCGCCCACCCCGTGACCGCGAAGCCGCGGTCGTCCTCCTCGCCACCCAGCTCCCCGACCTCGTGGACAAACCGCTCTCCTGGGGGCTCTCGCTCTACCCGACCGGGTACGGCGCGGCGCACTCCGTCTTCGTCGCGGGCCCCGTTCTCGTCGCGGTGGTCGCGTACGGAATCGAGAAGCGGTCGCTGCCGGCGCTCGCGTTCCCCGTCGCGTACCTCTCTCACCTCGCGGGCGACGTGCTGGCGGCGCTCGTGGACGGCGCGCCGAACGCGCTCGGGCGCGTACTCTGGCCGCTCTCGTCCTTCCCGTCGTACGCCCACGACCGCGGCTTCGTCGGGCGTACCGTCTACTACCTCGGCCGGTTCGCGCACGAACTCGCCGACCCCGCGATGCTCGCGTGGGTCGCGGCCTACCTCCTCGCGCTCGCTGCCGTCTTCGCGCTCTGGGTGTACGACGGGACGCCCGGAACCGGACTCGTTCGCGCGCTCGGGCGCTGAATCGGCGCTTACACGCCGTATAAGTAAGCGCGCAGCACACCGGGTTTTCGGTGATGGCTACGCAGGACACTGCGCGGTTCGACGCCACGGCCGCCGACCTCGCGAACGAACTCGGCGTCACGTACCTCGGCCCGAACGCGCGCGTCACCGACGTCGCCGCCCTCTCCCACGCGACCGGCGACGACCTCGCCTTCTCGACCTACGACGACCCCGCCGCGATCAGCGCATCCGACGCCGGAATCGTCGTCGCATATCCCGACGTTTCCGTGCCGGACGGCCGCACCGTGATTCCTTCTCCCGACCCGAAGCGCGACTTCGTGCGGTTGCTCCGCGCGCGCGTCGGCGGCGCCGTCGCACGCGGCGTCCACCCGTCGGCCACCGTCAGCCCCGACGCCGAACTCGGCGACGACTGCGCGGTCGGCCCCGGTGCGAGAATCGGTTCTCAGGTATCGCTCGGCGACCGCGTGGTCGTCGGGTCGAACTGCGTCCTCGGCGGCCCCGGATTCGGGTTCGTGGCGGGCGAGGACGGCCCCGTTCGTCAACCCCACCTCGGGCGGGTGCGAATCGAGGAGGGCGCGGAACTCGGCGCGAACTGCACGGTCGACCGCGCGCCGTTCGACGAGACGGTGATCGGGTCGGACGCGAAACTCAGCGCGGGCGTCCACGTCGCACACGGCGCGTCCATTGGCGCGGCGACGACGGTGGCGTTCGGCGCGGGATTCGCTGGCGGCGCGACCATCGGCGAACAGGTCACCGTTCACCCGCACGTCTCCGTCGCGACGGACGTCTCGGTGGGCGACGGCGCGGAACTCGGCATGGGGTCGGTCGTCATCGAGGATGTCCAAGCGGGCGCGCGCGTCGCCGGGTCGCCCGCGCGACCCATCGGGGGTGAGCGATGAGCGAGGCCCGCGCGCTCGTGGAGACGGGCGACGTGACGTTCACGTTCGACTGGTACGGCCAGTTTCTCGACGCGCTCGTCGCGCGCGACCGACGGTTCCGCGGCTACGACGACACCCTCGATTCCGGGGACGTCCTCCTCCGTCACGACGTGGACTGGTCGCCCCGGAACGCGCTCGAAACCGCGCGCATCGAAGCACAGCGCGGCGTGCGAGCGACCTACTTCTTCCTGCTCTCTTCTCCCTTCTACAACCTCTTCCACCGTCGGAACCGCCGCGTGCTCGCGGAAATCCACTCCCTCGGCCACGACGTCGGCTTGCACTTCTCGACGCACCAGTACTGGGAACGCCGGCCGCCCGCGTACCGACTCGGCGAGCGAGTTACGGTGGAGCGCGAGGCATTGTCGGCCGTCGTGGACCCGATAGAGACGATTTCGTTCCATCAGCCGCCGGAGTGGACGCTCGCGCGGACGTTCGACGCGTTCCCGTCGACGTACGAACCGCGGTTCTTCGAGGAGATCGACTATCGCGCAGACTCCCGCCAGCGCTGGCGGGACGAGCATCCGCTCGCGGACGGCTTACCCGACCGCGTGCAAGTGCTCACTCACCCCGGTCTCTGGGGGGAGACGGACGCCGACTTCGAAGAACGCCTCGCCGCGCACGCCGACGACGAACTCGACCGTGTGCGGCGGTTCATCGAAAACCAGTACGTCACGAAAGCGGAGTCGGTTCCGGCGTTCGTCGACCGCGAGTTCTAGACGTCGACGGCGAGACCGCGGCTCTCGATGCGTTCGAGGACCATCGCCCCGGCGACGAACAATAGTCCCGTGAGGAGCACCGAGAGCGCGTCGCCGGCGTCTCCCGCGAACGTGAGCGCCGCGAGCGCGGCCACGAACCCGCCGACGGTTCCGAGGACGCCGAGCACGTAGAGCAGGGGGACCGAGTACGACCCGCGTTCGACGTACTTCGCGCGGAGTCGCCACGCGAAGTCGCGGAGGAGGAGCATCGATACCCGGGGGACGTAGGAGGAGAGTTCGATGTGGCTCGTCTCGTCCTTGTAGACGGCGCGCCGTGGGACGTCGGCGACTGTGGCGTCGATGGCGTTCAGGCGGACGAGCAGGTCGTTACAGTAGCCGTAGTCCTCGTACATCTCTTCGATGTCGACCGCTTCGAGCGCTTCGCGCGTGATGGCGGTCGAACCGTTCTGGGGGTCCATCACGTCCCAGTAGCCCGACGCGACTTTCGTGAGGAAGGAGAGGACGAAGTTCCCGACCTGTCGGTGGCGGGGCATCGAGTCCCGGTCGGTGTTGCCGAGGCGGTTCCCCTTCGCGTAGTCCGCGCGTCCCGCGGCGACGGGGCGGACGATTCGCTCCACGATGTCCGCCTCGGTCTGTCCGTCGCCCCCCATCACGACGGTGACGTCGACGCCGTCGGCGAGCGACCGGAGGTAGCCGGTCTTGATGGCGCCGCCGACACCCCGGTTCGCCTCGTGGATGATGGGGACGACGCGCGGACTGAGCGTGACGCCCGTGTCCGTGGTGGGCGCGTCTCTCTCCTCTTCGTTGGCGGCGTCCGCGTGTTCTCGGATGACGCGGCGCGTGTCGTCGGTCGACCCGTCGTCGACCACGTACGCGCGGTCCAGAAACGCCGGGAGGGTGTCGATGACGCCGCCGATGTGATTCTCCTCGTTGTACGCCGGGATGACCGCGGCGATGGTTTGTCCGTCGTACATCTCAGTGTGTTTCGTCCGTCTGCTGTCTCGTCATCGCTCTCTATCGGGACCGTTGGCCCGTGTCGGTTTCATTATAGCGCGGATAAGTCCGGGGCGCTCTGGAGAACGTTTTCTCCAGACGTAATCTTCCGAAATTCAGTTAGAGAGACGCTCTACGCGGCAACCGCAATATTTAGGTGTTGTGGCCATTTGATGGTGAGATAAGGCTAATAGAGTACTAAAATTAATCTATTGGCCACAGAAAATAACATGAGCAAATTCAGAACGTCTGACAAAAACGACGGGCGGAGGGGGATGAACCGACGGACCTACCTGGGGGCGACCGTCGGTGCGGCGGCGGGGCTCTCCGGGCTCTTCTCGACGACGGCCGGTGCGTCCACGTGGTACGACTCGTACGCGGCCAACTACGACACCGTCGTCGACGTGACCGAAGCGGGCGCGGACGACACGGGCGGCGAATCGATTACACACGTCTTAGAACGGAACGCGGGCGACGACACGCTCCTCGTCTTCCCGCCGGGGACGTACAAGATGAACTCGCAGTTCCGCTTCACGGGCTTTTCGAACTTCGGGATGGTGGGGAACGACGCGACCATCGTTCCCGGGTCCATCGAGAACGTCGAAGGGAACGTCGTCACGGAAGGCGAGTTCTCGGGGGCGGCGCGCCTGTTCCGCCTCGGCGTCGTCTACGCGCCGGGCGAGAAACTCCACGTCGAGGGGTTCGACTTCGACTTCACCGCTGAGTCCTCCGGCCTGCGCGCCATCGAGGCGTACGTCTCGGACGACATGGTCGTCAAAGACATCGACATCCTCGGCGAACACGACACGGGCACGTTCGGCCCCGGGATGTTCTCCGTAACGGACCCGAACGGCATCGCGACCGTCGAGGGATTCCGTGCGCTGGACGGCGGCGAGTTCAGCGAGAACACCGTCGGCGACATCCACGTCGGACCGACCGGGATGCTCGTACCGCCGAGTCACGAGGGGAAACTCTGGTTCCGCGACTGCGAACTCGGGTCCTTCCCCGACAACGGCCTCTACGGCTCCAGCCCGAACGGCCGCGTCGTCGTCAAGGGCGGCACCTATCGGAACTCCAACGTCTCGAACATCCGGCTGATGGGGAGTTTGAGCTACGTCATGGACGCGCACGTCATCATCGACGAGGTGCTCGACGGCCACACGCAGACCGGCGTCCGCCTCGACCGCGGCGAACACCTCTGGATGTACAACACGACCATCGACGCACCGACCCCGAACGGCCCCGTCGTGCGCGTGAAGGACGACGCGGTGTCCGCACGCATTCAGGACTCCACCATCAACGTCGGCGACCGTCCGAGTGACGCCATCGTCGTCTCCGACGACGCCGGCGTCGTGGACGTCCTCGACACGAACATCACGTTCGACGGCGCGGGACACGCGATCGAAGTCCACGGCCACAACGACGACAGCGACGACCCCGTCACGCTCCGCCGGGTGCGCGTCACCGGGGACGCGAACGGACGCCACGGCCGGAACGCCATTCGCGTGATGCGCAAGGGCGTCACCCTCGACCACGTGGTCGTCCACCAACCCGGCCCGAACTACCGGCGCGCGCTCGAAATCCACGGCGACGACACGACCATCGACGCGGGCGCGTACCGCTCCACCCACCACCCCATCGTGAACGTCGCGGACGGCACGTCGATAGACGACGTCGTCGCGGAGTCCTACGACGGCTACGAGGCGCTCAAACTCCTCGACGGCTACTCGGACGTGACCGTCACCGACTCGGTGCTGTACAACGGCGTCGAGAACCGGGGGACCGTTGTCTCCCTCTCGAACGACTCCTATCCGAGCACGTAGGACTTATGCGTCCTCTAAGCGGTCGTTTCACGGTTTATCGCGCGGGTAGTGAACCCCTCCCGGCCCGTACCACCCGAACATGCCGACCGTCAGCGTCATCGTCCCCACGTACAACCGCGCCGACGCCCTCCCGCGAACAATCGAGAGCGTCCTCTCTCAGACGCACGAGGACCTCGAACTGTTCGTCGTGGACGACGCGTCGACAGACGACACGCGCGCGGTGGTCGCCGCGTACGAGGACGACCGACTCACGTATCTCCGACACGAACAGAACCGCGGCGGGAGCGCCGCGCGAAACACCGGAATCGACGCGAGTACGGGCGAGTACGTCGCGTTCCTCGACTCCGACGACGAGTGGCGGGCTGGCAAACTGGAACGCCAGCTCGCGGAACTCGAAGGCCGAGACGACGACTGGGTGGCGGCGTACTGCGGGGTCACGATGGTCCGCGAGAACCGGGAGAACCGGGTTCTCGGCGCGCTCCGTCGGCGGTTCGGCCGATTGCACGACACGGAGGGCGCGGAGGGCGGCGCGGAACTCGTCGGCGCGGTGCTCGCGGACGACTTGCACACGAGCGCCGGGTCGACGCTCCTCGTCGAGCGCGCCGTCGCGGAACAAATCGACGGGTTCGACGAGTCCTTCGACCGGTTTCAGGACCCCGAGTTCCTCCTGCGCGTCCTCCGCGAGGGGAAACTCGCGTTCGTGGACGCGCCGCTCGTCCGACGGTACGCGTCGGGCAGTCCATCGGCGGACGCGCTACGGGAGGCGGACGAACACTACCTCGAAACGTTCGCGGAGACGGTCGACCAGTTGGAGGCCGCGGGCCGCGACATCCGCGGCGCGCACGCGTACTTCCTCGCGAAAGCCTATCTCGCGGAGGGACGGTTCGGGACCGGTCTCCGGTATCTCGTGCGGGCGCGTCGGCCGAGCCCCCGCCAGTATCCGGGGCTCGCGGCGAGCGTCCTCTCCGGCGTCGCGGCCGCAACGCGCGAGTGACCACGAATTCGACAGGGTGACGAATTGATGGACGACCTGACCGAGGACCTGGACGCGTTCGTCGGCGACCGCCGCCAGCGCATCCTCGCCGCCGTCCACGACTGTGGGCGCACCGTCACCGTGGACGAACTCGCCGACGTGGTCGCCGAGTGGGAGGAAGAACGCGGGTTGACGAGCGACTGGGCGGCCATCCACGACCACCTCTACGAGGTCGACTTACCCGCGCTCGAGGAGGCGGAACTCCTCGTCTTCGACCCCGAAGAGGGCGTCGTGGACACCCGGCGGACGGTGGTCGGCGAGTGGCAGGAATCGGACGACACCGGTCGGCCGTGGGTCGTCTCGGTCGTCGCCGCGGCGGTGCTCGGCGTCGCCATCACCGCGGCCGTCGCCGGGTTCCGCCACGGCGTTCCGTTCTCGACGCTCTGGCAGGTGTGGGCCGTCGGCACGGTGTTCGTGCTTTCCGCCACGGTCGCCGTCGAGCACGTTGGTCGGTTCGTCGCAGAAAAGATGGGGTGACGCGCGACGAGCTACGAGGTCGTCGCGTTCGTCGTGCCGCCGGCAGTCGTCGTGTTGTCCGCCGTCGTTCCGTTCGTGGTCGTTCCGCCGGCAGTCGTCGTGTTGTCCGCCGTCGTTCCGTTCGTGGTCGTGCCAGCGTTGTCTGTCGTGGCCATACCCGACGTCGTGAGGTCGCCGCCTGTCGTCCCCGGCGCGGTGCTGTTGGACCCGTTCCCGGAGGGACCTGAACAGCCCGCGACGACGAGGAGCGCACAGACGCCGATGGCGAGGAGTGCGTATTTCTTCATGGGGATACTGCATTCTGACGGACGCCGGGGGACTGAATAAACCGGGAGAGTCGTTGCAGTTGCTCCCAGTTGTTCCGTCCGTTCACACGGTTTTTTCGGGGGTTCGTCGTGTTTCGCTGGCGTCGGACCGGGCGGTAGATTGATTGTTACTGTTTACCATCCCACGTGCACGTATGTCCGACACGCTCGTGGAGAACGTCGGCGCGGTGGTAACGGGGGACCTCGAAACGCCCCTGCGACACGTCGACAACATCTACATCCGGAACGGCGTTATCGAGGAGTTCGACTCCGAAACGACGACCGCGGATACCGTGGTCGACGCGAAGGGGACGACGGTCGCGCCCGGTCTCATCGACGGTCACGTCCACCCGGTTTCGGGTGGGTTCACGCCCCGACAGAACACGCTCGGATGGACGGAGAGCTATCTGCAGAGCGGCGTGACGTCGATGGTGTCCGCGGGCGAAATCCACCAGCCGGGGCGGCCGAAAGACGCCGCGGGGACGAAGGCGCTCGCCGTCCTGAACAAGAAATCGTTCGAGAACGAGCGACCAGGCGGGGTGAAACTGCACGCGGGGACGCTCGTTCTCACGGACGACCTCGACGTGTCGGACATCGACGACGTCCACGCGGAGGGCGTCGACCACACGAAGATCATCTTCCCGCTCTCCGACCTCGACCACGCGGCGGCGCTCGTCGCCCGCGCGAAGGAGCTGGGGATGACGACGATGATGCACTGCGGGGGCGCGAGCGTCCCCGGTACCCAGCCAATCGGCGAGGAGATGTTCCGCGCGATAGAACCCGACATCGCCCTCCACTTCAACGGCGGGCCGACCGCGATTCCCGACGAGGAACGTCACGCGCTCGTCGAAGACACCGACCTCGACGTCGAACTCGTCGTCGCCGGCAATCAGCGGACGTCCGTGGAGACGCTGGAGACGATGATGGCGCGCGGCGAACTCGACCGCGTCCAGATAGCCACGGACACGCCCACGGGCACGGGCGTCGTCCCGTGCGGGATGTGGTTGGAGGCGGGGATTCTCGCGAGCATGACGGACGTGTCGGCGGCGGACGTCCTCTGCCTGATGACGGGGACGCCCGCGGCGCACAACGACCTCGACACCGGCGTGCTCGCGGAAGGCCGGCCCGCCGACCTCTGCGTGCTGGACGCGCCGCTGGGGAGCGTCGGCGACGACGCCCTCGCCGCCATCGAGAACGGCGACTATCCGAGCGTCTCCGCGGTGCTCGTGGACGGCGACGTGCTCGTGGAGGGAAGTCGGAACACCGGGCCCGCGAAGAACCCGGCCGAAGTCGTCTAGAACACCGCGTCCGCGAACCGCTCTAACTGCCGTTGCTGGTCCGGCGCGACGAACCGGACGACGAACGTCTCCACGCCCGCGTCGACGTACTCGTCGATTCGTTCGGCGACCTGCGCTGGGGTGCCGACCGCACCGCCGCCCCTGATGGCGTCGGCGCTCATCGGGTCGCGGGCGGGGAAGTACGCGTCGAAGAAGTCCCGCGCCATCCCGATTGCGGCGTCTTCGTCGTCGTCGATGGCGACGTTCACGTACGCCGCGTGGTCGAGGGCGGACGGGTCGCGGCCCGCGTCCGCGAGGATGTCGTGTACGCCGTCGAGCGACCCGTAGTAGGTGTCGGGTGCGATCGCCGTCGGAAGCCAGCCGTCGCCGTGCGTGGCGAGTCGGCGCGCGATGGGGGCGGGGAACCCGTCGGTGGGGTCGAACGCTGCGGTCGGGACGTAGATTGGTGGCGTGCGCGCTGGCCGGAACCCGAGGTTCGCGTCTTCCAGTTGGTAGAACCGTCCGTCGTAGGTCACGGTTTCGCCGTCCCAGAGGCGGGTCACGATGTCGAGGAGTTCGTCCGTCCGCGGGCCGCGTTCGCGGTAGGGGACGTCGAGGTTCCCGTACTCCGCTTTCACGTCGGGGCCGCTGCCGACGCCGATACCGAACCGGAACCGCCCGCCGCTGAGCTGGTCGAGGGTCACGGTCTGGTGGGCGACGTGGACCGGGTTGCGGAGCGCCGGCAGGTAGACCGCCGTCCCGAGGTCTATCGAGTCGGTCGCCGTCGCCACCGCCGCGAGCGTCAACAGCGGTTCGTGGCGGGGTTTCGCGAGCACGCTGTCACCCGCCCAGATGGCGGAGAAGCCGAGTGATTCGACGGTCGACGCTCGTTCCGTGATGTCGGTGCGCGTTCGTTCCGTGATGTCCGCCGTGTCGGCGCTCGACTGTACGATTCCCCGCGTCGGCAACAAGTACCCGAACTCGGCCATACAGTGGATTGGTAACGCACCGCAAGAACCTTTCGCGTCCGCGAACGCGACTAGTCGGAAGCGTTCTCCGCGAGGAGGCTGACGATCTCTACCTCCCAACTGTGTTCGTCTCGTGCGCGACACTCCCACGCGCGCTCGATGGGAACGCCGTTCTCGGCGGCGATACGGAGGAGTTCGGTGAGTCCTGATTCGAAAGTCTGCGCGTCTGTCGGCTCGTCGATGGTGGTCCGTGTCATTCGAAGTCAGCCAGGCTGAACGCGGGCCAGTGCGTCGGGGTCCCCCAGAACGAGTGCTACACCGCCGCCGATGGACCGTCGCTGGTACGCGCTTGGTACGTCAATGGCCCGCAAGGATAAACCGGTTTGGCCCAAAACTCTTCACGAACCGTTATGGGTGGGAGTGACGCGTTCGTGGAACTCGAATTCACGCTCGCCGACGACGAACACCCAGCAGTCCGGCTCTCCGAGAGCCTCGATTGTCGTGTCGAGCTGTTGGACGCGGTTCGGTCCTCCGACGAGACGACGACCGCGTTCTTCGACGTGACCTGCGGTCGGTCGGTCGCCGTGGCCGAACACGCCCGTCCCGCCGGCCACGCGCGAGACGTTCGCGTCTTGAAGCAACACGACCGCGGGTGCGTCGCCGAGGTGTCGCTGACGGAGAGCGTGTTCGAGACGCTCGCGTCCGTACAGGTCCCGCTGCAGTCGCTCGTGATAACGGACGGCGTCGCGCGGTTCGTCGCGACCGTCCCCCCCGAACGTCAGCCGGACGACGTGTTCTCGCTCGTGCAGGAGAACCACGCTGGCGTGACGCTCGTTCGGAAGAAACCCACGCGGCTCGCCGCGCCGTTCGCGACGCGGACGGCGTTCCAGTCGATGCTCCGCGAGCGCTTCACCGACCGGCAGTGGCGCGCGCTCGACCTCGCGTTCACGCACGGGTACTTCGACCGCCCGCGCCGAATCACGCAGTCCGGCCTCAGCGAGAAGATGGACATCTCGCCGTCGACGTTCGGCCAACACCTCCACACCGCGCTCCGCAAACTCCTCGACACCGTCTTCACGGACGTGGACTGACTACGCCACCCTTTCGCATACCCCTCTCAGAGGGTAGCCGGCATTTCCGTGACTACCGAATAGTATCCGTCGATGGCTGGGAACTCAGAACTCTCCGTTTCTCCATCCGCGATAGATTTCGACGTCTTGGCGGATATCGTCCCTATCACGGTTCTCCACGTGGACGACGAATCCGATTTCGCCGACTTGACGTCGACGTACCTCGAACGCGAAAATCCCGATTTCGACGTTATCGTGGAGTCGAGCGCCGCGGACGCACTCGAACGATTGGCGGACGACTCGGTTGCACTCGACTGCATCGTGAGCGACTACCAGATGCCGGGGATGGACGGCATCGAGTTCCTCGAAGCTATCCGCGAGAACCATCCCGACCTGCCTTTCATTCTCTTCACGGGACAGGGGTCCGAGGAGGTCGCTGGGCGGGCGATTTCCGCGGGCGTGACCGATTACCTCCAGAAGGAACGCGGCACAGACCAGTTCGCCGTTCTCGCGAACCGCATCACGAACGCCGTCGAGAAGACGCGCGCCGAACGGAACGCCGAACAACTCCTCAGCGCAATCGAAACCGCGCGCGAGGGTATCAGCCTCATCGACCGGGACGGCCGGTTCGTCTACGTGAACCCGTCGTACGCGGAGACGTACGGCTACGAATCCACGGAGTTACTCGGCGAACACTGGGACGTCCTCTACCCCGACGGCCACACCGAGTACGTTCACGACGAACTCATCCCGAGCATCCCCGACGAGGGCGTGCTCAGAGAGCAGACGACGATGGTCACCGCCGATGGCGACGAACTCGTCACCGACCACGCGCTCTCCTACACGCCGAGCGGGCTGATGGTGTGTAACGTCGACGTCATCGCACCCGACTTCGAACACGGCCTGCTGGCGGACGTGTTCGATGCGCTGGACGACCTCGCGTTCTTCTTCGACGAGGACGGGACGCTCGAATTCTGGAACGAACGGGTGGAACAGGTCACGGGCTACGGCCCCGAGGAACTCTCGACCATCACGCCACGCGACCTCGTGTACGAGGGCGACCGAGCGGCGATGAACGACTACGTGTGGACGACGCGCGAGACCGGCCAAGCCCGCGTCGAAGTCCGGTTACGGCTCGAGACTGGCGAACTCGTCCCCTACGAGTTCATCTCGAAGCGCGTGCTGAACGACCGGGGTGACGTGCTCGGCCGCATCGGGTTGGGCCGCGACATCACGGAACGCAAGCAGTACGAGCGACAGATAGAGCGGCAGAACGAACGCCTCGAACACTTCGCGGAAGTCCTCTCGCACGACCTCCGGAACCCGCTCTCCATCGCCAACGGGCACCTCGACCTCCTCTCCGAGACCGGCGACGAAACCCACTACGAGACCGCGAAGGACGCGCTCGACCGGATGGACGCCATCGTCACGGACGTTCTCGACCTCGCCCAGACCGGCGACCTCATCGAACCCGGTGACTACGAGACCGTCGACCTCGGCGGCGTCGCGGAACGCGCGTGGGCGATGATTCGCCGGGACGACGCTTCGCTCGACATCGCGGACACGAGACCGGTGGAGGCCGACGCCAGCCGCCTCCAGCAGATACTGGAGAACCTCTTCAGGAACAGTATCGAACACGGCGAAGGGGACGTATCCGTCCGCGTCGGCGTGCTCCCCGACGGCGACGGGCTCTACGTCGAAGACAACGGCCCCGGGATTCCCGAGGACGCCCGCGAGGAGGTGTTCGAACCCGGGCACTCCACCAAAGAAGACGGGACCGGGTTCGGCCTCGCGACGGTGAATCAGTTGGTGGACGCCCACGAGTGGGAGATTCGCGTTCGCGAGAGCGACCTCGGCGGCGTTCGGTTCGAACTCCGCGGCATCGAGTTCGACGCGCCCGACCGAACTGGCGAGTGAGACGGTCGCCGACCGACCACGTACCACCGCGACACCCCGGTTCGGGCGACCGAAAGCAATACTTATAGCAGGTTGATATGTTTAATCATGGCGCCGTTCGACACCACCGCCCTCGTCTCACATCTACGGAACAGGTTCGGAGACGACTTGCGCATGGTCGGTTACGTCGACGAGCGTGCGGCCCCGGAGGCGCTCTACGTCCGCGACGACCTCGAATCTCGCGTCACCGACGAACGACTGCGAGCGCTCGTCGACGAGTTCATGATGGGGTCGATGGAGTCGGACCGCGTGCTGCACGAACTCGGGTACGGCCCGCGAAACGCGACCATTCACGACTTCGAGAACGTCCAAATCGTCTTCGTGAACATCAACGAGTTCGAAGGCGTCGGATTCGGGGTCGACGGCAACGTCTTCCAGGGAGGGGACGGACTCGTCGACGAAATCCTCTCCGTCACGTCTCCTCAGCGCGAGTAGCGTTCGGGGAACGGTAGACGGGCCGGTCGAACGGCGATACGTTCATTCTCATCTATCACGAACTGCGTCGTGTGCCCGATAGTGTGCTCGTCGCGTTCGACGGAACCCCGCTCTCGAAGCGTGCGCTCCGCTTCGCGCTCGAAACCTTCCCGGACGCGTCCCTCACGTCGATTTACGTTATCGACCCGTACACGTCGATTCTCGACGTCGAGACCGGTGGGTTGCCGGTCGCGACGGAGTGGTACGACGTCGCCCGGAAACAGGCATCCGACGTTCACGCGACGGCAGTGGACATCGCGACAGCCCACGGCGTCGACCTCGCGACCGTCACGGAAGTCGGCGGGGCCGCCCACGAGATTCTGGAGTACGCCCGCGAACACGACATCGACCACATCGTGATGGGGAGTCACGGCCGCGAAGGCATCGACCGTCTCGTTCTCGGGAGTGTCGCCGAGACTGTCACGCGCCGGGCGGAGACGCCGGTGACGATTCTTCGATGAGTCGACGCGACCCGCCGGCCGGTTTCGTGATGGTGCTGGACGACCTCCGGGGGAACGATGGGAACTGGTGAGTTCGAACGGGCGGGCGTGACCGAGTCCTCCGCTCCGTCGACGTGCACCGTTCAGATACCGCGACGAGGCGGACGTGGCGACGCGGGTGCGCGGGCGCTCGAACGCCAACTCCGAGACACGCCGGGCGTTCGTGACGTGGACGTCTCGTTTCGAACCGGGAGCGTGCGAATCGTCTACGACGAGAGCGCTACGTCCGAAGACGCGCTCAGGCGGACCATCCGCGAACACGGCGTCTCGCTCCGGGACGGCTCAGAGACCCCGACGGACGAGACGGCTAGCCGCTCGGAACTACGACGGGAATCGGTCTTCGTCGCGCTGACGCTCGTCGGAATGGCGGTCGGACTCGGAACCGGCTGGCTCGACGGCCCCCGGGTTCTCGCGTGGGCGGGGTACGGCGTCGCGTACGTCTTCGGCGGCTGGTACGGACTCAAAGGCGCCCTGAAGACGCTCCGCGACTGGGCGGTGGACATCGACCTCCTGATGATCGTCGCGGCGCTCGGCGCGCTCTCCATCGGCGCGCCGTTCGAGGGTGCGATGCTCCTCTTCCTGTTCTCGCTTTCGAACACACTCCAACACTACGCAATCGGGCGGTCGCGGCGAGCCATCAAGTCGCTCGTGGAGATGCGGCCGGACGAAGCACAGGTCCTCCGCGACGGCGACGAAGTCACAGTCCCAATCGACGAGGTACGCATCGGTGACGTGTTCGTCGTTCGTCCCGGCGACCGGATTCCCCTCGACGGCGTGGTCGTCTCCGGGGAGGGAACCGTAGACCAGTCCTCGCTCACGGGCGAGTCCGTTCCAGTCCCGAAAGAACGCGGCGACGAGGTGTTCGGCGGAACGATAACCGAAAGCGGGAGCGTCGAAATCGAAGTGACGCGGCGCGTCCACGAGTCGGCGCTCACCCGCCTCATCCACATGGTCGAACGCGCGCAGAGCGAGAAAGCGCCGACCCAGCGCCTCATCGACCGCCTCGAACAACCGTACGTCCTCGGCGTGTTCGGCCTCACCGTCGCGGCTATCGCGATTCCGCTCGCGTTCGGCGCCGAGTTCACAGGCACGTTCTACCGCGCGATGACGCTGATGGTCGCGGCGTCACCGTGCGCGGTCATCCTCTCGACGCCCGCGGCGGTGCTGTCCGCCATCGCGTCCGCGGGGCGGCAGGGCGTTCTGTTCAAGGGCGGCGAGCACGTCGAGACGGCCGCGACCGTCGACGCGGTCGCCTTCGACAAGACGGGGACGCTCACACAGGGCGACACCCAGTTGACCGACGTGTTCGTTCGCACGGACGCGCCGGACGGCGTGCGGAGCGAGGACGAACTCCTCGCGCTCGCGGCCGCCGTGCAGGGGCGGTCCGAACACCACCTCGCTCGCGCGACCGTCACCGCGGCGGACGACCGCTCGCTCTCGGTGCCCGACGCAAAACGGTTCCAGTCGGTCGCGGGGAAGGGCGTTCGCGCGGACGTCGGGGACGCCACCGTCCACATCGGGAATCGGAGTTACTTCGCGACCGTCCTCGAAGACGTGAAGATCGACGGTCACGACGCGGCCATAGACCGCCTCGAAACGCTCGAAGCCGACGGGAAGACGAGCGTCATCGTCGCCCGAGAGCGAGACGGCGACGCGACCGTTCTCGGCTGGCTCGCGTATACCGATACTGTCCGCCCCGGCGCGGCGGAAATGATCGCCGACCTCCGCGAACTCGGCGTCGAACACGTCGTGATGCTGACCGGGGACAACGAACGCGTCGCGAAACGAATCGCGGACGAAGTCGGAATCGACGAGTATCAGGCCGAACTCCTCCCCGAGGAGAAAGTCGCAACCATCGAGGAACTGGTGTCGCGCCACGAGAACGTCGCGATGGTCGGGGACGGCGTGAACGACGCGCCCGCGCTCGCCACCGCCACCCTCGGCGTCGCGATGGGGGGTGCGGGAACCGACGTCGCCCTCGAAACCGCCGACGTCGTGTTGATGGGCGACGACATCACGAAGATTCCGTACGTCCTCGGATTGGGGCGCAAGACCCGTCGGACGCTCGCCGTCAACCTCGCCATCGCGTTCGGCGCGATCGGGCTCATGGTCGCTACGATACTCCTCCGCGGCATCCCCCTTCCGCTCGCCGTCGTCGGACACGAAGGCTCGACAGTTCTCGTCTCACTCAACGGACTCCGACTCCTCGGCTACCGACGATAACGCGGAGCGGGGGACTCCGCGCTCAGCTTCCCGGAAGCCGGGCGCGCATTCGGACATGAATTTACGCTCGCCGGGCGAGTCGGATGGTCCTCCACGAGGATGTTGGCGCCACTATATTACTGGTCAACGGACACGTGGAAATGTACCAAAGGAAGACTTGCATAGAAATTGTTAACTTAGGAAAGCGACCACTTTCGGATACCGGGAACCCGGTGTCGCTGTGCGTTGGGCACAGTTGGGTTATGGTAGCTACCACCCGTGGGAAATCGGACGCGCGGAGCTTCACACACTTCCCGCACTCTCTCCCCGAGGTCCGATTTCTCACACCACTTCCTTCAGAGTACTGGACGCTCACTGAGTGAGCAGACTGCTCTGCTCGCGCGTGGTCACGAACACCTCGTAATTCGAACCCACAGTCAAGACGAGATTCTGATATTGGAACGTGACTTCACCCTGCGTATCCCGAAACAGAGAGTCGAGTGCATCAGGATCAATCGCATCGTAGAGTGGCTCTTTGAGATCCGGCCCCTCAACGCCTTGCTGCTCCGCAACGGCTTGAACGACTATCTCTGATAATTCACGAGAAGATCCGGTCATCCTTAGGTACCAATAAAAATTTATCCGATATTATATTTCTATGGGAACAGGATATCTCCTGAGGCTATCGGCCGGTCGTCAGTCCGAGAACAACTGATGCGCCACCGCATCAAGTTCGTACTCGGCATCAGCTTGCCCGATTCCCGACGTTCCCGAACTGTCTCCGACTTCTCGCCCCCACCGTCGCGTAGGTCGGCGGCGTACTCTTCGACGTGACCGTCGTCACCGGGGGCGCGCTTACGGTCCACCTGCACCGCGTCCGGCATCGCCCGCAAGTGCTTCGCCACACCCCACCCGTTTGCACGGTGCGCGAGGAACAACAGGACCGAGTGACAGCCGCGACACTCACGGTAGCGAGTGCAGCGATCCGTAACCGGATTGAAACAGACCTCCTGACAAGAGTGACAGTGATAGAGCAGATACGAGGCAAGGTCTGTCACCGCGAACCACCCCGATTTGCGAACGCGAACGCAGGACACCGCGGGGCCGCGAAAGGAGACGAAACGAACTTAGAATACGCGTCGCTTTTCGGGAAGCGAACTCGTCCGAAAAGACGGGTTAGAAGGTTTCGTCGGCAGGAACGGGTTTGTAGCCGAAGAAGGTTTTTTGCAAGCGGGCGCTGCAGGATTGTGAACTTCAGTCGCAGCGAAGCTGCTCCTTAGTTCAAATCCGTCGTGCCGCTTTCACGGCTCACTCCGTTCACCGGAAAACGGGCGCTGCAGGATTTGAACCCGCGGCATCTTGGTCCGAAGCCAAGTGCTCTGTCCAGGCTGAGCTAAGCGCCCTCAGCGCAATAGCCACCCACACACCGCATCTACGCCGCCTGTGAGTTTCCTGCGCTCCTCACTCAAACTGTGCGTATCCGTCGTTAAATACACACCGGATTCACAACGAGGGGCTTATCCAAACTCAGCTAATGGTGACACCACGTCACCCTGCCCTGTCAATGATTTATCAAGGCTGATAAACACACGCGATAACACGGGGGGTAGCATCCTTTTAATTAGATTGCTCTATTGAGCTCCTGGATTAGTGAGGTAAGCCTATTCTTTGAGATGATACCGTAAACGGGCCTGGTCGGTATCAGCTATATTTTTTCGAGAAGGTTTGCTTTCTTCTTCTCGAACTCTTCGTCCGAGACGACACCCTCATCATGAAGTTGTTTGAGGTTTTGTAGTTGTACAGTAGGGTCGGGTTCGTTCGTATTAACAACTTGCTGTGTCTGATGTAGTTCTTCGACTTTTTCGCGGATAAACTTCATTGCACTCCGGATTTCATCTTTCGAGGGGCCCTGGGCTTGAATGTGGTACGTTTGGCCCTTTGTTTGGAGAGAAACCCGCCGTGACAGGACCCCGGTATCGAGGTCAACGCTTGTTACGGACCGATACGGAATATGGCGTTCGTCATCACCTAGAACCTGCGGAACTGCGATAACGATGCGTTTGTTGGTGACCGCCGTGTAGATACCCTTGAAGGAACTTTTCCGGTCGCGGTCATTCCCGAAAATAGATTCGCCAGCGCCTGACCCTTCTACGTCAATAGTGCCGCCACGCCACATATAGTGGACCGTTTCCTCGTCATCAAGCAACTCGATTACCTTTTCTAACCGTTCTGGGGTAACCCAGTCTCCCTGAGGGTTGCAATCAAGATGTGTCTCTTTTGCCGGTTTCAGTCCTCCCTCTTCCTCGACAAATTTCTCCCACGAATTATAGTCCGTCTCACCTTTCACATAGTCTTCTGGTGATTGGTATGATGACATCACCACATCCCCTGCATCGACACCCAAAAACTTTTCAATTTTATTATATTTTTTCCTTCTGTGGTTTATATCACTAACACCGGTTTTCACGGAGGTGGCTGTGTCTTTAACGGTACCAAGAAACCCACTGCCTTCCGACTCCTCCTCGTCTTCGTTTTCATCCTTGCTGAATATACCCATATCCCCCAGTTATCAAATATACATAATAAATTTTACTGTCATTAGTATATTGTGTCTTATTGAAAGAGCTGGATTCGCTCCCAGCCGGCGATTCTAGGAAGGCACCTTCACTGTTCCTCGCAAAACACCGCCAGCTTAACGGATTCACTATATCTGAAGTTCGTTTTCTGCTTGCGCTAGGAGTTAACACACGGCGCGCCCGCTATTGAACAGGAACAGTCTATCTTGCGTTCAGGGCGCACCTTGCCCTGTCTATGGAACCCCCCTCTTGGGCTCAGTATAGAGCGGTGGGGATAAGTACCGAAGTATTGGCTGTACGGCCTGGGTGGTAGCACAAGATGTCTTGGAGGTCAGGACTTACCTGAAAATATGGGGAGATGACACACTCAATGCCCGCAGGCACAATCGAATCGAGCTATCGGTTTAGCCAGAGACGAAACTGGTCTTTCAGCTCCTTCAAGACAGCAGAGCGAACCGGCGGGATTTCAGTTGGGTCCGCAACCTCAAATAGCGCACGCTCGGTTTGGCCGTCGGTCGAGATGACTCGTTCCTCGTACTGCGAAGAACAGTCCGTACATTCGATGACTTTCGCCTTCTTCCCCGGTTGAATTCCTACCCAGCTCACGGTCAGCGACGACTTTCCACAAGCGGGACAGCCATCCTCCCGTCGGTTCCGCCCACTGTCCACATGGTTCTGAATGGGACTGGGATTCTCCGCGTTCTTGCCTAATCGGACGAAGCCGTCTTGCGTTTCATCCGTCCGGTAATGTCGCTCGATAGCTCGCCGGACTCGTTCAGACAGGTCTCCCTCTTCGATTGCTGTTGGAGCGGTCCCACTTCCGTGAATCGCCTGGTGGCATGCTTTACAGACAGTGGTTAGATTCCGGAGTCGATGGGTCCCACCCTTACTCTTCGGAACTACATGGTGGGCATGAAGTTCCACGTTCCCTCGTGGGCCCCCTTTTGCGCCACAGTTCTGGCACTGAAATCCATCCCGCCGATAGACTTTTCGACGGCGTGTATCCCAATCGCTTGGATAGCTGTCCGCCATACTCTCGATGTCGAAAACCTATCAAATAATTCTATGCCCAAACCAACGACAAGAATTTTTTTTAAATATCCAATAGGAAGACGCGTTTCAGACCGGGCCTATGCGACACAGAATTTTGGACAACTGAGACCTGGAATTACCGACTACAAATCGTCCTCGGTGAAAATCAACGACACACTGTGTTCGTTCAACCACTGTGCTCTCCGTTCGTAGTCCGGGATGTACTCCCCGACCAGCCGCCAGAACTCGCTCGTATGATTCTGTTCTCTGAGATGGGCAAGCTCGTGAACGACAACGTAATCGAGAACGTCCGGGGGAGCCATCAGCAACCGCCAATTCAGTCCGAGCGTTCCAGAGGTCGAACAACTTCCCCACTTCGTCCGTTGATTCCTCACTTCGATTTTCTCGTACGCTAGCTCCATCTGCTCAGCAAAATGGTCGGCTCGTGCCTCAAATCGCTCCCGAGCTTTTCGCCGATAGAGCGTTTCAAGCGCTCGCTTTACCGACGTCTCCTCGACGTGGTGGCTCGCTAGTCTGAACGACTCACCATCCACAATCGACGACGGCCGTTGCTCGACAAGTATCTCGCAATCCTCCCCAAGGTATGGAAACATCTCCCCCTCCGCAAACCGTCGTTCAGGGATATCCGCGCGATACTCGTCGAATCGGCGCTTCTTTTCGATGACCCACGCGGCATTCTCCTTGAGTAACTCCGCTGGATACTCGTCGCCAGAACCGGGAAGAACGACCGTCACACGATGAATGTCTATATCAATGCGTGGCTCGGACGCATCCGAACTGTGGCGAACCTCATACTCAACCGACTCCCCCAATAGTTCCACCCTTCGCCGTTGGGTCCTACTCATTGTTCTGGATGAGGTAGTTCCGCACGTCATCAACGAACCCGTCGTCCTCGCGGATGAGCTGGCCGAGGTCGTGTTCAACCACCAGCACGTCCAATAGGATACGCTCAATTTCCGCGATGGTCTGTTGGTTAGTCCGCCACCCAGCATATCCTCGGTCAACACGCTCCCGGAACTGTGTCACAATCTCCTCAGCGACCTCCTCCGCCTGTTCATCGGACTCTATCGCGTCCCGAGACTCCTCGGTCAAATGCGTGTAGATGGCGAACTCAGCGGCCTCCATCCCCGCCTCATCCGCTTCTCGCTCAACGTTCAGCACCTCCTCCTCGACAGACTTCAGGGCCTCAACCGCCTCCGGGTCACTCATATCCTCGCCCTGCCATCGCTCAACGATGTCCGTCACGCGCTCGCTCAGCCGCCTGTATCGAGGGTTCTGGTTCTCCCGTGGGTGCAGATGTTCCCGAGTCGCGTGAGCAATCTGGGACGCCTTGACGCCCGGGTTGTCGAGTCCCTCCACGTCTTCGAGATACTCCTCGCCAAGCTTGTACGTCGGGAAGTCGCGCTTGATTTCCGTAATATCGACGTGCTTGTCGAGTATCTCGCGCGTCTTCTCCCGCATTTCCTCCTCCGGGTCATCGTCGCCCGAGGTCGTGCGCATGAACGCGACGTGAATCCGACTCAGCCACTTGTAGTCGCGCTCGATACCTTCGCTTACCAGCCGTCCATCCGGGGCGACCGCCTCGTAGAGATTCTGGAGCCGCCGGAAGTTCTGCTTGAACTCACGGCGTTCCGGATGCGTACTGATGCGCTCGATAGCCGCGGAAGTCGCCTCTTGGGTGTCGTCTTTCGGAATCCCATCGAAGATATCCAGCACCCGCTCAACTTGCTCCACGAGGTCGTCGTAGAGTTCGTCCTTGTCGCGGGCGGCATACGCCTTCGTTTCTGCGTCGTAGTCGAGCGCCTCATCAATGTTCTCGAAGACTCCCTGGAAGTCCACAATCTCGCCGTTCTCCTTCCCCTCGGCGGGTCGGTTCGTCCGGGCGATAGCCTGCATCAGATTGTGGTTCTTGAGGTTCCGGTCGAGATACATCGTCTTCAAGATAGGTGCGTCGAAGCCCGTGAGAAGCATATTGTGAACCACCAGAAGCTTGGGGTCGTCTTCCTGCTTGAAGTCCTGGACGATGCTATCGCGCTCCTCTGAATCCGTGTGGAACTGCTTGATGAGGTCTGGGTCGTCCTTCGTAGACGTGTAAAGAACCTCCACCTCCGCATCGCCACGCCGTTCGATGAGTCGCTCCCCGTACATCGCCGCCGACCGTCGGCTCGGCGTGACCACCATGCCCTTCCAGCCGTTCGGAGAGACGTGTTCGTCGTAGTGAGCGTCGATTTCTTCGACGGCTTTCTCCACACGCGGCTCTATTTCTGCAAGCGTCGTCGCGTTAACGTTCTCGCGAATAGCCTCACGTTTCTCGTCGGTCGTCAATCCGCGGAACTCCTGCTCGAACTCCTCATCAAGTCCGGCGTCATCTATCGCCCACTCCATCTCGTGTCGGAGCGTGAAGTAGACGGGGAGAATCAGGCCGTCATCAATCCCCTGCTTGACCGAATAGCGATGGAGGTAGTCCTCACCCTCCGGGGAGAACTCGCGCATCGTGTTGCGCTTCGCCTGCTCCCGTTCGTCCGGCGCATACCGTTTTCCTTCTTGAACTGGCGTCCCGGTAAATCCGAAGTGGTAGGCTCCTTCGAGCGCGTTATCGAGCCGAGTTCCAAGGCCACCCTCCATAAAGCGGTGGGCCTCGTCGCTCATCACGACTACCTCGTCGTTCCCCTGTACGTCCGGGTCAACGTCCTCGAACTTCTGGATAGTCGTGAGGACGAGCTGACTGCTCCCCTCCTCGATGAGTTCTTGTAGGTGGTTGATGCTCTCCGCTTCCGTCCATTGTTCGAGAGAGAGGTTCGCCAGTTGGTCGCGCATCTGGCTGTTCAGCTTGTCCGTGTCCACGATGACGAACACCTGCGGGTTCCGTGCCACGGACGAACGTGAGAGGAGGTTCTCGGCGGCGTACAGCATCGTGAAGGACTTCCCCGACCCTTGGGTGTGCCAGATAAGCCCGCGCTTGTGTTCGCCCCTGCGGACTCTATCGAGGATTCGGTTCACCGCGTAGTACTGCATATACCGCGGGACGATTTTCGCGTCCCCACCCGCGCGGCGCTCGTAGAACACGAAGTTCTTCACGAGGTCGAGAAGCGTCTCCCGGTTACACAGCGCCTTCACCGCCTGCCTCATCGCATTGTCGTCCTGATACGCCTCCGGCGCATCATTCCACGGCTCGTAGAACTCCGTGGGCGCACCCACGGCCCCGTATCGGAGTTCCATCGTGTCGGCGGCGACGTTGAACAGCCCCGGAACGAACAGCCGGGGCACGTCCTCCTCGTACTGTTTGAGGTCGCGGACGGCGTCGTGCCAGTCGTTGTCCTGCGCAAGGCTCTTGAGTTCCATCGTCACGAGGGGAATCCCGTTGATGAACAGGTTCACGTCCGGGCGGATGGTCGTCTCGCGGGAGACGGAGAACTGATTCACCGCGTGGAAGCGATTGTTCTCGGGGTTCTCGTAGTCGATGAGGTCAACGTAGACTGTGTCGGTCGTGCCGTCATCGCGCTGGACGCTGAACGTCTTCCCCTTGGTGAGGAGCGTGTAGAACGCGCGATTGCCGTCCATCAGGTTCTCCGCATCGAGGTCGCGGCGAAGCGAGGAAACGAACTTCTCGACGTTTTCCTCGGTTACGTCCTCGTTGAGCGCTATGACTTGCTCCGCGAGGAGGTTCCAGTAGATGACCTCGTGGCTATCGCGCTCGTAGGCCTCATCGAGAACGTTCGCACCCCGTCCGCCGTCCTGTCCGTGCGTCTCCCACCCGAGGCCGTCGAGCCACGAGAGAAGCGAGCGTTCGACGCCGCTTTCAGAAGGTATTGCGGTCATTATCTCCTCGCCAGTCCACTTTCGTAATTCATCGTCCACAAGAATAGCCCGGTGGCGACGTAGACCAGACACGTGAACATCGCTTTAACTGGCCGGTTCATTGCTACCGCAGTCAACGGCATTATCGCGTTGAGGTACTCTATGAGGAGAATTGGAATAGCAGAACTCAGCGCCGACTCAGAGCCGGAAAGAAGCGCAGGGATAGCACCAATATACGCGAAGAAAACATTGAGAGCGAAGGCAACTGTAGAGCCGGTAGCGTACATCCGCTTCCATTGACTCGGCCCCGCTGAGAGATTACCGAGCGCATAGTTCAGTCCCCTATCACTAACCATACTGTGTGATTTCCTCGGGCACCGCTATGGTAGTGTCGGTCGTGCGGACTGTTCCCGAGAGGAGGTCTTGCATTAGACCGCGTTTGAGGCGTTGAAGATTGTTCTTATACTCCTTCTCTTTCTTGATTTGATTATCGACCGTTTCGAGAGTATCTGCAATCTTCTTCTGCTCATCTAAAGGTGGTCTGACAACTTCGATAGGTCGGAGTAAGGTTAGATTGAGGTTTTTCTGCGTTGTTTTTGTAGATAACCTGTTCAGGAACGCCTGTCGGTAGCGTAAAAAGTGTTCCAAGAACCGTTCATCAGTTTCTTCATCAGGGGTAATTCCCACCAGACTGTCCGGGAAATACACAGGGAAAGTGGCCACCGCTGTGTCTCCAATATTTCCTGCAATCGTTATGATGATTGTTCCCGGAGCGAACTCTTTGCTGACTCCCCTCCCTTTCTCATTTAGCGTCTGGCTGAAGTCGTTGAGTTCTCCTACAGCCTCAACTACCTCACCAGTTTGTATGAATGGATACTCTCCGTCGTAGAACTCAGGGTCATTCCTCGGTCGGTGTGTGAACTTTCCCCGTGCAACATCAGCAGTCTTGTACAGGCGGGTTTTTTCCCAACTCACAGGGACTTCCCCCAACGTCCCGTATGATTCAGTCTCGTGTTCGTAGTAACCTTCTGTAAACAAGGACTGTCTAAGCCCACGTCCACTCCTCTCAGTCTGCTCGATGATTTCCTCGGTCTTCTCAATCGCCCGGTCAACCGTGTAGAGTACGGTGGCGATTTTGCGCTGTTCGGGGAGTGGTGGAAGAGCAATATCTAACTCACGACGGAACACGCTAAACGGAACACGCTGGCGTCCGGTTGACCCACGCATCCGGGACACAGCGTAATTGTGTACTGGATACGACTTACCAAGGTAGTACAGAAGCCACGAGTGGATTCTATCTCGATTAGGCGAGAGAACGGCGTACTCCGTTGACCCGACCCCGACTTCGGTTTCCATCTCTGGAACGAGGGCGGCTTTCCCGTTCTCGGTACACGGTGTAATTCGAGCGAAGAGAGTGTCGCCCTTGGTGAACGTCTTCCCGCTGTACTCGGAGGCGTTCCGTGTTCCGAAGTATTTCGGCCACGGGAGTTCCGTATCCAGAGCGTCCATCTCGATGTACGTGTTCGGTTCCTCCTCGGACTTCGGATTGGGATTCACATCATATACGTCAGAGCCGTGCACAAGCTCCCAACCTTCTGGTACCTCACCCCAAAACCGACTCAATACACGTTCTTGAGAGCTCTCCGTGTCCGAAGAGTCAGCGAACTCATCAAGAGTAGCCTCCTCACTCATAGTTCAACGCCTCCATATGCTCGCTCATCGTCGCTTCAATCTCGTCGCGTTCGCTCTGCAACTCGCGTAACTTCGCCAGTTCCGCCTCCACGTCAATATCCTCTTCCGGCTCCGTGGTATCAACGTACAGCGCGATGTTGAGGTTGTAGTCGTTCTCTCGAATCTCGTCGAGCGACACGGTGCGACTCACGCGCTCCTCGGTCGTCCACTCGCGGAAGTTCTCGATGATGTGGTCGAGGCCCTCGTCAGTCAATTCGTTCTGATTCGACTTGTCCTCGTAGAACGCTTCGTCGGCGGCGTGAATGAACTGCACTTCGCCCTCGCGTTCGGCGGCTTTGTCCGTGTTCAGTACGAGGACGGCGGAGGGAATCGAGTTGTTCTGGAACAGGTTCTCGGGCAGGCCCACAATCGCCTCCACCATATCGTTCTCCAGCATCGGCTTCCGATAGCGGGACTCGTGTTTGCGGAACAGCACGCCGTGGGGAATGACGATAGCGGCCTTGCCCCCCGCCTCATCGCGTTCGGGACGCTTGAGTTGCTTCGCCATATGCATAATGAAGGCGTAGTCGCCCCGGTCGGCACGCGGGAGTTTCTCGTGCCAGTCGAAGCGCCCATACGGGTCGTCTTGGAGGTCGTCCTTCGCCCAATCAGCCGAGAACGGGAAGTTCGCCAGCACCCGGTCGTAGCGTGTGAGTTCGTTCTCCTCGTCGTTCGTGAACGCGGGGTTCGAGAGCGAGTCCTCGCGCTGTATCTCCCCATCGAGGCCGTGAATGGAGAGGTTCATCTTGGCGATGGCCGCAATGTCCGGGTTAACTTCCTGACCGGTGAAGGTCATCTTCGCCGGGTCGCCGTCCTGCTCCTCGCGGTAGTACCGTGCGGCCTCGATGAGCATCCCGCCTGAGCCGACCGTGGGGTCGTGGAACGTCATCCCGTCCTCGAAGTCGTCCACGAGCCGAACGCAGAGATTCACGATGTGCGGCGGCGTGAAGAACTGGCCGCCCGATTTCCCTTCTTCCTCCGCGAAGTGACGCACCAGGTCCATGTACGCCTCTCCGAGCATATCCGGGGGCACGCTGTCCCGGTCGAGGTCGTACGTCGAGAGGTGTTCAACGAGTTTGCCGAGGCGGTCGTCATCGAGTGCGTCCGCGTCGATGTAGTCCGCCCGGAAGACGCCCGTGAGTTCGGGATTCTCCTCGGTGAGCGCGTCGAACGCCTCGTTCAGCGCTTGGTCAACGTTGTCGGATACGGCACGAATGTCCTCCCACAGATAGCCCTCGGGGACGACGGGAATGTCGTAGAGGTTGTTCCGTCGTGCGAACTCCTCGCCGTACTCCTCTTCGTTTTCGGCGTACTGCTTCTCGAACTCGTCGGAGATAGACTTGTAGTAGACGAGCGGGAGAATGTACTCCTTGTAGTCAGTTGGGTCGACGGCGTCGCGGATGATATCCGCGCATTTGAACAGATGGGAATCTAGCTCTCCCAGTGAAATCGACATATCTCACCCACCGTCCCCGAGGGTGTTATCTGCTACGGTGCGGTGAACGCCCCCCGTTCACGATATGCTAACACACGCGCGCGCGTATTTTGTCCGCGTTCAGAGCTGGAATTATGGTGTGGCTTGCTGAATCAAGCATCAGGTGTCGGGTTGCAGATAAATGTCGCGGCGAGAGGCGACTCGGGAGGGATTTAGTAGTTTTCGCGAGGAAATTTATCCATTCGTCACGTGGGACTGTCTCGCCATGACCGGCGAAAATATCTGTGTGATTTGCAGTCGGCCGACGACTGCAGTTCATCATGTGGATGGAGACCAAGACAACAACGCGGAGAAGAATCTCGTGCCTGCTTGCCCTGGATGTAACAACAAAATCCATGCGGGTTCAACACCTCGCACACTCCCCTGGCACGCGAAGCTTCCGGGATGCTCTCGTCGGCGACGACTACCAAAATTCGGCGTGAATGAGCTCAACGGCCTGCAGAAAACAGCGTTCCAGATGGATGAGTACTTGGAGGCCGCGTATCGGACCGCACACACTCGGATGAGTGAAGCTGAACCGCGACCGACCGGTGAACGATATCGTATCAGTGGTGTACGGGCTAGTTCGGCGTTCGCACGCCGGTTCAAGTCGAATATCGTTGCCCATCGTACGGGGAACTGCTACGAACATCGCACCACGCCGGCGGTACTCGACGCAACGGATGCAGAGTATGTGCTATCGCTCCCGGCCATCGATGATATCGCTGGGACGACAACCCGAGCCAAAGCGGCCTATAGTTCGTACCTTGCGTCAATCGACAGTAAGCAGGGCCTCCGTGGGCATGGAGGGTCGATAGAAGGCTATCAGCTGGAGCAATAGGGCGTAGTGAAGAACGCACCACTATTACCTATGGCACTGTTTTCTGGGTGGGTAGCGTGAACCCCCTATCGGTTCGTTCCTTGACCACCCATAGTCGCTGATGCATGCATATGGTCCAGTATATAGCAATGGGTGGCCGGGACCGCGAAATAACACGGGTGGGGGTGGACCCTCACTACCCGTTATATCGGGCCTCGTCCAGTCCGGGCATGGTAACTGTGTTTGCTTCCGTCGTTCCGCGATACTTGCTAATTTCAAAGAACCGCGGGTTACCTTGGGGAAGTTACGAGTGGTGTTTTTCTTCCCTATGGGGTTGTTTCTCCCCTACAGGAGTGGACACCAATCGGGAGAGATATATCTAATGTGTCACCACCACCCGCCTCTCGACTGGGTGGCCACACTGACGGCACACCTTCGTTGTTCCGGTGTACCGGGTCGGGCGCACTTCGGTCTATCTTGCCATTCCACATGACGAAACACCACTCATCGGCTCGGGGCGCACACTCCGAAGAGGACGTTCTCCCTGCCTCGTAGTGCAACCGGAGGAACACTAGGTTCGGCCCATCCCTCTCGGTCAAGTGGACCTCCCCGCCTGCGCTCGGTGGGCTCGCTAGCGGCCACGTGAACGTGCCGTGTAGCTCGCCAAAAACCCATCTCGTTTTACGGAGGGGGCGCTGACTTCCGGAGATAGCCACCCTCAATGACCGGTGGAGGGTAGACGCATTCCAGCATTTTGCCTCAGACGCCAACTGACGGCTGTATACTGAGGCGTGTTCCGCGATTTAACACACGAAACTACCTTGGGATATAAATATAGTAATACTTCCACACACTTAAACCCTTCGATAACCCTGGGTTATATTTTGTCCTTGGTGTAAGCCGTGGGCGTCCAATCCCATCAACTGACACCACGCTCGCTAACTTTTCCGTGCTATCATGGTTGGTGGCAATGGCGGCCAGTGAACCACCCCTCCTTGGTCGAACTTGGGTTTTGTCGCCGGTCTTAGTTTTACAATTTCAGTAATCTACAAACACTCCTTACTCATTTCGACTTCTCCCCGCGCCTGGGTTGTATCGAAACCTCTGGACCTCCAACTCAAGAAGTTCTCCACACGATTCCCGATTAGTCCCCCCATCGATACGGTATGCCCATGTACGGTCGTCCGTATCATTAACCTCAAGCTCGTAATCGGCTCCATGATGTGTTTTGACACGGGCTGTGCATATCGATTCTTTCATCATATCGTGTTTCCACACCTCCGTGACTTTACAGGGCTCACCCCGTGTGGTATACTTCACTGATTGCCCCGCGGCGAAGTATATCTCATCTCCAGGTTCAAGCCGGTCTATGAAGTCCCATGCTTCTGCAACAGAGAGCGGCTGAGTTCGATTTCTTGGGCGTGCCATGATTTAGTATGGGCGACTCAGAATAAAGGAATTGCTCATTATTCTGAAGCGTACATGGCCCCATGCGGGTTTCAGCCGCGTTCCTGGACATCTTCATTGTAACCTCGGCTATTTAAATTAGAATTGGTGGAGTAATATGCAAAGTGCAAATTTATCCATCGTTTCGCGGGAGATGGAACTCGCTCAATATCTCGCGGTACTAAGGGGGGCAGAAGGTTGTGGAAACGTATTCGAAGGAGTTCTCCCTTGTTTACCGAACAAATTACAGCTCCCTCAGAATCTCCTCTTGTTTCTCCTCAAACTCGACTTCATCGATAAGTCTGAGCGAATACCTCTTTGTGAGTTCCTCCATGCAACCCCCAGTGAGATAACGGAGTGGAGGTAATCCCCCCGTGTTATTGTGTTATCTTGTTACAACAAAGGGAGTACTCAAGACTACGTCACGGCACATAATCTCCCTGAAAGGTTTCCCTGTTACTTCCGCAGGCCTTGTGGATGGTCATCTCGCCATATGTGGCTCCGTTTGAGGAGTGTACGTCCTCCCACTTTGGGCGCATCCGACCCGAAGTACGGAAACAGTCGTCCATCAACTGCTGGTCCCCCTTACACCAGAAGTAGAGTTGTGCCACCAAGGCCATGTCCGCTTCCGAGGTGGACTCTCGGCCTTCGTCGCTCCCGTTCCACAACCGAAGTAGCTCTTTGTCAACATCGCCTCCCTTGATGTATTCCTCGATGGTCCGACGCACCTGTTCCGGCGTTGCATCTACGCGTCCACCGTCAAGCTCCGACCCCTTCTCCGCTGTCTGCTGGTCCGAGACCGAGAAGGGCGTGTCGGGGGGTAAGTAGTCGTGTTGGACCTCTTGAACAGCTGTTACTCG
>Ga0207733_100080_pt1 | contig 100658 bp, 107 predicted proteins | sample A23P3SouthBayCA_FD_187735 | JGI IMG/M metagenome (GOLD analysis project Ga0207733, IMG submission 187735) | Aerobic enrichment media microbial communities from Eden Landing Ponds, California, USA - A23 P3 (SPAdes) | ecosystem: Environmental > Aquatic > Marine > Unclassified | place: Emeryville...
TATGAGAAGACATGAGTTCACGCTCATTGCCACTAAGAGGAGTGGATTGAACAAGAACTCACCGGGGTGGGTGCGAATTAACTGGCAGGTCCACTAGCCCGGAACTACTCCGCGCTAACTTCCACTGTTCGCAGTTTCGGCCGTCGAGCTCACGCATATCGTCGATCCCGACTTCATCTGTCCACAGACGGAACTGCTTCAACCTGTAGCGGAGATTTTGGATTGTTGAGTCGCTAACTTCTGGCGCTTTCATTTCGAGGAACTCTTCGATAGCCGTCTCAGGAGTAACTGGTTTGTCGTGCATGGTTGTCACCTGAGATCGTCGACACATGCAACGGGAGAGATATCCCTCGTGCGGGTTGGTGATCTAGTCCGGGAGTGATACCTCCTTCACACGGATCGGCAGTCGCGCGACTGCCCCAGAACGCGAAGCGTGATGGGGAGTCGCGGATCAGCAGAGCGGGCCTTGCCCGCGAAGCATCAAATCTGCCCCAACCCACTAATTTTGCTGCGAGCAACGACGCGAGCAGCAAATTCGTTACGTTGGGCAGTTTGAACCAGACGAGTCGCGCGCAGCGAAGCGAGCACGTCTCGGCGTGGTTCAAATCTGTCCAAACCAGCTTGTTAATTCCCTAAAATCAAAATGTCGGGCTCCGGTGCGGCCACAGCCGGCAGTGACCTGCGTTCATCGATCGGAAACACTCTGCGACCGCTCGAGCCACACAGAGCCAACCGAACGGATGACGGCTCGCATCCGGGGTGTCCAGTGTGGTGTGTTCGGTTAGTCTTCCACGGCCGGTTCAGACGCCTCACGTGGTGAATCAGGGGATGATTCGGGGTGGTCGGTTCGGTCGTCAGCTCCGGTATCTGCCGTGGCAAGAACGTCGATGCGAGAAGCAAGAGCAACACGAACAGGACGAGGAGGAGCAGCGTCGCCCGTTGCGCGTCGAACATCGAAGCCTCAAAGATCCCCTCGAGCAACTGTCGTTGCGCCGGAGTGAGTTGGGTCAGGAACTGTTGCTGCGTGGCGTCGGTCGCTGTCTCCGCTGCATCCTCGAGCGTGATCACCAGATCAGTTCGTTGCGCCGCTGAAACGGTCGCGCCTTCTGCTCGAAGCACTCCATCGACGACGCCACCGTAGAAGTGTCCGAGAAAGTACGAGCCAACGACTGCTGTCCCCAGGGAAAATCCGATCGAATAGCTGACGTTCAGGACGCCGGATGCCTCGGCGGAGTACGCGGTCGGGATAGCCGACATCGTCATATTGGTAATCTGTGCCAGTATGAGTCCAACACCGGCTCCATAAAGCGCCACTGGGAGAACCATCCTGCTGATCGTCTGACCGGGGCCTGTCTGCTCGTACAACAGCACCAGTGCAACGCCCAATACGTGATCAGTAATCACTTCGACCAAGTTATTGTACCGCTCGAGGAAAGCAGCGACGGCTATGATGGTGCCAGCACGAGCAACGTCGTCGTGGCCAACCAAAATGGCTGCCTCGAGCACGGCACCCGTTGTGAGCCGTTCGGCCTCGAAACGCGCTCGAGGACAACCCGAATACTGTCGACCGATGAAACATATGTCGAGAGCACGTACTGGACACTACAGATGGCATCCGACTGGCGTGACGCGATCGAGACCCAGCGCGAACAGAAGGATCAGTACTTCGGCGAGCATCCACACTCGCCGCTCTCGCCGGACGAACGCGAGTCGTTCGACGGCCTCGAGTACTATCCCATCGACGAGGATTACCGATTCGAACTGCCTCTCGAGGAGTATGACGACCCCGAGCAGATCACCGTCGGAACGAGCACGGACGGCGAACAAGAGTACCTCGAGTGGGGTGAGTTCCAGTTTACTGTCGACGGCGAGGAGGTGACGTTGCAGGCCTACAAGGCAGAGCGCGACGACGACCGGCTGTGGGTCCCCTTCCGCGACGCGACCAGCGGCGAGGAAACCTACGGGGCCGGCCGCTATCTCGATCTCGAGGCCGACAGCCACCGGACGAGCGACGGCGACTGGCTCCTCGATTTCAACGAGGCGTACAACCCGACGTGTGCCTACTCGGATCAGTACGAGTGTCCGCTCCCGCCGATGGACAACTGGCTCGAGGTGCCGATCGAGGCCGGCGAGAAGGACTACGGAGAGCACTGAAACGGGCAGGTATCTCGAGTGCCTGCTGACCCACATGGCGGATCAGAGGCCGGGGCTGACTGACAGCAGTCCGGATGACCCGCTGTCGAATCGCGTTGCAGTCAGCCAGGCAAGAACAGATTGAGAAACGCGACCACGATCCCCGCAAGCCCCATCCGGACGCCGGCGACGATCCAGTTCTGTTTCGAGATCGAACCGAGGTATGCCCCGAAGGTAAACAGGACGGCCACGCCGATCCCGATCGCGACCAGCGTCGCCTCGAGCAGCGAAAAGAGGACCTCGTGGGCGAGGAAGGGGAGCAACGGCAGGAGAATACCAATCAGGGGGCCGATACCACTTGCGACCGCGTTGATCTTTCGGGCACCCGCGCGTTGTTGCTGGAGCGTCGTATCCTCTAAGTCGGTCAGCATAGCCCGTTCGATCCGCAGCAGTTCGGCCTGTTTCTCCGCGCGTTCGATCTCCCAGACGCTCCAGACGCCGGAGGTCCCCAGCCCGACGGCCGCGCCGAGCCCGATGGTCACGACGGTCAGTCCGTCGTCGATCCCCGACAGGTACGCACCGACGACGACCCCGATGGCCGTCAGCGTGCCGTCGAACCCGTTGGAGATGAAGTACCGTCGCGAGATCGACCTGACGTCCTCGTCCTCGAGCAGCGTATGGATAGATGACACGGTTCAGGGGATTAGGGGTCCTGGGGCGTTTTGTGGTCGTCGACCATGTGCGTCCCACAGACGACGGCGTCGATCGAGTGGACGGTACCGCCGAGGCCGGCGATAGCGTCTTCGACAGCGACTGCGTCGATGTCCTCACCCTCGAGCGTTACCTTGAGATTATGAACGACGCGATCGGTTTCGATCAGCGCGACGTTGACGCCGTCGATTCCCTCTCGGTCAGCGACAGTCTGGGTGAACTCGAGGATATCAGGGTCGTGTGGCTTCATTACATCGAGAACGAGCCGCCGTATCGGGGCTGCCATGCTGGATCAGTCTCGCTCGATGCCCTTAATGACGGGGGCGATCCGCACACACTCATTATCGCAGTCGCTTGGCGAGGACGGCGATCGCGAGATACCCCGGCAGACAAACGGCGAGGACGACGGCGAGGAGACCCCAGTCGGTCACGTCGAGTGGCACCGTCCCGAAATACTGTGAGATCGGGGTATACAGCACCGAGAGGTGCAGCAGGATCGAAACCACGACGGACGCCGTAAGCCACCCGTTTGACAGTATCGGCGTCTCGCGCAGCCATCGGATGACGTAGAGCCCGACGAGCTCGAGAAAAACGAAGCCGGTGAATACGAGCGTCATCGTGCGCGGGGTGACGGTGGGCGCTCCCTCGAGGGTGTAGAACATGAGCGCAAGGAGGACAATCGTGGTCACGGAACCCATGCCGCCGATCATGACGAGCATCTCGCGACCGATGATCCCCTGTTCGCGGTCGCGTGGCGACCGGTCCATCACGCCCTCACTTTTCGGATCCGAACCGAGCGCCAGCGCCGGCAGCCCGTCGGTCACCAGGTTGATCCACAGCAACTGCACTGCAGGCAAGATGAGATAGCCGTACAGTGATGCGATGAAGACGAGCGCCACCTCGCCGACGTTCGCACTGAGGAGGTAGGCGACGAACTTCCAGATGTTGTCGAAGATCGTTCGCCCGCGCTCGATCGCGCGCTCGATCGTCGCGTAGTTGTCGTCGAGCAACACCATGTCCGAGGCCTGTCTTGCGACGTCCGTCCCGCGGATTCCCATCGCAACGCCGATGTCGGCGTTTTTCAGCGCCGGCGCGTCGTTGACGCCATCGCCGGTCATCGCCACGTTGTGGCCCCGCTCCTGCAGCGCTTGCAGGATGCGTACCTTGTGTTCCGGCGATGTCCGTGCGAAGACGTCGACGGCCTCGACGCGTTCGCGCAACTGGTCGGCGTTTAGGTCCTCGATTTCCCGGCCCTCGAGCACCTCGGAGCCGATCCCGAGTTCATCGGCGATCGCACCGGCCGTCCGGACGTTGTCACCAGTCACCATCTTCACGTCGATGCCGGCGTGTTCCGTCGCTGCGATCGCGTCGGCGACTTCCGCTCGGGGCGGGTCGATCATGCCCGCCAGTCCGACGAATGTCAGCCCGTCCGCGAGGTCGTCGGGACCGGCTGGATCCTCGCGGTAAGCCATCGCCAGCACGCGCAACGCGTCGTCGCCGAACTCGCGAACCGTCGTCTCGATCCGGTCGCGACGCGCGTCGGTCAGCGCCACCGGCCCGTCGGCGGTCAGAATCCGGTCGCAGTGGTCGACGACGACCTCCGGCGCGCCCTTGACGTAGCCGATATCGTCGTGGGCCGTCCCCATCCACTTTCGATCGGAGGAGAACGGCACCTCGCCGGTTCGTGGAGACTCGTCCCGCAGTTTCTCGAGATCGAGCCCGCGACGATCGGCTGCCTCGAGTAAGGCCTGCTCGGTCGGGTCGCCTTCCTCGAGGGTCGCGTCGTTACAGAGCGCGCCGATTCGCAAGAGCAGGGCTTTGCGGTCGGCGAGTTGCTCGTCCCCTGTCTCGCCATCGACGTCGAGGACTGCGTCGTTGACCCAGAGCCTGCTGACGGTCATCTGGCCCTTCGTGAGCGTCCCGGTCTTGTCCGTACAGACGACGTCGACAGCGCCCAGCGCCTCCACCGCCGGGAGTCGACGGACGAGCGCGTTCTCGTCGGACATCCGCCGGACGCCGAGTGCGAGCGCAAGCGTGACCACTGCCGGCAACCCCTCTGGAATAGCGGCGACAGCAAGCGAGACTGCCGTGAGCGCGGCCTGGACCGGATCAGTTCCGCGCAGGAGCAACAGCGGGGCGACCAGCGCAGAGAGGACGAGGACGCCGCCGCCGAGCATGCGACCCAGCTGATCGAGTTCGGTCTGTAACGGCGTCTCCGTCTCCTCGGTCGTGGCGAGTTCGCGAGCGATCGCACCGACCGCCGTCTCCATTCCCGTCTCGGTAATGACGGCCACACCCTTGCCGCGAGTGACGTTCGTCCCCTTGTAGACCACACTCGTTCGCTCCGCGATCGGGGTGTCGGACTCGACCGGCGCGGTAGATTTCGAAACCGGTACACTCTCGCCGGTCAGCGCCGCCTCGTCGACCTGGAGGTCGGTCACCTCGAGCAATCGACCGTCGGCGGGGACGACGTCGCCGCCGCGCAAGACGACGATATCACCGGGGACGATCTCCTGGGCATCGATCTCGACGACCTCGCCGTCTCGGCGGACGGTAGCCGTCGGCGCGGCCATCTCGCGCAGCGACTCGAGGCTCTGCTCGGCCCGGTAGTCCTGAACGAAGCCGAAGATTCCGTTCGCGACGACGATGATCCCGATCAGAACCGCGTCGACGGTGTGGCCCGCCCAGACCGAGAGCACAGCCGCCACGATCAGCACCCAGATCAGGACGCTGTCGAACTGGGCGATGAAAATGTCGACCGGCGTCCGCCCGCCGCCTTCGACGATATCGTTCGCGCCGTACTCCTCCCGTCGCCGGCGCACCTCGTCGCTCGTCAGTCCGTTGGGGTTCGACTCGAGATCCTCGAGAACGCGCGACCACGGCTGCTCGTGTGGCGGGTCAGCCATCGCCACGGTATTCCAGCGCGAACCCTATAGGCGTACCCCGGCTCCCCGGGGTACCGGTTGAGACAGTCGAAGCGGGCACCCGCGACTCGATTCGATGTCCGATGGCAAAACCGATAGTGACAAGCGGGTGTCCCATCACTGACGAGCCACGAACGAATGGACGCCCTCGAGATCAGCCTCCGTCTGGTTGCCGGTATCGGGCTCATCCTCGCGAACGCCTTCTTCGTCGCGATCGAGTTCGCACTCACGCGCGTCCGACAGTACCCCGAATCGACGTTCGACAAGCCGGGCCTTCGCCGTGCATGGGAGATGACCGACGACCTCGAGATCTATCTCACGAGCTGTCAGGTCGGGATCAGCGCAACGAGCATCGCCGTCGGCATCGTCGCTGAGCCGGCGCTCGCGACGATCATCGGGTCCGTCTTCGCGAACACCGCACTCGCCTCTGCGGGTGCTGGTGCGGTCCTCGCGTTCGTCATCATCAACCTCCTCCATCTCACGCACGGCGAACAGACGCCGACCTACCTCGGCGTCGAGCGAACGAAGTTCGTCGCCAGATACGGAGCGACGCCGCTGTACTGGTTCGCGTGGCTGCTCTCGCCCGTGATCTGGTTCGGCGACGCCGTCGCGAAGTGGACGCTCCGCCGGTTCGGGATCGAAATGACCGGTGCCTGGCTCGAGACCGAAACCGAAATCATCGAAACGCGTGCAGACCTCCGCAACCGACTCACGTCGGTCCTCGAGCGAGGCGACCTTCCCGCCGACCGTCGAGAGGAGATCCTCAACGCGTTTACCGTCGGTGACCGTCCGGTCGAAGACGAGATGACCCCCGTCGAGGACGTGGTATTCCTCTCGACGGACGCATCGGTCGAGGAAAACATCGATCGGATCGGCTCGAGCCCGCACACGCGGTTTCCGCTGATCGACGGCACGCCCGAGGCGTTCGTCGGAATCGTCTACGCGCCGACGGTCGTCGACCGGATCGACGAGCTTCGGGCCGGCGACGTGACGTTCGAGGACATCGCGACGCCGCCGATGACGCTTCCTGCCGAGACACACGTCAGCGACGCGATCGACGACCTCCAGGCTGCGAATCAGGAACTCGCACTCGTCGAAGCCGACGGCGACATCGTCGGGTTACTGACGGCGACGGACGCTCTCGAGGCGCTGGTCGGCGCGTTCGAGGATCCTCTCGACGTCAACGATATTTAAAACAGGTCGTGAGAACGGATGGACCACGAACCGACCACGTCTCGTCGGTCAGTCACCGTATGCTCGAGACGAGTCACACCAGCGAGCGATACTGCGAATCGACCGGCGATCGAGTTACTGACCTCGATCAGTCGCCAGCGAGCGATTCCTGGCTGGCAGCGCAGTTGTTCGGACCGAGCTCGAGTTCGAAGGCTTCGTCGTCGTCAGCCTCCTGTTGGCCGAGGTTCGTCGGAATGATGTCCTCGTAGTTGGCCGGTCGCGGGGGCATATCCGAGAGGATGAGCTCGACGAAGTCGTCTTCGTCCATCGTGAGCGCGTCCATCTCGTCGACGAGCTGGCCGATCGGCGCGGTGTAGGTGCCGTCGGCGGCAGGTTCGGCAGCGTCGCTGAAGTGTGCGCCACCGATGAGGGTGTCGTCGGGCAGCGTGAGCACGCGCTCCTGCAGGCTCTCGTAGAGCTGGGCCGCGGCTTCGGGTGCGCCGTCGTCGCCCTCTTCTAAGTCGGGGCGGGCGACGCTCTCGATGAACAGGCCGTCGCCGGTCGCCAGCAGTGAGTCGTCGATTAGGTACGAGGTCATCCCGGAGGTGTGCCCGGGCGTGTAAACGGTCTCGATCGTGGCGTCGCCGACCTCGAACTCGTCGCCGTCCTCGGCCAGGGTTACGTCGTCTGCGTAGGTGACCCCACGCTGGACCGACGCGTCAGGGATGACACCCTCGACACCGACGGCGTCGAGGGCACGCACGCCGGAGATGTGGTCGGCGTGGATGTGCGTATCGATGGCGTATTTCAGGTCGACACCGAGTTCGTCAGCGTCGGTGAGGTACCGATCCGTGAACGCGCGTAGCGGATCGATGATCGCCGCCTCGTCGCCGTCGACGACGAGGTAGCCAAGGCAACCCGAGGAGGGACGCTGGTACTGGTAGAGCGTCCCCGCGCCGTCGTACGCCGAGACTTCGACGCGTTCGTAGATGCGCGCCCAACCGTTCATCCCGTCTTCGAGCTGGTTCGCGTCGTAGCCACGGTCTTTGAGCGTGGCCGCGACGAACTCGCTCGAGCCACCTTTCGCACAGAGGACCGTCACTTCACGGTCGTCGGGAATCCGTGCAAGCACGTCCTCGTCGACCTCGTCTTCGAGGAACTCGAAGTAGGGGATGTTGATCGACTCGACGCTGTCGCCGTCGATGTGCCACTCCTCGTACTCCGATTCCGCGCGCACGTCGAGGAGCGTCACCTCCTCGCCTGCGTCGATGCTTGCTTTGAGTTCGCTGGGGGTGATCGATTCGACCTCGACGTCCGGGGTTGGGAAGTCCATGTCGTCCATTGTGTACACTGACGAGTACCGGCCCGCCCCACATAAAGTTTTGCATAGTTGTTCGACTATTGCACAATACGACTCTACCAGTAATGGGGAAAGAAGCAGAACATGGGCAGATGAGCCTAGTTATAGCGCGTACGGGCGGATGCAGTTGTTTGCATATGCTGCAAGAATCGACGCTCTTTTGAAGCCGTAACCGATATTGTGGAATAGATCCAAGAGGGTACACAAAATCATGAGTTCGGAATACCAGATCGCGGAGACGCTCGACGTGAAAGGTGCATCGTGTCCCATGCCAGTCGTCAAAACCAAGTCCGCCATCGACGACCTCGCTGAGGGCGAGGTCCTCGAGGTAGTCGCCACGGATTCGGGGAGTATGAGCGACCTCGACGGCTGGGCGACCGGCACTGACGGCGTCGAGTTGCTCGAGCAAGTCGAGGACGGGGACATCTACAAACACTACGTGAAAAAGACGGCCTGAGCGGCGCGACGGGGACGTCGCCGCTGTCGATGTCGTCAATGCCGTCCGGATAGCTCCGCGTGCGTCTGCGAGAGACGGACACCCGCCACACCCGTCTCGAAGGCGACGTTTGATGGGTCTCGACACAGAACCCCGATGTGATGACCGCCGACGATCGGTACAAGCTGTTCGGTGTCTACGTCTCTCAGGACGTGTTCGACGCGCTCGCCGACTACCTGTACGAAGCGGCCGGTGTCGTCGACTACGAGAGCTACTTCGACCCATCGGAGTCGACGATCCCCGTGGGGGATCCGGGTGCTGACGCGACCGACAGGCTCGTCTCGGATCTCGTCACCGAATTTGCCGATCTGTACGACGCGGCGTCTTTCGAGGCCGCCCATGAGGTCGATTCCGACACGTTCGACCTTGCGTATCTCGCTGCCGAGCCACAGACGGTCGCGAACGCCCGTGAACGGTTTCAGGCGGCCGCAACGATTCAGGAGGCGGATCTGCGGACGATCCAGACCGCGATCCTGTCGGCGTATCTCTCGCAGGCGACCAGACGCGAGATTGACGATTGAGACGATCTGCTGTAACGATTGACCGGTGGGACCGCAGGACAGTCGCGATCCCACCGGAAATGACTGACAGTAGTCCATCTTATACGGGCACCCGTCAGTCAGTTCTACGTCGTCGTTGACCAGACACGGTGAGTCATGGTCTGACGTGGTGTGTGACCGACTGGAAGACTGAACTGCCGATCACATTGGAACGTTGATAGCTGCGAGGGATTATGCTACTGGTCGTGGGACCGACGAGTGAGCCACCCATGCCAGTCCAGAACCTCGCCCGGAGCGACATTGTCACCGCCGCGCCCGACGAATCGATTCAGGAACTCGCAGCGACGATGCAAGACGAGGGCGTCGGTTGTATCGTGATTACCGACGACGACGCGCCGGTCGGGATCGTGACCGACCGTGATCTGGTGATGCAAATCCTCGCGTCCGGGACCGATCCGGACGAGGTCGTCGCCGAAGACGTGATGTCGGAGGACCTGTGTACGATCGAAGATCGCGCGGGCTTCTACCACGCCACCGAACTGATGAGCGAGCACGGCGTCCGACGGCTTCCCGTGACGGACTCGGACGGCACTCTGACGGGCATCATCACGATCGACGACCTCAATGAACTCCTCGCGGACGAACAGCAGGAACTTGCGGGTGTCATCCGGAAACAGCGACCGCCGTACTGAGTACACAGCGGATCCAGTCGACCGATTCGCCAGCGCCAACGGCTACTGCCATACCGGTACGTCGATAGCGATGTGGACATACATGTTTAGTGTCGACATACCACGGTAACCGACATACTCAAAGGGTTGTGTCGCCTGTAATGTAACACAATGATGCTGCCAACGCACGTGCTCGTCGGGCTGGCGCTTGCACTCCCCGTCGCGGTCGCCGCCCCCGAGCACGCCGACGTCGCGCTTACGGCGGGGCTACTCGGCGGCCTCATTCCGGATCTGGATATGTATGTCGGCCACCGAAAGACGCTGCACTATCCGGTCTACTACTCGGCACTCGCCGCCGTCGCAGCGCCGGTCGCCGCGGTCGCCCCGACGGCGGCGACGATCGCCGCAGCCATAGGGCTCCTTGGCGCGGCAGCTCACAGCGTGATGGATGTCTTCGGCGGCGGACTCGAGCTTCGGCCCTGGGAAGCGACCTCGAGCCGGGCCGTCTACAACCATTACCACGACCGATGGCTCGCGCCGCGGCGATGGATCCGGTACGACGGCGCACCCGAGGATCTGGTCCTCTCGATCGCCGTCGCTGGCCCGCTGCTGTTCGCGCTTGAGGGCACTCTTCGCGTGATCGTCGGCGCGGCCGTGCTGGTTGCGGTCGTCTATACCGCCGTGCGACGGCTGCTCCCGGCGATCGCGGAAGTGCTGATCGCAGGCTATCTGCTCCAAGCGATTCCGGATCACATGCTTGCGCGACTGCCTGCCCGGTACGTCCCCGAACACGTCGAGTGATCGACCGACGCACCGATCGAACAGCAGCGTCGACGCGTTTCTGTCGGAAGTCTTATCAGTCCCGGCTGTAACCTGTGAGCAAACACATGCAGACCTCGGTAGCGAAAGAGGCCGAGCGTGGGATCCGATATTCGCTTCTTGCCGTGGTCGCCGTCGGGTACCGTCGACGGGATCCGGGAGCGATCGTTAACGCACTCATCGCGCTTGTGGCGACGTATCTTCCCGGCCGCTTCGAACGCCGATACGACGTGACCTTCCGGCCGTGGCAACGCGTATATCTCAACAGCGCGATGCTCACCCATGCCATCGGTATGCTCGGTCCCTACGACGATGTCTGGTGGTGGGATCACATGACACATACCCACTCAGCAACGCTGCTCGGCGGCCTGACCTTCGCCGCCGCCCGTCGAAACGATCGCGAACCCCACACTCGAGTCCTCGGTGTCGTCGCCTGCGCCGGCGTCCTGTGGGAGATCGGCGAGTACATCATCCACACGACGGCGAACCATCTCGGGTACGAACCGCTGCTCGTCTCCTACGGAAAAGTCGACACCGCCCTCGATCTCGTATTCGACCTCGTCGGAGCGGTGTTGGTAGTGATTCTCGGCGACGTCTTCCTCGAGAACTTGACGGAGGACGGCGAGTAGCGCGTACACCCCTCGGCGGCGTGATGTGACCTAGATCTCCCGTACGTACGAATACGAGTCCGAGAGCGCTTCGGCGTCCTCACGGAGCAAGGCGATGACGAGACAGTCGGCGTATTCCTCGAGATACTCGACGAGGGCGGCGATCCGATCCGAGTCGATTGCCTCGAGCGAATCGAGCAGCATGAACGGCACGATATCGTAGACGTCGTGAACCAGATAGCCGGCGAGTGTAAAGACCAGACCCGTGACCTCGCGTTCACTCTCGGAGAGGTGATTGATAGTGTCCTCGTAGCTCGTTCCATCCGCGGTCGATCGGACGATGTGCAGGTCAAACGTCGTTTTCGTGACCGTCCGACGGCCCTCACGGACCGTTTTCTCGCGGCGATTGATCCAGATTCGATCGAGGTTCTCGTACTCGAGCAGCGAGAGAATCGAGTCCATGTGCTCGTTGAACGCGTCGACGGCGGTTTTCTCGAGTCGGTCGACGCGGGTCCGACACTCGGTGAGGGCTTCCTCGACGGTCTCGCGCTGATCCTCGAGTTCGCTCCGATCTGCGAGTGTGGTCTCGATCTCGTCGATTCGAGCCTGCACCTCGTCGCGTTCGGCCTCGAGATTCTCGCGTTCGAGTTCGAGCCGGTTCAGTTCGCGGTGGGTCTCGATGACGTCGCTATACTCGGCGTTCTCGAACGTTTCGGCGTCCGATTCGAGGGCGTCGATACGGGCTCGCTGTTCGTCACGTTCGGCCTCGAGCGCCTCGATGCGTTGCTGTCGACGCTCGAGTTCGTCCTCGATCGCCGAGAGCCGCGTTTCGACCTCGCCCCGTCGTTGCGATCGCTCGCGAAGTTCCTTCCGGCGAGTCGTGAGGTCGTCGATCTGCGTCTGTAAGTCACGTCGCTCGTCGAGTTTGTGCTGCCGCAGCGATCGGAGCCGCTCGAGCGTCGACTCGATCCGGCCGCGGTCGACGCGCGAACCACACGTCCAACAGACGGCGTCGTCATCGGCGAGAAGTTGCTCGGTGATATCGCCGTCAGGCTCGGTCTCCGAGTCGGCTGCTTCCTCGAGAGCGAGGTCGAAGCCGTCGTCCTCGATCCGATCCTCATTGAATCGGATCACGCTCTGGAGTTCGCTGACGGTCGTATCGAGCGACCGCTTCCGAGTGCGAAGCTCCTGAATCCGTCCCTCGAGTCGGTCCGGCGAGTCGTGCCCGTCGTCGAGGGCGGCTAGTTCCGCCTGCAGCTCGTCGCGTTCAGCTTCGAGTTCGGCGTAGCTCTCCCGTTCGGTCTCGAGGTCGTACTCGATGGACTCGAGTTCGGTTCGCGCCGCCTGCAGGTCGGCAAACGCCGACTCGATCGCGTCTTTCCGGGCGTGGCTCGCCTCGATATCGAGTTCGAACTCGTCGAGGTCGGTTTCGAGATCGGTAATCCGGTCGGTTATCGACTCGATCTCGTTATCGAGGGCTGTCCGTTCGTCTTCGAGCCCGGGGAGTTCGGTCTCGAGTTGTGCGAGTTGCTCGAGCCGGTCGTCGAGGTTGCGTTTGTCAGCCTCGAGAGCTTCGATTTCGGCCTCGATCTCGTCCGTATCGACCGGACGCATGATGAGTTCGCGGAGGTCGTCGCCGTTTCTGACGGCGCGGCGTGCTTCGTTGGACTCGAGTTGAAAGGCAAAGAGATCAGCAAGCTTGGGGTCGTCGAGGTATGGATCGCCGTCGAAAACGACCTCGTCGTTGCGCCGCTCGAGCACGCGCGTGTACCGCTGGCCGTCAAGTGTCAGTTCGACGCGGCCGGCGTCTGCGTCACCTTTCAATGAGGTCTGACAGCTCCCCAGCGCAGCCATGATCGTTTGAAGAAACGACGTTCGGTTCGTCGCGTTCCGGCCAGTCAGCACGTTGACACCGGGTGTGAGTGTTACCTCAGTACTGTCGATACCGCCGATATTCTCCGCCAAAACGGTAATCGAGGAGGAGACTGACGCTGGAGATGACACGATCGTTGGTTCTCGCCGGCTAATATAAATGTTATTTGGTTACAGGAACTCCCGGCCGCCTCACGCTACGAGCCGTCGGCACCCTCACAGTCGCAGCCACCCTGCTCGAGGAGTGAGGCGATCGGGTAATCGGCCCCACAGTTGCCACAGATCGTCCGGACGTCGACGAACACCTCGTAGTCTCGGTCCGCGATCTCTCCTGCCTTGCCCAACTCCTCGAGCGTGGATTCGGTGATGACTTGCGTTCGACCGGCGAGTCGCTGGACGGTCTCGGTCTTTCGCTCGAGTCGGTCGTCGGTGTCCGCTTCGGGAAGCGATGCATCGCGGACATCCGTCAAGTACGTATAGATCGTTTGATGCGTGACGAAGTCCGAACTGATCGCATCGATATCGACGCCCGTTCGTTCCAGTTCACGGCGCTTTCTGACCGCGTCGGACCGAGATACGTCGTCGTCTGTCAGCGTTCGATAGAGGGTTTCGATGTCGGACTCGACCATCGAGCCGCCAGCATCGCGGACGGCTGCTCGAAGGACCGCCCTGTTGAACTCGGCTGCGAGATTGCGAAGACTCGTTCGCTCTGTTCCGTCGCCGACCCACTTCGCCTCGAGACGGGCACCCCACGACTCGAGGTCGTAGTCGTCTATCACGCGCTCGACTTTGGTTCGGCGGCGGCTCGAGTCGTCAGTCATACCGAACGACAGTGATGCCCATCGTACAAATGTTGTGGTTATAGTAACAACTGAAACTGTTTACGCACTGATCGCATCGTCCGCGGTTCTCGCTCGCGGTGCTCGCTCCGAACCGCGCTTCCCTCGTGCGATCAGGTGTGCACTGACGTTCAGTGGCTACTATAGGTGCCCGTCACAGCCGTTCCGAGCCGGCAAAGCCGAACGAACGGTCGCTGGCCGATGACCCGATCGAACGGCGAGACACGCGACGAGCCCCGGTCCAGTCACAGGGCGGTATCGACGCGATCGGAGTTTTGCTGACGCATTTTTCGGTTAGCGGAACATTCGACTACAACCGTACACTTTTGTCGGTGCAGTGGCGACACACGGGCATACAAATGGACGACGACGCACTCGAGTACCATGAAAGCGACCCGCCGGGGAAGATCGAAATCGCGACGACGAAGCCGACGAACACGCAGCGTGACCTCTCGCTTGCGTACTCGCCGGGCGTCGCCGCACCGTGTCTCGAGATCGACGACGACGAGACCGCCGCCTATCAGTACACGACCAAGGGCAATCTCGTCGGCGTCATCTCGAACGGCTCAGCCGTGCTCGGCCTCGGCGATATCGGCGCACAGGCGTCGAAACCCGTCATGGAAGGCAAGGGCGTCCTGTTCAAGCGCTTCGCTGACATCGACGTCTTCGACATCGAACTCACCCACGACGACACCGACGCGTTCGTCGAGTCGGTCGCCGCGATGGAGCCGACATTCGGCGGGATCAATCTCGAGGACATCGCAGCGCCCGAGTGTTTCGCCATCGAGGAGCGACTCCGCGAGCGCCTGTCGATCCCCGTCTTCCACGACGACCAGCACGGCACCGCCATCATCAGCGGGGCTGCGCTGCTCAACGCCGTCGAAATATCGGGGAAAGACCTCGCCGACCTCGAGGTGACGTTCGCGGGTGCGGGCGCGGCTGCAGTCGCGACGGCGCGGTTCTACGTCTCGCTGGGCGTCAAACAGGAGAACATCACGATGTGCGATATCGACGGGATCTTGACGACCGAGCGGGCCGAAGCCGGCGATCTCAACCCGTACAACCGGGCGTTCGCACAGGACCGCCCCGACGGCGACCTCGCGGACGCAATGATCGGCGCGGACGCGTTCGTCGGCCTCTCGGCTGGCGGCATCGTCGATCAGGAGATGGTCCGGTCGATGGCTGACGACCCGATCATCTTTGCAATGGCCAACCCCGACCCAGAGATCGGCTACGAGGCGGCCAAAGCGGCCCGCGACGATACCGTCATTATGGCCACTGGCCGGTCGGATTTCCCCAACCAGGTCAACAACGTGCTGGGCTTTCCCTTCATCTTCCGCGGTGCGCTCGACATCCGCGCGACCGAGATCAACGAGGAGATGAAGGTCGCGGCGGCGAGAGCACTGGCCGATCTCGCGAAACAGGACGTTCCCGACGCGGTCGTCAAAGCCTACGGCGACGAGCCGCTGCAGTTCGGCCCCAACTACATCATTCCGAAGCCACTCGACGCGCGCGTTCTCTTCGAAGTCGCTCCTGCGGTCGCCCGCGCGGCGATCGAGTCAGGCGCGGCTCGCGTTGACCTCGATATCGACCAATACGTCGAGCGCCTCGAGGCCCGACTCGGGAAATCCCGCGAGATGATGCGCGTCGTCCTCAACAAGGCCAAATCCGATCCGAAACGGATCGCGCTGGCGGAGGGAACCGACGAGACGATCATCCGTGCAGCCTCACAGATGGTCGACCGCGGAATCGCAACTCCGGTTCTGATCGGTGACGAGCGCGAAATCCGCGAGACGGTCGCAGACCTCGGTCTCGAGTTCGAGCCCGACGTGGTCGACCCCGCGAGCGGCGAGTACACGGCCTACGCCGAGCATCTCTACGAACGCCGGAAGCGAAACGGCATCACCCACCGCGAGGCCACGTCGCTGATCCGCGACGATACCAACTACTTCGGGAGCGTCATGGTCGATCGTGGCGACGCCGATGCGATGTTGACAGGATTGACGAACCACTATCCGTCGGCGCTACGCCCACCGCTGCAGGTGATCGGCACTGCCGACGACGCCGACTACGCAGCTGGCGTCTACATGCTGACGTTCAAGAATCGCGTGGTCTTCGTCGCCGACGCGACGGTCAATCAGGCCCCCGACGAGGACGTCCTCGAGGAAGTCACCCGCCACACGGCCGAGCTAGCTCGGCGGTTCGACGTCGAGCCACGCGCGGCGTTGCTCTCGTATTCGGATTTCGGCAGCGTCGACAACGAGGAAACCCGTAAACCCCGCGAGGCGGCCCGCCGGCTGCGCGAGGACCCGTCGATCGAGTTCCCCGTCGACGGTGAGATGCAGGCCGACACCGCCGTCCTCGAGGAGATGCTGACCGGAACCTACGAGTTTGCCGACTTGGAGCAGCCCGCGAACGTGCTGGTCTTCCCGAACCTCGAGGCAGGGAACATCGGCTACAAACTGCTCCAGCGGCTGGGTGGGGCCGAAGCGACCGGCCCGATGCTCGTTGGCATGGACAAGCCGGTTCACGTCCTCCAGCGTGGCGACGAGGTCAAAGACATCGTGAACCTCGCGGCCGTCGCGACGGTCGACGCTCAGAGCGACAGCTCCTGACCGACGACCTCGCTCCGTCAGGTCGAAAGCCACTCGCTCGTCGACGCGAACGGCCACCATCGACGAACCCATCGTTGGTGCCGCCCGACATCTCGTTCCAAAGTGGTGTCGTCGATTCGGAAGGCAGCAGCCAATTACACGAATAGGAATGTAATTTTGGACGGCAGATCCGAACATCACACCAGAAGGAGCTGTGACAGCTGTAGTGATGGAGACGACGGATCCGAACCTCGGTGTAGGCGTCCGCTGCTACGCGAGACACAATAGCTATCTGTTTTCCATAATAACTGAAATACTGAGAAGTAGTGATTCATATTGTTCAGAGTTTCGTGACTACGCTTCCGAGTCCAGCACTACGGAACCGGGGGTTTGAACAGTTCAGAGACGGCCAGATAGCTGTTTTCACCGGAAACACTCTTTCTCACTACCAGCGTATTAAGACATGCTTACAGGATAATCGTGACTCGTCTAACAGTGTGATGAGTCCAGTTCTGAAGTAACTTCCAGGCGCACATTCGTGATTTTGTACGAATCTAGCCGGTGATCTCTGTGACGATTTCGGCGTGAAGGGATCTAACTACCAGTCTCGCATGATTTCGACGGCATAATACAATTCAATTCTGATATATCTATTCATATATAATATAACATCTATTTTAGAGTTGGCAATGTACGGCACATCTCGAGGGCGGGGATCGATCGTACGGACCGGACGGCAGCGTCGAATACGGGGGCACTCGATGGCACAGGATACAGTCATCGCCGTCTTTGCCCCACCCTGTCGCTCTCTCGGTTGCGAGCTGGCGCTCTTCGGTTCGTGTATTGGGGAACCCCGGGCGGAGCGGGGGAGCCGCCCTGGGCGTGAGAGACATGAGCGTACTCGAAGCGGGGGCGAGTCCACGTCCGAGCGATCCGGGCACGAACGCACGCAATCGGCGTCAGCGCGTCGCTTGAGCCGAGCGTGTACCCGGCGGGGGTTTGCAACCCCGCACGTCTGTCGATGGGTGATTCACCAATAGTTATGCAGCCGCTTGGTACGCCGTAGCGACACCAAACCACACGCAGGCAGCGTCTAACGGCGTATAGCGTCTTGCTACTGCCCGACGGTGGACTCGACCCGAGCAACTCGAGTTCCCCCAAGTAGTCCCGAGACGATCCTGAACAAACAGCGACTGCTTGCTTGCGACGACTCCAGAAAAATAACGCACCGGTCCATGTAGACCGTATGAGCAACGGGAATCGACACCGGCCACTTCGGATCGGTATCGTCGGACTCGGGTATATCGGGACGACCGTCGGCGAACAGTTTCACCGCCGCTCGGACGCGACCGTCACTGCGCTCTGCGACCTCGACGGGGCCGTTCGCGACGAGGTGGGTCGCCAGTTCGACGTGTCTGCCGACCGGCAGTACGCCGAGTACGAGGCGATGCTCACGGAGGCGCCCCTCGACGCAGTACTCGTTGGGACTCCCCATACGCTCCACTATGAGCAGGTCCTCGCTGCCTTCGATCGAAACTGTCACGTCTACTGCGATAAGCCGCTGACGACCGATTTAGAGCGGGCGCGCGACCTCGAAGCGCGAGCCGACCGAAGCGATCGAACCGTGATGGTTGGCTACCAGCGCCACCTGCAGACGGCGTTTCGAACGGCACGCGAACGGTTCGCCGAACGTGACCCGCAGTGGCTGACTGCCTCGATCACACAGGTATGGATCGACGACGCTCGGGGGTCCTGGCGGCTCGAGCCCGACCTGTCCGGCGGCGGGTTCCTCTACGATACGGGCAGTCACGTCCTCGACGGGATCCTCTGGACGACCGGTCTCGTGCCGGCGTCGGTCGCCGCGAGCATGGAGTTCCACGACGACGAACGGCGAGTCGATCGGCGCGCACACCTCGATATCAGGTTCGAAAACGGTGCGACCGGGACCTGTTCGTTTCACGGCGACGCCCCGTCGGTTCGCGAACACATTCATCTCTGGGACGACGAGGGTGCAGTCTACCTCGAGGGAACCCAGTGGGGTCCCCGGGAGGTCATCGAAGTCGACGCCGACGCCGGGGAGCACGCCCCCTATATCGATCCTCGCCGCGAGCAGACCCGGGCGGATGCGTTCCTCGAGAGCGTCAGGGAGGGAGTCAAGCCACCGGCGACGGTCCGAGACGCACTTCGGGTAACGGCGCTGACCGAAGCGGCGTACGAGGCAGCGAGGACCGGCGATCGGATCACGGTCGAACGGTGACGGTTGCGTGAAGCCGGTGACCGTGTCTGGGTTTCAGTCCCACTGGGTATCGATTGACCGGCCGCTGTCGAGGAGCGTACTCTCGGCTAATCGAGTGTATAATGATCATGTTTCATCCCCGAAAGACGACTTTTCGAGACCGTAATCAGTTTCCGAACTGTCGATACGACATCCGGTTCCGTCTTGCGATTATGATGGTATTACTCGTGTTCGTTTCGGCTCGGGCGACCCCCTGTGCCAGACTGGCCTGTTAGAATCCCCATCGGCGACCACAACCCAGGTAAGAGCCCTATAGTCTCGGTTCCCTTTCGGTTACAAGCCGGATAACTACAACCGGTGGAGGTCATCGAACGGACATGATCACCTGCACTAACTGCGAAACCGCCCAGTTTCTGCAGATTACGCAGAGTCGCGTCTACTTCGAGGACGGCGAGATGATCAACGAGATCTCCGAAACCTACGAGTGTACCCTCTGTGGATCGACCGGACAGTACACGTACGACGAGGATCGCGACGAGGAGACGGTTACTGGTGACGTCGAGCACACGACAGAACGTCCGAAGTACGCTTGACCGGTAGCCCCCGTCAGGAGGGCGGTCGCCCGCACCGCCGCTCTCGAGTCGGGACAGCGCCTCCTTGTCCCGCTATCAGTCCCGTTTTCGTCGTTCGCTGGATACGCTTCGGTATTCATACAGTCTGCTGTAACGATTTATCGGAGCAACCGCAAGCCGTCCTGCGGTTGCTCCGGAAATGACTGACAGGAGTCCGTCTCAATCATCGCAGGTCGATCAGGATTGCAGGACGAACGGCCCCCCGCCGGCGGTTCGCCGTGCGACGGTCGTGATCCGTAACGTGAAGGCTGTCAAGACGAGAAACGGCGTCAGCGCGATGGTAAACGAAATCGAGACGAACGTCAGCAGGGGCGGGAGACCGAGCACCCAGATCTCCGGCAGGAGATGAGCGTCGACGGCGAGTATCGTCAGGGTAGTCGCGATGATCGATGGAAACGAGGTGACGAGCAGCGTTCGCGAGAGTTCGGAGATCTCCCGACTGTAGTAGAGCGTTTTGAAGTACTCCCGCCCGGTCGCGAACAGTTCGAGCGCCTCCAACAGTTCCTCGAACGGATTCCCGCTCTCCGCGTCCGCATCGTCCCGGACTCGCGCCGTGAACTCGCGCGTCTGGTCCATCATCGGCCCGTAGTCCGTCTCGAGTCCCAGCCAGAGGACCCCGAACTCGGCGCCGCCTGCTTTCTTGAGCGAGTCCTCGAGGTGATTCGCGGTCTGTGAGATCGAGTCGACGTACTCCTTGACCTCCTTGGCGAACTCCTCGTCGGCGTCCTGAGCGACGTCTTCCAGCGTATCGGCCCGCTCGCGGATGGTCTCGGCCATGACTTGAATGAACATGTTCGGATTCGTCGGATTCGACTCCGTCGTCGCGACCCTGTTGAGTTCCTTGCGGAACTCTCGCATCCCCTCTATTCGTTTCTGCTGAGCACTGATGTGTGTAATATCGTACGAGAGGACGGTCGAGTTGATCGAAACGACGATCGAAACCAGAAGGATAATTCCGCTCAGGAACGTATTGAGTACCGACTGGACGGCCTGGGTTTCGGTGAGCAGCCGCTGCATTTCGAACGTCCAGAGCGATCCGAGCGCGAGGATGCTGCCGAACGTCAGCGTCAGCAGCGCTCCGGTGACGGCGTATCGGTTACCTTCCAGAAGCAACCACCGGCTGAGATTGAAACCGCGTTCCCTGCTCGGAATGGGGGCCCAGCTCCGCAGATTGTCGAACCGATCAGAGGTGCTCATGCTATTTGCAGATCGAAAGTCGCCCGAAAGCTCCGCAACGCCTTCTGAGAGACCTTCGCAGAAACAACGAAGGCGATGAGCAACTTAAGCGGCCGGCCGGCCTGTACCGTCTCGTTTAGTTACGTAGGGGTCGGGTACCGGTGCTTTAATATCTCTACCGACGCCTGATCGGGCCCGCGACCGTAACGTCGAAGTCCGCGTCACCGATCAATTCGAGCGAAGACATGCCGGATCCGACCGTCCACGGCGTCGACGGCGGCTCAGAGACCGACTGTGCGACCCACGCTGCGCTGTACTTCGAGACAACGGCGTCGGACCCATAGCCGGCTCCCCGCACCCGACACGCGAGCACCGATCTCGAGCGTCGCGAGCGCCCCGCAAGCCGGCCGATCCAGCAAGCTATTTCCGCGTCGGACGGTCGACTCCGGGTATGGATCCGGCGCTTGGCCCGCCAGCGGCGATGGCCGAGAAACGCGACGAGTTGACGCCGATGATGGCGCAGTATCACGACCTCTGTGCCCGCTACGACGACGCGATCGTCCTCTTTCAGGTGGGGGATTTCTACGAAACGTTTTGTGGCGCAGCCGAACGCACTGCCCGCTTGCTCGAGATCGCCCTGACCAGCCGCGAGGACTCCACCGGCGAGTACCCGATGGCCGGCATCCCGATCGACAACGCCGAGTCGTACATCGAGGACCTGCTCGAGGCCGGCTACCGTGTCGCGGTCGCCGATCAGGTCGAAGAGCCCGGCGAGACCTCGGGCGTCGTCGAGCGGGCGGTCACGCGCGTGATCACGCCCGGAACGCTCACCGAGGACGAACTGCTCGCCAGCGACGACAACAACTTCGTCGCGGCGCTCGCTCGCGAGGACGAGCGCCTCGGCCTGGCCTTCCTCGACGTCTCGACCGGCGACTTCTACGCGACGAGTGCAACCGCAGCCGAGTCGATCGCCGACGAAATGAGCCGGTTCGATCCCTCGGAGGCAGTCGTCGGCCCCGACGCGGCAGCCGAGCCCGTCCCCGACGACTGTATGGTGACGCCGTTCGACGCGCGCGCCTTCGACCGCGAGCGGGCCAGCGAGACGCTCGCGGCGTACTTCCGGAACCCCGATGCCTTGCTCGCCAGCGACGCCGAAATTCGGGCCTGCGGCGCGTTGCTTTCCTACGCCGAATACGTCCGTGGTGGCGAACACGAGGGTGAACGCGGCGACAAGGAACGCGTCGACGCCGTCTTCGAGGGGGAGAGCCAGCGCCTCGAGTACATCACACAACTCACCCGCTACGACCCCCGCGAGTACCTCTTACTCGACGCCGTCGCCCTGCGCAGTCTCGAGTTGTTCGAACCCCGAACCGTCCACGGGCGCGACGACGCGACGCTGATCGGCGTTCTCGACGAGACCGCGAGCGCTCTCGGCGGCCGCCGGCTTCGCGATTGGCTTCGCCGGCCGCTGCTCGAGCCCGCCCGGATCGAGGCCCGCCACGACGCGGTCGCGGAGCTGAAAGCGGCCGTTCAGCGACGCGAACGGCTCCACGACCGCCTGCGGGAGGTCTACGACCTGGAACGGCTGATCGGACGGATCTCCCGCGAGCGGGCCAACGCGCGGGACCTGCGCTCGCTGCGGGATACGCTCGCGGTCGTCCCCGAGATCCGTGCCCAGCTCGAGGACGCCGACTGCGAGCGTCTGCAGGCGCTTTACGAGGCGCTCGATCCGCTGGCGGACGTCCGCGAACTGATCGAGGACGCGATCGTCGCGGAGCCGCCGATCGAGATCACCGAAGGCGGGATCATCGCGGAGGGCTACGACGACGCTCTGGACGAGGTGCGCGCGACCGCCCGGGACGGCAAACAGTGGATCGACGACTTAGAGGCACGCGAACGCGAGCGCACCGGCATCGACTCGCTGAAAGTCGGCCACAACTCGGTGCACGGCTACTACATCGAGGTGACGAACCCCAATCTCGAGGCCGTCCCCGACGACTATCAGCGCCGCCAGACCCTGAAGAACTCCGAGCGCTTCGTCACGCCCGAACTAAAAGAACGCGAAGACGAGATCGTCGGGGCGGAACAACGCGCTGACGACCGCGAATACGAACTCTTCCGCGAGGTGCGCCGCGAGATCGCCGACGAGGTCGAACGCGTCCAGGCCCTGGCCGACGCGCTGGCGACCCTGGACGCGCTCGTCTCGCTTGCCACGGTCGCCGCCCAGTACGACTACTGTCGGCCGGAACTGCTCGAGCGCGAGGGGCGAGACGGCCTCGTGATCGACATCGAGGGCGGTCGCCACCCGGTCGTCGAGCGCACCCAGGAGTCGTTCGTTCCCAACGACGCTCGCCTGACGCCCGAGCGGCGGCTGGCGGTGATCACCGGCCCCAACATGTCCGGGAAGTCGACGTACATGCGCCAGGTGGCCCAGATCGTTCTGCTGGCACAGGTCGGGAGTTTCGTTCCCGCCCGAGCCGCCAGACTCACGCCGGTCGAGCGGATCTTCACCCGCGTTGGGGCCAGCGACGACATCGCCGGCGGGCGCTCGACGTTCATGGTCGAGATGGACGAACTCGCGACCATTCTCCGAGAAGCCGACGGGGGCTCGCTCGTGCTCCTCGACGAGGTCGGACGGGGTACCTCGACCGCCGACGGCATGGCCATCGCGCAGGCGATCACCGAACACCTCCACGACGCGGTCGGCGCGACGACGCTCTTCGCGACCCACCACCACCCGCTGACCGAACTGGCCGACGACCTCGCGGCCGCCTTTCTTCTCCACTTCGAGGTCGATCAGGCCGACGGCGAGGTCGTCTTCCACCACGAGATCGCGCCCGGCGCGGCGACGGGCTCGTACGGCGTCGAGGTCGCGACCGCGGCCGGCGTACCCGTAAACGTGGTCGATCGGGCACGAGAACTGGTCGCCGACGCAGCAGCCGGGGAAGCCGGAGCGGACGACAGCGCCGACGAAAGGGCTGGCAGCACCGACTCGAGCGACGGACCAACCCCCGACTCCGACGGCGAGTCGGCCACGCCGGCGACCGCCGACGGTGGGGACGTGCCAGCGGACGTGGCGGCTGAACTCCGCGCGCTCGATCTCGCCCACCTCACCCCCGTCGAGGCGCTGACGGAACTCGATCGGCTCAAACGGCTGCTCGAGGAGTGACGCTTCCGAGCTGTCATCCGTGCGGGTATATGAGTGTTTGGTCATACTGCGTCCTGCAACGGCCAGCACAACGCACAACTGCGTCAGCGATGACATCGTTCTATGACGTATCGAACGACGATCGGGTGGTCACTCACCACGTCGGGTATCGTTACCCTGTTACTCGCGTATCTTCCGGGGGAGTCGTGGTGGTGGGGGTTCGGACTGTTGATACTGGGGATCGCGGTTATGACGGTTCGCCGGTAGCCGACCGCTCGAAGCGGACCTTGAGCAGCACACACCGCGTCGGCCGTCCCCGGTACAGCCGGCGGGCTGGCTGTAACCTTCTTCTGTCACGCCGATGAACGGCTGACACGAGAGGCGATACACGATATGGGAGAGCTGACACTCGCAAGTCCAGCGTTCGACGACGGGGACCGGATCCCCCAGAAGTACGGCTACACGGCAGACGACGTCAACCCGCCGCTCGAGATCGGCGGCGTTCCGGACGACGCCGAAGTGCTCGCGCTGATCGTGGACGATCCCGACGCAAGAGCGCCCGCTGGGAAGATCTGGGATCACTGGGTCGTCTGGAACGTCCCGACGACAACAGCAACAATTCCCGAGGACTGGAACCCAACCGAGGCGGCCGAGGGGACGAACGACTACGGCGAGCACGGCTACGGCGGCCCAAATCCACCGGACAGAGAACACACCTACCGGTTCGAACTGTCCGCACTGGATACGACGCTCGAACTCTCCGGCGACGCCGGCGCGGACGACCTCCGGTCGGCGATGGAGGGCCACGTCCTCGAGCAGGCGCGTCTCGAAGGGACGTATCCGGCCTAACGACCCGACAGCTCACTCCGCCGGCGGCTCGAGCGAGACGAACTCGAGGCCGTGGTCGTCCAGCAGCCGCGCAGCGCGGTCGGTCACCGACGGCGCGACGAGAATCCCGCGGACCGTGGCCTCGGCGTGGAGATCCCGCTCGAGGGCGTCGACGTACCGCCGGAGCTGGCTCACCGCGTCGGGGCCAACCCGGCGACGTTTCAGTTCGACCACGACTGCTCGGCCCGCGGCGTCCTCACCATAGATGTCGACCGCACCTGCCGGCGTGTCGCGCTCGGTCGCAAGCGGGGTAAAACCGGCCTCGAGCAGCTCTGGCTCCTCTAAAATCCGCTGCCGAAGATCCTCCTCGGTGCCGACGAGGGCGAGGTCGTTCTCGTCGGTGCCCGATAGCGCGGAGACCTGAAAGAGGTCCTGAAATCGGACAGTGAGTCGTTCGTCCGGCATCGATCGACGGCTCTCGAGGACGAGCGTGCCGTCCTCACAGGAGACGTCGTGGTCACAGCCCGGCGGCTGCCAGTTGACCGGTTGCTGGCCTTCGTCGGTGTGGACCAGCGCCGCGCCGTCGGGTTTGAACATGACGAGGCGATCGCCCGCCTCGAGATAGCTCGTCGCCCGGCCGTCGTAATCGACGGTACAGCGCCCGAAGACGGTCACGATGGCGTCGCGCTCGAACCCATTGGCAACCACGTCATGGGCCGCCGCCGGTGTCGGCCTCTGAAGCGTTTCCGCCCGCTGGCCGTGCTCTGACTGCGTCACTGGCAGCGGTATAGTGTCGGGACAGATAAAAGCCCCCCGCTGTCGGGTGGATCTAGCCTCGAGTCATCGACTTCGAGTCGGAAGAGACACAGAAGGTATATGTCCGTCCGCCCCCGCGCTCGAGGCACAATGTCGAACCTTTCGAGCCGCCGTGGCCTCCTCGCGCTTGCCGGGACCGGACTCGCCGCGTCGCTCGCCGGCTGCTCCCAGCTCGACTCGATGAGTGGATCGGACGACGGAACGACGGACGCCGTCACACTCCAGATCAGACCGGACGAAGACGAAGCCACGAACCTGCAAGAGGAAATTCAGGCGGACATCGAGAGCGGGAACATCAGCCAGCAGGAGGCGCAACTGGAGTATCAGGAACGACGACTCGAGTTGGTCGAAGCGGCCGCGGCCGATTTCGAAGAGTCGGCTGCGGACAGCGATATCACGATCGAGAACTCCGAAACGGCGTACGGGATCTTTCTCGTTGCCGGCTCCGACGAGGCGATTCTGGATACGCTGCGCGATGGAACCGCCGGCGCGATCTATTCCGGTGAGCAGTACGACGCCTTCGTCCAGCAGCAACAACAGCAAGCCCAACAGCGCGAGCAACAACGGGCGCTGCTCGAGCAACAACAGCAAGCCGCAGGCAACGAGACGAACGACTCGACGACGACGAACGAGACGGACGGCTAACTCGAGCTAGGCCGTAGTCTTCTGCTCGTTTTCATCCAGCGTATCATAGAATCATTCACAACGATCAGTAAAGAGACAAATCTATCGTCATATGACGGACAGGTGAATTCGAGTAAGAAGGCAAACCAACCGATTTTTGAAAGCGGTATGGAGAGTGAGACATATGTCTTCTGAAAAGACATGTCCGGACTGTCAGGAGCAGTTAGAGCAAATGGAACTGCAAGGAACGGACGCCTTAGGATCGCTCTCTATCGTCTCTCCGGCCTCAGACGACAAGTTTCTCAGTAGCATCCGCGCAGATGAAACCTTCACACCAGTTCCATACGTCTGTCCCGAGTGCCGACGAACTCTCGTGTATGCGGAATAGTGACCGAGAACCAGAACTCAAGACGCCCCATTAGCAGTATCATATGATAGAATTATTTGCTGCAGTATCACTGTGACTACGTGATTGGTGGATATTCTGTACTGATCATTTTCGAAGTCCGTGTGATGCTTTCTATGAAATGTTCCGTTTTTATCAGCTGATTGCGCTTGCGGCTTAGCGCTCTCGTCGCTCGAGCGCAAACGGACTCTCACGCTCGGTCCAGTCCCAGCCAGGCAGTCGTTCCTGAAAGCCGGCAGCCAGTGCGGCCTCGCAGTCGTCGACGCCAGCGTTTTCGTCTGTGTCGCCGTGGACGTGAACGTCGGCGTAGTGGAACGTCGCCTCGCCGAGCGTTCGGAGCGGCTGGTCGCCAGCGATCGTCCCGGCCAGTTCGCGACCGAGGAGTTCGTCGACGATGAATCCCGGATAGTCACCTGCAACGTCGAGGTCTCTGAGGATAGCGACCAAGGCGGCGACGTTGACTGCCAGATCGCCGTCGGCGAAGACATCGTCGACCGCCACGCGGTACTGTGCCGTCGTCACGGCGCCGACATCGGTCTCGAAGATGTCGCCGAGGTCGTCGCGGACATCGTTGATAATCGGGACGACCCGGTCAGCACGGGCCACGATCCAGTCTCGTTCCTCTCTGACGCGAGCAGGCGTAACGTGCATGGAGTATCGACGACGACCGCGGCTCCCAAAGCTCTGTACATCTATCGCACTCGAACCGTCGATACGGACGGTTGCAACGCTCCTGTTGGCCAACAGGAGACCGGCTACGGACCCTGTCTTGCGAAGGCTTTTATACTCCGCAAAGAATAGCCTCGAGTAAGCGGGTTCTCCCTGGAATCTTCCCGCACGAACCAGGATAACCGATCCGGGAGCGTCTTCGTCAGGCATGGAGTAGGATACGATGATCCACGAGACGAGACGGAGTGTGAGCTACGTTGTCCCGTCCGGACGACACTCACCACCGATGTTAACACGCCCGCCGGTCGGCGGTCGTCACGACACCGATTTCCGTCAGTTGTCTCCGATCGCTTCCGCCCGGCTCGACGGCGTCCCCGATCCCGGACGGCGAGTTCACGCAAGCCACATTGGCGACCTATGAGCACTGTAGAGCAGCAACTCGACGATCTCGAAGAACAGATCACGAGCGAGTTACCGAGCGATATCTCGGTCTCCTCGGTGAAATACGAAGGCCCCGAACTGGTGGTCTACACGCGTGACCCGAAGAAATTTGCCCAGCAGGGCGATCTCATTCGTCAGCTCGCGAGCAAGCTTCGCAAGCGGATCACCGTCCGGCCCGACCCCAGCGTTCTCTCGCGCCCCGAACAGGCCCGCGAGGAGATCATGGACGTCATCCCCGACGAAGCAGGGGTGACCGATCTCGACTTCCACGCAGACACTGGCGAGGTTGTTATCGAGGCCGAAAAGCCCGGCATGGTGATCGGCCGCCACGGATCGACGCTTCGCGAAATCACGAAAAACGTCGGCTGGACGCCCGAAGTCGTCCGCACGCCGCCGATCGAGTCCTCGACCGTCTCGAACGTCCGCAGCTTCCTCAAACAGGAACGCGACGACCGACGGGACATCTTGGAGAAGGTCGGCCGCCAGATCCACCGCGAAGAGATGTCCGACGACGAGTACGTCCGGATCACCACACTCGGCTGCTGTCGCGAGGTCGGGCGAGCCTCCTTCATTCTCTCGACGCCTGAGACGCGGATCCTCGTCGACTGCGGGGACAAGCCCGGCGCGGAAGGGGAAGTGCCCTATCTCCACGCGCCCGAGGCGTTCGGTGCCGGCCCACAGACGATCGATGCCGTCGTCCTCACCCACGCCCACCTCGACCACTCCGCGCTCATCCCGCTGTTGTTCAAGTACGGCTACGACGGCCCCATCTACTGTACCGAGCCCACACGGGACCTGATGGGTCTGCTCACGCTCGACTACTTAGACGTCGCGGCCAAGGAAGGCCGGAGCCCACCCTACGAGAGCGAACAGGTCCGCGAAGCGATCAAACACACCATCCCGCTCGAGTACGGCGACGTCACCGACATCGCGCCGGACGTCAAGCTCACCTTCCACAACGCCGGGCACATTCTGGGCTCGGCCGTCTCGCACTTCCACATCGGCGATGGCCTCTACAACGTTGCGTTCTCCGGCGACATCCACTACGAGGACACCCGCCTGTTCAACGGCGCGACCAACGACTTCCCGCGGGTCGAAACGCTCGTGATGGAGTCGACCTACGGCGGTCGCAACGACTACCAGACCGACCAGGAAGACTCCGAGAAGAACCTCAAGGAAGTCATCAACGAGACCTACGAGAAAGGCGGCAAGGTCGTTATTCCGGCGTTCGCGGTGGGTCGCTCCCAGGAGATCATGCTCGTTATCGAGGAGGCGATGCGCGAGGGCGAGATCCCATCGATGCCAGTCCACCTCGATGGCATGATCTGGGAGGCGACGGCGATTCACACGACCTATCCCGAATACCTGCGTGACGAGCTTCGAGATCGGATCTTCCACGACGACGAGAACCCCTTCCTCGCAGAGGAGTTCAACCACATCGACGGCGGCGAAGAAGAACGTCAGGACGTCGCCGACGGCGACTCCTGTATTATCCTCTCGACGTCGGGGATGGTCACCGGCGGCCCGATCATGTCCTGGCTCTCGCATATCGGTCCTGATCCGGACTCGACACTCGTCTTCGTCGGCTACCAGGCCCAGGGAACCCTCGGCCGGCGCATCCAGAACGGCTGGGACGAAATCCCCACCAGCGAAGTCGGTGCCATGGGCAACGGCGGCGGCCGCGGCACCCTCTCGCTGAACATGGACGTCGAAACCGTCGACGGCTTCTCCGGCCACGCCGACCGCGCCGGCCTCGAGAACTTCGTCAAGACGATGAACCCGCGCCCCGAGAAGGTCCTCTGTGTCCACGGCGACGAACGCTCCACGCAGGACCTCTCGAGCGCACTCTACCACAACTACGACATGCGCACCTTCGCGCCGAAGAATCTGGAAACCTTCCGCTTCCTCTGAAAGTCCTCCCGAGCGCCTGGCGGCGCTCGCTCGCTCTTTCAATGTCTACCGGAGCGCCTACACCGCTCCGGTCGCCCGGAAATCTTCGATTTCCGCAGGCCGCCAGGCCAGCAACGCGGCGCGCGGATCTGCGCGCCGCGCGGACGGCCTGCCCTCCCCCGTGACTCGAGCGCGCGCTCGAGTCGGCCATGCGACTGATCGATCGAGTGCGGAACCGCTCGAAATCTGAACGAGGAGTTACTGACCGGTGTCCGATGAGATAGCCGCTTCGTCGTCGACCGCTGTCGACTCGTCACCCTCCCAGCGTTCCTCGTGGACGAGCGTCTCCATGTCGAGTCGCTCGCGCCATCCTTCCTGCTGGAGGACTGGTTCCTCGGGGAAGCCGTCTTCCGGATAGCCCAGACAGAGGTACGCGATCGGCTTGACGTGTGGCGGAATGTCGAGCACCTCCTGAACCTCGTAGGGATAGAGGACGCTTACCCAGCCGACGCCGATGCCCTCCGCGCGAGCGGCCAGCCAGAGGTTTTGGACCGCGAGACACGTCGAGTAGACATCGGTGCGTTTCATCGAATTGCGACCGAGCACGTGTGGCGCGCCGCGGGTCGGATCGCAGGTCACACAGACGTTGATCGGCGACTCGCGAATCCCCTCGAGTTTCAGTTCCGCGAACTCGCTTCGGTGCGGTTCCTCGTAGCCCTCGCGGGCGGCCGCGATGGCGCGCTCTGCGATCGACGCGATCTCGCTTTTCGTCTCGTCGTCGCTGACGACGATGAGGTCCCAGGGCTGCGAGAAGCCGACGCTCGGCGCGTGGTGGGCGGCCTGCAACAGTCGCTCGAGGGTCTCGTCGGGAACCGGTTCATCGCGAAACCGCCGGATGTCACGCCGGGCGTAGATGGTCTTGTACACTGCGTCCCGCTCCGCGTCCGTGAATGCAACCATTGTTGGAGCGATACAACCACGGTTGTATAAAACCGATGACTGGACGGTGGCCACGAACACGTCGGGCGACGGACACCACCCTCTGCTCGTCCGTCGGCTGATCACTCGGGGGCGTCGGCCGGATCGACGACCTCGCCTGTCTCGGGGTAGACGCCAACCTGCTCACAGGTATCGGCCATCGGGCACGCTTCAGGATCCTCGAGGCAGGCTGGTTTCCGCGCGGTGCAGTACTCGCGGCCGAACTGGATCGTCGCTGTGTGCCCGAAGCCGCACTTGGCCGCGGGCACGTCGCGCTCGAGGACCTCACGGACGCCCTCGTGGTCGGCCTCCGGCGGGGCGATTCCCATGCGGCGGTAGATCCGGTGGACGTGCGTATCCACGGGAAAAACGCCGCCGCGACCGCCTGCAAAGAGCAACACGCAATCGGCAGTCTTCGGGCCGACGCCGCGAACCTCGAGGAGGGTATCACGGACCACCGCTGGCTCCTCGTCTTTGACGAACGCGTCGAACGCGGCGGCGGAACCGAACTCCTCAAGCACCCACTCGGCGGTGTCGATGATGGTTTCGGACTTCTGGTTGTAGAGCCCCGCCGAACTGATCGTCTCGGCGAGCGTCGACTGCTCGGCGCTGGCAAGTGAGTCGGCGAGGTCGATATCATCGCCGCCGTACCTGTCGACCAGCGCGTCGTGGGCCGGCTGGCTCGCCTTGTCGCTGGTGTTCTGGCTCAGGACCGTCCGGACAAGACAGGTAAAAGCGTCCTGACCGCCGTAGGTCTTCTGCCAGTATCGTTCGCCGAGTCGATCGACGACTTCCTCCGCGCGGGTCTCGGCCGTCGCAGGGTCGAACTCGGCGGCCGCACCGCCGCCCGTCGTGCCGCCGCTGATGTTGACGGCCGGCTCCGGATCGTCACTCATATCCGGACGGTAGGAGGGACAGGACAAAACGACGACGGAACCGGTGGGTCTCGAGCGGGCGCTGCCAGCCCAGTCACTCGACAGTGATCGTCACCGTGGCCTCAGCACCGTCGGCCAGCGCCGCGACGAGATCGCGGTCGAACTCCTCGGCTGCAAACTCGGCACCGACCATGATCGTCCGGTCGTCGACGTAGTCACTCGTGCGGCCGACCGCGCTTCGCTCGTTGGTCAGTTCGAGATCAGGGTGACCACGTCCCGAGACCGATTCCGTGTGACCGTCGGCTTCGATCGTGACCGTGATCGTTGCAGCCGAATCTTGACAGGCTTCGATAAAATCGGGGTCGAAATCCGCCGGCGCGCGGTCGGCCTCGATCACGAGGATACAGTCGCCCGCGGGCGTGAGATAGTCGTCGGTCGTCACTTCAAAGGTGCTCGCGTGTTCGGCACTGACGTGCTCGTGGCCGCGAGCGTGGATGACCTCTTCCATGCGACGGAGTTCGGTGCCGGTCGGAAAACGGAATCGAATCGGACCCGTCTCGAGTCCGTGTATCGCTCAGACGAGGCTCGCGCCGTCGAAGTCCCCGCGGCTGTAGTCGATCTCCATCAGTTCGAGGATCGTCGGCGTGATGTCGAACAGGTCGGCATCGTCGATCGTCGCCTCCGGATCGTCGATATAGAGCGACGTATTGTCGAAGCTGTGCATTCCGTTGCGCGGGCCCGTATCGAAGACCTCGGCGTCGCCCTTGAAACCGGACTTGAGGTCGAAGCCCTTGTTCGGGATCGCGACCAGGTCGGGCGCGATGTCGTCGTGGTCGCCACGGAAGGCCGCTTCCTTCTCGACGACGCGGTCGACGACCTTGTTGCCGTCGGGGCCCTCGAGGGCCTCGAGGTCGGCTTTGAGCTGGTCGCGGACCTCGTCGTACTCGTCCTCGGGGACGGAGCCGCGGGGCTCCCGTCCCTCGAGGTTGATGTAGAAGCGACCGGGGATGAACGAGTAGGCTTTCGTATCGGTCGAGATGTCACCCAGTTCCTCGGGCTCGTCGGTCTGGAAGGAGAGCCAGCCCTCCTCGCGGAGCCACTCGTTGAAGTGGACCTCGTAGTCGAGACTGGTAAACCCGTGGTCGGAGGCGACGATCATGGTGACGTCGTCGGGCAGCGCCTCGCGCAGCCGGCCGATGTAGTCGTCGACCTTCTGGTAGAACTCGATGAAGTCGTCTTTGTACTCGCCGTCGCGCTCGTAGTCTTTGAACAGGAAGTGGTTGACCCGATCAGTCGTCATGAAGACGCCGAAAAAGAGGTCCCAGTCGTCTTCCTCGATGTAGTGTTTGAACGCCTCGAAGCGGGCGTCGACTGTCGCGTGAGCGTCCTCGATGAACTCGGCTTTGTCGTCGTGGTGACCGAGTTTCGGGTTGACGTCGATTCGGTAGTCGAGCGTCTCGAGGTAGTCACGAACGTCGTCAGGGTAAGCCGCCTTCTCGAGGTCGGGCGAGAGAAAGCCCGAGACCATCCGCTGGACGTCGCGCTGGGGCGGGAAGGTCACGGGGACGTTCAGTACCGTCGCCGTGCGGCCGGCCTCCTGAACGCGGTCCCAGACGCGGTCGGCCTGGACGTCACGGCCCATCGGGACGTACGTGTCGTAGGTGCCGACTTCTCGATCCTGAAAGCCGTAGACGCCGGTTTCGCCGGGGTTCTTCCCGGTCGTCAGTGACGGCCAGCAGGCGCTGGATTCCGGCGGGACGATACTCGAGATCTCTGCCGCCGTGCCGTCGTCAGCCAGTGCTGCAAAGTTGGGAAACAGTTCCTCGTGCTCTGAAAGGAGACTATACGGTACGCCATCGACCCCAATAAACGCGACTCGGGGGTCGCCGTCGCCCCGTAACCGGTCGAACAGACCCATGGCCGGACGTAGTTCGACCGGGTACAAGAAGGTTCGTTTCGAAACAGTGTTTTGCGAATACCTGCGACACCGGCTGCCGCTATGAGAGTCGGGTGCGGCTACCGATAGGAGAGGGGTCGAGGCGAGGACGATAGCGACCGACAGACGACGTGACCGGTCCGTGAGTCGTCTTCGAACACGTTCGTGGGGTTACTCGTCACGGTCGCTCGAGTCCGCGGGCTCGAAGTTAGCCGGGACGACCGTGAGGTGGGCCATACCGACGCCGGATTCGGCTGCGGTGTCGGCCGACGATCCCGAACGTGGGGCGGAGTTGGATGCTGCCATACAAGACTGACTACGGCAGGAGTGGGGATAAAATTACCCATGCTCATAACGCATCCAGCAACCGGCCGGTGATAACTCTGGGGAATCGACCGGTGGCGCCGACGACAGAAACGAAAAACGACCGGTCGCGGTCGTTACTCGAAGTTCTCTTCGTAGAGGTCCTGGGCGTGTTCGATCGCGTCGTAGGCAGCCTGCTTGTCCTCCCAGCCCTGCGTCTCGACTTCCTTGCCCTCTTCTAAGTTCTTGTAGGTCTCGAAGAACTCGTCGATCTCGTCGAGTTGCTGCTGTGGGATGTCGTCGAGATCTTCGATGTGATCGTAGCGTGGGTCCTCACTCGGGACGGCAATGACCTTGTCGTCTTGCTCGCCGTCGTCGTCCATCTTCATCAGCGCGACGGGGCGGGCTTCGATGACACAGCCGGGGAACGTCTGGTCCTCGACGAGGACGAGCACGTCGAAGGGGTCCTCGTCGTCGTAGTACGACTGCGGGATGAAGCCGTAGTCGCTCGGATAGTGAACGTTGCTGTGGAGCACGCGGTCTAAGACGACGCCCGGCACGTCCTTGTCGTATTCGTACTTGTTTCGCTCGCCTTTGAGACACTCGACGACGGCGTAGATCTCTTCGGGTGCGTTCGGTCCAGTCTCGAGGTCTTCCCAGAGGTTGACCATGTACCGGAACATCCGCAGTCGATCAAAAAGTACTTTCGTAATCGACTGTCAGTATTCATGTGACGGTTGCCAGATATTCGACAGACACCACGAAGGCCCGTTACACCCGTCTTCGGCCTCGTATCGGTCGGTCGCCGGGTGTCCGATCGGCTGATACGAGGGGATAGTTGACAAGTCTTAAATAGTCTGGTGACAATTGCACAAGTATGTCAGAGGCACAATCAATCACCGGCGAACAGAGTATTGCACGCGAACTTACCGCCTTCCAGAACAACATCCTCGTCATCCTCGCCAAAGAGCCGATGTACGGCCTCGCGATCAAGCGCGAACTTGAGGACTACTACGGGACGGAAGTAAACCATGGGCGTCTCTACCCCAACCTCGACGAACTCGTCGATCTGGGACTGGTCGAGAAAAGCGAACTCGACAAGCGAACGAACCAGTACTCGCTGACCGACGACGGCTACGAGGCCGTCCTCGACGGCATCGAGTGGACGCTCTCGAAGGTCGTCACGGGCGACGACCGCGCCGACGAGATCCGCGACATCGTCGAAAACAGCTACTAGAACTGGTGGTTCGGGACTCGCTCGTCAGCAGTCTCGAAGACCAGTTCGATCGATTCCTCGATCACTTCCTGTTGGTTGTCCGATGGCCAGGCGTTCCTGACGAAATATTCTGTCCGGAACTCCGCGAGCTCGTCATCCGTCAGTGACTCGATCGGCTTCGCGTAGTGGTTGCCCGCGAAATCGGCCAGAATCACCGCGTTATCGCCGTGAACGTCACCGTGAGCGTCCCTGACTGCTGCGGCCAGGTCGCGGTTGTGTGCGTCGACGTCGTCCCACTCGTCCGGATCGCCCGTCCCCTCGAGCGGAATCTCGACTGCACGGTCGATATCTTCGATACGGTCGGTCCGAATTACGCCGTCTTCGTGCCACTCCTCGGGATGGAGGACGAGCACGTCGTCGCCGCCGTCGTCGCGGATGCGCGAGGTGAAGTCGTGTTCGTCGAGGAGGTCGTCGCGCCGCTGTTCGTAGGCCGCGGCCTCGTTGTCGTCGACCGCGTTGCGCGTCAGCCGAGTCAGTCGTTCGGCTTCGTCGACGACGCCGCGAGGGAGTTCAGCGTCGTCGGTCGTGCCCGTGTCACTCTCTCCATCGACATCTATCGCGTTCGGATCGCTCATAGGAGCACGTACGAACGCGAGCGGTTTTCCGCTTGCCGGTCCAGTCGTGTCGTCCGTCAGTCTGAGCGGTCGGCGTTAGGCCTGATCCAGCGCCTCGTTGACGAGTCCATCGGCGCGCTCGTTGACATCTCGAGGGACGTACTCGAGGGTCCACTCGTCGAACGCGGCCAGCAGTTCGTGGACGGTCACGCGCTTCTCGCGCAGTTCGGGGTTGTTGGTGTCGTACTCACCACGGACCTGTTTGACGATGAGTTCGGAGTCGCCGCGGACATGAACCTCGTCGTAGCCGTAGTCGCGGGCGGCCTCGAGCCCTGCGATCAGCGCTTCGTACTCGGCCTGGTTGTTCGTCGCGGTTCCGATCGTCTCGCCGTCCTCGGCGACGATGCCATCGCCCGTGACGATCACCCAGCCGATCGCGGCCGGACCAGGATTGCCTCGTGAGCCGCCGTCGAAATAGACGTGGGCGCGCCCACCGCCCTCGCGAAGTAGGGCCTCGAGATCCCGCGGGTCCGATCCCTGAATCACGACCTTGTCGTCGTAAGCGACGGCCGTCGCGCCACCACGACTGGCCCGCCAGCGCTCGTGGTCCGTGTTACCAGACTCGACGGAAACACCTGCGTCCTCGAGTCGCTCACGAGCCGTCTCGACGTCGCATTCGATAACCGGCATTCGTGTCCGGGATCGGCCAGAATGGGATAAAGGTTTTCCGGTTCCCGATCGTAAACCTTGGGAATAAACGCATGTACTGGCTGTTTTCGGGCAATACGGATCGCATCAGGAAAATACCCACCAAACATTTATATACTGTGGTGATACTACTATAAAAGTGCGATGACACGGTCCACCCGCCAGCGGGAGCGAACGCGCGAGACGGACGAGACCGAGGATCAAGAAGGGGTACGTGCCTGCCCCGAGTGTGAATCGGACAATCTCGTCAAGGACTCCGACCGGGGAGAGCTCATCTGCGAAGACTGTGGGCTCGTCGTGGAGGAGGAACAGATCGACCCCGGCCCGGAGTGGCGGGCGTTCAATCACCAGGAACGGCAGGAAAAGTCCCGCGTCGGCGCGCCGACAACCCAGACGATGCACGACAAGGGACTGACGACGACCATCGACTGGAAAGATAAGGACGCCTACGGCCGCTCGATTTCTTCGAAAAAGCGCAGCCAGATGCACCGGCTGCGCAAATGGCAGGAACGAATTCGAACCAAAGACGCCGGCGAGCGCAATCTCCAGTTCGCGCTCAGTGAGATCGACCGGATGGCCTCCGCACTGGGGGTGCCACGCTCGGTTCGCGAGGTCGCGTCGGTCATCTATCGACGCGCACTCAAAGAAGACCTCATCCGCGGCCGTTCGATCGAGGGCGTCGCGACATCGGCGCTGTATGCCGCCTGTCGCAAGGAAGGAATCCCGCGAAGCCTCGAGGAAATCTCGGAAGTCTCACGCGTCGAACGCAAAGAGATCGGTCGCACGTATCGATACATCTCGCAGGAACTCGGCCTCGAGATGCGTCCCGTCGACCCGAAAAAATACGTCCCGCGCTTCTGTTCTGAACTCGAACTGTCCGAGGAGGTCCAGACCAAGGCCAACGAGATCATCGAGAAGACGGCCGAGGAAGGATTGCTGTCGGGCAAGTCACCGACGGGCTACGCCGCGGCCGCGATCTACGCTGCCTCCCTTCTGTGCAACGAGAAGAAGACCCAGCGCGAGGTCGCCGACGTCGCACAGGTGACCGAGGTGACGATCCGGAATCGGTATCAGGAACAGATCGAAGCGATGGGCATTCACGGCTAGCCGAGCGTCGTCTTCACTCCCGATTTTATCGCGTCGAAAATCAGATCTGAGCGGCCGCACCACAGAGCAGTCTGCCGGAGCCGGTCGATTACTCGTCTTTCCCGACGCTGATGACCTGCAACAGCGAGTAGACGGGAACGCCCTCGAGCTCTTCGACGCCCTGTTTGTCGGCGAGGACGACGCAGGCGAGCGGTTTTCCGCCTTCGGCGCGGATGGCCTCGATGGTCTCGCGCATGGTGGTGCCGCTGGTGACGATGTCGTCGACGATGTAACACTCGCGGTCGCGGATGCCGGCGAAATTTCGGCTAAACGTGCCGCCGAGTTCCTCGATGTCGCCTTCCTCCCACTGGTGTTTCGCCGGGGTGTAGGTGCCGAGATCGGTCTCGAGTTCGCGCGCGACCAGCGTTGCGATGGGGCCGCCGGCCTTTTCGATGCCGATCGTCAGGTCGACGTCTTCCCCGTGTTTGGCCAACATATCGGCCATCGCCGAGGCGATATGGTTCATCCGCTTGCTGTCCCGGCCGATTGCCGACCAATCGACGTGGATGTCCTGTGGGCCGCTCACGCCGTTGGCCGGCGGCTGGGCCGGTTCCTCGGTCTGCTGAGGTGTCGTGCCGCTGCGCTCGACGAGCCAGCTCGCGGTCTCACGTGAGACGTTCAGTTCGTCCGCAATTTCGCCTTTCGAGAGCCCGCGAGCCGCGAGCTCGGCCGCGCTCTCGATCAGGTCGTCGACGTTTTTCATATGGTCGTGAATTCGACCGCCGTTTTTATAGTCGTGTCGTCATCCGGGGTTCCTGCCGACTCGTCATCGGCAGTCGCGGCGTGTGCCGTCGCGTGTGGGAACGCCCGATCGACTGACTCGAGGCCATAGATCCCGGTCACGATCGCCTCGAGCAGCCAGTCGGGAAGCTCCGCGAGGGTGTCGATGGCCGCCTCGAAGTGGCTGCGATTGGAGTTGACGCTGCCGACGATGGCCTTGTTGTGGAGCACGAGTTCGCGGTGCAGGTAGCCGCCGTCGACCTCGAATTCCCAGTCGCTGGGGACGCCAAGCAAGGCGGCGACGCCGTTGGGAGCGAGCGCGTCGATGGACTCGAAGGCGTGTTTGGCGTAGCCGGTCGCCTCGTAGACGAGATCCATCGGCTCGGAGGCGGTCGGGATCTCGTCGACCGGCGTCTCCCGGGAGTCGATGTAGGTCGCGCCGAGTCGCTCGATGACGTCGATCACCGGATGTGGCCGGTCTTTCCGGCCGAGACAGTAGACCCGCTCGAAATCGTCCGCCGCCGCGACCATCGCAACGGTCAACAGTCCCAGCGAGCCGGTGCCGAGGACGAGGGCGGCGTTAGGTTGCCAGTCGAAGGCCGACCGGCTCGCGCGGGCGTGCTCGAGTGCCTTCTCGGTGATGCTGAGCGGTTCGACCAGAAAGCCCCACGGGGCGAGGTCGGCGGAGATCGGAACCAGAAACTCGGCCGGGCTCGTGATATATTCGGCCATGAACCCGTGTGCGCCGACGATCCCGCGTTCGACGTACGCGCCCTCGGGAGCCATGTCGGGCTCGCCGCGCTCGAAATACTCGTTGGTCTCGATCCCCGGCGGCGGTCGACGTACGGTTGGAACGACGTACTGACCCGCCTCGAGCCCGGTATTGTTCGGGTCATCGACGACGCCGACGGCCTCGTGACCGAGGACGAGCCGGTCGTCGCCCTCGGGGACTCCGCCATGGCTCCCTTCGATGACCTCGTAATCGGTTCCATCGACGCCGACGCGGTGGATCCGCACGAGCGCTTCGCCGGAAGCTGGTTCTGGAACGGGCCGCTCGACGACGTCGGGGACGCCCGCTCCGGGCTGGACTGCGATAGCTTTCATACGCACACAGTAGGAACGGTGAAGGTAAATATTTATTCCCATCCGAGTTAATTAGGGCGATATGGACAGTCCTGACAATCAGGCGTGTGAGAACGCCGATCCAACGTCCCGAATTGATCGCCAGCGGAAACGATTATCCGGCTGCCCATGCCTGTAGCCTCCATGGAACGGTACGATCTCGTCTACCAGCTCTACGACGAGTACGACACGAAGACGCTGCGAGAATTCCAGGAGTTCGTCGACGTCTTCCCGGCCGTCGACTCCCGGGTCGCCCTCGAGCACTGGCAGGGGGCAACCGAAGAACTCGAGGAACGCAAAGACGAGATCCGGTCGTCGTTTGCGGCCGGCGAGACGTTCGCGGAGATCGCCGCCCGCGCGACCCGCGATCAGGCGTTTACCGCGCTCGACCTCGAGGCGAAGTACGGCCGGGCGGTCAACGTCCTCGTCCTCGACGTCGACGAGACGCTGCGCTCTGCGGGCGGGACCGACAACGAGATCCCCCGCGAGACGCTGCACCTGCTAACCGAGTTCTATGACGCCGGCGTCCCGATCGTCATCTGTACGGGCCAGACCCTAGAGAACGTCAAGGGGTTCGCGATCCAGGGGCTGGGCAGCGAGATCGTCCACTCGGGGGACCTCTCGATCGTCTACGAGGCAGGGACAGGCGTGTTTACACCGGGCCACGGCGCGGACACGAAGCAGCTGCTCTACGAAGATTTAGAGGAGGAGATCCGCACCGTCTTCGACGACGTGCGCTCGCGCGTGCTGCCCGAAGCGCCCGAGGAACTCCGCCGGGGCTGTCACCTGCAGGGTAACGAGTTCAACGTCACGATGAAGCCCAACTACGAGACCGGCTCCGCGGACGCCCGCGAGATCATCGACGAGGCACTGGTCTATCTCATCGACCTGCTCGCCGACGCCGTCGGGGACACAGTCGAGAACGGCGACGGTGAGTCAGCGCTCGACGACGAGACGATCACCGACTGGACCCGCGCCTTCTACGCCGCACAGGACCCCGAGATCAGAGCGGTCCTCGAGAGCGAAGGAGCCTATCCCGACCTCGCGGCCGACGCGGTGCCTGACATGCTCGCGGCGGTCTTAGAGCGAATCGACGTCGCCTACTACGAGGCCGACGCGGCCGAAATCGGCAGTCTCGAGCTGAACAAGGTTGTCGGCGTCGAGCGCGCATTGGATGTCCTTGGAGTCGACGACCCGTTCGCGCTCGTGATGGGCGACTCCAAGAGCGACCTCCGCGTCATGGAATGGGTCGCCGCAAACGACGCCGGCATCGCGGCCGCCCCCGAACACGCCTCCCAGGACACCTTAGAGCACGTCCTCGAGACGGACGAACTCGTCTTCGACCGCGGGAAAAGCGTCGACGTGCTCCGGACGGTGTACGCGCTGAATCGGCTGGCCCGGCTCAGCTAAGCAGCAGTTCCAGACCGCGACCGCCGGCATCCCCGTTCTACAACGGTCTTCAGACCATCACGAGTCGTGACGTACTCGCTTAAACGGCCGGCACACAAAGGCCCGCCCATCAATCCGATTCGAGCCCTGTATGTTCCCAGCGCGACCACGACAGCGGCGTCGTTCGACGACCGAATTTGACACCGTTAAGAGGTGTGTGACCAATGACGACGATCGCAGAACTCTCGCTCTCGACGGCCGAGTTCGCACTCGCACAGACCGTCGAGCACCGACCGGCACTCGAGTTTCGCGTCGAAAGCGTCGTCGCGGAGGGACCGACCCGGACCGCCCCACTCGTCTGGTTCTCGAACGTCGACCCCGACGAACTCGAGCCGACCCTCGAGTCGGACCCGACCGTCGCCGAGTACCGGCAGTTGCTCGAGCGCACCGCCGACGGCGACCTGTTCTACCGGCTCGAGTACGCCGAGACCGCCGAGTCAGTCTGTCAGTGTGTCTACAGCCACGACGGAACGGTCCTCGACGCACACGTCCGCGACGAGCAGTGGACGCTCCGGCTGCTCTTTCCCTATCGTGAAGAGCTGGCAGCGGCCGTCACAGCGATCGAAGACCACGGCGTCAGTATCGACGTCAGACGCATGGTCGAAGCCGGGCAGGACGAACGGTTCGAGACGACGGCAGCACTGACCGAGCCCCAGCAGGAGGCGATCGCCGAAGCCTATCGGCAGGGCTACTACGACGTGCCACGCGAGATCTCGCTCGAGGAACTCGCGAATGAACTCGACATCTCCCATCAGGCGCTCTCCGAGCGGCTGCGACGAGCGAATCGCGTCCTCGCGGGCGAACAGATAGACGAGTCGGCAAGCGAGATGGCGACCCCGGACTGACGAGGAGTGCGAGAGCCGGCGGGCGTTTTTTGGCCGTGCTCGACGGAGAAGGCGGTATGTCACACCACGATCCCGGCGCTGCCGATCCGCTGTCACTGCACGGCGTCGTGCCACCGACCGTCACCGCGTTCGACGCCGACGAATCCGTCGACTACGAGGGGACGGCCGCCCACGCCCGGTTCGTCGTCGACCGCGGCGCTCACGGAGTCTTTCCGCTTGGAACGAACGGCGAGTTTCCGCTGCTTTCCGGGCCGGAACGCGACCGGGTCGTCGAGGCCGTCGTCGACGAAGTCGACGGCGAGGTGCCGGTCATCGCCGGCGTCGGCGCACCGAGTACCTACCGGACCGTCGCCCACGCCGAACACGCCGAGGCCGTCGGCGCGGACGGGATCGTCGTCGTCACGCCGTACTACTACCCGATGGACCACGAGGGGGCCCTCGAGCACTACCGGCGGGTCGCCGAGGCTGTCTCTGTCCCGGTCTACATCTACCACATTCCCAGCAAGACCGGCAACGAACTGTCTCTCGAGACACTTGCCGACCTTGCGGAGATCGATACCGTCGCAGGGGTCAAAGACTCGAGCAAGGACGTGCCGTGGCTCGCCCAGGCGATCGACGCCAATCCCGACCTGACGTTCCTCGCTGGCTCGGACTCGCTGGTCTTCACCGGGCTCGAGGTTGGCTGTTCGGGCGCAGTCAGTGCCGTCGCGAACGTCTTTCCGGAACTCGTCGTCGACTGCTACGAGGCCTACGACGCGGGCGATGAGGATCGCGCGCGCGACCTCCAGAGCACGATCTTCCAGGTGCGGGATGCGCTCAAGACCGGCGGTGCGTACATGTCCGGCGTCAAAACTGCGCTCAGAATGCGCGACTTCGACGCCGGTCCATTGCGAAGCCCGCTTCGGCTCAAAGACGACGAGTCTGCGGCGGCGATGCGCGAACAGCTCGCGGAACTGGACCTCACGGGATTCTGAGTCCGACGGCAGTCGGCGAACAGTATATTCACGTCCCGCCCGTACCGGCATCTGTGACCGGATACGACGCTGTCGTCTACGATCTGGACGGAACGCTCGTCGAGCTCGACGTCGACTGGGACGCCGTCGCCGTCGACGTTCGCGAGATCTATCATCGCGCGGACATCGCACCGCCGGGCGACGGGCTCTGGGGAATGCTTGAAGCAGCCGGCGACGTTGGACTCGGCAACGAGGTGGAGTCAGCCATCGCGGCCCACGAACACGACGGGGCGCGAACGTCTGATCGGCTCGACCACGCGGACGACCTCCTCGAACGGTCGCTCCCGGCGGGCGTCTGTTCGCTCAACTGCGAGCGGGCCTGTCGGATCGCGCTCGAGGAACACACGCTCACGCCGGCGGTCGATGCCGTGGTCGGCCGCGATACGGTCGCGACGTGGAAACCGGATCCGGAACCCTTGCTCGCGACCGTCAGCCGGCTCGGGGCCGATCCCGAACGAGCGCTCTTCATCGGCGACTCCGCGCGAGACCGACGGACCGCAGAACGAGCGGGCGTCGACTTCGAGTACGTCGGTGCGGGGCCGTCGGGCGTGTGAGGGGGTTCGAGTATTCGGATTGACTACGTCTGGTTTCGTTTCGCGTAGGCAAACACGATGAGCGACGTGACCAGCCAGACTGGGGCCCCGACCCGGATCGCGAACTCGGCGCGGTCCATCCATGTCGGAAGGGTTGCGGTCGTCGAGATCGCAGCGACGATCGGCGCGCCGATCAGGATCGTGATGACGAAGGTCGTCTGCATGACCCAGGCGTAGTCGACGCCGTCGGGTGTGGTCGTTTCGACGCGTTCAGGCACGCTCGAGTATGGCAACCCGGCCCTCTTAAGCGCCGCGGGTGTGGCCGCAGGCGGCGGCGCGAGCAGAACAACGACGTTTAATCACGCGCGACCAACCAATGAGTATGCCTACCGTGCGGGATCTCAGAGAGAAGGCAGGCGAAGAGCCGATCACGATGTTGACGGCCTACGACGCACCGACGGCGGCGATCGTCGACGAGGCCGGCACTGATATCATCCTCGTCGGCGACAGCCTCGGGAACACGAGTCTGGGCTACGAGACGACGCTGCCGGTGACCGTCGACGACATGGTTCGTCACACGGCTGCGGTCGTGCGTGCGACCGACGACGCGCTCGTCGTCGCCGACATGCCGTTCCTCTCGATCGGCGTCGACGAGTCCGACAGCATCGAACACGCCGGCCGGATGCTCAAAGAGGCCGATGCGCAGGCAGTCAAACTCGAGTGTGGCCCACACACCGTCGAGCTGACCGAGAAACTGGTCCAGCTTGGCATTCCAGTGATGGCCCACCTCGGACTGACACCCCAGCACGTCAACCAGTACGGTGGCTATCCGCGACAGGGAACCGAACAGGAAGCCGCCGAACGCATTCTCGAACTGGCTGAGGCCCACGAAGCGGCCGGCGCGTTCTCGCTCGTCCTGGAACACGTCCCTGCGAACCTCGCAGCCGACGTGACACAGGCACTGGATATTCCCACGATCGGGATCGGTGCCGGACCGGACTGTGACGGACAAGTGCTCGTCATCGACGACGTCGTCGGCCTGAGTGAGTGGGCACCCTCGTTTTCGAAACAGTTCGGTAACGTCCGCGCGGAGATGGAATCGGCCGTCGACGACTACGTGTCGGCCGTCGAGGACGGTGCGTTCCCCGCCGAGGAACACAGCCACGAAGAGGCCGATCTCGAGGATCTCTACTGAGACTGCCGATCGTCGACCGCGAGCCGACCCGCCGCACGAAGTTTCCTGACGGCAGGCCAGCCGTGAATCGGTCGCCGGTAACACGTCGTCAGGTTGCTCTCGCACGGCCAATAATATGTGATAATATAGCATATAGGTATAGTGTCGATATGGAGGCAGTATTTATATATTCGGACGGTGGAGGTGCAGCTACAACGCGAGGATCGCACCCATGCACGATTCACCGATGGGAGTTACGCCCGAATCGACCACCGAACACGCGTCGCGGCTCCAGCACATCACTGTCGAACAGGACGACATCGCAGCCTGTACAATGTTCCCACAGCACGCTGGCGAGAACGCAGCCGCGACGCAGTGGATCACGGCGACCGGCGATTCGTTCGTCTCCCTCGAGGACCGGCGGTAACTCATACGGTCTGCTGTCCCGATTTCTCGGCGCATCCGCAGGATGAGTCGCGGGTGCGCCGGCACTGATACTACTGGACAGCAGTCAATCCGAAGCCGATCGCATGTATGCGGTCGTCACCTGTGGGGACGGCCGCGAATCGCGACCGGTGTCACGTCGTTCTGTCCGGCAGTATGACTGACAGGAGTCCGTATCACAGCGCGGGCGACAAGTCGACGGGTATTCCCGGCGCGTGTGACACGCCGCTCTCTCTCTCCGTGTGCTGTCCGACCGCCCTACTCGACGGTCGCCGTGAGAAACTCGTCGATAGCTTCGTTGAACGCCGCCGGCTGCTCGACCATCGCCAGATGCGCCGCGTCGTCGATTTCGGCCAGTTCGCAGTCGTCAATCTCGTCGGCGAGATACTCGTGGAACCACGGCGGCGTCAACTGGTCGTACTCACCGTACACGGCGAGCGACGGGACATCGATCTCTCCGAGGCGATCGCGAACGTCGAACTCGTGGCTCGTCAGGAAGTCCCGTTGTGTGACCGCCTGTCCAGTGTCGTACATCTGCGCCATCGATCGCTCGCGCAGTTTCGGGTCGGGATCGTGAAAGAGTCGATCCGGGCCGTGAAGAAACTCGACGGCCCGTTCGAAGTCCGAGTCGAGCCACGTCAGCAGATCCTCGAGCACGCCGAGGCGAGCACCCGTTCCCGTCAGGACGGCCGCTGTTGGATCGAAGTCGCGCTCGAGCAGGATCTGTAACACGACAGCACCGCCGAGCGAGTTCCCGACGAGGACCGCCGCATCGGTGTCGTCGGCGACGGCCAGCACGTCGTCGGCGTACGCCGACAGCGCGGTGTAACCGGCGCTCGCGTCGACGTCGTCCGACTCGCCGTGGCCGCTCAGATCGAGCGTGACGATCGGATACCGATCGGCGAGTGCGTGTTGGCCGTTCCAGATCTCGTGTGATCCCCCAGCCCCATGGACGAAACAGATCGGCGGTCCGTCACCGCTCCGGTCGACGACCTTGTATGCCGTCTCCCGACTGTTGTGTGATACCGTCTCCATACATGATAGACGAGCGGAACGGATATAAAGGCACGAGCCACCGCTCACTGGCGACCGCCAGCAGCAGAGGTTTGCACAACCCGGGTGAATCAGTGGACGGAACGAGGCGACCAAAACTCGTCATGCCTCGCTGTGAACCACAAACAGAGGACTCTCTTGGTGATTGGCTCCCGTCTTGCGATTGTCGCCGTAATGCTTATATGTTTCTGGAGCTTACCTTGGGTTAGTTAAAGCATGAATCTCGAACAATTCACCCGCGAAGAGGGGCAGTTAGCCCGTCGGTACGAATACGACGATGCCACGGTGATGGCCGTCGACTTCGGTACCGAGGCGACTGAGGCCTCGGTCGATGTCGTCGACGATACCGTCATCGTCGTCATCGCTGACGACCAGTACGAGATTGATCTTCCCGACAGCGTCGAAGACGCGCACACGTTTATCAAAAATGGCGTGCTCACTGTCGAACTGGAGGACGAACGATGAAACTCACCGTCAAACCACTCAAACAGAAAGACGCGGGCCGTGGACTGGCTGCGATCGACCGCGTCTCGATGAACGAACTCGACCTCGAGAACGGCGACTACATCGTCATCTCGGGCAACGGTGACGGGCAGGCCGTCGCGCGCGTCTGGCCCGGCTACCCCGAAGACGAGGGACGCGGGATCGTCCGGATCGACGGCCGCCTCCGACAGGAGGCCAATGTCGGGATCGACGACAGCGTCACCGTCGAACCCGCCGACGTCAAACCCGCCAAGTCGGTCACCGTTGCACTGCCACAGAACCTCCGCATTCGAGGGGATATCGGCCCGCTCGTCCGCGACAAGCTGTCCGGCCAGGCCGTCACCGAGGGCCAGACGGTGCCGTTCTCGCTGTCGTTCGGCCCGATGGCCAGCTCCGGCCAGTCGGTCCCGCTGAAGATCGCGGGCACCTCACCGTCGGGAACCGTCGTCATCACGGACTCGACGAGCATCGAAATCTCCGAGACGCCGGCCGAACAGGTCAGCGCCGGCGGCGGCCCGTCGGCCGAGGGCGTCCCGAACGTCACCTACGAGGACATCGGCGGCTTGGACGACGAACTCGATCAGGTCCGCGAGATGATCGAGCTGCCGATGCGCCACCCCGAGCTGTTCCAGCAACTCGGCATCGAGCCGCCGAAGGGCGTCCTCCTGCACGGCCCGCCGGGCACCGGGAAGACCCTGATGGCGAAAGCCGTCGCCAACGAGATCGACGCTCACTTCGAGACGATCTCCGGCCCGGAGATCATGTCGAAGTACTACGGTGAAAGCGAGGAGCAACTCCGCGAGGTCTTCGAGGAGGCAGAAGAGAACGCTCCCGCGATCATCTTCATCGACGAGCTCGACTCCATCGCCGCCAAGCGCGAGGAGGCCGGCGGTGACGTCGAACGCCGCGTCGTCGCCCAGCTGCTCAGCCTGATGGACGGCCTCGAGGAACGGGGCCGTGTCACCGTCATCGGCGCAACCAACCGCGTCGACGCGCTCGACCCCGCGCTCCGGCGTGGCGGTCGCTTCGACCGCGAGATCGAGATCGGCGTCCCGGACAAGGAGGGCCGCAAGGAGATCCTGCAGGTCCACACCCGCGGGATGCCTCTCGATGAGTCCATCGACTTAGAACACTACGCCGAGAACACCCACGGCTTCGTCGGGGCCGATCTCGAGTCGCTGGCCCGCGAGAGCGCGATGAACGCGCTCCGTCGCATCCGGCCCGAACTCGACCTCGAGAGCGAGGAGATCGATGCCGACGTCCTCGAGTCGCTGGAGGTCGGCGAGGATGACTTCAAGGAGGCACTCAAGGGCATCCAACCGTCCGCGATGCGCGAGGTCTTCGTCGAGGTCCCCGACGTCACGTGGAACGACGTCGGTGGACTCGGAGATACCAAAGAGCGCCTGCGCGAGACGATCCAGTGGCCGCTCGACTACCCCGAGGTCTTCGAGCAACTGGACATGCAAGCCGCCAAGGGCGTGCTCATGTACGGTCCGCCGGGCACCGGGAAGACCCTGCTCGCGAAGGCCGTCGCCAACGAGGCCCAGTCGAACTTCATCTCGATCAAGGGCCCCGAACTGCTCAACAAGTACGTCGGGGAGTCCGAGAAGGGCGTCCGCGAGGTCTTCGAGAAGGCGCGGTCGAACGCCCCGACCGTGATCTTCTTCGACGAGATCGACTCGATCGCGGGCGAACGCGGCCAGCGCCAGGGCGACTCCGGCGTCGGTGAACGCGTCGTCTCCCAACTGCTGACCGAACTCGACGGCCTCGAGGAACTCGAGGACGTCGTCGTCATTGCGACGACCAACCGCCCGGACCTGATCGACAGCGCCCTGCTCCGTCCCGGCCGACTCGACCGCCACGTCCACGTGCCGGTCCCCGACGAGAACGGCCGCAAGAAGATCTTCGAGGTTCACACCCGCGGCAAACCGCTGGCCGAGTCGGTCGATCTCGAGTGGCTCGCCGCCGAGACGGAGGGCTACGTCGGTGCCGATATCGAGGCGGTCTGTCGCGAGGCCTCGATGGCCGCCAGCCGCGAATTCATCAACTCGGTCGATCCCGACGAGATGGACGACACGCTCGGCAACGTCCGCGTCGGGAAAGAGCACTTCGAGCACGCACTCGAGGAGGTCAGTCCGAGCGTGACCCCCGAGACGCGCGAGCAGTACGAGGAACTCGAGGAGGAGTTCCAGCAGGCCGAACCGACCCAGGACGAACAGCTCGGTCGAACCTTCCAGTAAGGCCAGTCGCTGCGGTCCGCGGCTCGCGTTTTTTGCTGGCAGCGATCGACTGACCGGTCAGCGACGGTGCGACCGATGTGGTCAGTTCGCGGCCGCGTCCGCTCAGTGGGCGACGTCGACTGACTCGAGCGCCGCCAGCACCTCGTCGGCGTGGCCCTCCGGCGAGACACCCTCGTAGACCGCCTCGATGTGACCGTCGGGACCGATGACGTAGGTATTTCGGAAGACGCCGTCGAAGGTCTTGCCGAACAGCCGTTTCTCACCGTAGGACTCATACAGCGTCGCGACTTCGCCGAATTCGTCCGAGAGGAGATCGAACTCGAGGTCGTAGTCGGCCGCGAAATCGGCGAGATCGGCGACGGAGTCGTCACTGATGCCGACAACGGCAGCGTCGCGGGCTGCAAACGTCGAGAGCGCGTCGTTGAACTCGCAGGCTTCAGTGGTACACCCGTCCGTGTTGGCGCGGGGATAGAAGTAGACGACAAGCCGTTTGCCCTCGAAATCCGTGTGGTTGACCGTCTCGCCGTGTTGGTTTGGCAGTTCGAACGGTGGTGCCTCGTCACCGACATCAAGCATGCCTTCGAGTTAGCGACAGCAGTTGTATGTGTTATGATTCACTATCGGCAAATATGTAGGTATCAGGTGGATCAACGGTTCACTATCGGAGATCATGAGTGTTTAGTTGGACAAGCAGAGTCATACATCCATCAGACGCAAACGATCGTTGTTAGCAACGATACACACCGTGATCGCGTCGCCACTGACTAGTGGGTGACAGTAGTGCCGGCGTTCACAACTCGTTACTCGAGGCGTTCGGCCGCCTCTCGTTCGACGAGGGGCGCGGCGTTTTGCTCCGGTAGCGTGACGACGTCGTCGCTGGTCAGTGTGTACTCGCGGTCGTCGACGCCGAGGATCTCGCCGATATCGCGGGTAATCCGGACGGTCGTGCGATCGACGGCAGCACCTTCGCGGTCGGCAGACGAATCAGCGTCGGATTCCACAGCTCTCGAGTCGGCAGTATCAGCATTCGAGTCCGCGCCGTCGATTGGATCCTCGCGTCCGACTGACTGTTCCGGGTCGGTCGCTGCCGAATCGGATGTGGCGTCTCCGGCACCCCCGTCCGAACCACCGATCGGCGGACCGTCACCACCCATGACGTCCGCGGGCGAGACGCCGCTCGAGGCGTCTCCTGTTGGATCGTCGCCAGCGGCGGGATCGATGTCTGCCGGCGGTTCTTCCGGCGGGACGGGTGGGGAATCATCCGCGGGCGGGTGGTCGGGTGCTGGATCGGTCGGGTGCGAGTCGCGTGTTGGCTCGTCAGCCGCCGCGGTCGCGTCGGCTCCGGCATCGGTTTGCGGTTCCTCGACGCCCTCGAGGACGTCCAGCACCCGACTTTTGTTCGCGCTGATGCGCTCGACGAGATCGTCGAAGAGGTCCGCCTCTTCGGCGGTCAGGCCCTCGTCGTCGGCGGCCATCCCGGCCGCGGCGAGGCTGGCCTGTTTGACGAGTTTGCCCATCCGGCGCTCGTAAATGGCCTCGACGACGTCTTTGGCGGTCTCGATCTCGTCGGTCAGCCGACCGACTTCGGGAGAGGAAAAGGGATCGTCGGTCGCTTCGGCGACGCGGTCGCGTTCGTCTTCTAGATCGGCGATGTACTCGCCGACCTCCTGGTAGAAGGAAGGGCGCAGGTTCTGGAGGCTGTCTTTCTTTCGCTCCTTACTCTGGACCGAACGCAACTCGTCTAGATTCATTCTTTCTCCTTCTCGGCGCGGCCGCGTGCCATCAAGAACACGGCGACGTACTCAGGTAGTGACTGGTCTCCCTCCTGGACCGTAAAACTATCTCCACCGAGTTCGACCTCGCCGCCGTCGGTAACGTCGACGGCAACCTCGTGGCCGACGAAGGTCTCGGGGACGGCATCGACCAGCGGGTCGAAATCGTCGATTTCGTCGCGTGCGAGGCGGACCGTTTTCAGTCCGCTGCCGCCGTGGAGACTGCCCGGCAGCCGGATGAGTCGGTTCGTATCCGTCGTGACGGGTTCGTCGATGGGCGCGTTGTCCCGCTCGACGGCTTTGCTCGCGAACCGCTCGGCCAACTGTGCGATCGCAGTGTGGACGGTGACGTTACCCGCCTCGAGGCCCTCGCGGTTGTTGCGAGCCGCGTTCAGCGTCGCCGTCGCTTTCCCCTCGCCGATGCCGTCGAAGGTCTGGAGGCGCTCGAGGGCTGCGTTCTCCTCCATTGCGAGCAACTCGTCGATGAAGGCCATGAAGTGGTCGTGGATGCGAGCCCCCCAGCCGCCCTCGATCTGGAGGGTACGGCGCTCGGTCGGTGTCTTTCTCCCCAGGCCGGCGACGGTCTCGGTCTCGATCAGTTCGTCGTACTCGAGGCCGATACCCCGAACGTAGTCGACGATCTCGCGGCGGTGTTCCCGCTCTAGGTGCAAGACGTTCTCGTCGCGGACGTGAACGTGATAGCCTCGCCCGCCCGAGAAGACGATTTCGAGGACCTCGAAGGCGAAGTCATCCTCGAGGAACTCGAGGAGGCGACAGAGGGCGTCCTTACACTTCGCGAGCATCTCGGCGTAGCTGTCCTCACCGAGCGTGACCGACGGCAGGTGGTCGGCGTCTAAGTCGAAGACGAGGTCGGCAGCCTGCCAGTCCTTTTCGTGCATCGAACTCGCGCCGGGATCGCGAAAGCGCCCCGCCGAGAAGTAGACGTGGCGTGGGCGCTTGCGCACGAGAAACTCCGAGAGATCGCCTAACTCGAGTAGCGAACGGTGACGGACCATCGTCGTATCCGGGCCGTCTGTCCAGGGGATGTAGCCCCACTCGCGTTCGTTGGCCGCGGGCGGCGGCGTGATCTCCGTCCGTCGATAGTGGTCACGAAATCGCCCGCGAAGATAGGCCCTCGTTCGCTCTTCCATACGCTTCGCCAACTCATCGTGGGTCCGGTATAACTGTATTGAACTGGCCGTGCGAGAAGAGTCGTCGCCGGCGAGGCTCAGCGCCGGATGAGATCAGAGATTCGATCGGCGATACCGACGTCAGAGCCGAGTTTCAGGTAGTAGGCGTCGCCGCCGTCCTCGTAGTAGTTGTCGATCCGGCGTTTGATCTCGAAGCCGAGGTGTTCGTAAAACTGCAACGCGTTCTCGTTGCTCGTTCGGGCGTGACACGTGATCGTCTCGTGGTCGTCCGCGACGTGAGCGATGAGCCGTTTCCCGATGCCTTCTCCGCGATGGTCCGGGGACACTGCCAGAAAGAGAATGTAGCCGTCACGTCGAACGGCGGCAAACCCGATGAGGGCCTCGTCCTGCACGTAACAATAGACTTTCGACCGGCGATACGCGTCAGTAAAGAAATCATACCGCTGCTTGAGCACGTCTTCCTGACGGTTGATCTCCTCCTTTAGCTGCCAGGCTTCGTCGACCAAATCGTCGCTCCCCGGGGCGACGACCCGACTGTCGATGTTGACGCTCACTATCATACTCTACCAGCGTCGTCAATATAATTCCACCGGCAATCGATGTGCGGAACCGTCAGACACGGCTAACAGATCCAGCGATAGCCTGTCAGAGACGGTGGTTCACACGACACATACCCGAACGTTCACTGCTGACGATACGTCGAAACGACGAGCATAGAAGGTCGGCCGACAAAGCGAAAGTATGGGATTCGAACTGCGCGACCACACGGCCGACGTCGCCGTCTCGGCGACCGGCGACTCGCTCGAGGCAACCTTCGCGGCGGTGGCCGATGGCCTCGCGGCCGCCTCCTGTGACGAAATCCCGGCCGGCACCGGCGAGCGCTTTTCGCTGTCCGTGACCGCCGAAGGCCGCGAGGCACTCCTATTCGACTATCTCGACGAACTGATCTATCTGCGCGACGTTCGCGCGGAACTCCCCGTCGACCACCGCGTGGGCTCGATCGACGTCACTGAATCGACTGATGGCACCGAGGAGTGGTCGCTCGAGGCCAGCGCCCGCGGCGTCCCACTTTCCGAAATCGACGCCCGCGAGGTGAAGGCCGTGACCTACTCCGAGATGTCCCTCGAGCGAGCCGACGACGGTGGGTGGGACGCGTACGTCGTCTTCGACGTCTGAGCGGGAGTCCCACCGGCCCGCCGATGGCCGTCTCGAGACGCCGACCCGGCGCATCGAACCGCAGGCCAGCGCCCAATCGGCGACACGAGAGACGAACATCTTTCTTCGCGGCGGTCGGACGTTCGCGTATGACCACCTTCGACGCAAACGGCATCACGCTCGAGCGGGTGCGAGAGTACGTCTGGGAGATCCCACAGACGGGTGATATGCGCGCCCCCGCGAGAGTGCTCGCGAGTGAAGCACTCCTCGAGGAGATCAAGGAGGACAAGACGCTCGAGCAGATCAAAAACACGACTCACCTGCCCGGTATCACGAACCACGCGATCTGCATGCCCGACGGCCATCAGGGCTATGGCTTCCCGGTCGGTGGGGTCGGTGCCCTCGATGCCGAAAACGGCTGTATTTCGCCGGGCGCGGTCGGCTACGATATCAATTGTGGCGTCAGGATGATGCGGACGAACCTGACCTACGACGACCTCAAGGGCCACGAGGAGGAGCTCGTCGACTCCCTGTTTGCCAACATTCCGTCAGGGCTCGGCGGCGGCGGGGTCGTCGAGGCCGGCGTCGACACTGTCGACGAGATCCTCGCTCGCGGCGTCGACTGGGCCCTCGAGAACGGCTACGCGGTCGAAGACGACCTGCTCCACTGCGAGGACGAGGGGATGCGCGAGGGCGCAGCCCCCGAGAAGATCAGCCAGAAAGCCAAAGACCGCGGGAAGAACCAGATCGGCTCGCTGGGGTCGGGGAATCACTTCCTCGAGGTCCAGCGCGTGACCGACGTCTTCGACGATGAGGTCGGCGAGGCGTTCGGACTCTCCGAAGACCAGATCGTCGTTCTGATCCACTGTGGCTCCCGCGGGTTGGGCCATCAGACCTGTAACGACTACCTGCGGAAGATCGAACAGCAACACCAGGGGCTATTGAACCAGTTGCCGGACAAGGAACTCGCGGCCGCGCCCGCGGGCTCACAACTGGCCGAGGACTACTACGGCGCGATGAACGCGGCGATCAACTTCGCGTGGGTCAACCGCCAGTTGATCATGCACCGCACGCGGCAGGTCTTCGAGCGCGTCTTCGACCGCTCGTGGGAGGACATGGAGATGGACCTGCTGTACGACGTGGCCCACAATATCGCCAAAAAGGAGACACACACGGTCGCCGGCGAGGAGCGCGAACTCTACGTCCACCGGAAGGGTGCGACACGGGCGTTCCCCGCCGGCCACCCCGATGTCCCGAAAGCCTACCGGGACGTCGGCCAGCCCATCATCATCCCCGGCAGCATGGGCGCGGGCAGCTACGTCCTCCGTGGTGGCGAAAACTCGATGGATCTGACCTTTGGGTCGACCGCCCACGGCGCGGGGCGGCTGATGAGCCGGACGCAGGCCAAAAACGAGTACTGGGGTGGCGACGTCCAGCAGGAACTCGAGGAACAGGACCAGATCTACGTCAAGGCCCAGTCGGGCGCAACGGTCGCCGAGGAAGCGCCAGGCGTCTACAAGGACGTCGACGAGGTCGTCCGCGTCTCCGACGAACTGGGCATCGGCGACAAGGTCGCGCGGACGTTCCCTGTCTGTAACATCAAAGGCTAAGCGTCGGCGAGCGCCTCGAGCAGCATCTCTGCAAGCGGCTCCTTGGCCGCCTCGTGCTGGACGTTGAGCGCCGAACAGTCGACGAGTTCCTCGACGAGGTCGACGCCAGCGCTCGTGTTCGTCGTGATTCCCGCCACGAGGTCGGGCGAATGTCCGAACGCCTCCTCGATCCCGACGACCGCGTAGGGATCGGACGCACAGAGCACGGTGAACGCGACGTGATCTTCGAGCATGTCGACGACGGCTTCCCCGTTGTACGGCTCGAGCGGGCTGGCACCGACCTCGGCGACGATGACGTCTGCCTCCTGGAGTCGGGCGAAGACCGGTCGGACGGCCTCCCGGAAGGTGTCTTCGGGGACGACCGTCGTCGGCAGGCCCGCGTCGACGAAGTCGTAGATGGGGTCTGCGCCCGCCACCTCCATCGACAACACGTCGCCGTAGGTGCCCGCGCCCGTCAGTTTACAGGCAGCGACGTCGTACCCGTTCTCGACGAGGACGCGGGTGATCACCCGGCCAGTCATGGTCTTGCCGGCCGACATACTCGTCCCGAGGACGAGGACGACCGGTACCGCGGATGTCGTCGATGTGGCCGTTAGGCCGTAGTCGGACATTCGGGCAACGTCGCTGTCGACGACGACATGGCCCTCGTATTCGACCTCGATCGGTGTCTGACCGAACGGCGAGGCCGAGGTGACGCGACCGAGAACGCCGCCGCCGGTCATGATATTCAACAGTCCGTCGTCGCCGACGTCCCGCCAGCTACCGACCAGTTCGCGGGTCGCGCGACGGGTACCCAGCGCGCCGACGATCGTCTCACCCTCCATTAGTTCGACGCGTCGACCCTGCGGGTTCTCGACCCTGACGCCAGGATTGGGGCGTTTGGTCACCCGGGCGAACACGTAGTCACCCGTTTCCCACTGTGACGTGGGTCGAGATTCGATATCGTACGAGCGCTGCTCGAGATCGGCGATTCGCGTGACTGAGGTGTGAACGTCTGCGTTCATGTGTAACTAGTTGTGGTCGGTTGAAAGCGGTTCGTCGTGGAAACAGGCGGCAAGCAGCGCGACCCGGTCGACGAGCGCCTCGAGATCCACGTACTCGTAGGTCTGGTGGGCCCCGTCGCCGACCGCGCCGAACCCGTCGATCGTTGGGGCGTGCTGGCTGGCGTCGTTCCCGTCGCTCGCGCCACCCGAGCGGGTGCCCTCGAGCGAGAGTCCGAGTCTGTCTCCGAGTGTCTGGACACGCTCCCAGAGCAGGCGATTGCCCGCCGTCGGCTCCATCGGCGGCCGCCCGAACCCGCCGTCGATCGTCAGTTCGGTGCCCGGCGTCGTCGCCTCGAGGGATCGGATTTCCGCCGCGACAGCCTCGGCCGCGTCGTCGGTGGGTGCGCGCACGTCGACTTCGGCCCGTGCCTCCGGCGCGACGACGTTCGATCGTAGCCCCGCCTCCACCTGCCCGACGTTGACGGTGACGCCCGAGTCGATGTCGGTGAGTTCGTGGAGCCGATGGATGACGGTCCCGAGTTCCTCCGTCGCGCTGGCTCCCTCCTCGGGCTCGAGCCCGGCGTGGGCGGCCTTCCCCTCGATGGTGACTGTGAAATGGCCGACCGCTTTCCGTGCGGTTTTGATCTTGCCTTCCGGGCCGCTTGCCGGTTCGAGCACGAACACCCGATTCGCCCGCTTGGCGAGGTCGATGATCCGGGACTTGGATTCGGGGCTGCCGATCTCTTCGTCGCTCGAGACGAGGACGTGAACCGGCAGCGACGGCTCGAGCGAGAGTTCGTCGAGCGCGCGGAGCGCGAAGACAGCCTGTGTCAGCCCGCCTTTCATGTCGAGCGATCCCGGGCCCTCGAGGATGTCGTCGCGAATCTCGGGTGGATCTTCCTCGACGGTCCCGAGCGGCCAGACGGTGTCCGCATGCCCGATCACGAACTGGATCTCGTCGGCGTCGTCCGGGCTCGGCGTCCACGCCTCGAGCCGGCCGCCGGTCTCCTCACCCGGAACGCGCTCGGTTTCGAGGCCGACCTCGTGGAAGTCACCCGCCAGCCGATCGAAGAAGTCGTCGAACGTCTCTGGGTTCTCCGTGGGCGTCTCCAGTTCGACCAGCTCGAGGAGGTACTCTGCGAGCTCGTCGCGATGGGCGTGTGCCCACTCTTGAATCCGCGGTTCGGCGGTGGATTCCGGCTCTGGTTCCGGTTCGGAGGCAGTCATCGCTCGAACCCCTCCGGAAACGGGAACGCCTGGCTCTCGTTGATCGCGGCAAACCGGTCGGGGTAGAGGTGAGCCAACACCGGCGCCTGCTCGAGCAGCGTCTCGGGCTCGATGTCGTCGCTGCGGTAGGCGTCGGTATGGGCATGTTTGCCGACGACGGTGCCAGCGATGAGTTCGCCGTCAGCGAACTCGACGATGCGCTCGAGTTCGCACTCGAGGACGCCGTAGGCACCAGCCACGGCAGGCGCGTCGACGGCATCGGCGTCGACCGTGTCGATTTCCGTCAGCGAGGGCTTGTCGCCCTCGGCGGTCCGGGGTGCCGCGGCGAGGCTGGCGTCGAGGATGTCGTCAGGCCGGGGATAGCTGACGGTGAACGCTCCCGTGCGCTCGATATTCCGGTAGGTACCGTGTTCGGGCGTACAGATGAACCCGAACTGGTCTGCCCAGCCCAGCGGGATCGCCATGTGTTTCGGCGCCAGGTCGTCCGAGCCGTCTTCGTCACGCGTCCCGACGATCACCAGCGGTGCCGCCGTATACAGCGTCTCGAAGAACGATTGATCCGGCTGCAGGGTGACGAGATCGGGATCGTTCGAGAGAGTCATTTAGTTGTCTATGGGTCACATAGGCACCCACACCCCATACTGGTTTTGTTAGTTATATAAAATCAGGAATAACACGTCGCGTTGAAGGGCGATCGATTCGGCTCGCACTGTCCGACCGTGAGTCCGCTCGAGCGCCCAGTAGCCACCGATCCCGCGCAGCTACTTCAGCCGGAACGGGTTCTCGTCATCGCTGTCATCGTCCCCAGTCGACTCGCTCTCGTAGGGTTTCCGCGCCGTGATCGTCACCGTTGCCTCGGGGTCGTCCTCGTCGGCCCACGGGCTGTCGTACGCCGAGAGTTCGAGATCGGTGACGTCCCAGCCCTCGTCTTCGATGAGCGCGACGAGCCGACGCTGGTCTGTGAGCATATCCTCGTCCATACGTCGGCTTCGAACGTGGGCGAGGTAGGTCTTGTGCCGGTTCGGTACTCGAGTCGCGTCAGGACAGATCGTCGGTAGTGACGAGTTCCTTCGCGAGCGTCCGATGGGCGCGGCGCAGCCGCTCGGACAGTGCCTGATGGGAGATGTCGAGTTCGTCCGAGAGTTCGTCCATGTCCATCTCGCGAGGGATCTCGTAGTAGCCGGCCTCGAGGGCCGCGACCAGCGATTCGTACTGGGCATCAGTGAGGCCATATTGTCCGTGGCAACGCTCCTCGAGTCGGTGAATACGCAGGATCTCGATGGAGAGTCCCTGCTCGGTCGCGAACTCGTAGGTATGCGAGAGTGCCGCTCGGTCGGGGAAGAGCACGCGGAACTGCCACTGGGTGTGCTCGACGGCTGCGTCGAGCACCGTCGCGTGCGCGTCGGTCAACAGAGACACCGTGACGGCGACGTCGTCGACCCACTCGACCCGGTACAGTGACCTGTCGTCACAGGCGACGAGCCGGGTCGCGTCGTCGACGCTCGGATCGGCTGCCAGTGCGTCATCGACGGCTGCAAGCGTCGACGAATCGGTAGCAAGCCAGATGTACGGCATAACGTGGCCCGGATCGGCGGCGACGACGCGTTCGATCGTCACGTCGACGTCGGGCACCGCCTCGAGCGTGTCACGGAGTGCGACCTCGGCGGCAGGGACGGCGAGTTCCGCGATGGTACTCATGATAGCGACCACCACACGGAGCGACATGATACTGGGGTCGGGCATGCCACGCGACCGACTGGCCGTGCCCCGCACGTCCCTGCAACCAAAATCGGTTACGAGACCCCGAACACGCCGGCGCACTTAAGCGGATTCGAATGTAACCGAATAGCATGCTCACCGACGAGTTCGGGCGGGAGGTCACCGGCGTCCGCGTCTCTCTCACCGATCGGTGTAATTTCGACTGTGTCTACTGTCACAACGAAGGGTTAGGCGATACCCGTGGGCCGATGGAGCCGGCGGAAAACGAGATGGACACCGACGACGTCGTCCACTTTCTCGAGGTCGCCGCCGAGTTCGACGTCGACGCAGTCAAGTTCACCGGCGGCGAGCCGCTGCTCCGACAGGACCTCGAGGAGATCATCGCACGCACACCCGACGAGATGGAGGTCTCGCTGACCACGAACGGCTCCTTTCTCCCCGACCGGGCCGAGGGCCTCGTCGACGCAGGGTTAGAACGGGTCAACGTCTCCCAGGACGCGCTCGATCCGGCGGACTTCGCCGAGATTACGAAAAGCGGGGCCTACGAGAAAGTCATCGAAGGCGTCGAAGCAGCGCTTTCCGCGGGGCTGGACCCGGTCAAACTCAACATGGTCGTCTTCGAGCACACCGCGGGTTACGTCCCCGAAATGGTCGATCACGTCGCCGAAAACGACGGGCTCCAGTTGCAGTTGATCGAGTACATGCCCGAGTTGACGGGCAAGCCGGAGTGGAACATCGAGATCGAGCGGGTCCACGGCTGGCTGGCCGAACAAGCGGACGAGATCGAGCATCGGGAGATGCACGATCGAAAGCGCTACTGGGTGAGCGACGATGGCGAGGGCCGAGGGATGGTCGAGATCGTCGACCCCGTCGAGAACCCGACGTTCTGTGCGAACTGCCATCGGGTTCGGGTCACCCACGAAGGCTATCTCAAGGGCTGTCTGAATCGCAACGACGACCTCAAACCGATGGGAGAGATGACCAAACCCGAGATCCGCGAGGCGTTCCGCGAGGTCGTCGCCAACCGGGTCCCCTACTACGGCGAGTACATGATCCGAAACGACGAGGGTGAGTGGGAGTTAAACGAGAAGTACCTCGAGGAGTACGCTGAGGCCTGACCGTCGACCACCGGTGGAGGCGTCTGGGCCACACGGATGTGGCTCGAACGCCACGGATGCTGCAAGAGAGTCACATAACCGGCCGCCGTCTTTCGTTGCCCTTAAGTATTCGACGGGGGTAGGAGCGAGTGCAATACGTGTAGGGGAGCGATCCCCGAGTCCGGGAGGGCGATGATAGACCGACCGTGTTGTGGTAGCCAAGCGGCCCAAGGCGCATGGTTGCTAACCATGTGGCGTCAAGCCTCCGGGGTTCGAATCCCCGCCACAACGTCGGATCCTTCGCTGGCGTTTTCCCGCCAGTCGATTTGCACCGCACGCAGACTAGAGACAGATACACGACATCATGAGCGCGGAAGAACCTCAAGAACAAGAAGACGACGAAGATCTCCGTTACTTCGTCCGCATCGGGCAGACCGACCTCGATGGGACGAAGTCCGTCGAGCGCTCGCTCTCGGAGATGAACGGGATCGGTCGCCGGACCGCCCGACTCATCGCCGAGGAAGCGGGCGTCGACCGAACGGCGACGTTCGGCCGACTCGACGACGACGTCATCGACGAGGTCGTCGAGGTCGTCGAGAACTACGCCAACGAAGTACCTGACTGGCTCAACAACCGCCAGGCTGACTTCTACACCGGCGAGACGACCCACGAGATCGGCAACGATCTTCAGTTGACTCGACAGCACGACATCAACCGGATGAAGATGATCGACTCCTACAAGGGCACGCGCCACAAGCGCGGCCAGAAGGTCCGCGGGCAGCGAACCAAGTCCACCGGTCGGACGGAGGGCACCATCGGAGTCAACGTCGAAGAGATCCGCGAAGAACAGGCCGAAGAGGCTGCCGGCGAAGAGGGTGAGGGCGAATAATGCCACTCGGCACCGACACCAAGCAGTACGAGACGCCGAATCACCCCTATCAGGGTGAGCGCATCGCCTCCGAACACTCCCTTGTCGACCGCTACGGCCTCAAAAACAAGGAAGAACTCTGGCGTGCCCAGTCCGAGCTTCGCTCCTACCGGCGCGAGGCCCGTGACCTGCTCGGCCAGGCCCAGGACGACGACGTCGTCATCCGCCGCTCCGAGGAGTTCCTCGGTCGGCTCAAGCGCGTCGGCATCCTCAACGAAACCGACGAACTCGGCGATGTCCTGAGCCTCGAGATCGAGGACGTCTTAGAGCGCCGACTGCAGACGGTCGTCTACCGATCCGGACTGGCGAACACGACCCAGCAGGCTCGTCAGTTCATCAGCCACGGCCACATCGTGGTCGACGGCCAACGCCACAGTGTCCCGTCCTACGTCGTCGACATCGACGAGGAGGACCTGGTGGCCTTCGACGAGAACAGTCCGCTCGCGGACGAACTTCACCCCGAACGTGCGGAGGGTCAGTAAACCATGAGCCAGGACGACGACAAGTGGGGAATCGCCCACGTGCACGCATCGTTTAACAACACCGTCATGACCGTGACCGACCTCACGGGCGCGGAGACGATCGCCAAGTCCTCCGGTGGGACGGCGGTCAAACAGAACCGCGACGAGGCGTCGCCGTACGCGGCCATGCAGATGGCCGAGTCCATCGCCGAAGAGGTCAAAGCGGCCGGCATCACGGGTCTGCACGTTCGCGTGCGTGGCCCCGGCGGCAACCTCCAGAAGTCCCCCGGTCCCGGCGCGCAGGCGACGATCCGCGCGCTCGCACGCTCGGGTATCGAAATCGGGCGCATCGAGGACGTCACGCCGATCCCCCACGACGGATCGCGCGCACCCAAAGGTAAGGGCGGCTACTAGATCATGACAGAGGAGTACGACGTCGAGTTCGTCGAACGCGAGGATCGTGAGGCACGGTTCCTCGTTCGCGGCGTGACACCCGCGTTCGCCAACGGCATCCGTCGCGCGATGGTCGCCGACGTGCCGACCATGGCCATCGACACCGTCCGGTTCGTCGAGAACTCGTCGGTCATGTTCGACGAGCAACTCGCGCTCCGACTCGGGCTCGTCCCACTGACGACGCCACCGGTCGGCGAGTTCGCCGAGGACGACACCGTCACGCTCTCGATCGACGTCGAAGGGCCGGCCACCGCCTACTCCGGCGACCTCGTCTCGAGCGACGACCTCGTCCAACCCGCGGACGAGAACGTTCCGATCATCGAACTCAAAGACGACCAGCGCCTCGAAGCCGAGGCCGACGCCATCATCGACCGCGGGAAAGACCACGCCAAACATCAGGGCGGGGTTGCGGTCGGCTATCGTCACCTCCAGCGCGTGGAGGTCGACGGTGATCTCCCCGAGTTCGAAGAGCAAGAGAGTCGGATCATCCGCGGTGTGATCGAAGACGACGGCGAACTCGTTTCGACAAGCGAGTTCGATCACGACCTCTCCAACCGATACCCTGGCAAGCAGGTCCGGGTCGAGGACGTCCCCAACGCCTTCGTCTTCCACGTGGAAACGGACGGCTCCTTTACCGTCGAGGAACTGGTCACGCGAGCCGCAGAGACGCTCGAGGCACGCGCGACTGAACTCGAAGACGCAGTACAGCTATAGAACATGAACCGACGCCCCCGACCCGATCAGGACGCGCCGTTCGCCGACGCCGTGAGCGACGAGATTGGCGATCGCTCGTCCACTGGAATCGAAAGGGGTTTGAAGGGGCGACGGGTACGTGGAAGTGCGAGCAGGGATAGCCAAGTCAGGCCAACGGCGCAGCGTTCAGGGCGCTGTCTCGTAGGAGTCCGCAGGTTCAAATCCTGCTCCCTGCATCACTTCTCACGAATCGATTCCACCGTCGACGACGCAGTCTCCCGTGTCGTCGACGTGCCAGCAGTTGCAGATTTGGAGGAAACCAATGAGTAGCAAGACTAATCCGAGGCTCACCGATCTCATCGCCGAGCTGAAGTCGACGTCCCGCGAAGCGGACGCCGATGTCTGGCGAGACGTTGCGGATCGACTCGAGAAGCCCCGGCGCACCCACGCTGAGGTGAACCTGGGCCGCATCGAGCGGTACGCACGCGAAGAAGAGACCGTCGTCGTTCCCGGCAAAGTGCTGGGATCCGGCGCACTACAGAAAAACGTCACCGTCGCCGCCGTCAACTTCTCTTCGTCCGCAGAGACGAAGATCGAACAGGTCGGCGAGCCAGTATCGCTCGAGCAAGCGCTCGAAGAGAACCCAGAAGGCTCCGATGTCCGGGTGATTCGATGAGTCTCGCAGAGTTCGACGCCGATACCGTCGTCGACGCCAGTGACTGCATCCTCGGTCGCGTCGCCAGCGAGGTCGCCCAGCGCGCGCTGGACGGCGAACGCGTCGCGATCGTCAACGCCGAGGACGCGGTCATCACCGGCGACAAAGAAGACATCTTCGAGACGTACCGTACGCGACTGCAGCTCGGCTCGGACAGCGGGCCATACTATCCGCGGCGACCGGACACGATCTTCAAGCGGTCCGTCCGCGGCATGCTGCCGTACAAGAAACCGCGCGGCCGCGAAGCGCTCGACAGCGTCCGCGTCTACGTCGGCAACCCCTACGAGCACGACGACGACCGCGACTCGGAAGTGCTCGAGGGAACGTCGCTGGATCGCCTGTCGAACATCCGCTTCGTCCACCTACACGAAGTGTCCGAACAGTTAGGTGCTAACGTCACATGGTAACCAACACGAGTGGCAAGAAAAAGACGGCCGTCGCGCGAGCGACGGTCCACGAGGGCGAGGGTCGCGTTCGAATCAACTCCCAGCCCGTCGAACTGGTCGAACCCGAGATGTCCCGGCTCAAGATGCTCGAGCCGTTCCGCATCGTCGGCGAGGACCTGCGTAGTGAGATGGACATCGACGTTCGCGTCGAGGGTGGCGGCATCAGCGGGCAGGCAGACGCCGTCCGCACCGCCATCGCACGCGGCATCGTCCAGCACACGAACGACGCCGAACTCCGTGACGCGTTCATGGAGTTCGACCGGTCGCTGCTGGTCAACGACGTTCGCCAGTCCGAACCCAAGAAATGGGGCGGCCCGGGCGCTCGGGCGCGCTACCAGAAGTCCTACCGCTAAGGTGATCAACGCATGATGGTACCGGTCCGGTGTTTCACCTGTGGTAACGTCGTCGGCGAACACTGGGAGGAGTTCGACGAACGAGCCAACGAGGGCGACGAGGACCCCGAAAAGGTCCTCGACGAACTCGGCGTCGACCGCTACTGCTGTCGGCGGATGCTCGTCAGTCACAAAGACCTGGTCGACATCGTCTCCCCGTACCAGTAACAATGCAACAACAACAGCACAACCGCTACGAGAAAGCACGCATCCTCGGCGCACGAGCGCTGCAGGTTTCCTATGGCGCGCCGGTGTTGATCGAGACCAAGCAGACGGAACCGATCCTCATCGCCGCCGAGGAGTACGACGCTGGCGTGTTGCCGTTTACCGTCAAGCGGGGGTACGATCGAAAATGACGCTCATCACAGACATCCGACTGCGTCGCATCCTCGACTCGCGAGGCAACCCGACGGTCGAAGCCGACGTCGTGACCGAAAGCGGCGGGTTCGGCCGTGCTGCAGCACCCAGCGGGGCCAGCACCGGCGAGTACGAAGCCGTCGAGCGACCGCCGAGCGAGGCGATCGCCGCGGCTCGAGAACACGCCGTTCCGCGGCTCGTCGGCGAGGTCTACGCGGGCAACCAGCGTGACGTCGACGCCGCACTGCACGCTGCAGACGGTAGCGACGACTTTTCGGAGATCGGTGCCAACAGCGCGGTCGCCATCTCGATGGCCGCCGCGAAGGCCGGTGCCGACGTGCTCGGTGCCCCGCTGTTCCAGCACCTCGGTGGCACGTTCCGTGGCGAGACCTTCCCGATTCCGCTCGGCAACGTCGTTGGCGGTGGCGAACACGCCGCCGACGCGACCGACATCCAGGAGTTCCTGGCAGCACCCGTCGGTGCACCGAGCGTCGAAGACGCCGTCTTCGCCAACGCCGCCGTCCACGCCGCCGTCTCGGACTTGCTGTCCGAACGCGGTGTCCCCTGTGGTAAGGGTGACGAGGGCGCGTGGGCACCGTCGATCGACGACGGCGAGGCGTTCGAGATCGTCGACGAGGCGGTTTCGCTGGTCGAAGACGAGGTCGGCTTTGAGATCAAGTTCGGCCTCGACGTCGCCGGAGCGGAGCTGTACGACGCCGACTCGGGTACCTACGAGTACAGCGACCGGAGCCGCGACACCGACGAGCAGATCGAATACATCGCCGACCTCGTCGAGGAGTACGACCTCGTCTACGTCGAGGACCCACTCGACGAGGACGACTACGACGCCTTCGCCGACCTCACGGACGAAGTCGGCGACCAGACGCTGATCTGCGGTGACGACCTGTTCGTCACGAACACCGACCGTCTCGTCGAGGGAATCGATCGCGACGCGGCCAACAGCATCCTGATCAAGCCGAACCAGATCGGGACGCTGACGGACGCCTTCGACGCGATCGAACTCGCGACCGAGAACGGCTACGACTCGGTCGTCTCCCACCGGTCGGGCGAGACCGAAGACGCGACGATCGCACACCTCGCCGTCGCAACCGACGCCCCCTATATCAAGACGGGTGCCGTCGGCGGCGAGCGAACCGCAAAGCTCAACGAGCTCATTCGAATCGCAGACGACGCGACATGACAGAAAACGACGCAACCCAGGAAGGGCTCGACGCCGCCGAGGAGGACATCGACGAGGAGCCAGCCGAAGGGGCTGGCCCCGCCGCCGAGGAGGACGTCGAGCCAGTAGACGAACAGCCCGCCGACGCCGAGGGAGCACCCGCGGCCGACGCCGAAGAATCCGACGACGCCGCCGAGGAAGAAGACGCCGGTCCGACCCTCGACGACGACGTTATGTCCGACGAGGAAGCGGACCTGCTGATCCCCGTCGAGGACTACCTCGGCGCTGGTGTCCACATCGGGACCCAGCAGAAGACCGACGACATGGAGCGGTTCATCCACCGCGTCCGAACCGACGGGCTCTACGTGCTGGACGTCTCGAAGACTGACGGCCGTATCCGCACGGCCGCGGACTTCCTCGCCAACTACGACCCCGAACAGATTCTGGTCACGTCCTCGCGCCAGTACGGTCGCTTCCCGGCGGAGAAGTTCGCCGAGGCCGTGGGCGCACGCGCCCGCACCGGTCGCTTCATCCCGGGCACGCTGACGAACCCGAAGTACGACGGCTACATCGAGCCGGACGTGCTCGTCGTCACGGACCCGATCGGCGACGCCCAGGCCGTCAAAGAGGCCATCACGGTGGGCATCCCGGTCATCGCGATGTGTGACTCGAACAACCAGGTCAGTAACGTCGACCTCGTCGTCCCGACGAACAACAAGGGTCGCAAGGCCCTCTCGGTCGTCTACTGGCTCCTTGCAAACGAGGTCCTCGACCGCCGCGGTGCCGAGCCGTCCTACTCGCTCGAGGACTTCGAGAGTACGGTCTAAGGCGTTCGATATCGGCGCTGTTCGTTTTCTCATCGCAGCGTACACGTACACCGCAAGTACCGCAGCGTACACCAGCAACGGCATTCGAGGCCGCGTGATTACGACCCATCCGCGAGCAACCCCGCGACCAGTTCGGCGGCATCGGTTGCCGTCGCGCCAAAGACGTAGGTCGCGGGTTCGATCCCGAACGCGCCACGGTGGTAGGCGATGCGGGGGACCGATCCACGCTCCTCGAACCGCCGTCTGAGGTGTTCGCCACGGTCCTCGTAGTCCGCGTCGAACTCGAGCGGCTCGATCCCCACCTCCGTCGCGGCTGCAAGCAGGTCGTCGTCGGTGGCGACGTTGGTCGCACCGCGGATACTCGAGTCGACCGCGTTGGCGGCCAGTACCGCCGTGGCGACGTGTTTCGAGGCTCCGAACTCGGGGTTGGCCGGGATCTCGATCCGACCGCCCATGGCATAGATCCGGCCCGGAATTGCAGCGACATCGGTCTCGTCGTCGGGATCGGGGAGACTCATGCCGACGTTCGTTCCGACGTTCGGGATCGAGTCGGCCATGCCGGGAATCGAGGCGAGCGTCCGCGCGGCGGTGCGGACGTTCGCGAGCACGTCCCGCTCGGCACGCACGTCGGGATCGAGCCCACGAACGCAGAGATCACAGCCCAGTCCCTGTAGCTCGGGCATCGCTTCTTCGTGGAGTTCGCAGATGGGGCCGCGATCCTCGAGGCTGCGGATCAACGCGAGGAGTTCGGCAAGCGCGTCGTAGCCATCCATCTCGCCGCTTGCCAGGCCATCGGCGATCCGGTCGACGGTCGCGACGGTTTCGGGATCGTCGCGAAACCGATCGTCGCCGCCTCCTTCGCCGCCGACGTACTTGCTGACCGCGGCCTGAGTCACGCCGAGTTCGGCGGCGATCTCCTTCTGGGTCAGTCCACGGTCGGCGAGTCGCGTGGCCAGCATTGCCCGCACGGTCGGCAGGAACCGATCGACGACGAGCTCGCTCGGCAAGACGAGTGTCATACGACCGTCCTGCGGGCCCAACGCCATAAGTCCGCCTGGGTTTCGGTCGGCACCGCGCCGACTGCGAGCGCCGAGACAAAGATAGCTATTAACCGCCGTCGTACGAACCGCCGGACATGACACTCTCGAGCGCTCCCGGCAAGGTGTATTTGTTCGGGGAGCACGCGGTGGTCTACGGCGAGCCCGCCGTACCGTGTGCGATCGAGCGGCGAGCGCGGGTGGACGTACAGCGACGCGACGACGGCAAACTCCGCGTCCACGCCGAGGATCTCAGTCTGAACGGCTTTACCGTCGAGTACGACGGCACTCCCGGGAACGGGCCGGACGTCGACGTCTCGGAGTCGTTGATCAGCGCCGCGATGGGGTACGTCGACGGCGCGATCGAACAGGTCCGCGACGTGACCGGCGAGGACGACGTCGGCTTCGACGTGACGATCGAAAGCGACATCCCGCTGGGTGCAGGCCTTGGCTCCTCTGCGGCGGTCGTCGTCGCGGCCATCGACGCTGCCGCACGCGAACTCGGCGTCACCCTAGACTTGGACGAACTCGCCGAGCGGGCCTACCGAACCGAACACCAGGTCCAGGACGGCCAGGCCTCGCGAGCGGACACGTTCTGTTCGGCGACCGGCGGCGCGGTCCGCGTCGAGGGCGACGACTGTCGGTCGCTCGCAGCGCCCGACCTGCCGATCGTGATCGGGTTCGACGGCGGCGCGGGCGATACCGGCCAGCTGGTCGCTGGCGTGCGCGAACTCCGAGACGAGTACGACTTCGCGGCTGACACGGTCGCGGCGATCGGCGATATCGTCCGGAACGGCGAACAGGCGCTCGCCGACGGCGACATCGAGGAGATCGGTCGACTCATGGACTTCAATCACGGCCTGTTGTCGGCGCTTGGCGTCTCCTCGCGGTCGCTCGATACGATGGTCTGGGCGGCTCGCGACGCGGGCGCCCACGGTGCGAAGCTCACCGGTGCCGGCGGCGGTGGCTGTATCGTCGCGCTGGATCCGACACCCGAAACCGAGACGGCGCTATCCTTTACCCCGGGCTGTGAGGACGCGTTCCGCGCCGAACTCGCCGAGGAGGGGGTGAAGCGCCTCGAATGATCGTCCTGAAACTCGGCGGCAGCGTCATCACCGAGAAAGACCGCCCGGAGACGCTCGACGGCGACACACTCGAGCGGGCTGCCGACGCAATCGCAACGGCACTCGAGGCGGGCCTCGAGGACCTCGTCGTCGTCCACGGCGGCGGGAGCTTCGGCCATCACAACGCCAGCGAACACGGCGTCAGCACGACCGCGGGAACCCACGATGCGGACGCAGCGCTCGCCATCCACGGCGCGATGAAGACCTTGAATCAGTTCGTCCTGCGTCGACTCCTCGAGCGGGACGTGCAAGCGGTGCCGGTCCACCCGTTCTCGACGGGCCACCGCGATCGCGATGGGACGCTCGAGTTGCCGACCGGGCAGGTCGAGACGATGCTCGGCGAGGGGTTCGTGCCCGTCCTTCACGGCGACGTGATCGCCCACGCGGGCGCGGGTGCGACTATCATCAGCGGCGATGAACTCGTAGCCGAACTCGCTGCGGACCTCGACGCCGATCGGATCGGGCTCTGTTCGACGGTGCCCGGCGTGTTGGACGGCGACGACAACGTCATCGACCGGATCGACGACTTCGATGCCGTCGCCGACGTCCTCGGAGCCAGCGACGCGACCGACGTGACCGGCGGGATGGCCGGAAAAGTGCGGACATTACTGGCGCTCGAGGCCGAGGCATCGATCTTCGGGCTCGAGGTGCTGGACGCGTTCCTCGCGGGCGACAATCCAGGGACGACGATCGACTGACTGGGACGGCGAACCGAAATCGAGACGACGGTTTTCAGCGCGTCCAGAAGCCGCCAGTAAACAGCACGAGCACGGGGATGATCTCGAGGCGGCCGATCCACATGAGAAAGACCATCAGGAGCTTCGAGCTATCTGGGAACGCGAGGTAGCTCCCGAAGGGGCCGACCGAGCCGAACCCAGGACCGATATTGCCAATCGTCGCGAGGCTGGCGCTGAACGCCTCGAGCGGCGTCAGCGTGTAGCCGATGCGACTCGCATCGAGCGCGATGAACAGCGTCGCGATGGCGAAGATCAAGAGATACATGAAGGTGAAGCCAAGCACGCCGCGGATCGCGTCTTCGTCGACGACGTTGCCGCCGAGCCGGATCGGCCGGACGACTTCGGGGTGAGAGGCCGTAAACAGTTCCCGGCGGAGGACCTTGAAGACGATCAGCCACCGCACGACCTTGACACCACCACCGGTCGAACCGGCCGAACCGCCGACGAGCATGGCAAAGAGCAGGACGATCTTCCCCGTCGAGGTCCACTCGACGAAGTCGCTGGTTGCGTAGCCGGTCGAGGTCAACAGCGACGCGATCTGAAAGGCGCTCTGTCGCAGCGAGTTCTCGAGGACACCCTCAGTGATGCCCCCTAGTCCTGAAAGTGCCGGCGCGGTACCCGTATAGAGCATCCCGGCGAGGAGGACGGTTAGTCCGGCGATCGCGGCGATGTAGGCGCGGAACTCGGAGTTGCGAACGAAGCGGTGACCTTCGCCACTGAAGACGTGCCAGAACAGGGCGAAGTTCGTCCCGGCGATGATCATAAAGGGAATCGCCGTCCACTGGACGATCGCAGAAAACGCCGCGACGCTGTCGGCCTCCGGCGAGAACCCACCGGTCGGAAGCGTCGTGAACCCGTGGGCGATGGCGTTGTACAGCCCCATATTGGGTGCCATCCCCGCGAGGTGAAAGCCGTAGAGCAGTGCGATGTAGATAGCAGTAAAGACGAAGTAGACGAGCCAGAGGATCCGTGCCGTCTCGGCGATCCGTGGCGTCAGTTTCTGTAGCTCCGGCCCGGGCGCTTCCGACTCGATGAGCTGGGCACCGCTGATGGCGACCTCCGGCAGGATCGCGACCATCAACACGATGATCCCCATTCCGCCGAGCCACTGGGTGAGCTGTCGCCACATCATGATGGCGTGGGAGTGACGTTCGACCGAGATCTCTCCGAGGACGGTCGCCCCGGTCGTCGTAAAGCCGGACATCGACTCGAACAGCGCGTTGACGGGGTCCGCGAGTGTCGACTCGGTCCCCCAGCCAGCAAGCACGTACGGGACCGCGCCCACGGCAGCGACGGCGAGCCACGAGATCGCGACGAACAGCATCGCTTCCCGGATCTGCAGGTCCGGCTCGGGGCTGAGTTGCTCGAGGCCGTGGCCGACGGCGATCGTCAGTGCGATCGTCGCGACGAACGGGAACACAGAGTCGCCGTAAATGAGCGCCACGACGATTGGAATCACTAACGGAACGGAGAGATACTTGAGGACGGTCCCGACGAGCGCGAAGCTGGCGCGCCACTCAGTTCGGAGCCGCATAGGACACCCCACTCACGTAGTCACGTCTGGACACAGTTGTAACGGCATTTCGCTAAGGCCGTAATGAATCCATCGTGACTGACGCGCTTCCCGGCGTCCTCGCTCCAGCAGCCGCTCGCTCCGTACGACAGGGTGTGTCCGACAGGATCACCACCGCGAGCGCCGATTCTGAGCTCGTGGCACCGATGCGAGACGGGTACAGGTACTTTATACGAACCGTGTGTAGTGTGACCTATGGACGCACGATTGCCAAGTGTTCGCCACCCACACTCGTTTTACGACGTGTTCGGCGTCGTCGCTGCGGCAGTGGCGATCATGGCTCTCGTCCTCATGGTTCGACATGGATCGGTCGTCCGGATCGAGATGGTCGCATTCATGGCGATCGTCTTTCTGTGGGCCGGGTGGGCGATCGAGCGAATTCTGACCGAATCAGAGGAACACTCGAAGCAACGACGGCAGCGACCACCCTGGGATCAGTAAGTGGTGACGACCGTCCGCCGAACGAATGCAGTCGACTGTCGCTCGAGGCTGAGGGATGGGGATGAGCAGTACCGAAGCGGTATATTTTCATCGGAGACGGAAGAAACCCGACGTAATGTACATCATCGTCGTCGGTGCGGGCGATATCGGGATCCCGCTAATCGATATCGCGACCCGATCGGGAAACGAGGTCGTCGTCATCGAGAAAGATCCCGAGCGCGCAGACCGGGCCGCCGGTGAGTACGACTGCCTGATCTTAAACGACGACGCCACGGCCCACGAGGCGCTCATCGACGCCGGGATCGGGAAGGCCGACGCCCTGATTAGCACCACCGACCGGGACGCAACCAATATCATGGTCTGTCTGCTCGCCCAAGAACACGAGGTGCCGTCGATTGTGTCGGTCGTCCACGATCCCGATCACATGAACGTGTTCCGCCAGATCGGCGTCAACACGATGGAGAACCCCCAGGAACTCATCGCCGAGTACCTCTACCGGTCGGTCGCGCGCCCGGCGATCGTCGACTACATGCGAATCGGCGAGGAGGCGGAGGTGTTCGAGATCCGTGTCAGCGAAAACGCGCCGATCGTCGGGAAAACGATCCTCGAGGCCGCGAACGAGGGAATCATTCCCGACGACGTCCTGATCGTCGCCATCGAACGCGAAGGACAGGAGCCGCCGCTTACGCCGCAGGGGAGTACGACTATCCAGACTGGCGATCTGCTGACTGTCTACTCGGGCTTCGGTGCCGAGCCCGAACTCACGAACGTGTTCGGTCACTACGAGGATCGAGTGAAATGACGATCGAACCGAACGGCGACGGACTCACAGCGATCGACGGGGGTTGTGAGCGCAGACTCGAGCACGTCACGGTTTCGACGTGTATATCAACCGCGACGGGGCAGTGAGCGATACATGAACGAGGCGGCGGCAACGATCGGTCGAGACCTCGGGCGGATCTTTCAGGCGCTGGCCGGACTGCTGTTCGTCTCACTGCTCGTCCCGCTGGTCTGGGGTGAGTACTGGGCGATGCCGGCGCTGCTCGTCTCCGGGCTCGTGCCGTTTGTCATCGGCTACGCTATGACAACGCGGTTTCAGGGGGCCGCCCAGCCGAGCAAGTTACACGGGATGATCATCGCCGCGACGGGCTGGTTCTGTGTCGCGCTTTTCGGCTCGCTGCCGTTTCTGTTTATCGCGTGGACGCTCGAGGTCGGCCTCCCGATTATAGAGACGCCGTCTCAGACGGCGACGCTCGCAGCGTTTACCGACCCGCTCAACGCCGTCTTCGAGAGCATGAGCGGCTTTACTGGTACTGGGCTGACGATGACCGACAACGAGGAGGTCTTGCCGCGAACGCTGCAGTGGTGGCGGTCGTTCATCGAGTGGGTCGGCGGTGTCGGCGTGATCGTCCTCACGACGGCAATCCTCGCACGGCCCGGCAGTGGCTCGTTGACCCTGTATGAGAGCGAAGCCCGCTCCGAGCGGATTCATCCGAGTATCGTCTCGACGGTCCAGACGATCTGGTGGATCTTCCTCCTCTTTACGTTCGTCTCGATCCTGCTGCTGTGGGTCGTCGGGATGCCGATCTGGGGGGCGATCAATCACGGGATGACCGGTCTCGCGACCGGCGGGTTCTCGATCACCGACAACTCGATCGCCACCTACGACAGCGTCGCTATCGACTTCGCGCTCCTGCCGATCATGCTGCTTGGCAGTATCGCGTTCCCGGTTCACTATCTCATCCTGCAAGGGGACCTCCGAAATCTCTATACGGACCTCCAGACCCGGTGGGTGTTCATTTACATGAGCGCTGGCACGCTCGCCCTCACCGCGCTGGTGTACGTCACCGAAACGTACGACACCCTGTTTACCGCGTTTCGCTACAGTTCCTTCCAGTTCGTCTCGGCGGCGACCTGCGCTGGCTTTCAGACCGCAGTCGATACGACCAACGTGGCGCTTGGCCGGTGGCCGGCACAGGCCCAGCTCACCGTGGCCTTTGGGATGATCGTCGGTGGCGCAGCCGGGTCGACGGCCGGCGGGATCAAGCTGATTCGGTCGATCACCTTATTAAAGGGAATCCGCTTCCGTATCGCGGATGTCTTCTATCCCGAAACAGCCGTTCGCCGGCTGAAAATCAACGGTCGCCGCCTTGACGAACGGGAAGTCCGCCAGGAGTTCGAGGAAGCGGCCATCATCGGCTTCCTCTGGTTCGTCTTCCTCGCCGTCGGGACCTTCGTCCTCCTGGTGATCCTCCCCCAGGGCGAGTACTCCCTCGAGAACGTCATCTTCGAGGTCGCCAGCGCCCAGGGCAACGTCGGGCTCTCCGCGGGTATTACTGGCCCCGAATCGCTCCCGACGCTGGGCAAAGTCATGTTCCTGTTCAATATGTGGATCGGCCGCCTCGAGATCATCCCCGTGCTCGTCACGCTACGGACGGTCCTCGACCGTGGAGGGCTGTACCAATGAAGATCGGCGATCTCCCGTACGTCGGCGATCCACTCGAGGAAGGTGCCGAAGATCGAGTCTTCGATTCGCTGTTGCTCCTCGGTCCGGTCATCGTCGTGCTCATCGCCGTCCTCGGACGGTCAGCGCTCACGACCGCCATTGCGGTCGCGTATCTCTCGAGTTTCGTCGGCTACGTTCTCTATCGGGGCGTCTTCGAGGGTGCGTGACGCCGATCAGAATCAGATCAGTTCGACGACCTCGTCGAGCACGGCCGCGTCGACGAAGACGATCACATGATCGCCGGGCTGGACAGTTGTCGAACCCCGCGGTGTGATGTGCTCGCCGCCGCGGGAGATCGCGCCGATGACGACGCCGTCCGGTAACTCAGCCGCCGCGTCGACGATGTCCTGCCCGACGAGGACGCTGTCGGGGCCGACCTCGATCTCGATGACTTCGGCGCGATCGTGCTCAAGCATCGCGATCTTCTCGGTGTGATCGGTCCGGGTAAAGCGGATGATCTCCTCGGCGGTCTCCTCGCGGGGGTTGACCGCGACGTCGACGCCGACGGTCTCGAAGAGGTCGGCGTACTCGGGCGTCTCGATAATGGCGACGGTTCGATCGACGCCGAGTCTGTCGGCTAGCAGCGAGACGAGCAGGTTCTTCTCGTCGCTGTCTAAGGCCGCGACCACGACATCGGCCTCGCCGACGTGTTCGCGGGCGAGGAAATCCGAATTGGTCGCATCACTTTCCATGACCATCGTGTTCGGGAGCGCTTCGGCGACCTCACGGGCCCGGTCAGGATCGCGTTCGATCAAGCGCGGCCGAAAGCCGTGGTCTTCAAACTCGCGGGCGGCCTGAAAGCCGATCTCGCTCGCACCGACGATGACGACCTCTTCGGCCTCCTCGGGTGCGGTCGCAACTTCGTCGGCGAAGTCGTTGAGCGAATCAGGGCTGCCGATCACGACGACACGATCCCCGGCGCGAATGACCGTCTCGCCGCTGGCGACGATCATCTCGTCGTCCCGGAAGATCGCAGCGAAGGTCAGCGAGTCGTAACAGTCCGCCTCGCTGATCGTCCGGTCGACGATCGGACTACCTTCCGGGATATCGAACTCGGCCATGCGCACGATCCCACCAGCGAACGTATCGACGTCGTGTGCGCTCGGGAGCCCGGAGATCCGGAAGATCGTCTGTGCGGTCAGCAGATCTGTACAGACCATGAAGTCGACACCGAAGGCCCCCTGTGAGCCCTGCCAGGTCTCGAGTAACGTCCGGCGGCGAACACGGGCAACCGTGAAGACCTCGGAGGTGGCTTTTGCCGCGCCACAGACGACTGCGTTGGTCTCGTCGTTGTCGGTACAGGCGATGACGAGCCCGGCTTGCTCGAGGCCGGCTTCGCTCAACACCTCGAGGTCGGTCCCGTCGCCGCGGATCGTGAGGACGTCGAGCTCGTAGGTGAGTCGCTCGGTGACGTCACCGTCGCGGTCGACGACGACGACATCGTGAGTGTCCTCGAGGTTCGCGGCGATCGAGCGGCCGACTTCACCGGCACCGACGATGATTACGTACACGACGATCCCTCCGAAAGCATGAGTACTGAAACCGTGTTTCGGTGCAACCGGGAAATGGATTACGATGCGCGAAGCCGGGCTGAGCAGCGACGTGGTCCGGTGAGGTCGGCCACTCGAGGACCAATCGGCGAGGCGAATACTGACCGATGAGCTAACCCACTGTGTTTTTAAGACCTGGGCGTGTACGAGCACATAGCGAAACCCGCGGGCAAGTGCGTTCGGGGCTCACGATGTCGTGAGCCGACCGGAGACGGGTTGTCTCCGCGAGCGCATAGCGGGATGGCCGACGCGCTGTAAGACGCCGGGGCCGAACAACCGGGAGTCCGCGGACCGTTTCGATGAGAGTCCACCACGCGGCTTTCAGTGCTACGAACCATGGAAATCGAAATTGCAACGATTGGCGGCTACGAAGCGGTTGGGCGGCAGATGACTGCCGTCCGCGCTGGCGACGACGTCGTCATCTTCGACATGGGTCTGAACCTCTCGAAGGTACTGATCCACGACAACGTCGAAACCGAACGGATGCACAGTCTCGACCTGATCGACATGGGTGCGATCCCCGACGACCGGGTCATGAGCGACTTGGAGGGCGACGTCCAGGCGATCGTCCCCACCCACGGTCACTTAGACCACATCGGTGCCATCTCGAAACTGGCACACCGATACGACGCACCGGTCGTCGCCACACCGTTTACGATCGAGCTGGTCAAACAGCAGATCGAGGGCGAACAGAAGTTCGGCGTCGAGAACGACCTGATCAAGATGGACGCCGGCGAGACGATGTCGATCGGCGACTCCGGCAAGGTCGACCTCGAGTTCGTCAACGTGACCCACTCGATCATCGACGCGATCAACCCGGTCCTCCACACGCCTGAGGGCGCGATCGTCTACGGGCTGGACAAACGGATGGACCACACGCCGGTCATCGGCGACCCGATCGACATGGAGCGGTTCCGTGAGATCGGTCGCGAGGGCGAGGGCGTCCTCTGTTACATCGAGGACTGTACCAACGCCAACAAGAAAGGCCGGACACCGTCGGAAAGTGTCGCACGTGAACACCTCCGGGACGTCCTCTACAGCATGGAGGACTACGACGGCGGGATCGTCGCGACGACGTTCTCGAGTCACATCGCCCGCGTCAAGAGCCTCGTCGAGTTCGCCAACGACATCGGTCGCCAGCCCGTCTTGCTGGGTCGGTCGATGGAGAAGTATTCGGGCACCGCCGAACGGCTCGACTTCATCGACTTCCCGTCCGATCTGGGAATGTTCGGCCACCGCAAGTCCGTCGACCGGACGTTCAAGCGGATCATGAACGAAGGCAAGGAAGACTACCTGCCCGTCGTCACCGGCCACCAGGGCGAGCCCCGCGCGATGCTCACTCGCATGGCCCGCGGCGAAACGCCCTACGAACTGGACGAGGGCGACAAGGTCGTCTTCTCCGCTCGCGTGATTCCGGAGCCGACCAACGAGGGCCAGCGCTACCAGGCCGAGAAGCTGCTCGGAATGCAGGGCGCGCGGATCTACGACGAGATCCACGTCTCGGGCCACCTCAACCAGGAGGGCCACTACGAGATGTTAGACGCACTCCAGCCCCAGCACGTCATCCCAGCCCACCAGGACATGAAAGGGTTCTCGGGCTACGTCGACCTCGCCTCGAACGAGGGCTACAAGCTCGGACGGGATCTCCACGTCACGCGCAACGGGAACCTCATCCAGCTCGTCGACTGATATGACGAGTCCCGAGGCACGCGAACAGGCGGTGCTCGAAGCGGTGCGCAAGCGTCGTGAACTCGTCAACGACGCGATTCCCGAGGAGTTGCCGATCCAGCGACCCGAGCGGCTCTACGAAGCCTCTCGCTACCTGCTGGACGCGGGCGGCAAGCGGCTCCGGCCGACCGTCTTCCTGACAGTAGCGGAGGCGCTGGCCGACGTCGAGCCACTCTCGACGGAGTACCGGTCGTTTCCCCCACTCGACGACAGCGGCCCGGTCGACGTGATGGCTGGCGCCGTCAGCGTCGAGGTCATCCAGTCGTTTACCCTGATCCACGACGATATCATGGACGACGACGACCTCCGGCGTGGCGTCCCCGCCGTCCACAAGGAGTACGATCTCGAGACGGCCATTCTGGCCGGCGACACGCTCTACTCGAAGGCGTTCGAGATCATGCTCGAGACGGGTGCGGAGTCCGACCGTATCGTCGACGCACTTGACGTGCTCGCGACGACCTGTACGGACATCTGCGAGGGACAGTCGCTCGACGTCACCTTCGAGGAGCGCACCGACGTTACGCCCGACGAGTACCTCGAGATGGTCGAACAGAAGACGGCCGTCCTCTACGCAGCGTCGGCGTGTCTGCCGGCGATCCTGCTTGGCGCCGACGACGAGACGATCGAGGAACTCTACGGCTACGGGCTCGACGTCGGCCGCGCGTTCCAGATTCAAGACGACGTCCTCGATCTGACGGTGCCAAGCGAGCAACTCGGCAAACAGCGGGGCAGCGACCTCGTCGAGAACAAGCAGACGCTGATCACTGTCCACGCCCGCAAACAGGGCGTCGATGTCGATAACCTGGTCGACACCGACGATGTCGACGCGGTCACCGAAGCCGAGATCGACGATGCGGTCGCCGAACTCGAGGCGGCCGGGTCGATCTCGTATGCGAACCAGACCGCTCGCGATCTCGTCGAACGCGGCAAGGGCCGGCTCGAGGTCCTGCCGGACAACGAGGCGCGTGACCTCCTCTGTGACCTCGCGGATTACCTGATCGAACGCGGCTACTAACACCAGTCGCCGCACAGATCGAGCGACACCGCGAATCGCGAGGGTTTTTGACCGGGCGCGGATAGCACACGGTAATGAACGACGAGTTACGCGAGCGCGTCGAGCGCGAGGTCGAAAAGCACGCGCTATTAAATGCCGTCAAACACGAGAGCGACGCCGATGTCGGCGCGATCATGGGGCCGCTGATGGGCGACAACCCCGAGTTCCGCGAGCACGGCGACGAGATCCCGGGGATCGCCGGCGGCGTCGTCGGACGGGTCAACGACCTCGGCTACGAGGAGAAACGTGCCCGCCTCGAGGAACTCGCCCCCGAGGAACTCGCCGAGATCGAAGCCGAGGAAGAGGAAGACGAACACGACCTGCCGGACCTGCCCAACGCCGACGAGTACGACGAGATCCGGATGCGGTGTGCGCCCAACCCCAACGGCCCGTGGCACGTCGGCCACGCCCGGATGCCCGCCGTCATCGGCACCTACCGCGACCGCTACGACGGCTGGTTCTGCGTGCGCTTCGACGACACCGACCCCGAGACCAAACGGCCAGATCTCGCGGCCTACGACGCCATCCTCGAGGATCTCGACTATCTCGGCTTCGAACCCGACGCGACGTACAAAGCGAGCGACCGCCTCGAGACCTACTACGACCACGCCCGCGAACTGATCGAACTGAGCGGGGCCTACACCTGCTCGTGTTCGGGCGAGGCGTTCTCGGAGCTGAAGAACTCGGGCGAGGCGTGTCCCCACCGCGAGAAGGACACTGAGACGGTACTCGAGGAGTTCGAAGCGATGATCGACGGCGAGTACGACAGCGGCGAGATGGTGCTGCGGGTCAAAACCGATATCGAGCACAAGAACCCGGCGCTGCGAGACTGGGTCGCCTTCCGGATGATCGATACGCCACATCCACGCGAGGAGGCCAGCGAGTACCGGTGCTGGCCGATGCTTGACTTCCAGTCGGGCGTCGACGACCACCTCATCGGGATCACGCACATCATCCGCGGAATCGACCTACAGGACTCCGCGAAACGCCAGCAGTTCGTCTACGACTACTTCGACTGGGAGTATCCCGAAGTGATCCACTGGGGCCACGTCCAGCTCGACGACTACGACGTCAAGATGAGCACGTCGACCATCTCGGAACTGATCGACCAGGGCGAACTCGACGGCTGGGACGACCCGCGTGCGCCGACACTCAAGAGCCTGCGCCGGCGTGGCATCTGCGGCGAGGCCATCGTCGACGCGATGACCAAGCTGGGCACCTCGACCACCGACGTCGACCTCGCGATGAGTTCGATCTACGCGAACAACCGCGACCTGATCGACGACGAAACCGACCGTCGCTTTTTGGTCCGCGACGGCATCCAGCTCCCCCTCGGCGGCAGCCCGCCCGAGGAAGCGAACCCGCCGCTCCATCCCAACCACGAGGATCGCGGCGTTCGGGAGATTCCGGTCAGTGATGCCGTCCTGCTCGAGGAGGGAGACCTCCCCGACCGCGAGGAACGGATCTGGCTCAAAGGACTGGGCTGTTTCCAGTACACCCGTGACACGCTCCAGTATACGGGCGACGACATCGACGTCGTCCGCGAGGGAGACGTCGACGTCGTCCACTGGGTGCCAGCCGAAGAGGGCGTGCCTGTCCGGATGCGAACCATGGACGGCGACGTCTCCGGCCACGCCGAGCCGGGTGTCGGCGACCTCGAGCCCGACGAGGTCGTCCAGTTCGAGCGCGTCGGCTTCGCGCGAATCGACCGCCACGAGGACGAGGAGACGGTCGCGTACTACACCCACCCCTGAACCCCTACTCGAGCAAGTCGTCGGCCCGGTCGGGATTCGGGTCGGCCACGACACCGTCCTGCCGACCCAGGACGCGGGCGTGAGCGGCACAGACGAGGCGGTTCTCGTCCCAGGGGATGTGCAACTCCACTGCGGCGGGGCGCTCGCAGTCGGGTTCGGAACACTCCGGTTTCATTCGTCCGTGTGAACGGGAGCCACAGCTTCAGTGTTTGCCCGCGATCACAGCACGAACACGGCGACGACGAACCCAAAGAGGATCGACGCCGTCAGCATGACCTGGACCGCTGTCGACGCAAGGACGCCAACGGTGGTGTAGACCGCCGAGCGCGTGCTCCCCTCGAGTTCCCCGTCGCGGACGAACTCGAGGACGAAGACGGTCCCGAAGAGGCCGACGAGCAGCCCGAGCGGGCCGGTAACGACCATGAGGACGATACCGACGATGGCGGCAGCCGCGGTCGTGAGCCACGACGCGCCGCCCGCTCGCGCGGCGATCGAGCCGCCGAAGAACTCGACGAGCGCCGTGACGAGGGCGAGGACAGTGAGGACGACGAACGTGAGGACGCTCAGCTCGGCGAATCCGGCACCCCACCAGTAGACGCCGAGGCCGGCAAGCGAGAGGAGCCCGCTCGGAACCATCGGCACGGCTGCGCCGAGGATAGCTCCGACGAGTAACGCGATCGCGACGAGCGTCACCGCATCGACCATACCGGCTAGAAGGACCCGATCGTCAAAGCCGTACTGCCGGCTGTCTCGAGGCGCTCCGTTCAGGGGCCGCGCGCTACAGCCCCCAAAAGGCCACGATTCCGACGGTTGTGACGATCGCAAGGAGCAACTGGAGCGGGCCACCGACACGAATGAAATCCGAGAACTGGTACTTCCCCGGACCGTAGACGAAGAGGTTCGTCTGGTAGCCGACGGGCGTCATAAACGCCATACTGGCGGCGAACGTGACGGCGAGGACGAACGCGAAGGCGTTCGCGTTCAACCGTGTGGCCACGTCGACAGCCACCGGAACGAGCAAGACGACGCTCGCCTGGTTGCTGACGACGTTGGTCATCAGCGCCGTCAGCAGGTAGAACAGGCCGAGGACAGCAACTGCCGGCAGGAAATCCGCACTCGAGACGACGAGCATACCGAGGATGTCCGCGCCGCCGGTCTCGGCCATCGCACTCCCCAGGGGGATGACGCCCGCGAGCAGGAAGATGATGTCCCACTGGACGGCATCGTACGCTTCGGCTGGTTTGACGACGCCCGCGGCGAGCATCACGACGACCCCGGCCAGTGCCGAGACCATAATCGGCAGCAGATCGATCGCGGCCAGACCGACGACGCCGAGGACGACACCGACCGCAATCGGCAGTTTCGACCGCCGGAACTGCTGAAGCGCGAGGTCCCCGGCGACAATGACGTTCGGGTTGTCGGCAAGCCGATCGACCGTTTCTGCCTCAGACTCGATGAGCAGCGCGTCTCCCGGTCGAAACGTGAACTCGGAGAGCCGTTCGTGGGTGATCTGGCCGCCACGTCGAACCGCGAGCACGCGCGCCTGGTAGGTGTCCGAAAAGCCCGCCGAGTCGATCGTCTCGCCGATCAGGTCCGACCCCGCCGTGAGGACGATTTCGACGAGCGTCTGTTCCGGGGCGAGCATCTCGAGGTCGGCTTCGGCCGTCACGCCGGGGACGAGATCGAGACCGTCGACCTCGAGCAGCGTCTGGAGCGCGTCGTCGGTGAGCCGAACCGTGTAGACATCGCCGCTCTGGACGGTCGTCGACGGGAGGGGATTGGATATGTATCGATCGTTTCGGATGAGTTGGGTAACCTCGGCCTCGAAGTCGACCTCCTCGAGGGCGTCTCGGATCGACAGGCCGACCACGGGGGAGTCACGTCGAACGACGAGTTCTGTGAGATACTCTTCTTTCGCCGTCGTTTCTCGCTCGCTGCGTGGCGTCACGTGCGATGGGGTGAGCCAGTAGCCGACCGTGAGCAGGTACGCCGAGCCGACGGCGAACACGACGAGTCCGAGATGGGTGAACTCGAACATCGAGAAAGAGCGACCGAGGTACTCCGCCGAGAGGCTGCTCGCGACGAGGTTTGTCGAGGTTCCGATGAGAGTGAGCATCCCGCCGAACATCGACGCATAGGACAGCGGTAAGAGCAGTTTCGATGGCGAGGTCCCGTTCTCGTGGGCGAGATCGTTGACCATTGGCATCAGGACGGCGACCGCCGCCGTGTTGTTGATCAGGCCCGACAGCGGCCCGACGATGCCGATCGTTGCACCGAGTTGCTTGTGTTCGCTCTCACCTGTGTACGAGGCGACGTTCTCCTGGAGACGCTGAATGAGCCCGGTTCGACGCACCCCCTCGCTCAGGATCATCATCGCGAGGATCGTGATCGTCGCTGGGTTCGAAAAGCCGGCAACGCCGTCGGTCGGCGAGACGCCCGTCCACGGGCCGAGCATCATCAGGCCCACCATGATCCCGAGCGCCGTCACGTCGATCGGCACCGGCTCAGTGACGAACAACACGAGCGCGACGGCGATGATCAGAAAGACCAGCAATGCACCCGTCGTCAACTGAGCCATCCGATTTTGAAGGCTTCCAGTGCGAGCGACAAATAACGGTGGCCGCATCTCCGCGGGCTGATACTGCCGGACAAAACGGTTCATCCCTCGATCGCACTCAAGACGCTGTCGCCGACGGTGACAGCCGTCGAGACGCGATCGAGTATTCACTGATACGGTTTGCTGTAACTGTTTACCGGAGGGACCGCAGGACGGCTCGCGGTCCCTCCGGAAATGACTTACAGCAGACCGTATGACTGTTGTCCGGTAGTATGAAGACCGTGTTCTGAATGGAGCTACGGCGTGCCGACGTACCGGTGTCTGTTGACGAGATACACGAGTGACGACCCCCAGAGCGCAACGACGAATCCGTACATGGCGTCCCCGGGTGGGTGTATCGACTGGCGAAGTGAGGCGACCAGATAGACGAGCGCGTACACGCCCACCGGACCGGCCACGTACACCACCGAAAGCGGTTGCCAGGCCGCTCTCGCATCCACGAGCGTCTCTGCGTCTTTGACGAACGCCATGACTGTGGCGACCGCAGCGAATACCAGACAGAATAGCAGCAAGACGGCGACAATCACCCCTGGGCCGCCGTCGGGCACAATCCAGAACACGAAGAGCAATACCAGCGGGGTAGCGAGCACGTACACGACGATTGGGAGCCACCACCGCGAGTCGTCGACGGGCCGTTCTCGCTCGACTCGCGGTGTCGCGGAGTCGCGCACTCGAGCGAGATCGCCGGCGATCCACGCGCCACCGATCGCGCTGACCATCGTGAGCAACGCCACGAACGCAGCACCGAGGACGATCTCGACCAGAAACAGGACGACAGTAACGGCGGCCATCGCCGGCGACTCGAAGCCAAGCGTCGTGACCAGATCGGCGAGGGACACCGCGAGGACGCCAACCGACCCGACGAGTCCAGTTCGCACGCCAGCGCGGCGGCTCGCTATCGGGCGGTCGTGGTAGTGATAGCCGACGAACAGTCCGGCAGCGAGCAACGGCGTTGCCGGACTGATACCGCCGATGGCGACACCATCACGCGGGACGGCGTCCAACGCCAAGACAAGTGTCACCGGAATCGACGCAAGCCCGACGAGGGTTGCGGCTCGTAACCGGTCGTCGGTCAGTCGCTCGAGGAGGGATCGAAGCGGGGGCATCGATATTATTCATTCCTTGATTACTTAGCATATTGAAATTAGTGTTCGGTTTGCTGCGTGGACCCTCGCGGTCAGCGCTCGGCGAACCGCTCTCGTACCGCGAGCGCCACGTCGCCTCCGTAGTGGTCGACCAGTGGACAGACGGCGTCGCCGAGCGCACGCATACACTGTCCCGTCGAGTGATACCCGAGGCGGTCAGCGACGACCTCCCAGTCGCGGCTCTGGAGGACACGCAAGACGAACAGCCGTTCCTCACGATCGGTCAGGTCGACGGCGTCGGGATCGTCGACGAAATACCGCACGACGAGGTCGCGAAACGGCCCGGGATCAACATCGAACAGCCCCGGCCCGTAGGCCGCCCCCGCGACGACGCGCCACTCGTGGTCGGTCAACGAAAGCGACGGTCCGGCCCCGTCGGCGACGCTGCGGAGCACCGCGCGAGCGACATCGGGCTCGAGGTCGTCGAGGGCGTCCGAACACAGCGCGGCGAACCGGCGGACGAACCAGTCGGCGTGGCGGTCGTGAAGCGCCCAGCCCTCGTCGCTCGTCGGCGCGAGCATGAGCGCCGAATACTCGCCACTGGCGTCGTTGCGCGTCGTCGAGACGTGGATCTCCCGGTAGCCGTTGTCTCGCCAGAACGCCAGCAAGCCGGGCGTCGCGCCGAAGCCGGTGCCGAGCCAGTCGACCGACGGAACGTACTCCTCGCGGATGCACTCGAGCAGGCGCGAGCCAAGCCCCCGCGAGCGGGCCGCGTGGTGGGTCGCGATGCGGACGACGCGCAGGCCGGCTGGCTCGGCTGCCGCTTCGTCTCGCAACTGGCTGGTCAGCACGTCCGGGAGCATGTTGCCCCGGACGCGGCCGCCCTCGTACATCATCGCTCGCGTGTCCGGCGAGAGGTTCCCTTCGCGAGCGAGCAACGCCACGCTGACGACGTGACCGTCGTGGACGAGCGCGCGGGCCTCGAGATTGGGCGCGTCGAGCAACCGCGCGAGATCAGCGGGTTCGGTCCGGTAGTGGGCGAGCACGAGCAGACCGAAGGCTTCCCGGAGCAGGCGCTCGTCGGCCAGCAGGTCGTCGGGCTCGAGCCGCCGGTAGTCGACCGTTTCGGGGGCGGCGTTGGCTACAAGCGAGTCGACCGGCGGGCGGGCATCGAGCAGCAGGGCGCGGAAGGCCCACACTTCGACGGGATCGCCCGCCGCGTACCGAATCGGTTCGACGAGCTGACAGTCGGTCACGTCGTGATCGCTTTCGGCGAGGTGGTCCCGAAAGCGGACCGAGAAGCCCCGTCCTGCGCCCTCGTAGCCGTGGATCGTCGTCGCGAAGGCGACGCGGTCGGCAGCCAGCAGCGACTCGAGGGTGGCGACCGGCAGTGCGGCGGCCTCGTCGACGACGACGATGTCGGTCGACTCGAGGTCCTCGAGTGCCACGGTTGGCTCGCGAAAGCGGACGGTACCGCCGGCGGCCGTCTCGATCCGCCGAGGCTCGATGACGGCGTCGGACTCGAGTGTCTCGACGAGTTCACTGGCACGTTCGAACAGTTCCGTCGCGTTCCGTGCGGTCGGGGCGGTCACGAGCACGTCCTCGCCAACTGTGGCGTACGCGCCCGCGGCCAGCCCCGCGGCGCTCGATTTCCCCCGGCCGCGGTCGGCCTCGAGGACGACGGCCTGCTCGCGCTCCGCGAGAGCCTCGAAGGCAGCGACGGCATCGACCTGGTCGGCCGTCAAGCAGACCTCGTAGGTCGCAGTCGGAAACCAATGATCTGCAGGCGGCGTCGGCGACTCTGGCGGCATTCGCGGGGCCGGGTCGGTCAGTCCGTCGGCGTCGATCCTGTCGTTCTCGAGGTCGACGATCGCGATCCCGCGGTGGACTCGCAGCGTCTCGACGAGCCGCCGTTTGAACCGGCCGGTGACGTCGTCGATGTCGAACGGCGGGACGGCAAGCGAGGCATCGAACTCGTCGCGGCGATCCGGCCAGGACTCAAGCGGTGGGGTCAACAGGACGAGTAGGCCGCCGCCATCGACTGCGCCGACGACTTTTCCGAGCGCGTTGGGCCGGAGTTCGTCGTGGGCGTCGACAGCGATCACGTCTCTAGTCGTTCCCAGCAGTTCGCCAGCGTTGGCCTGCGGGAGTTGTTCACAGCGGAGTCGGTCGTCGGGACCGACGAGCGTCGTCTCGGTGATCGGAACGGAGAGGGTATCGAGGATCGACTCGAGAGTGTCGTACCCCTGTTCGTGAGCGCCCGCAAGTACGAGCAGTCGGCGCTCGTTGGTGCGGGTGGCTTCCTCGCGAAGCGATTCGGCGAGGCCGACGGCGTCGACGTCCATGTGTTCGGTGTGGGGGCTGTGAGAGTAATAGCCACCGGACCATGACGGCTGGCGCGATCGCACACGAGCCACAGTCGTCTAGCCCGGCGAACACTGATGACCGGTTCATGGAACCGAACGGTCTGTGCGGTGCCATCTCACGGCCTCGGTCGTTTGAACACGCTTTTAAGGAGGGCAGCGCTATCCAGGTGTACACCCTACGCGGGGTTGATGATGCTCCTAGCCCTACAGGACTTCCGCCGGAGTCGTTCCGGCACGGGTACCCAGTGCCCGGACGGCAGGGGAGCGCGAGCCCACGTGTAGGAGAGGTGAACAACCAATGTCAGTCTACGTAACCACCGACATCCCAGCCGACCTCGCAGACGACGCCCTCGAGGCGCTCGAGGTCGCACGAGACACCGGACGCGTAAAGAAAGGAACGAACGAAACGACGAAGGCCATCGAGCGCGGCAACGCCGACCTCGTCTACGTCGCCGAAGACGTCTCCCCTGAAGAGATCGTCATGCACCTGCCGGAGCTCGCCGACGAGAAGGGCATCCCGGTCGTCTTCATCGAGACGCAGGACGACGTCGGCCACGCCGCCGGCCTCGAGGTCGGCTCGGCCGCTGCGGCGATCGTCGACGCCGGCGAGGCCGACGGCGACGTCGAGGACATCGCCGACAAGGTCGAGGACCTCGACTGAGGTGACCAGAGATGAGTGCTGAAGAGGAAGAAAGCGGCTCTACGCCCGCCGAGGTCATCGAGATCGTCGGCAAGACCGGCATGCACGGTGAAGCCATGCAGGTCAAATGCCGGATCAAGGAGGGCGAGAACCAGGGACGCATCATCACCCGTAACTGCCTCGGGCCGGTCCGCGAAGGGGACGTACTCCAGCTTCGCGAGACCGCCCGCGAGGCCGACTCCATCGGAGGACAATAATGGTCGAGAAACGAACCTGCGACTACACGGGCGAAGAGATCGAACCCGGCACGGGCATCATGTACGTCAAAAACGACGGCACCGTGCTCCACTTCGTCGACTCCAAAGCGGAGAAAAATTACAAGCTTGGGCGCGAACCCCGAGATCTGGAGTGGACCGAAGAGGGTCGTCGCGCTAAGGGGCCTGTCCAGGACGAGGCACCTGCGGCTGCGGAGGCCGATGACGACGAGGGCGATGAAGACGAAGCCGTCGACGAGGAGTCCGTCGACGAAAGCGACGACGCTGAAGCCGAGGCTGAGGAAGCATGAGCGATCACGAGCGCACCTTCGTGATGGTCAAGCCCGACGCCTTCGCACGCGGCCTCGTGGGCGAGGTCGTCTCCCGACTCGAGGACCGCGGGCTCAAACTCGTCGGCATCAAAGTCGAGAACATGCCCCGCGAACGGGCAGAGGAACACTACAGCGAACACGAGGACAAGCCGTTCTACGACGACCTCGTGGACTTCATCACCTCGGGTCCGGTCGTGCCAATGGTCTGGGAGGGCCAGGACGCGACCCGGCAGGTCCGCCAGATGATCGGCGAGACCGACCCGCTCGAGGCCGAACCCGGCACGATCCGGGGCGACTACGCGCTCGATCTCGGTCGGAACGTCGTTCACGCCGCCGACCACGAGGACGAGGGCGCAAACGAACGCGAGATCGCGATCCACTTCGACGCCGACGAGCTGATCGACTACGATCAGCACGACGCCGAGTGGCTCTACGAGTAGTCGATCTCGAGTCGACAACTGCGTTCGATTTTCTGGTAGTCGAATACGCCCAGCGAGCCGACCGGTCAGCGATCGATTCAGTTACCCACGACGCCGTACAGTTGCGTGGGGACACAGTGGTAGCTGCCTGGCTACGTCTGTGGCTGTACCATCGATCGGTCGATTCACCGAATTATACTACCGCCAAATATTCTAGAGTAGAAGACACGTATTCATCTAGAGAGACGTAACATCTAATGTCGCGGCTGGAGTAGAGGCTGTTGGTGGTTTCGAATGGTAACACACAGGAGGTGGGCCGTGAATGCGTGAACCGGACGGGACGGTGACCGCGTTGATGGCGGACGCGACTCCGTCATTGGATGTCGTTTTCGATCTGCTTTCGAACAGTCGACGGCGATACGCGCTGTACTATCTCAACGATCAATCGGACGGCGTCGCAACGCTGGAAACGCTCACGGAGAACGTCATCGCCTTCGAACAGCAGACGGGCGCGACCGACGAGGGACATACGACGGACAGACACGCAAGCGTTCGAACCGAACTCACGCATACCCACCTCCCGAAACTCGAGGACGCAGGCATCCTCGAACACGACCGGCGAAGCGAGACAGTGCGATACTGGCGCCAGCCGTCGGTCGAGGAGTGGCTCGAGCACGCTCATCACAAGGAGATCGCGTAACTCGGACACGCAGTAGCGACGACCAGCAGGTGTGAGATAGCGCATCACCGGTCGCTGAAACTTTTAATAGACCGCCTGTGGTGGATGTTCGTGAGTATCGGGAAATCGCACGACGGGACAGCCGTGAGTTTATTCGGGGTGATAACGTCCCACTCCTCAAAACTTAACAGGCGAGGAACCGATACAGAACATGAGACGAATACTATGACTGATCACGAACTTCCACCGCTTCCGTACGATTACGACGCGCTCGAACCATCACTGTCCGAACAGGTCCTGACCTGGCATCACGACACGCACCATCAGGGCTACGTCAACGGTCTCAACGCCGCCGAAGAGACCCTCGCGGAAAACCGCGAGGAGGGCGACTTCAGTTCGACGCCCGGAGCCCTCAGCAACGTCACCCACAACGGCTGTGGACACTATCTCCACACGCTGTTCTGGGAGAACATGTCCCCCAACGGCGGCGGCGAACCCGAGGGCGACCTCGCCGACCGCATCGAAGAGGACTTCGGCTCCTACGAGGGCTGGAAGGGCGAGTTCGAGGCCGCTGCCGGTGCCGCCGGTGGCTGGGCACTGCTGGTATACGACCCGGTCGCGAAGCAACTGCGCAACGTCGCAGTCGACAAGCACGACCAGGGCGCACTCTGGGGCTCCCATCCCGTGCTCGCGCTGGACGTCTGGGAACACTCCTACTACTACGACTACGGTCCGGACCGCGGGAGCTTCATCGACGCCTTCTTCGACGTCGTCAACTGGGAGAAGGCCGAAGAAGAGTACCAGAAGTGCCTCGACCACTTCGAGTAAGCGACGAGTCCGTCACGATCCCCTATTTTTTGGCAGGAAGCGACCGACAGCGACGGCCATAGCTGCCGTTGTGGTTGAGTGATCCGTCCGACAGGAGTTGTCTCCCGATACCACGCGTCTCGTGAGTGACACCCATAGTTTAACGTCATGCGGGACGATGTCTTACCGCATATGGCCGCCGAGGACAGCGTCGAGGCGACGGTCGAAAAACGGGATCGGCAGCGACACCAGCCACGGCTCGAGACGGAACAGGACGAGACGAGCGGGACGCTCGCGGCCGCCCTTCGGGCTGCCTGCGACGGGGACGTTCGCTTCGACGAGTACACACGCGTGCTCTACGCGACCGACGGCAGCATCTACAGCGCACAGCCCGCCGGCGTCGTCTTCCCGCGGGACGTCGACGACGTCCGCGCAGCGGTCCGCGTCGCGGTCGACCACGGCGCGCCGGTGCTCCCGCGGGGTGCCGGCACCTCGCTCGCCGGGCAGACCGTCGGCCCGGGCTGTGTCGTCCTCGACCTCTCGCGGCACATGGACGGGATCAAAACCGTCGATCCAGACGAACGGACCACCGTGGTCCAGCCGGGCGTCGTGCAGGACGATCTGGACGACGCGCTCGAGCCGTACGGCCTCCGCTTTGCGCCGGATCCAGCCTCATCGAACCGCGCGACGATCGGCGGCGGGATCGGAAACAACTCGACGGGCGCACACTCGGTGCGATACGGCATCACGGACGCCTACGTCGAGGAGTGCGAGGTCGTTCTCGCCGACGGCTCACTGATCCACACGCGAGACATCGTCCTCGACAGTCCGGAGTGGGATCGCATCGTTTCGAAAGACGACCGCGAAGCTGCGATCTACCGGACGGTTCGGGCGCTGGTCGAGGACAACGCCGACGAAATCGAGTCGCGCTATCCCGACCTCAAACGCAGCGTCAGTGGCTACAATCTGCAGAAAGTGATCAGAGAGGACGACGAAGGGAATCGAGTCATCAACCTCTCGAAACTGCTCGTCGGTGCCGAAGGCACGCTCGGCGTCGTCGTCGAGGCCACCCTCTCGCTCGTGACCCGGCCCGACGAGACCGCGCTCGCGGTCTGTTGTTACGACGACCTGCTCGAGGCGCTTGCCGCCGTCCCCGAGGCGCTCGCACGCGAGGCCAGCGCGGTCGAACTCATGGACGACGAGGTGTTCCGGCTGGCCGCCGACTCGGCTGAGTACGCCGAGTACGCGGAGCCGATCCCCGAAGGGACCGAGGCGGCGTTGATGCTCGAGTTCGATTCGGAAGTCGTCGACGACCTGTCGGCGGCGGTCGACAGGGCGACGACCCACCTCGTCGACGAGGGCGCGGGGTTCGAATCGCTCGAGGCATTTTCGCCGGCGAAGCAGGACCGGCTCTGGAAGCTCCGAAAGGCCGCCATCCCGCTGTTGATGAGCATGGACGGCGATCCGAAGCCATACCCTTTCGTCGAGGACGCCTCCGTCCCACCCGAAGAGCTCGCCGAATACGTCGCGGGCTTCCAGGAGATCCTCGAGCGCCACGACACGACGGCAGCGTACTTCGCCCACGCGGGCGTCGGCACGCTACACATTCGTCCGGTTCTCAATCTGAAAGACGGCGACGATATCGAGACGATGCGTGCCATCGCTGACGATGTCACCGATCTCGTCGCCGAACACAACGGCTCGTTTTCGGGCGAGCACGGCGACGGCCTCGCGCGGACGGAGTTCAATCCAAAGCTGTACGGGCCCCAACTCTGGGACGCGTTCAAGCAACTCAAATCGGCGTTCGACCCGGACTGGCGGCTGAATCCCGGGAAGGTCGTCTACCGCGATGACGAACCGACCGACATCCGCGACAACCTCCGATACGGGCCGGACTACGCCACCCTCGAGCCACGAACGACGCTCGACTTCGACGACGAGGGCAGCTTCTCGCAGCTCGTCGAACTCTGTAACGGGTGTGGGACCTGCCGGCAGACCGGCAGCGACGTGATGTGTCCCACGTACCGAGCGACCGAAGAGGAAATCGCGACCACGCGGGGCCGTGCGAACCTCCTGCGGGCGGCGATCAGCGGCGAGATCGACCCCGAGGAACTCTACGGCGAGCGGTTCCAGTCGGAGGTGCTCGACCTCTGTATCGGCTGCAAGGGCTGTCAGAGCGACTGTCCCACCGGGGTCGATCTCGCGAAGCTCAAAGCCGAAGTCAAACACCAGTACCACGACCGCGAGGGAACGAGCTTCCGGGAGCGACTGTTCGCGAACGTCGATCGGCTGGCGGCGCTTGGCAGTACGGTCGCGCCGCTTGCAAACCACGCAACGGACCTGCCGGGGGCGCGGACCGCCCTCGAGAAGACCGTCGGCATCGCGGCCGAGCGGACGCTGCCGACGTTCCAGCGGGAGACGCTGGTCGACTGGTACGGGGAGCGAGGACCCCAGATCGATGCGGAAACGGCAACTGCGGGGGTCGTTCTCTACCCGGACACGGACACCAACTACTCGAATCCGGCAGTCGGGAAGGCCGCCGTCGACGTGCTCGAGGCCGCGAACGTCCGCGTCGCGATTCCCGAGGTCGGCCCGACCGGCCGCGCGGCCTACTCCCAGGGACTGCTCGAGGCCGCCGCCGACCAGGGTCGGGCATTGCTCGACGACCTCGCGCCGTATCTCGAGCGCGGCTGGTCGGTCCTGTTCGTCGAGCCCTCGGACGCGTCGATGGTCGTCGACGAGTATCGCTCGCTGTTCGACGACGAGCGCGTCGAGACGCTCGCCGCGAACTCGTTCGGCGTCTGTGAGTACATCGACGACCGCCGACTGGACGAGGAGTTGTCGTTCGACGATACCGCAACAGCGGACACCGCGCTCACGTTTCACGGCCACTGCCACCAGAAGGCCCGCGGGGCTGACCACCACGCCGTCGGCGTACTCCGACGGGCGGGCTACGCCGTCGACCCCGTCGATTCGGGCTGCTGTGGCATGGCCGGCAGTTTCGGCTACGAAGCTGACCACTACGACCTCTCGCGGGCGATCGGCTCGATACTGCGAGACCAACTCGAGGAGCGTCGGCACGCTGATCGCACCGAGACGACGGTCGTCGCCCCCGGCACCTCCTGTCGGACACAAATCGGGGACTTCGAGGGCTATGATCGGCCCACTCACCCTGTCGAGGTGCTCGCTCGCGCGCTCGAGCCGTAGCGGTCCAGCGATCCCGAGCAGCCGCCGATTCGCGGTCGACTGCCGGACCATGCCGTCCGACAGTATCAAGGATCACCCTCGCCAGCACCCGACATGGATAAACGCGAGCGCCTCGAGGCCTACCTCGAGTCCCACGAGCTCGATTCGGTCTGGTTCGCGCGGCCGAACTCGTTCGCATGGCTGACCGGCGGGAACAACGTCGTCGACCGCGAGGGCGATATCGGTGTCGCTGCGGTCGGCTACGACGGCACCGACGTGACTGTCGTGGCGAACAACATCGAAGTCGATCGCATCGTAAGCGAGGAAGTCCCCGATCTGGAAACCGAGGACCTCGTGATCGAGGAGTTCCCCTGGCATGCGTCGTCGCTGGGCGAGGCCGTCGCCGAGCACGTCGGCGACGAGCGGGCCGCGATCGACATCGATCTCCCCGAATTCGAGCGCGTCGATCCGACGCCGCTGCGCCAGCCGTTGACCGAGCGCGACCGCGAGCGATACCGCGAACTCAGTCAGCAGACGGCTGCTTCCGTCGAAGCCGTCTGTCGTGAGCTCCAGTCCGGTGACACGGAACACGAGGTCGCCTCGGCGCTACGGGTCGCGCTGTCGGCCCGCGACATCGAGGCCCCGGTCGTCCTCGTCGGCGGCGCAATCCGGGCCCAGCAGTATCGCCACTACACGCCGACCGACGCCGAACTGGGCGAGTACGCGCTCGTCTCCGTCACCGCCGAACGGGCCGGCCTCCACGCGAGCTGTACCCGCACCGTCGCGTTCGATCCACCCACATGGCTCGAGGAGCGCCACGAGGCCGCGGCCCGCGTGGAGACGACGGCGCTCGCGGCGACGCAGGACGCTGCAACTAGTAGTGACACTGCTGGCGATGTCTTCACTGCGATCCAGCAGGCCTACGACACGGTGGGCTACGAAAGCGAGTGGGAGCATCACCATCAGGGCGGGGCTGCCGGCTTCGCTGGCCGCGAGTGGATCGCCACGCCGGACCACGACGCGCCGGTCGAAGCGCCCATGGCGTATGCGTGGAATCCGACGGTGCAGGGCGCAAAAAGTGAGGGGACTGCGCTCGTTACCGACGACGATATCGAGGTGCTGACGGCGACAGGACGGTGGCCGACGACGACCGTCTCGGCAGTCGATCGAGATCTCGAACTCGAGCGGCCTGCGATTCTCGAACTCGAGGCGTAGCGTCCGTCGGGCCGATTCAAGCGGTTAGCTGTCGTTGGTGTCGTTGATGTCGTCCTCGTTGCTCTCAGTCTCGGCGGATTCGACCTCGTCGTCGACCTCGAGTCCCTCGACCTCGGCATCTGCGTCCGTGTCATCACCGAGCGGCGGTGTGCTGTCATCGACGGTGATCGTCACCGGCTCGGTGTCCTCGAAGGAATCCGGCTCGGGTTCGCGCTCGCGATCGAGGACGCGGTCGAGCCTGAAGATGGTGTTTAATTCCTGTTGAACCTGATCGACGACATCGCCGACGAGGTCGCTTGGCTGGATCGCGGTGTACTCGTAGGGATTGTTCCCGGCCCCCTCGCTGGCGCGTTTTTCGCGGCTGACGCGGGCTTCTTCGTGGAGTTCCGCGAGTGCCTCGCGAACCGTACTCGGGTAGAGGCCGGTCCCCTTCGCGACCTCCTCGGAGGTACTGCCCGGATTGGCCAACAGATAGACGTAGATCTTCGCACGGGTTTCCGTGTCCAGAATCCACGAGAGCAGATCGACGATCCGCTGGTCGAGTTCCTCGACGGCCGGACTGCGGCCGAGCTCGGTCTCGACGATGTCGTCCGGCCCCTCGAGCGATTCCTCTCTCTCGTCAGCGTCGTCGACCGGATGGTCGTCTACGTCGTCGGAACCCATGTGGCGTCTCGTACAGGATGAGGCCTCGCGCGGAGTTAAACCTTTGTGGGGCAGACGGACTGCTGTCAGTCAGTTCCGGCGCGACCGCCGACCTGCCTGTGGTCGCGCCGGGAACCAGTGACAGCAGACCGTCTCACTCGGTTTGCAAGAACAGCGACTCACACAGTGCGTCCGGACCCTCTTCTTCGAACAGCCGCCGCTGTCGCTCCGCGCCGCTTTCGCGCTCGTAGACCTGTTTGATCCCGTCGATACTGAGGCGCTCGCACTCGCGGTCGACGAGTTCGCCAAGATCGGCCGTGCCCTCGAGGTCGCGGTCGATAAACGACGCGTCCTGTCCGTAGCGGATGGCCCGCCACTTGTTCTCGTCGAGCAGTTCCCGGCGGTGCTGGTGGCCGCTGGTTCCGTCCTCGTACTCCTCAGCGAGCGCCTCGACGAGCGCGTGGGCGTACTCGACGAACGCCATGACGACGTCGGGATCGGCCTGTCCGTCCGGCGTCCGCAGTTCGACCGTGCCGTGTTCGGTATGGGGTCGCACGTCGTACCAGAGTTCGCCCCGATCGTTGATCGAGTCGGTCTCGAGCATCAGCCGCTCGAAGCGATCGAAGTCCTCGAAATCCTCGAAGTAGGTCGGCATCCCCGTGTTCGGCAGCGCCTCGAAGATCTTCGCACGCGCGGACTGGAGCCCGGTGTCGAACCCGTTCCAGTAGGGTGAATTGGCAGAGAGCGCAAGCATGATCGGGACGTACCACCGCAGTTCGTTGGCGATCCAGACCGCCTTGTCGGCGTCGTCGACGCCGACGTGGACGTGGACGCCCGCGGTCGTGTTTCGATGTTGTGGGTACTGAATGCGGTCGAGTTGCGCCTGATAGCGGGGTTTCTCGGCGTGCTCGAGTTCCTGCCACTTCGCGAGCGGGTGGAGGCCCGCGGCGGCGATCCGGTAGCCGTGGGCCTCGGCGTGGTCGACCAGCGCCTGCCGGATCTCGAGCAGCGAGTCACGCGCGTCGTCGGGATCCTCAATCAGCGGCGTCTGCGTTTCGATGACGAATTTGAACAGTTCGTGATCGAGCCGTCCCTCGAGGATCTCGGGCGGGTCGTACTCGTAGACGAGGTCGTCGGTCCCGCTAGTGGGCCGGCCGGCCTCGTCGACGACGAAACACTCCTCTTCGATTCCCAGCGTTCCCATGCGCGTAAACGCATCTCGCGACCCGCGTTCCATCGTCTCACGTTTTCGGGCGCGGTGGTAAATACCGTTTGGACTTGGGAGCGTCTCGCCGTTGGCACGGACGATAGCAGCCGCCGGAGCGGGCCAGCCGCGTCACTGCCGAGAGCGTGAGCGGGTCAGACAGACTTCTGCCAGCCAGTGCCAGCGCACCCGCATGGTGTGGGGTGCACCGGAACACGGTGACAGCAGCCCGTGTCAGTCGTCGGCCGGTCGCCCAGTCGCCGAGGCTGCAGGCAGCGGCTCGTCGAGCATCTCCCGGAGGTCGGCTTCCGGCTCGCCGATCGGCTGGAGCCCGAACTCGGCGTTGAGTAACTCGACGAGTTCGGGGGTGAGGAAGTCGGGCACCGTCGGGCCGAGACGGATGTCCTCGACGCCGAGGCTGAGCAGGCCCAGCAGGACGGCGACAGCCTTCTGTTCGAACCACGAGAGGACGACCGACAGCGGCAACTCGTTGACGCCACAGTCGAACGCGTCGGCGAGTTCGGCCGCGATCTTCACCGTCGAGATCGAGTTGTTGCACTGGCCGAGATCGATGTAGCGTGGGATCTCGGTGCCGGGAACGGTCCCCAGCTCGAGGTCGTTGAATCGGAACTTGCCACAGGAGGTCGTGAGGACGACACAGTCGTCGGGGATCATCCGGACGAGTTCGCGGTAGTAGTCGCGGCCGGGCGTCGGGCCATCACAGCCGGCAACGACGAAGAACCGGCGGAGCTTCCCGGACTCGACGGCCTCGACGATCTCGTCGAGTTGGTCGAGGACCGGTTCGTGGTGATACCCCGTCGTCACGGTTCCATCCTGGTCCCAGTCGGCCGCCGGTAACGATTTGGCGGTCTCGATCACCGGCTCGAAATCGTAGCCGTCGACCGACTCGACGTCCTCGAGGCCGGCGAGGCCGGTCGTGAAGAACCGGTCGCGGTACTCGTCTCGCGGCGGCTGGACGCAGTTCGTCGTGCCGACGATCGCACCGGGGAAGTCCGCAAAGAGGATGCGCTGGTCGTGCCATGCCCCGCCGACGTTGCCTTTCAGGCTGTCGAACTTCGCGAGTTCGGGGTAGCCGTGGGCGGGTAACATCTCCGAGTGAGTATAGACGTTGATCTCCTCGTCGTCAGCTTCGACCTGTTCCAAGAGCTGTTTCAGCCCGTAGAGGTCGTGACCCGTGACAAGAATCGACTTCCCTTCGACGGCGTTCTGGGACACCGTCGTCGGTTCGGGGACACCGAGTTCCTGCGTGTGGGCCTCGTCTAGCAGTTCCATCACGTCGACGGCGGCGTCGCCGGCACGCATCGCGAGGTCGACGTGGTCATCCATACTGAAGTTGACGTTCGTCAGCGTCGAGTACAGTGCTTCGTGGACGAAGCCGTCGACGTCGGGATCGCAATAGCCCATGTCTCGCGCGTGAGTCGCGTACGCTGAGATTCCTTTCAGCCCGTAAATGACCAGTTCCTGCAGGCCGTTGAGATCGGGTTCCTTTCCACAGACGCCAACGGTCGTACAGCCGCCCTCGGGGGTCTGCTCACACTGGTTGCAGTTCATACGCGACACGTCGATAGAGGACTGAATAAGTGGCGAGTGGAATTCCCGCCGTATCGAAACCCACGGGAAGACGTTCCCGCGATCTTTTATAAGTGCCTTCGTGGGACGGCGACGACGAATCAATCACCTCCGAAACCGGAGCCAGCGAGGCGGGTTACAGCGGTCTATCGCGGTCGCGCGACGACTCCGAGGTGGTCCGCGTGATAGTCCTCGAGCCGTTCAGTCTCTAGAATATCGTACCCCTCGGACAGTTCCTCGCGTACGTCCGCGAAGACAGCCGACGGCTCGCGGGTCACGTCCTCACTCCTCGCTTTCACCGCCAACAGCAGCCGGCCATCGTCGGCCAGGAAGCGCCGGTTCTCGAGTGCCACGCGAGCCTGCCCCCGCGTCGCCACGTCCTGAACGATGACATCGATGTCCGACTCGACGACGTGGGCGTAGGTCTCGGGCTTGCGAGCGTCTTTCAACAGCGGAAAGAGTCGCGGACGGCTCTCCGCGGTCTCGAGTAAATCACGGGCCGGCCGCGCGGCGAACTCGACGGCGTAGGTCGGACCGGCGAAGTCGGCGACGTGGCTCACGGTCGTCCCGCTTGCCGCGCCGAGATAGAGGACGGTCTCGCCGCCCGCGAGGCCGGTGTCCATCTCGAGGTCGAGCATCGCGCCGAGTTTCGACCGGTTCGGGTTCCAGGCGCGCCACTCCCCGTCGGTGGGCTCGCCGTAGACCGGTTCGCCGCGGGTCGCGAGCCGGTCGGAGCCGTCGAACGTGTGGCGTGCGACGCCCGCTGGAAGCTCACTCATCGTCAGCACCTCCGTTGGCCGCGGCATCGTCGCTGTCGCCCGCGTTTCGTGCCTGAATCGTCTCGATCCGCTCGGCGAGTTCTGCCTCGAGTTCGGGCTTCAACTCGCCCGAGTAGTGGTCGACGCGAGCGGCGATGGCGAGTTTGCCGGCGACCGCACGCGCCGCCGAGCCCCGGTTCTCGGGATGGGTGCCCCGGACCGCGTCGTGGGTATAGATGATCCCGTGTTTGGGCGAGGGCGCATGTCCTCGCAGGTGGGCGAACAGGGCGTCTTCCGCGCCGAGCACCTGAATCGTGCCGCTTGGTTTCTTCGCGAGTTCCTCGAGGCCGCCAGCGAGAGAAATCAACCGTGCCGCGAGCACGGGATCGGCAAGCGCCGCGAGATTCGGCACGACAGTCGGCGTCTGGCGCTGGACGAATTTCCGGAGGTCGTCGGCCTCGTCGGCGAGGTCGGCGACGCGTTCGGCGAGCGAGCGGATCGCAGGCTCCGCGAGGTCGTCGTCGGGTTCACCGCGTGCCAGTTCGCGAGCGTACGCGACGCCGGTTCCAGCCTCGGGATCGATCGTGCCGGCCCACTCGGCCAGCCGTTCCGCGAGTTCGTTTGCCGTCCGATTGCAGTCGTCCATCGCGCGTACCGCGTGGACGAGCTGGCGGTCGTCGGCCCGCTCGCGCTCGGTTACCGCGGCCCGCGTGGCTACCGTCGTCGCCTCGCGAACGGCGTCGTAGTAGTCGTCCTCGTCGTCCGCGAACCCGGCCTCGAGCGCGAGGGTCGGCCAATCGCGGGGCTCATCGGCGTGGCCCTCGCGAATCGCAGTCGCCATCGCGTCGGGATCGTCGCGGTCGACATCCACGAACCACCCGTCCGTATTACTCATGGACGCCCGTTCCCGCCGCGGGCGATTAAAGGCCCCGTTCGTGGCGTTCGGAGTGCAGTCGGGACAGACTGCGGTCTCGAGAAGACTCGAGTGCAGCCGAAAGGGAAAGAGCCGATCAGACGCCGAACGTCGCCCGCAGCATGTCGCGGGTCCCAGGCCCCAGCCCGACGGCGACGACGGTGATCATGAGCAGGACCGCGTAGCGAGGGTTGTCCTCGAAGACGGTCTCGTCGAAGATCCAGATGACGAAGACGGCGGCGGCGAGCTTTACAAATAGGAACGGCCACGCCGAGCCGGTCGCCGAGACGACGCTGGCAGGCAGTACGTCGGCCGTCGTGTTGGCGATCGCCGCATTGATCGGATGTTTGGGGACGAGGTTCGCCGGCAGCCCCAGCGTAGTCGCCCAGTCGAGGCCGACGACGTTCGCGACGCCGTCGACCGCGTGCGCCCAGATGACGACGATCCCCATATATTGGGTGCCGCGGTTCAGGTCAGGGGCGAACCGCACGATCGCAAACCAGGTGATCGCGGTGGCGAGCGTCGCGCCGACGAGGGTGACCAGCGGGATCAGCGGGTAGAACTCGGAGTACGGCTCCGTCGCTGCCGTGTACCCGAGATAGGCGACCGTTACCGTCAGCAGTGCCGTCCCGATCCCGGCCAGCGGGTACTCATAGCCCGACACGTAGCCGTTGCGGTCGAGCCAGATGGAGCTGACGACCGCCACGAGAGCGATAAAGAAGACCGTGAAGTAGATCAGGGGGCTGATGATGAAGCCGGACCACGGCAGCTGAATGGCCATCTCACTGTTGTACGCGTAGGACGCAGCGTTGGCGTCCTCGACGACGCGGAGGGCACCGCCGAAGAGCATGAACGGGAACAGCGCGAAAAAGCCCGCGCGGTAGCGTTCGATCTCGAGGCGGCGAATGATGAAGATGATCCCGACTAGCAAGAGGACAAGCGTCGGGATGTAGCCGGCATACGAGACGAACGTGTAGCCGGGCTCGGCGGTCGGGCCAGCGTTCGGACCGGCCTGCTGGCAGGCTACTTGCTGGCCGTCGGCCCACGAGACACAGGACCAGCTGTGAGCGTCGGCGACGACCGGCCCCCAGAAGTACTGCCAGATGAACTCGACGTACACACGCTGGGGGAACAGGACCGCGCCGAGGACCACGACGGCGGCGAGACTCGCGACGGTCGCGGCCCAGACACGCTCGGGCCCGAACCGGTCGATGAAGTCGTCCATACCCGAATCCGGTATTGGGGGCCGCTTACCGTTTCCGGTTTTCAACGAGCGAGACTGTCGTGTGGGTCGTCAACGTACTAGCTCGAGTTACGCCTCGATCTCGCGAGCCGCCGCGAGCAACGCGTCGTGAATCGCACCGTTCGACGCGACCAGTCCATCGCTGTCGTGTCGCCAGCGCTCGCCCTCGAGATCGGTCACGACGCCGCCGGCCTCACGAATGAGTTGGACGCCGGCGACAGTGTCCCACGGGTTCGCCCGCAGGTTGGTCATCGTCCCCTCGAGTGCGCCCGAGGCGACCATCGCCAGCTCGAGTTGGGCACAGCCGAACCGTCGCATGTCGCCGAAGCGCTCGACGAGGGCGCGGTTTGCCGCGGCGTACTGGTCGCGCTGGTCGAAATCCCACCAGAAGGTCGGGCAGACGGTAGCTGCCTCGGGATCGGCACAGTCGCTGACCGATAGCGGCTCGTCGTTGCGGTATGCGCCTTCAGGGCCGACACGGTAGCGATCTGAGAGGGCGGGACAGTCGAGCGCCGCGCCGACCGGTTCGCCGTCGACGACGGCTGCCACGGCGGTCCCGAACGCACGGATGCCGCCGACGTAGTTGTTGGTCCCGTCGATCGGATCGACGATCCATGCGGGTCCTGTTTCAGGGACCTGCTTCAACGCGTCGGCCTCCTCGCCGATGATCGGATCGTCCGGAAACGTCTCCCGGATCGTTTCGATAACTGTTTCCTGTGCGTCACGGTCGACCTGTGTGACGACATCGGCCTTTTCGCCTTTGTGCTCGACGGTGAGGTCCGTCCGAAAGGAGTCGGCCGCGACCGCGGCCCCCTCGCGTGCTACACGAACGGCGACGGCTGCACGAGTTGCATTATCGGCGTCGCTCATGCCCTCTCTCGGGAGTCCGTCCCCAAAAGTGATCGTATACCGGTGCCACGGAGTCGGTCGGTGCTCACCAGTTCTCCTCTGGGACGTACGGATAGGTCCAGAGGGTCACCTGCAACACGATCGATTTGAACCACGCGTGGTACATCGCGTCGACTTCCTCGGCGGAGTGGTCGCTATCGGCGAGGAACTCCCGGATCGTCGCCGTGATCGGATAGATGAAGGCCACGAGATAGCACATGTCGATGTGCTCGACCGCGTCGGCGTCGTCGACTTCGTTTTTCTTCTCGCGAGTGTGTCGTCGCCCGATCTCGAACTGGTAGTTCAGCCAGTCCTCGTCGTACGGCGTCGCACAGGTATCACGAATCCACTGACCGAACCGTTCACGCACCCGATCTACAGGCTGAGTAGGGCGAGTGCCTCGGGGCTTGACCCCGAGGGTGAAGCCCGTCCCGTCAAAGGGATTAACTTACTCTCTCTCTCTCTCGTATCGTCGTTTAACGACCGTGACGTGGGTTAAAGACCGTAATCCGAAGCGGTCGTTCGGAAGTTTGGAAATGCGACTCCTCTCAACACCCTGCGACGGTAGGTGAGACGGGAGTTGTCGGGTCGTGGTGGAGCGACCGGCCCTCACGGACACCAGCGCGGTGTTCGGGTGTTCATTCCAACCAACCTTAACCGGGAAGGCCGAGGGGAATTAAATTCGCCTGCGTCCGCCCGCCCGTTTCTGGGCGCTCGGACAAAACGGTGAAG